>PPFU01000893.1_pt1 | contig 13158 bp, 10 predicted proteins | sample 1535991 | NCBI WGS metagenome assembly PPFU01 (sample SAMN04901290, study PRJNA319586) | Hypolithon metagenome, whole genome shotgun sequencing project. | isolation source: Antarctic Hypolithon | place: Antarctica: Miers Valley | collected 2014
ACCGCGACGGCGTCATCAATGTCGATCGCGCGTACGTGCATCGGCCCGAGGACACCGAATGGATTCCCGGCATTTTCGACTTGTGCCGCACTGCGCGCGACGCGGGTTATCTGCTCATCGTGGCCACCAACCAGGCGGGCATCGCGCGCGGCCTGTATGACGAGGCGCAGTTATTTGCGTACACGCGCTGGGTGCATGTTGAATTCGAGCAGCGTGGTGTACCGCTGCTCGCGACCTGGTATTGCCCGCACCATCCTGAATTTGGGACCGTTTGCGGTTGCAGGAAGCCAAAACCGGGGATGCTGCATGAGGCCGCGCGCGAATATCACGTCGCGTTGGCCGGATCGCGGCTGGTCGGCGACAAGGACAGCGATCTACACGCTGCCTACGCAGCCGGAATCCCCCAGGCGTTCAAGGTCGAATGCGGCCGGCTGGAGGACGCCATCGCATGGATGAATCACAGTACGCAACAGCCGGGAGGCGCATGAACATCGAGGACGTTGTCGCTTGGTACCGCAGGGAACGGAAGCCCCAGATCACTGCCGAACGCGCGCAGGAACTCTACTTCCAGTTCCATCCGCGGACTGCATTTCTGAAGATGCTGCCTGTTGGCGCGACAGTCGCCGATATAGGAGCGGGGGACGGATCGCTCTCGGTCTTTCGCAAATGGCCGGAGCCGGCGCGCCACGACCTGCGTCTCCATGCCTATTCAATCGAAAAGGGCACGCATTTCGATGCGTTCGAGAGTTACGAGATCAGCGACTGGAACGACGCGCAGCCGGAATTCGGAGGCATCCGTTTCGATGCGGTTGTCTGTGCCCATTTCATTGAACACATTGCCGATCCGGCCAGTCTCGTCCATTGGACCCGCCGCAAGCTCGTCAATGGGGGGCGTGTCTATGTCGAGTGGCCGTCGGAACATGCCAAGGAACTCCCATCGCGCCAGGAACTGCTCGATGCCGGCGTGCCGCTGGTGATCTCCCGTTATCAAGACGACGCCACGCACGGCGATTTGCCTGATCGCGCGACGATCTGCGATGCGTTTTCGGCGAATGGTTTCGAGGTCGAGCAGGTGGGCATCGTCCACCTGCCATGGATCGAGGAACAGTTGATGGCCAATCTGCGCGATTCCAAGGATGAATTCCCTCGCCAGGCTGCTTTCTGGTCGATGACGCGCTGGTCGCAATTCGTTGTCGCCCGCTTGCCGGCGGTCTGATGGGGGTGGCTCGTACCGCAGTGTTTCCATTCGTGAAAGACAGGCGCGTCCTGTTGTTGCGCAACAAATCGCCCGAATAATCATCCGAACGGTCCAGGAGTCATAGATGTCGCGACAAATACAAACGTTGTTCGATTCCAAGCGATACCCCATCGAACTCCTTGGTGGGCGCGACATCGGTGCCGGCCACCTTCGCGGGTGGGGTCTGGAATACGGTGCCCTGTTCGAGGATTTCCTGGCCACGGACCCGGTTTTCCAGGCTGCGCTCAAGGCTGCGCAGGATCGGGGCTCGCTGCTGACGCTGCACAAGCTCGCCAACCTGTACCTGGTCATCCGCTACGCGATGCCGCATGACAGCGGCGACATCCATGAGTTCGGAAGTTTCAGCGGCGGCTCGGCGGTCTTCATGGGAACCGTGCTGAAGTTGCTGCAGCGGTCCGCGAAGGTGTACGCCTACGACACCTACGAGGGCATGCCCGAAACCGATGCGGTCCGCGACCTGCATCACAAGGGCGACTTCACCGATACGGGGTATGCAGGCCTGCTCACTTACATTCACGACAACGGCCTCGGCGAACATGTCGAAACCGTCAAAGGCGAATTCAACAGGACATTGCCGGACATCCTCGAACGCCCTGGCAAGATTGGCTTGATGCACGTGGATTGCGATATCTATGAGCCGATCAAGTACGTGGTGCGCGAATGCATGCCGGCGATGCTGTCGGGGGCGCACATCGTGTTCGACGATCCGCTGCATGGGTCTTGCCTAGGCGCCTTTGATGCCGTGCAGGAATTGCTGATCCGGGAACTGGACCTCACCGCAGAGCAGGCTTATCCACATCTGGTGTTTCGCTATCCGAAGCTAGCGGTCGGATGAGTAGAAATCCGGTTGGAGGCACCTCGCGGAATCTGGCAGATGAGCAATCTGATTACTGTTTCAACGTTTTACTCGGAGACTAGTGACGTGACTGAAAAGCCAGAAGTGGACACCGACGCTTCCAATTACCTGTTGAAGATTCAGCAGGAACAGGAAAGGTACAAGCATGTCTTGGACGTCAACGACCTGCCGCCGATCTTCCACTACTGGTCGCATACCTACTTGCGGCCGATGGTCGAGGAGTTCGAAATCGCGCATCCGGACGACTGGTTCGCCAACAACCTGATCGAAAGCGCGGCGAGGGTGGACGACAAGGTTCCACTCTTCATCAGCATCGGTGCCGGCAACTGCGACACCGAGGTTCGCGTCGCCAAGCTTCTGCGGGCGCGCGGAATGGAGAGCTTCATGATCGAATGTCTCGACATGAACGAGGCCATGTTGGAGCGAGGCAAGGCCATGGCAGTACAGGAGGGAGTGGCCGACTGCGTTGCGTTCGTCAACGGAGACTTCAACGATTGGCATGCCAACGGACGCTACGCCGGTGTGATGGCGAACCAGTCACTTCATCATGTGCTCAACCTCGAGGGCCTGTTCGATGAAGTCAGGAGCGCGCTCCAACCGGAGGGCATGTTCGTCATCAGTGACATCATCGGACGTAACGGACATCAACGCTGGCCGGAGGCGCTAGCAGAGGTACATCGGTTCTGGCAGGAGTTGCCGGACATCTATCGCTATAACCAGCTGCTGGGTCGTCACGAACAGATGTACGAGAACTGGGATTGTTCGAACGAAGGGTTCGAGGGAATTCGTGCCCAGGACATTCTTCCGTTGCTGCTTGAGCGATTCGACTTCTATCGATTCATCGCCTTTGGCAATGTGATCGATCCTTTCGTTGATCGCGCATTCGGGCACAACTTCGATGCCGATGCACCATGGGACCGCGCCTTCATTGACCGGATTCACGCAGCGGACGAGGACGGGTTCGCGAAAGGGACGTTAAAGCCGACCCATATGTTCGCGGTATTGACCCTTTCGGAACCGCCAAGACGCCACTACTCGCGCGGGTTGACCCCGGAGTCGTGCGTTCGAGACAGCTCGCAGTGAGTGAGTCCCTTCACCTCCCCTACCGCTGGGCTACTGTCGAGCCATGAGCTCGAAAGTAATGCGCTGTGCATAGTCATCGGAGGCGTAAAGCGGGCGCATGAAAGATTCGACCGATTTCTTGCGAAAAATCGCCACGGCGGCGGTTGCGTTGTGGTTTCTTGCTGCTCCGCTGTATTCGTTGGTGAGCAAGGGTCCATTCGATTGGCACATCAAGCAGCCGGCAGCGTGGCAGGGCGGCCTGGAAGTGTTGGCGCTCATGGCTGTGTTCTATGTCGCGCTGTCCCTGAAGAATGTGCGTATGCGCATCGTGCTCGGTACTGCCGCGGCATGGCTGTTCGCGCGACGGCACGGCGTGGATTTCTCGATCGTGCTCGTGTACCTCTATGCCGAGGGCATTTTCGCACTCGGTAGCTGCTTCTTGCGGCGGATGGATATGCATTCGATGTCGCGACCGTCGAGGGCGCTCACCGCCGGTCTGTTGGGAGTGGTGACCTGGTCGCTGGTGATCTGGATCTGTTCCGCGCTGGGGCTTGGTTCGCTCGAGGCGATACGGTTCATCGCCATCGCGGTCCTTGGTGGGGCCATCGCGGTCAACCGTGGCCCCAGGCTTGCTGTACTTGTTGGCCGGGCCATGCGTCCGACCGAGCGACTCGATCGCCTCGCCATCGCCATGCTGGCCGGGTTTTTCCTGGCGTTGTTCGCCAAGGCATCAGTCGTCATCGACTACGACTCTCTCTGGTATGGGTTGCAGGGAGAGGAAGTGCTCGTCGGCGAGGGAAACCTCTACGCAGCGCAAGGGCTTGCTTCGGTCGCACACTACTACCCGAAACTTTACGAGGCCCTGCTACTGCCCTTTTCGGGGCTGGGCAGCGTCTCGTTGATCTTCGGAGTCGGGATCTTCAGCTGGCTGTTGATCGTGCTCACTGTGCTCGCGATTTTGCGCGAATACCACGTCCAACGGGCGCTACGGCTGTGGGGCGCGGCGCTCATAGCCACCCTGCCTGCACTCGCCAATATCGCAGTCACTGCCAAGGGTGACGCGTTCTCAGCGTGGCTGCTATTGCTGGCTGTTCTCGGGGTCATCCGGTACCGGAAAGGGTTGGGCGGGGAGTGGCTATGGGTTGCCCTATCGGCATTGTCGTTGGGCGTGCAAGCCCGGTTGGCCAACATTCCTTATGCGGCAATCTTGGTTGGCATCCTGTGCTACAGCGCCGTCTGGCGCTGGCGCGAGGACGACGGGATCACAGGTTTGCGCAATCACGGCATGTGGGTGGCTGCGGCAACGGTATTGCTGAGCTGCATGATCTCTGCGCGCAGCGTATTACTTTCCGGCGTCGTGTTGGTGGCACCCAATTCAGTCGTCAAACTCCAGCAAAGCTTGGGACTGCAGTTGAAATATCCTGTCGGCCTGCTGCCCCCGGACGAAGGATTGCAGCGATTTCCTTTCTTCGAGGGGTTCTGGGGAATCCTGTTTGATCCGGCTCGATATTCGCACCTCATCATCACGTGGACCGGGAATTCGTGGCTGTTCCTCCCGATCGCGGTGTTGTTGCTCGGCGGAATGGTTTCGCGCAAGAAAAACGTATCGGGTTCATGGCCTTTGTTCGCGATGGGTCTCGCTTTCTTTGCAGTGATGTTCGGCTACAAGCTGCTCATACCTGCTGGTGACGGCAACTATTTCATCGTTCCGCTAGCCTGCCTGACGCTATGGGGTGTGGTGCAGGCGGACAGGCTGGGCGACGGCATGCGCAGGTATTTTGGGCTGCTGATGGTGCTGTTCGCATTTTGTGGTGGAGCGATCTCTTTCGTCACTGGCTCATGGGGGCCGGGCACGCGCGCGCTCGACCACGCCATGAGGCGCTTGCCTCTCGAATATACGCAGCGTGCGTCACAAGGCTTGATTGCAGCCAACCTGCAAGGCGTGGCGCGTTATTTCACCAGCATGTCGCCCGGCACGCGTGTAATCGGGCTGGAAATAGCCAATCTCAACGAGGAGCTTCCTGCTGGCTGGTGGCTGCCGGTGCAGTACGAAATCCTGCAAGCTTATGCGTGGCAGCAACCAAAACTGGTCGCTTCAGGGATGGCGCTCCAGCAGTATCTGCATGAGGCGGGCATCGAGTATGTGATTATTCCGAAGAAACACGGTGTCGGCGCCATCGATTCTCTTGTCCGCGCCAGTCTGGCCAGCATGCAAGCCAAACGAGACGCGGCAATTACCTATCAAGACGACCACTACGTGGTCTGGAAGCTTAGGAACTCATACAGCGCCAGAACACCGCTTTTAGGCGGGGGCATGGCCAAGGTGGACATGGACGCCGAGCAACTGTGCCGGTCGCCAACAAATGGAGTTGCGATGGTCACTTGGACTGGCGCGGCCGGCAACGTTGCCATTGAGGTGAAAGCGCCTGGCGCCAGCAAGCCATCGATCTGGGCAGAAGGTGGAAGCGCAGGAACTCTGGAGACAGGTGCATGGGTACCTTTTGATGGCGAGTTCATTTTCAGACGAGGGCGGGAAGGCGATGTAATTGGTCGGATCGCGGTGTCGCCGAGTTGCGCTCATTGACGTGGCGTACGTCGCCTGGCAACTCCCGCCCAAGAATGGAAATTGAATGAAAACCGAATACTCTGATTCGCAATATTCATCCAATTATCCAGACGGCGTGGAGAATCACTGGTGGAATCTCGTACGCAACGATTTCATTCACCGGCTAGTACGCCGATTAGGGGTCCCGCATCCCGCTGTCATAGAAATTGGCTGCGGAAAGGGAATCGTCGTCAGCTACTTGCGCAAGCGTGGAGTAAATTGCGTCGGCGCCGAACTTGCGGATGTACAACCTGTACCTGGCGCCGAGCAGCATGTTCGGGCCGGTACAAGCGCCTTCGATCTTCCTGCTGAGGAAAGGGCTGGTTACGACATCATCATGGTGCTGGATGTCCTGGAGCACCTGCCGGATCCCCAGCAGTTCATTCGCAGTCTGATCAAAGCCTATCCCAATGCAAGATCAATGATCGTAACGGTTCCTGCATGCGCCGAGTTGTGGTCGAACTACGACGAGCACTATGGGCACTTCATGCGATATTCAACGGACCAACTGATTTCGATGCTGCGTGAAGCGGGGCTTGCGCCCATCGCGACCGGATATTTTTTTCATAGCGTTTATCTTCCCGCACTTCTGGGAGCAAAACTGAAGAGAGACAGAGCAGTCGACATCTCCGCTCCTCGTGGCCTGATGCTTTGGCTCCACAAGGCAGTGTTTTATGGACTTGCTCTTGACGCGAGGTTGCTGCCTGCAAGGATGCGCGGGACCAGCGCATATGCCGTTTGCGACATCGCATCCGCGCCCATTCCACGCGACCAGCACACTTTCACGAAGTAGTGTGCCGATAGACCTAAATCGCTCGCCGACGAGGAAATAGCCTTCTTAGCTCGATGGCGCCGCCTGCAACGGCCGCAAGCAGGAAGATGCTCATCGCTGTCATGGACAGCGCCAGCGATTGCTCCCCGGTGACGCCATGGCTGCCGGCGAGAATTGCAGTCAGCCCAGCCTCACGAACGCCGAAGCCGCCTACAGAGATTGGAAGCAGCGCCGCGAGATTCGCAAACACCACGGCTGTGATGATATCTGCGCTCGGTATGCTGATATGCAGCGCTTCGGCGATAACGAGATATACAAGAACGACGGTACCTTGGCTCAGAACACCTAGAACGATGCTTTGAATCAGAAGTATCGGATTTCGCGAGAATCTGGCGACCGAGTGCAATGCATGGCCGAACGTGTGCTGAAGGCGCTGGAGAGTTGCATTTCTAACGACGAGCCTTTGGCTAAGTGCGGCGAGGCTACGCGCTGCCAGCAATGAAAATGTGCAACCTATGATTAGCACTGCAACCAGTGAAATTTGCCAAACAAGCATGGCTTGAGTTGAAAAACAAAGCGCAAGAATCCCGATGAGCAGTAGCCCCAAGACTCCCGTCATTTTGTCGAAGATGACGGAAGCGATAACATTTCTTGCCTCCGGATAACTGGATTTGACGATCATTACCTTGCTGAGTTCGCCGCCAAGTTGGCCGCTCGGCAGAATCGAATAGAAACAGGATGCGGTGACTGCCCTGAGCAACGTGCTGAAGGGTGCGTTTTCGATGACCACGCCCCATTTCCACGCGCCGATCAGGATGCACAGGAAGTACAACACGATCGCAGAAACGAACGCAGGCAGGCCGATGCCAACGATGAGTTTGCTGACATCGCCAGGCTTGTAGACAATGAACAGCAGGAGCAATGCCAGCAGTGTGACCACAATTCGCAAAAAAGTGAGTAGCCGGAACCGGTGCTTGCGATCACATGGCATGACGAACCCCCGAATACGCTACGCCGACAATCATGTCAGGCGTCGTCTATCAGGCTTGTCGAGGCCAGCTTCGTGCTCCCGCCGAATTTCCATGAGTTACCATTTCGCGCGATGAGATACGTGGAAAGTGGATCGACGCGCACGTTTTCCGTTAGCCAAGCCGTAATTTGTCGGTGTGAAATATAAGCGGTTTGTGGCGTGACCAGTTGGTCAAATGCAACGTGGCGGAAAAAGGAAAACTCGCGCTTCGCGATCCACATTGAATAGTCGAACAGCGGCAGCCAATCGAGCATCCCCGTCAGACCATTGGTGCCGCCGGATGTTAGCCAACGCAATCCCTTTGCGTAGATGAAGTATGGTGCGACGAGTGGTGTGGCGATGCCATGTTTGTTGAGCCACCAGGGAAGGTGGCATGCGAGCCGGCGCACAGGCTCGACGATCATACGCACCAGACCATTGCCTTCCTTGGCGTATACCCAGCAGTGGAACCGCCCTCCGGGACGTACATTGCCCACCACGGCGTCGAAGCCCTCTTGCGGTGACTTGAGATGATGTAGGACGCCGATGCAGTAGGCGATGTCGAAGCCGGCGGATTGGAACTGGGTCATGTCGGCCTGCACGATCTCCCAATCATGGAGACCGCTCTTTGCCATGTTTGCGCGCGCGGAGATGACCGACTCCCCAAGGTCGACGCCGACCAGCCGTGACGGCTGCCAGGATGCCGTGTGGAACAACAGGCTGGCATTGCCGCAGCCCAGTTCGAGTACTTCGCGATCGCGGATGTCGTCCTCGGTCAGCGGCGCCATCCAGTCGGCGTACTGCTCCCTGGTATAGACGGATCCGGCTGGAAGGTTGTTCCAGGAGGTCGAGAAGGCCTGCGCCGTGCCGGCATCCCTGGCGTTATCGATGGGCTTCGACATGATGTTCGTGTCTCTCAATGGATTCGATCGGATGGCAGACCCGCCGGCGCCTGCAGCGTGCGGCCGAGGATGAAATTGCTCCACAGCGCGATCCTGTGATCGGCCTTGTGGCTTTGGTGATCGGCCAGCATTGCGTGCCAGAAGGCCGGGTTCACCAACTGGTTGTGATCATCGATCGGCAGCTTGCCTTCAGCAAACCAGCGGCCGATGGGCACGGCAAAACCCTGCTTCTTGCGGTGGATGATGTCGCTGGGCAGCAGCGATTCCGCAGCGCGCTTGAGCAGCCACTTTGTGGTGCCGTTCCTCAGCTTGTAGCTCGATGGCAGGCGCCTGGCGAAGTCGACCACGTCGATGTCGAGGAACGGCGCCCTGACCTCCAGCGAGTTGAGCATGCTCGCGCGATCCACCTTGGCCAGGATGTCGTCTTGCAGGTACAGGCGTACGAAGAATGCGATCGTGCGATCAATCGGATCGGTGGATGCGCAGTCGTCCCAAGTCTCGATCGCCTCGCTGTAGATATCCTCAAGATCGACCGGCTCGTTGAACAGCTCACCCAGTTCACTCTGGCTGAGCGGCGCCATCCAGACAGGGAGATGCAGGTGGGGCGGATGATCGAGGCCACGCAGGGTGCGCTTGATGCGGAAATCCAGACTCATGTAGCCATGCGACACAGGCAGCCGGCTTGCGACGAGGCCAATCGCCTTGTGAAACGGCTTGGGAACAAGACTGGAGTACCAGTTCGCATAGCGCAATGCCCGAAAGGGGTCGTATCCGGCGAACAGTTCGTCGGCCCCATCGCCGCCCAAAGCCACGGTGACCTCGCGACGCGCATGCTTGCACAGTAGATAGGTGGGCAGCAGCGAAGAGTCGGCGAATGGTTCGTCCAGTGCCGCCGCCAAGGCGGGAATGATGTCCAGCGCACGCTGGATCGAGAGCGTTTCGACCGAATGGTCGGCGCCGATATAGGCCGCGACTTTGCGCGCGTGCGCTGTCTCGTCGAATCCCGCCTCTTCAAAGCCGATCGTGAACATCTTGATCTTGTCGCGCCCCGCATGGCGCATTGCCAGCGCGCTGACCAGGGAGGAGTCGATGCCGCCGCTGAGGAAGGTGCCAACCGGCACGTCCGCCACCAAGCGCCGCTTCACGGCGGCGTCGAGCAGCGCGATCAGCTCCTCGCTCCAGCTATCCGCCGCATTGGCGGGAACGATGTCGACCGGCTCGGCCACGTACGACCAGTAGCGATGCTGCGTGGTGCGCAGGCCGTCCATATTGAGCAGCAGCGAATGCCCGGCCGGCAGCTTGTGCACGTTGGTGTAAAAGGTCAGCGGCGCAGGCACGAATCCGTAGGCGTAGTACTTTTTCAGCGCCAGCGGGTCAATGGTGCCCGGCACCAGCGGATGCTCGCGCAATGCCGTCAGCTCGGATGCGAAGGCGAAGCATTCCTTGCCAGCGTGATAGAACAGCGGCTTCTTGCCGAACCGATCCCGCGATAAGAAAACCTCGCGCCGCTCGCGGTCGTAGATCGCGAACGCCCACATGCCGTTGAGCCGGGAAGGCAGGTCACGTCCCCACCTCCGATAGCCGTGCAGCAGCACCTCGGTGTCGGAATGATCCGTGCGGAAGCGGCAACCTGCCTCAAGCAACTCCTGCCGCAACTCAGCGAAGTTATAGATTTCGCCATTGAAGACGACCGTCAGCGCGCCATCCGCGGTGCTCATCGGCTGCTGGCCGTCGGCAATATCCAGAATCGAGAGCCTGCGGTGCCCGAGATAAACGCCATGCGCCGGTAAGATCAGGAATCCGTCTGCATCCGGGCCGCGATGCTGGATACGATCGGTCATGCGTCGCAGGATCGACGCATCCCCGCTGCCGAAGAAGCCGGCGATACCGCACATGGCTCAGATGTCCTTGGGAGGACGGCTAGATTGCACGATCCTTGCAATGCGGTAGACCGATTTGCCCTGCGATTCGTGGTACGTGCGGTTGAGCATCTCGGCCAACAGGCCCATGAGGATGCTCAGGATACCGATAGCGAAGAGAATGACCCCCAGCGTCGGCAGCGGCGTCTGGATCAGCGATACCTCTTCAAACAGCTTCAACCATCCGGCCCACAGCGTCACCAAGCCAGCACTCAGGATGCTGACGAAGCCAAAGCCGCCAAAAATATAGATCGGCTTGTTGGCGTATTTGAACAGAAACTTCACCACCAGCAGATCCAGCATCACCTTGAACACGCGCTCCAGTCCGTAATTGGACTCGCCATGGATGCGCGGGTGGTGGGTGACTTCGATCTCGGAAACCTTGGCGCCATTCCAGGCTGCGTAGATCGGAACGAAGCGGTGCATTTCACCGTACAGGCGAACCCCTTCAAGGACATCGCGGCGATAGGCTTTCAACGAGCAACCATAATCATGCAGATGAACGCCAGAGACGAAGGAAATCAGATCATTGGCGATCCGGCTCGGCAGATTGCGTTTGATAGCGGCGTCTTTTCGATCCTTCCGCCAGCCTGAGACGACGTCATAGCCCTCATCCAGCTTGCCCAGGAGGCGCTGGATGTCCGCAGGATCGTTCTGCAGATCGCCGTCCATCGGGATGATGATTTCGCCCATGGCATGATCGAGGCCCGCCATCAATGCGGCAGTCTGGCCGAAATTCCGGCTGAGATGAATGACCCGCACACGGCTATCCTGCGCGGCGATGTCATCGAGACGCTGCGCGGAATCGTCCCGGCTGCCATCGTTGGTCAGGATCAACTCCCACGATTTTCCGGTCGCATCGAGCGCGTTACGCGTACGCTCGTACAGCAGCGCAATGTTGTCCTGTTCGTTATAGATCGGAATCGTGACCGAAAGATCCAGTGAGCCGTTGGTGATTAGCGCATGTGTCGTCACTTCATCCATGATTCTGTCCTGTGAGAATTGAAAAGGAGGCTGCGCTGCACGACGAGCAGTACGTCTGCGATGCGTACCGGATGCGGACTGAAACGTCATCTAGATTCGAAACAGTTGTAACGCGTTGCGCCAAGCGCGAGACGCGGGTCGCGAACGTCAGCCGCAGTCCGGGCCCTGCATGACCGTACGCGCCAGTTCGAGTCCATCAGCCTTGTTCTTCAGGATGAAGACGGCGCCCGGATTCGTCCAGGGACCGGTCTTGGCCTCGCCGAAGGGCGAACTGGCCATCCAAAGCTTGTTGTCGTCACTCTTGCCGACCCAGATCTCGATTTCGCTGGCATCCGAGGGAATGATGCGCGCATCCCATTTAACGAGTACTTCGGCGCTGTCGCATGACGGCAAGCTGACCGGCTCCAGTGCTAGGGCGACCTGCGCAGCGGGCGGGGCCTGAGCAGGCGTGACTTCGGGAGCGGTCGCTCCGGGCTGTGCCGATTGTGTGGCAGTCCTGTCCTGACAAGCCACCAGCCCGGCAGACAAGGTGAGGAGTAAAAGAAAACTTAACCGTTGGATAGGCATGGAATTTTTTTCCTGTGGAGACGTGTGCACAAGGATAAAGCATCTCCGCAAACCAACAAGTAAAGGAAAGCCCTCATGTGATCGTAGCGAATGCAAGCCTGGAATGGCCGGAGCGGGTGGGGCACATCCTCCGTATGCTGCCACGTCCCTCGACCGCCAAACTTGAATGTTTGGTTACGAATTGCATCGTGAGCAGCAACGCGAGCAACATTTTGACCAGTGCCGCGATGGTAGTTACAAGTCTTCATGCCAACGTTGGCCAATGGCTGTGCGCGGTCTAGGCTCATTGCAGCAGTGCGTGGATCTCCGGCAACAACTTGAACAAATCCCCCACCAAGCCAATGTCGGCAATCTCGAAGATCGGCGACTCTGGATCCTTGTTGATGGCGACGATCGTGCCGGCGTCCTTGATTCCGGTCAGGTGCTGGATGGCGCCGCTGATGCCGATGGCGATGTAGAGCTCGGGGGCGATGATCTTGCCAGTCTGGCCGACCTGCATTTCGTTGGGGACGTAGCCTGCGTCGACCGCGGCGCGGGAGGCGCCCACAGCGGCGCCGAGTTTGTCGGCGAAGTCGTAGATGATCTTGAAGTTTTCCGCCGAGCCAACGCCGCGGCCGCCGGAGACGACACGTTTGGCGCTTTGCAGGTCCGGGCGATCCGACTTGCCTGCGGCGAGGCCGATGAAGCGGGTATGCGTCGGCAATGCCGCATCGACGGTTACGGCCTCGACGACAGCACTGCCGCCTTTCGGCGCCTCGGGCCAGGAAGCGGTGCGCACGGTGGCGACGACGGGATGGTCGTGCGGCGCTTCCACGGTGACGATCGCATTGCCGGCATAGATCGGGCGCTTGAACACGTGACTGCTTTCGACGGCCATGACGTCCGATACCTGCGCGGTGCCGAGCAGGGCCGCGACGCAGGGCATGAGGTCCTTGCCGAAGGTGGTACTCGGGCCAAACACATGCGTATAGCCGTCGGCGACTTTGGCGACCTGCGGCGCGAGCACCTGCGCGATGGCGCTGGCGTTGGCCGCGTTGGCAATGGTCAACACCTTGCCGACGCCGGCGATCTGCGCGGCCTCGTGGGCCACGGCGCCGGGATCGGCTGCAAGCACGACGATGTCGACGGACTCCGGCGCCAGCGCTTGTGCTGCAGAGACGCACTTGGCGGTGGAGGCGTTGAGCTTGCCGTCGAGGTGTTCGGCGACGATGAGGACTTTGGACA
>PPFU01011289.1_pt1 | contig 13151 bp, 7 predicted proteins | sample 1535991 | NCBI WGS metagenome assembly PPFU01 (sample SAMN04901290, study PRJNA319586) | Hypolithon metagenome, whole genome shotgun sequencing project. | isolation source: Antarctic Hypolithon | place: Antarctica: Miers Valley | collected 2014
GGCGGGGCTGGCGGCGGATGTGGGAGATGGAGGGGGTGTGGGAGGGGTGGTGTCGCGATCCGCGAATGGTCGGGGTTACGCCGCCCAGCCGCGTGGACACGAGGCGATGCGGGAGGCTGGGGACCTCACGAGCATTCTCTTTGATGACGACGACGCTGCCAGTGCGGGCGGCCACGATCCTCGGGGGGCACCGCCCGGAGGGGGATCGGTGGAGGGTGGCGGGTGATGGGGGGGAGCGGTGGGAGGAGGGATGGGGGATGGAGCACGAGGAGAGCGGCTGGGGCGTGGTGTGGCCGCGGGATGAATTGAGGGAGGTTGAGGAGACATGGAACTGGAACAGTCGATGACATGGATCGGAGCCGCGGTGGCCGCTGCGCTGGTCGCGGCGTTGACGCCGGTGGCGATGCTGATCGGTCGGCGGCTGCGGATCGTGGATATGCCCGGTACGCGGAAGGTGCACCGCGAGCCTATCACGCGGACGGGCGGGCTGGCAATTGCAGCGGGGGTGGCGGCGGCGTCTGTGTCGGCGGTGGGCGGGTTGGTATGGATCGAGGCGGTCGGGGGGATGGGGCCGTGGCGGGTCGCGTGGATCATCGCGTTGTCGCTGGGGATGATGGCGGTGGGTTTCGCGGACGACGCGAGGGATTTGAGCTCGAAGCTGAAGCTGCTGGCGTTGCTGGTGGGAGCGGGGCTCGTCTGGTTTGCGGGAGGGCGAATTGGTATGGAGCCGCTGGGCATGAGCGGGCCGACGGCGGCGGCGATGTCGCTGGTGGTGAGCGTGCTGTTCATCGCTGGGGTGACCGTGAGCGTGAATTTCATAGACGGGCTCGATGGACTGGCGGCGGGGGTGGTGGGGATTGCCGCGGCCGCACTGGGGGTGGGGTGCCTGCTGGCGGGGAGCCCGCTGGCGGCCGCGGTCCCCCTGGCGTTAGCGGGGGGCTGCGTAGGGTTTTTGTGGCACAACTTCCACCCGGCGCGGACATTCATGGGCGATGGCGGGAGTATGTTTTTAGGGTTCACACTCGCGTCGGCGGCGGTGTTCACCGCGGGGCACGTCGGGCCGGGCACGGGGCTGGCGCTGCCGGTGCTGGCGCTGGCGGTGCCGCTGGTGGACACGATGTCGACCTTTGCGAGGCGTGGGCTGATTCAGAGGCGGTCGCTGTTCGCGGCCGAGCGGGGGCACCTGCACCACATGCTATTGGACCGGGGGCACCCGCACCGCCGCGCGGTGCTGCTGATTTATGGCGTTTCAATCGTGGCGTCGTCGCTGGGGCTGGTGGCGGTGAGGTTTCACGGGTGGCCGGGCTGGCTGGCGGCGTGTGCGGTGCCGGTGGTGGTGGCGTGGTTTTTTCGCCATAGCGGGGCGCCGGGGGTGCGGACCTTTCTCGCGGCGGTGCGGAGCCGACGGGACCGCGGCAGCGACCGCTCGCGGAATCGCAAGGCGTTTGACCACCTGCAACTCGCGTTTGGGAAGGTCGAGACGTTCGACGGCTGGTGGCGTCAGGTGTGTGAGGCGGCGGAGCTGCTGGGGGTGTGCCGCCTGGAGTTGCCCATCGTGCGACGCGGCCGCGGCAACGGCGATGAGAAAGATCGAAGCCCAAAGCCCGAGCGGTACCGCTGGCACAACGAGAACGGCCACGCGGTGTGCCACCGGCCGATGTGGTTTGACCTGCCGGTGCCCCAGCGACGTCAGGGGAGCGAGGGCGGCCTGGTCGGGCGGGTGCAGATGGACGCGGGGGATGGCATCGAGGCCGCGGCCGAGCGGTTCACCGTGTTCTCCCGGCTGATCGAGGCACACAACCCCCAGCGGCTGGGGCGACGCGGGATGACCCCGCCGGGCCCCCGGGTCAAGGGGGATGTCGCCCGTCAACGGATCACAGGCGGGACGCCTGTGCCACCAGAATCACCGACCCAACGCGGGACGCCTGTGCCGCCAAGCCACGAGCTCACAAAGGGGACGCCTGTGCCACCGACACCCGCGGGCCCGCGGATCGCCATCGTGCATGACTTTCTCTACACCTATGGCGGGGCGGAGCGGGTGCTCGAGCAGATGCTCCACGCGTATCCCGACGCGGATGTGTTCAGCCTGTTCGACTTCGTGCCCGAGGAGGACCGCCACTTTCTAGGCGGCCGCACGGTCACGACGAGCTTTATTCAGCGGCTGCCCAAGGCTCGGAGCAAGCATCGTCACTACCTGCCGCTGATGCCCCTCGCGGTGGAGCAACTGGATGTGTCGGCGTACGACATCGTGCTGTCGAGTTCGTACGTGGTCGCCAAGGGGGTGCTCACCCGGCCGGACCAGTTGCACGTGTGCTACTGCCACAGCCCGGTCCGCTTCGCTTGGGACCTGCAGCACCAGTACCTCCGCGAGCAGGGGCTGACCCGCGGGATCAAGTCGCTGATGGCGCGGATGATCCTGCACTACCTCCGCACGTGGGACACCCGCACCGCCAATGGCGTGGATGTGTTTTTGGCCAACAGCGACTTCGTCGGGCGTCGGATCAAGCGGGTGTACCGCCGGGAATCGACGACGGTGTATCCGCCGATTGATTTGGAGCGGTTCACGCCCGGGGAGGAGCGAGCCGACTTTTACTTTACCGCGTCGCGGATGGTGCCTTACAAGAAGATCGATCTGATCGCCGAGGCGTTTACCAGGATGCCCGAGCGTCGGCTGATCATCGCGGGCGATGGGCCGATGATGGATCGGGTGCGTGAGAAGGCGGGGCCCAACGTGCGGGTGGTGGGGTATCAGTCGGCGGCGAATTTGCTGCGTTACATGCGGCTGGCGCGGGCGTTTGTGTTTGCGGCCGAGGAGGACTTCGGGATCGTGCCCGTCGAGGCGCAGGCGTGCGGCACGCCGGTGATTGCGTTCGGACGGGGCGGGGCTGCCGAGACCGTGCTCGACGGCGAGACGGGGGTGTTCTTTGACGAGCAGACGCCCGAGTCGCTCATCGAGGCGGTCGAGCGGTTCGAGTCATACGGCGGGTGGGACCCGGCGGCGATCCGCCGTCATGCCGAGCAGTTCTCGCCCGAGCGGTTCCGCGATGAGCTGCGGGCGGCGGTATCGCGGGCCGGGGCGGTGTCGCGGGCGGTGTCGCGGGCGGGGGCGCGGGCGGGGGCGGGGGCGGATCGTGAGCGGGGGGAGCGGGGGGAGCGGGGGGAGCGAGGCACTTCAGAGCTGGAACGGGTGGAGCGGTGTCCGGGGGAGGGCGGGATGGCGGAGCGTTTTCGCTTTGATGATCGGCATGATGGGCAAGACGGGCCGGCCCCGGAGGAGCCAGCGGGCGATTCGGCCGAAGAGGGAGCGGGTGAGGTGTCCGTCGCTTCACGGGGCGGCGGCGACGACGCGGGGGATGAGAAGTGAGGGAGACCTTGACAGCGAGTATCGCGCCCGAGCCTGAAGCGACCGTGCTGGACGCTTACCCGAATGCCGCTGCGCGGAAGCCGGACCTGAGTCGGCGAAGGTCCGGGTCGGTCTTTGGGTGGCATCGGGGAGTTGAGCGTGAGGAGTCAAAGGCCGCTCCGCGGCCCACAGCCGGGACGCCAGTGCCACTCAAATCTAAACCCCCTACGCCCGCGCGGGGCGGGGCGGGGGCGGCGGCGGCGACGCTGGGCACGTTCCTCATGGGGCAGGGGCTGGTGCAGGTGCTCACCCTCGCCACGGGGCTGGTGCTGGTGCGGTGGATGGCGGTGGAGGAGTTTGCGATGTATCGCTCCGCCTTCGCGTTTCAATTCATCATGGGGGCGCTGGTGGACCTGGGCCTCTCGGGTTCCATCGTCGCGATGATCGGCCGGGATCGAGACGACCCGGGCGTGGTCGGGGGCTTTATCCACGCGGCCAAGCGGTATCGGGATCGGCTGTTCGTAGTGATGCTCGCGGTGTATGCGGTGGTGTTCCCGTTGATGACGCTTCAGCACGGGTGGGGTTGGTCTAATCAGTTGATTCTCTTCGTTTGCGTCGCGGCTTTTACGTACTGCCAGGGCTACAAGATGTACGGGGCTGCGCTGCTGGTCCACGGGCGGCTGCGGGGCTTCTACGCGGCTCAACTCGCGCACGCGGGGGTGAAGCTGGCGGTGATCGTGGCGCTGCACGGGCTGGGATGGCTCACCGCGACGGCGGCGCTGGGGCTGGCGGCGGCGACGGTGCTGCTGGAGGGGGTGCTGCTGCACCGCCAGGCGAGGCGTTACCTCCAAGAGCCGACGCACGCCGACGCGGACAAGTCGCGGGCGCTGCTGCGGGTGGTTCGGCCGCTGATGCCGCTGATCGCGTTCGGCGCGTTTCAGTCGCAGGTGGCGGTGCTGGTGGCGATGGCGGTGGGGGCCAACCGGACGATTGCGGAGGTCGGGGCGCTGGACAAGGTGTGGGGGCTGTTCGTGGTGCTGGACGCGGCGACGAGCGTGGTGTTCGCGCCGATGATCGCGAAGCTGCCCGCGGCCAGGCTGCCGGGCCGTTACGCGGGGGTGCTGCTGCTGGGGGCGATACTGGGGGCGGGGGTGACGTGTGGGGTGTTTCTGTTCCCCGCGCCGGTGATGTGGCTGCTGGGGCCGCAGTACGCGGGGCTCGGATACGAGGCGGGGCTGATGACCGCGGCGGCGTCGCTGACGTTCCTGTCGCGGATGGCGGCGGGGCTGAACCAGGCGAGGCGGTTCACCTCGTGGTGGGCGACCGCGACACTGGTGGCGGGCACGCTGGCGACGCAGGCGGCGGCGGCGTTGGTGCTGGATGTAAGCACGCTGCGGGGCGTGATCCTGTTCCTGGCGGCGGGGAACGCGGCGATGCTCGCGGCTCACATGGGCAACGCGGCGGTAAGCCTCGCGCGGGGCGGGGCGACTCGGGGAGAGGGGGTGGGCGATGTGGTTTAGAAGTTCGACACACCGGGAGGCGGGGGCCACGGGTTCACACCCGCGGCTTCGCGAAGCAGGGGCCGCGGATTCACACCCGCGGCTTCGCGGGGGGGGAGCCGCGGATGGCGATCCGCGGCTTGGGTCGAGCGGTGCGTGGTGGGTGAGGCATCCGCGATTGGCGAGAGTGGGGGTCGTGCTGGGTTGTGTGATCGCGGCAATGCTGGCGGCGGCGGTGATGCTCAAGTGGGAGGAGCGGGGGCTGCGGCTGGTGCTGCTGGCCGGGCTCACCGCACCGATGGGGCTGCTGGCGGTGCGGCGGTCGCCCTGGGCGATCCCGTACTTCCTGATCATCGTCGCGGGCAACCGCGGGCTGCGGCGGCTGCTGGATTATGCCGATGGCGAGTACCACACGCAGACGGTCATCGTGCTCCTGCCTCTGCTGGCGTCGCTTTGCCTGGGGGTGCCGTTTGCGATGCGGTACCACGGGCTGCCCCGGTCGCTGCGGCTGATGTTCGGGGCGTACTTTGCGGCAGCGGGGTGGGGGTTTGTCATGGGCGGGGGCAACGGTATGGCGGCGGCGTTTGAATTGGCGGGGTACGTGTGCCCCGCGATGGTGCTGGGGTACATCCTGACGTCGCCGCCGACGGCGGCGGTGGCGAGTCGATGGCTGGCGTGGGTGGTGGCGGTGACGGTCGGGGTGACGGTGTATGGGTGGTATCAGTTTTTGACGATGCCGCCGTGGGATGAGATGTGGATGCGGTCGGCGCTGATGATTTCCATTGGGCCATGGGAGCCGATGCAGCTCAGGGTGTTTTCGACGCTCGCCTCCCCCGGCCCCGCGGCGATGCTGCTGGCGCTGGGGGTGCTGGCGGTGGTGGCGGGGGCGACCGGGGCGACCAGCGGCGAGGGTGGCGTCACACGTCCGCGGATGATCCCGCTGGCGGCGGCGGTGGGGCTGGGTGGGCTGATCCTGACGGGGCTGCTGCTGACGCGGGTGCGGGCGACGTGGCTGATGCTGGTGGTGGCGATCGGGGTGTGGGCGGCGACGGTGCCCGGGCCGCGGGCGGCGAAGGTGCGGTCGGTGGCGTGGGTGGCGGTGCTGTGTGGGGTGGCGGGGGTCGCGGGTGCGGTGCTGCTGCCGCTGCTGCCGGGGGGTGACAAGGTGACGGGTCGGATGGAGACGCTGGGGAGCGTGGGGACGGACCATTCGTATCAGGAGCGGCTGGCGTTCAGCCTCGAGATGACCCGGGAGGTACTCGCCCGGCCGCTTGGCCACGGGCTGGGCGAGTCGGGCACGGCGGTGAAGGCGGGTTCGGAGTCCGACGCGCTGCAGGTTTTTGACAACGGCCTCTTGAACCTGGGCTTTACGCTGGGTCTGCCTGGGCTGGCGCTGATGGGGTTTGCCGCGTGGACGCTGGGCCGGTGGCTCCGCGAGGCGGCGGGGCTGACCGGCGGCGAACATCCCGCCTCGCCACACGTGCGGCTGGGGATCGCGGTCTACGCCTCGTCTCTGCTGGCGCTGGCAGCGAGCAACTGGGTCCGTGAAGACCTCGCGGCGATTGTGTGGGTGCTGGTGGGAATCGCCGTCGCGCCGGCGGTGCGGAAAGCGATGTCTCATAACCCACCAAGACGGTATTCCCGCGTGCAGGAGGTGGCCCCATGAGCCCCTTCCTTTCCGCCACCCATCCCAGCACGCAGCAGCCCCCGCCCCGCGAGGCGGCCGGCGAGGCGGCGGATCGCGACGCCTCATCCAACCCCGGTCAGCCCGACCGCCCGCCCACCTGGCGGCCGCTGCGGGTTGCGGTGCTGGCGGAGCAATTTCCGCGGCTGTCCGAGACGTTCGTGCTCGAGCAAGCGGCCGGTCTGGCGCGGCGGGGGCACGATGTGAGCGTGTTGAGCTTTCATCGGCCGCGGGAGGAGGACCTTCACGCCGCCGCGGGCGAACACGACCTGGACCGACGCGTCCGCTGCTTCGACATGCCCCGGGGCGCGGCGGGCAGGATCGCGGCCGCCCCGCTGCGGGCGGCGGCACTGACGGGGCGTGGGATCTCGCCGCGGCAGTGTCTCGATGCCCAACGGTTTGGCGCGGAGGTGCGGTCGCTGCGGCTGCTGTACGCCGCGGCGGCGCTGGCGAGCGACCCGCCCGAGCCGTTTGATGTGATCCATTGCCACTTTGGGAACCTGGGCGCGGTGGGCGTGGCGCTGCGGGAGCTGGGCCTGCTCCGCGGGCCGATCATCACCAGCTTTCATGGCCGGGATGTGACGCGGTACCCCAGCCGCAGACCGGGTGTTTACGACGAGCTGTTTCGCCTGGGGGATCGGTTCCTGGTCAACAGCGGGTTCACCGCGGGCAAGGTGGTGGCGATGGGTTGCGACCCGGCGAAGATCGACAAGGTGCCCGTCGCGTTCGACACGCACCAGATCCCCTTCCGCCCCCGCACGCTCGAGCCGGGCGAGGCGGTCCGTCTCGTCTGCGTGGGGCGGCTGGTGGAGAAGAAGGGGCACGAATTTGCGATCCGGGGCATCGCCGAGCTGGGCGATGCGTCGCCGCGGGTGGAGCTGGAGATCATCGGCGGGGGGCCCTTGCGGGGTCGGCTGCGTCGGCTGATCCGCATGCTTGGCGTCGGCGACCGCGTCACGCTGCGTGGCCCCCAGCCGCCCGAGCGGGTTCGCGAGGCATACGACCGCGGCCACCTGTTCCTCGTCCCCAGCGTCACCGACCGCCACGGCGACCACGAGGGACAGGGCCTGGTGCTCCAGGAAGCTCAGGCCAGTGGCCTACCGGTGATCGCGACCAGGCACAACGGCTTCCCCGAGGGCATGATCGACGGCGAGACCGGCTTCCTCGTCCCCGAACGCGACCCCGCCGCCATCGCCGATCGCCTCCGATGGCTCATCCAAAACCACGACCGCTGGCCCGCGATGGGTGAAGCCGGGTCCCGGTTCGTCCGAAGCACCTATGACCGACGCTTCCAGAACGGCCGCCTCGAACGCGTGTTCCTCCGCCTGGCTGGCTCATCCACGGAGTCATCCCCTCACCACCGCACGCCGCGAACTCACTCCCCGCCCCACTCCAACCCCCACCCGATGCACGCCCGCCTCCCCATCACCGCGACCATCATCACCCGCGACGAGGCGGGCACCATCGCCCGCTGCGTCCAAGGCGTGAGCGGCTGGGTCGATGAAGTGATCGTGGTCGACTCCGAATCCACGGATGACACCGTCCGCATCGCCCGCCAGGCCGGTGCTCAAGTCGTGGTCCAGCCGTGGTTGGGCTTCTCGAAGCAGAAGAATCTTGCCGCGTCGCTCGCCCGCAATGCGTGGGTTCTCAGCCTTGATGCCGACGAACTCATCGGCGAGGAACTCGCCCGCAGCATCGCCGCCCGGTTCGCCAACACCGCCACACCCCCCGACCCGCGGGACGGCTTTGCGCTGGTACGCCGCAGCGATTTCCTGGGCGTGCTGCTCAACAACATCGACCGCAAGGCCCAGCGGGTCCGCTCCGTGCGGCTGTACCACCGCGACCACAGCCGGTGGGACGAGTCAATGGCGATCCACGAGCGGGTCGTCGTGCCCGGCGAGCGGCATATGCTCCAGGGGCCTCTGATCCAGTGGCGGGGCTTCTCATTGGACCAGGTGGTGAGGCGTTTCAATGGCAACGCGACGGTCGAGGCCCGGGTGCTTCAGGAAAAGGGGCGGCGGGTGACGGCCGTGGGGGCGGCGGCTCGGGGCGTGCTACGGTTCTTCTGGTGCTACCTGGCGCGGGGAGGATGGCGGATGGGCGGGCAGGGATTTCTTCAGGCGGTGCTGAAGGGCTGGGCGGATTTCCTGCGTTACGCGAAGCTGTGGGAGCTCCAGCGGGGCGGCCCCAAGCCCGAGCCGCCGCCGGGGGTGTACGGGCGATATACGATCTCGGACGTGCGGGAGTCGCCCCCTCTCGACAGGCCCCGCGAGGCTGCGGCTTCGGCTTCAAGCCCGGAAGCGGAGGCGGCGGTCGTCTCCACCGGGAGCGGCATGTCATGAGCCATGGCAACACACATCAGGCGGACGACCCGCTCCCCCGCGTGCTCTTCGTGGATCAATCGGGCGAACTGGGTGGGGCGGAGCTGTCCCTGCTGGACATCGCCGCCCATTGGGGCGACCGCGGCAAGGTGCTGCTGTTCGAGGCCGGCCCCTTCGTCACCCGCCTCCGCAACCGCGGCATACGAGTCGAAGTACTTTCAAGCAACCCGCCTCACCCCGACGCCCGGGGAATTTCTTCCCGGGGTCACGATTTAGCCTACACCCGCACCGGGGGCCTCGCCGCCGCCGCCCGATCCCTCCCCGGCGTGATCCGCCTGATCCGCGAGGTGTCGCTGCACGCCCGCGGCTGCGACATCCTCCACGCCAACACGCAGAAGGCCTTCGTCGTCGCCGCCCTCGCCGGTCGCCTCGCCCGCCGCCCCGTGGTGTGGCACCTCCGCGACATCCTCACCGCCGACCACTTCAGCGGGTTCAATCGCAAGGTCGTCGTGACGCTGGCGAACCGTCTCGCCGCTCGCGTCATCGCCAACTCTCGGGCGACCGCGGATGCCTTCGTTGAGGCGGGGGGAAGGGCGGATCGCGTGAGGGTGGTCTACAACGCGGTGCCCGAGCCGACGGCGGAGAAGCTGGACGATCGCTCGCTGACGCGTCGCGGCTCGGACAGGACGATCGGAGTGTTCGCGCGACTCGCACCCTGGAAGGGGCAGCACGTCGTGATCGACGCGATGACCCGCCTCCCCGACCACATCCGCCTGCTCATCGTCGGGGGTCCGCTCTTCGGCGAGGATGCGTACGAGGCGCAACTGCGAGAGCGGATCCAGAGGCTTAGGCTGGGCGGACGCGTGGAGGTACGCGGCTTCGTCCAGGGGGTCAGCCAAGTCATGCAGAAGGTGGATGTCGTGGTACACAGCTCCACCTCGCCCGAGCCGTTTGGACGCGTGATCGTGGAGGCGATGCTCGCGGGCACGCCCGTGGTCGCCAGCGATGCCGGGGGTGCCCGGGAGATCTTGCAGCATGAGCGGACGGGCCTGCTCTTCCCCCCGGGCGACGCCGCGGCCCTCGCCGATGCCGTGAGCCGATTGCTCGACGATCCGACGCTGGCGGCCCGCATCGCCGCCGCCGCCCTCGCCGACGCCCGCGAACGCTTCACCCTGCCGCGGCTGCTGCGGGAGATGGAGGCCTCGCTCCGGGATTTCCGTACCAAAGAGCCGCGGACAGAGTAAGCGGGCTCCGCGGACGGTATGTTTTTTTTGCAAAGAAGCACCAACGCAAACCGCTTCCGTCGCGCGCGGCTCCGTTGAAAGTGCCGCGGACAGAGTAAGCGGTCGCGGCGGGCGGATACCATGCCCGCGACGGATTCTCACCCGCCTCCGACGCCCCCCACTGTGCTCGATCATCTATTTATTCAGGAGGCGGTTCAGGACCCGTTCTACTACCTTGCGGTGGTGCTGAGCCTGGTGATCAGCATCACGCTGCATGAGCTCGCGCATGGGTGGGCGGCCATCCGGCTGGGGGATGACACGCCGATCCGTCAGGGGCGGATGACGGGCAACCCGATCGTCCACCTCGGGCCCTACTCGATGATCGCGCTGGCGGTGTTCGGCCTGGCGTGGGGGCAGATGCCCATCGACCCGAGTCGGCTCCGCGGGCGGCATGGCGATGCGCTGGTCTCCGCGGCCGGGCCGGCGATGAACCTCGCCCTCGCGGTGGTGTGCCTGGGCGTATTCGTGGTGCTCATGCGGGCGTGGGACCCAACGTCGCTGCACGGCTACGTGCAGCCCCCGCTGACGGCGGTGCTCGCGGGGGCACCCGCCGAGGAACTCTCCCCGCTGCAACACAATGCCCTCCGCCTCGTCGCCGTCGCGGGGGTGTTCAACCTGCTGCTGCTGGTCTTCAACCTCTTCCCCGTCTACCCGCTCGACGGGTCGCATATCCTTGGTAGCTACCTCCCGCAGTACCGCAAGTTCCTCGACGACCCGGCTCATCAGGGCACCATCTGGCTCGGGTTCATCCTCGCCTTCGCCGCCGCAGGCGTGGTGCTGCCCTACATCGTGCGAGCGGCGGCAGCGGCGGCGCAATGGGGGGTGGGAGGGGGGTGAAATCCGTAATCGGTAATCCCTAATCCGCAATCGCAAGTTCGAAATACAAAATGCGAAATCGGAGGTTTGTATTCACCTCCACCCCACGACTCTCCCGAGAGCCGCCCTCACCAATCACCGCAGCGAAAGCCACCGACCTCAGCCACCCGCTCCACCTCCACCTCCCCCGCTCCCGCCACCGCCCTTCTGGATCAGGTCCAACAGCACCGGGTTGAGCCCCTGTTGCTGGATCAGCGGCGTGCCGCGGTCGGCGGGGTTGCGGCGAAAGAGCACGAAGTCCCCGGTGGCGAGCCCCTTGATGTTGACCAGCGCGAGGGCCTGCTCGGGGGTGAGTTCGAGCACGACCTTTTTGTACCGACTGACGGGGCCATCCTCCCCCTCGGTCCGAGCCGGGTCGCCGATGTTCTTGACCTTGACCCCCTCGATCACCGCCAACCACTCGGTACGACCCTGGATCATGAAGGGGGCGGAGACGTCGACGGACATTCCCTCGAAAAGCGTGGGTAAATCGTTGGAATCGACCGTCAGCGCCACATCGCGAAACCCCTCCCGGGGCTCGTACTCCTCGCGTTGCGACTGGGTCTGATGCAGCATGTCGAACGTGACGACCTGCCCCCGCTCGGCCCCGCGGGTGAAGCGCTTGCGGTCGCGGATGTTGTTCTGCACCTCGACTTCATCAAGGCTGTTGCCAAAGGCATCGCTGAAGCGGGCGTCGACCTGATAGGCCCGCACCAGCTTGTCGTTGATCTGGTCCCCCTGTCGGACCTTCTGATCCAGGCGGTAGACCGCGATGGTATCGGGCTGGCTCTGGCGTCGGACGAGCTCGATGTAGACGTTCACGAGCACGACGGCGGCAATCGCGACGACAACCGCAACGATGACGAGCGTCGTGCTCCCGCCGACGGGGGAGCCGGGGGAGCCGGAGGATGAGGTGGAGGTGGAATCTGCCATGCGGTGGTTCGTGCGGGGTCGTGCCGGGCGGGGGGGCGTCATCTTAGAGCGGTTTCAGGGATTTGAGCAAGAGCCCCGCACCGACTAAGCGGTTTGTCTCTAAAGAGCCGCGCACGCAGTAAGCGGTTTGTCTTTAAAGAGCCGCGCACTCAGTAAGCGGTTGGTACACCATAGCCTGGGCAAACCGTTCACTTCGTCCGCGGCTCTGTCGTATGACGGGCGGGGGCTAGCGGCCGATTTCGAGCATCTTCCAGGGCGATTCGGGCTGGCGGGTGCGGGCGGAAAGGAGGGAGGCTTCGCAGCACGCCAGCGGCTCGGCCAGGGACGCAAGCGGGGGCTCGGCCGGGGCGGGTGCGGTGGGCGAGCGGTCCAGCATCCGCCGCCACTGCCACGCGGCCAGATCAGGCCAGGTGAGGGTGGCGGGGTCGTCGGCGTGGGGGTCGAAGCCCGGGGCGTGCCCCTGGTCGATCAGGCGGGAGTGGCCGTCGGGGGGGGCGTCATCGGTGTCATCGCCGCGGTCGTCGCGGGCGGAGGCTTGGAGCCGCCAAGCGGTGTCGGTGAGGCATAGCTCGCCCGCGTCGCCGATGACGTGGAGCCGACGGGTGTGGGCGGCGTGGCGGTCGGCGGCGTGGAGGGTGATGGCCCCGCCGTCGGGCAGGCGGGCGTGGCAGAGGACGCTGCCGGTGAGGTCGCGGAGGTTTTCGGGTGGCTCGCCGGTGGGGTTTGGCATGCCGGTGGCGGTGGGGTCGGGGGTGACGCTGCCGCTGATGGATTCGGGCAGGTCGCAGAACCGAAGCAGCGTAACCCATGCGTCGAACAGGCGTGCGAACAGCGTCGCGTCCTCCCGTGGCCCGCCGGTGAAGAAGGAGGCGACCCGCCTCGTGCCCAGCCGCGGCATCGGATCGGGGCAGGCCAGCGGGGCGGGCGACCGCATGAAGGGCGGGAGGTGGTCCAGGCGGAGGCCGTGGCCCAGGCCGTGGCTCCCCCGGACGGCCCGAACGACGGCGTCGGCCCTACCCAGGTCGGTGGCGACGGGGTCGAGCGACAGCACGACCGTGCCCCCGGCGGCCGCGGGCTGCAGGTCCTCTAGCCCAATGCCCGCCATCGTGCCCAGCAGCAGGTACGCCGCGGGCTTCTGGATCAGCAGCTTCCGCAGGTCGGACTCCACCGACACCCCCAGCCGTTGCCCCAGCCCCCCCACCGCCCCGGTTCGCTGCCCCGCCACGCCCAGCA
>PPFU01021554.1_pt1 | contig 13139 bp, 11 predicted proteins | sample 1535991 | NCBI WGS metagenome assembly PPFU01 (sample SAMN04901290, study PRJNA319586) | Hypolithon metagenome, whole genome shotgun sequencing project. | isolation source: Antarctic Hypolithon | place: Antarctica: Miers Valley | collected 2014
GTAACTACAAACCCCCATACGGACTTGCACCGTCATGTTATTTGCCATGCACGGCACACCAAAAAAAGGCCTTTCCATGAAGGAAAGGCCTTAGTCATATGCTGCTATTTTCTATTTTTATCTTGTTCTGTCGTAAGAACCAGAGCCAGTTGTAGGGCCTGAATCTGTACCCGAGCTATAAACGTCTTCTCCAATGGTGTTCCACTCATTTTCAAAGTACGCTGCATCGTCCGTAGAACGTGGCGTGACACCCATCACAATACCACCCTCGGCAATGCCTTCTTTATAATACTCAGCTTTTTCCTTCGGAATACCAGAACCGACTAAAGCACCAATCAGTCCGCCTGTAAGACCACCAGCTCCTGCTCCTGCAAGGCCGGCAGCAATTGGGCCAGCTACGATCAGACCTAATCCTGGTATCAAGACAGAAGTACCAATAGCAGCTACCGCACCTACTATAGCACCTAGCGTGCCTCCAATCGCAGATCCTTTTCCAGCAGTTTCCATGGCTTTATCACCCAAGTCTGTATCACGATGTTCATTATCATCCTTAAAATTGGTGTCCCGGGTTTCATCAGACATTAATAAAGTAATTTCATCTTTATTATATCCTCTATCTATCAAAGACCTGTAAGCGCGCTCTGCACTATCCCGATCTCTAAACATACCGGTAATAATACCTGTATCTTGATTTTTGTTGTCTCCTGAAATGTTCATAATATGGTTATTTAAGTAAAAAAATAATTAATTAAGGTAAAAAATAAGCTTTTAGCAAATTTGTAAGCCTTAAATAAACAACCAAAATTACAAGATTATGTTTTTTTTATTTGCCACCGACAGGCAGCACAATTGGGCAAGTATCTTCAGCGTACATATAAGAATGGTTCTTAAAGAAAGGTTAATTCTTAAATAAGTAATGGGCTTTAGGCAGGGGTCCTTCTATGCTCTAAAGAATATCTTATAGCTGACAATATTTCCCGTAGAATCTTTTTGAACCTTATAAAAGTGGATCGTTTTGAGTCCATTATAATTTTTCCATTTAATTGCCTTATTTTCCTGGAAGCTTGTCGGGGTAGCCTCTTTCAAGCCGAAATATTTTAAACTTTCAGGTGAAAATGGAATATGCAGAGGATCGTTGATAATGATATCGTTGGACTTGCCTTTCAGATATTGAATTTCCAGGTCGAATTTCTTATACCGTTGTACTAAAATCTTTCGTGATAATATTTGAAGGGTATAGGTAGTGTCTGGCTCTCCCAAAATTTCAACTACCTCTGTCGGGGAGTGTTGAATCAGGTGAGGAATATCCAGGACAATAAGGTCTTCTTTCGGTGCTTTCTCTACACAAGAAACCAGCATAACGAAAGACACAAAAAGAAGACCAACGATATTGAAGAAAGATCGCATGAGATGATTCTTTGGCTTTTACTCTAACAGATACGATACACCCAAAGAAACTGTTCTACCTGTATTGTATGACTGGTAGATGTACTCTATATCGTTATGCTCCTGGGTAAATTTATAGGCTGGGTTCAATATGTTTTGGAAGGCTAGCTTCGCACTGAACTTTTCAGCAATTCTTTTGGTAACGGCCAAATCTAATACATTCCTGGGCTGCTCGTAAATATTGGGCGTACCGCCTGTACTTACGACTGTTAGTCGTTGGCCCAGGACATTATATGAAAGGTTTGCTGTGAACCCTTCTATGCCATACATAAGAAAGGCATTCACAATATAAGGAGACTGGCCGAACAGCTCTCTTTTCGATGAAGCCTCCGGATCGTTCACCCTGATAATTGCTAACTCTGCTTCGTTGATATCTACTTCAGATTTGATTAACGATACATTAGATCCTATTTTGAAATTATTCATGAAGCCTCCCATAAAGCCCAGACTTTTCCTTATTTCAAATTCCATCCCATACACGGTAGCCTGGTCTACATTACGGTATAGAAATTTCAAACCATCCTTAGGCTCATTATTAAAAGGACTCGTCGCTCGCTCTATAGGATTGCTGAAGTTCTTATAGAAACCACTTATAGAAATTATCTCACCTGCCTCTGGAAATAGCTCCCATCTCAGGTCAATATTATCAATTACAGTCCTTTCCAGGTCTGGATTTCCAGTAACTTCCGCGTCCCCAAGAAAGTCAAAGGTTGTATACCTTGCTAATTCTCTAAAAGTAGGTCTCGCGATGGTTCTTCCATAAGCTAACCTCAAATTCATGTTTTCTTTTAGCTGCTGCGTGATATTGATAGCAGGTAAAATGTCGTCATTTTTGACATTGGCGAACCTTTGATCTTCAGCAAGGAATTCGCTGGCATTAGATAAAGAAATATTCGTTTGCTCATACCTTGCACCAGTGCTTATTTTCAACGACTTGCTTACCTGCAGGTCTATCATGGCATATGCAGCCGGCACTTTTTCGTTTCCTGTATAACTACCGCCAAGAGATTCGTTTTTGCCTACGGTAATGCCATATCTATATCGAGGGCCCGCATTGGTTTGTTGAATGGCTACCAAACCCAAATTCGAATCCGCGAAGAAATCACTAATGTTGCCATCGTAGGGCTGTGTGTTGCTATTGGATTTATATTCGATAATGGTTTCCTCAAAATCTCTGTCCTTCTCCAGGTATGCGCCACCGAATTTAACTTTGGAACTTAAGCCTGACCCCAGCGAAACGGGAATTTCAAAATTAAGTTTTAAATCAATATTGGTTTCGTTCAAATTTCTGAAATATCGGCCAGGGTTGCCTGAGGCATTTTCAAAAGTTCTATACGAGGTGCCTTCTGGCGCCTGAACAATTACATTGTTAAAAAATCGCAGATCCGGTTCATCCTGTGTAGAATATGTATAGGCTGTAAGCCAGTTGATTTTTATAGGATTATTTGCATCCCCCAGGGCATGGTCTCCTTTTAATTGGGCCGAGCTTAATGATCTATGTACATTTTGTATGGCACGGTTTTGTAATTCCTCCTGTTCATTGTTGGCATCGGCAGGAAATGTTCCCTGAAGAAATCTTGAAGATGCATCTGCGCTTTGGTTTCTCAACAAGTTTAACCCAATCTTATGATTTGAACTGATTTTATAGCTTGTATTGAGCAAAGCGCCCCACAGTACCGATTCTACGCCTCTGGTATCTGAAAACTCCCTTAAAGTGATCAATTCTGGCGCATCTACTGAACCCGGAAGAAAATATCTGCCCGTTTTTCCATTGTCGTAGAATTCATAGCTTCGTTGGTAACTTATTCCCCCGATAAAACCCAAAGGCTTTCCTAATAAGGTTTTTTGATTACCTACAGAGAAAGAATAGCTTTGGTTCAGGAAAGGCAATTTTTTAACAGGATCGAAACTTGTGTTAAAGGCCTTCGAGGCGGCGTCAAGGGCTAAAGCTTGCTGCTCATCTCTTACCGAAGGGGCAGGAATTGGCCCGTTTAAAATATCGGGAAGCGCATGTGTTCCATCGTCAAAACCAGCAAAAAAAGTTTTTCCCTGTGTATCGGATAAAAATGACTTGTTAAAAGTTGCATTTGTATTATATCCCAGCGAAGTCGAGGCTTGAATGGTAAGCCTGTCTGGAAAGTCTTTCGTAGTAATGTTTACAAATCCACCACTGAAGCTGGCCGGCAATTCCGGGGAAAATGTTTTGTAAACTACGAGGTTATCGATGAGGTTAGACGGGAACAAATCCATCTGAACGGCATTTTTATTAGGATCCAGCCCTGGTATTTCAGCATTGTTCAGCGATGTTTTGCTATACCTATCACCCAGGCCCCGAACGATAACATATTTCCCTCCTTCAACAGACACACCGGTGACGCGCCTCATGGCAGCTGCTGCATCATTGTCATTGCTACGGGCAAATTGCTCAGAGGAAATTCCATCCATGACGAGGCTTGATTTGCGCTGTATTGTAAGCAATGCAGACTCAGAGTTTTTGATGGCCTCAGCCTGGATAACCACCTCTTCTAGACCAATGGTCTCATCGGTTAATCGTATATTTTGAATCGTGACCTCTCCGCTATTTACCACAACAGCTTCGATTGTTTTAGCCTGATATGAAACAAATGAGAAAGTTAACGCATGCGTACCAGCGCTAACATTATTGATGGAATATTTTCCATCCAGATCAGTAGCTGCACCATTGGCTGTTGCGCTTATAATGACGGTAGCGCCAATTAATGGTTCGCCTGTTTTATCGTCAATGACCTGGCCCCTGATCGTACCCGTTTGGGCAGACACTTGGGCAATGAAAATAACCTGAAGTAAGATTAATGTTAGAAAACGCATCATTTATCAAAATTTTATGCAAAGGTAGGGTCTTAACATTTTCCCATAGTTATTGGTATTTTATGTAAATGTTAATTTTTAACATTATTTGCGAAAATGAAATAACATTAAATTAATATGGCAAAGAACTTGCATAAGTTCTTTGCCATATCTGTAAAGGGTAAAAAGGTTAAAAAGGATTACTCAAAAAGGCCATAGGCATCTGCTGCTGTCCAACCAATCAACCAATTGTTACTTCCGAAAGCGCCCTTGTAAGTTACCGTTTCGTAGGTAAAGCCGTTGACAGGAGCAGCGGGATAAGCAGCCAAACCACTATAGGCAGGACCCGTAGTTGCAGGTATCGGGTTTAAAGCGTTGACTGCTATACCGCCCAAAGCTGGGTTTTCATACGTATTGGCATTTGCCGTAAGATGGGTAGCAAGTGGCGCTAAACCCTCAGCAACCTGATCTAAAGTAGTGTAGGCACCTATGCTCCAAAAAATGTTGTTCGAGAATACTAGCTCACCATTTTCTAATCGATCTCTTGTATTCTTACCTGGTGCACCAACATCAGTAAGATTAATACCTGACCTAAATTGGGTTATGATGCTGTTTCTAATAAACCCGCCATTCCCTTCAGTCATAAAGATAGCTGGTGCCCCACCTGGAGTGGCACCTAATTGGGTAGCAGTTCCAATTAAAGTCATGTTAAAGACGGTTGGCTGAGAGAAAACGTCTGATCCCAGGTTGTCACTGTGAGCTCCGTCAAGCTCCATTCCACGATCAGAACCAGCAAAGTCAGGCACCTGGTAAGCGAACCAAAACTGGTTCTGTCCTCTATAACCAAAATCCCAATCAAAAGCGTCGTCCTGATTATAAATAGAAGCTAGGTAACTCGTGTTAACCGTACCTCCAAACCACTCAAAACCGTCATCATCATTACCATATACTTCAATATATGATATCTCTGTTCCTGAACCTACACCACCCATGGTTAAGCCGTTAATCTCGTTGGCGGCACCTATAAGTGTTCCCCCATGACGGATAGAAATATATTTTAATTTACCAGAATTATCGTCTGCAACGTTGCCACCATAAATCCCTCTTGCTTCTGTTTCAGGTATTCCTTCGATTATTGTTTGGGTAGCCACATGGTTGATAGGCGCTTTTCCCAGCACAATTAATCCACCCCAGAGCCCTCTGGCGTTTACAGCGAGATCATCAGGATCTTCCGTATCGTCATCCTCAGCGGTGAAGATAATTGGATTTTCCTCAGTGCCTACTGCCATTATTTTACCCCCACGTGCTATGATTAACGCACTGGCGCCGGCTCCCTGACCTGGCTGTCCTTTAACAACTGTTCCTGCCTCTATGGTTAAAGTTTGTCCATCATTAACATAAACAAAACCCCGTAGGATATAAATATTGTCTGCTGTCCATGTCACTGTACCTGTACCATTGGCGCTGTTCAGAACCTCCACGATAGGCTTTTCAACCACGGGAGCTTCCGTGACACTTACTGTTGCGGCTTCAGTGGCTGTTAGTGAAGGACTCTGTGCGTCATTCACTGTTAGCGTGATGGTCTGGCTTCCGGCAGTGGCAGGAGCCGTGTAGGCTACGTTGACAGTTCCGGATGTCTTACCTGTAAGGTCATTTAAGTTTGTTATTGAAGCTGTCCCAGCAGATGCCTGCACAGTTATAGTTTTTACATTTCCAGGTGCATTAACACTAAACGCTAATGTGGTTTCATTGCCAACCTGTACAGTTGTTCCAGTGGGAACAGTGATAGTTGGCCGTGCTGCAACCGTAGGATCATCATCCTTATCGCAAGCCGAAAAACCGACCGTAAGGGTGGCCATAATTAAAAATAGGTACGAAAATCTTTTCATTGTGTAAGTTTTAGTTTGTTATTCACTTCCGCAAAGTTGAGTAATATTTGTTAAGTCAGGGCTTATATTACATTACCATATTGTTAAAACCAGCCATCGTATATTACCTCAAGTTTAAGAAAATATCATAAACCTTCGTTTTTGGGGTATCTCGGCTGTTTGAAACAATGAAGGTCTATTTTTTCGTTATAGATACATATGAAAGCAATCTATGCGCTATTCTCTTTAATAATTATTGTGGCATCTTCCGCAGATACGCTGGCCACGATGTGGATTGGAGCTAGTGATGGGTCCAGAGATGGCAACGGCACGTTGGAGCATCCTTATGACTTAAAAACCATTTTCGGATCCGGAGGTGGTATAAATCCTAAAAAAATTCAGCCCGGGGACACCATTGCGATACGCGGAGGTACTATTAATGATAGTTATTGGGTGCAACTCTATGGAACCGAAAATGCACCTATTGTTGTCATGCCGTATCAGCAGGAAAAGGTAATATTTGATACCAACTTCCCAAGGAAAGTAAAAAACGAATTAACATGTGCCATAAAATTGTCGGGGGATTACATCATATTCAGAGACTTCACCTTTACCAGTACTATCCAACATCGGGTATCGGAGGGTACTACCGGTAAAAGTATGGGAATCAACACGCGATCAGGTATGTATCTCTACGCCACCAATTCTAAGGTGATCAACTGTGTTTTTCATAACCTCACCAGCAATGGTATCCTATGGCTGGCGCAATCCAATAATACGTTGTTGTATGGCTGCCTTTTTATGATGAATGGCTGGGATGGCTCCGACCGTGGTCATGGACATGCTATCTACATAAGAAATAACAATGTTTCTAAACCCAAAGTAATTGCCAATAATGTTTTTCACAATAGCATGGGGCATCAAATTAACGGATACGGTGAAATAGAAGGCTTTATCGTAAAGAATAACGTTGCTTTTGAGGGAGGTAACTTAAGCAAGCATGGAGCTGAAAGGAATATATTTTTCGGGGGCTCTGGTAGAAGCAAGACCATCGACGGTTTGGTAATCACCGACAACATCACCTATCATCGTGGAGAAGGCAGAGGCTTTGAGGTAGGTTATATTGAAGAAAATAAGAAATCTGTGGTCATTAAGAATAATATCATCCTGGGTGGCAGGCTGCTGGTGGTAAAAGAAGGATTTGAAAACCTGGAGGTAGCGGACAACCAACTTAAAATGACTGATCTTGTGAAGGTTCAGCCTAATCAATATGACCACAAAAAAGCGACAATTACAGTCCTAAATCCGGAGGAAAAACCAACAATCAACGTTGATCTATCGGCTGTTTTACCAAAAAATACACGTTTTAAACTAATAGACTACCAGAACTATTATGGCAAACCCGTATTAGAAGGCATCTATAAAGGAGGCACTATTACATTACCGCTTCACCTGAAAGAGATACTTGAACCGATAGGGGACGTAAATGTGAAGCCAACACATACCGGCCCGGAATTTAACAGCTTCATGCTTTTAGCTGAGCAAGACCTTTACCCCCCAAGTTGATTACTTATTGATTGGCACCTTATTCAATATGTTTCGGATCAGGTCCTTTGTATTGACACCATCTGCTTCAGCTTCATAATTCAGGATAATTCGATGGTTAAAAACGTCTGGTGTAACTTCTTTGATGTCCTCCGGTAATACATAATCCCTGTTATCAAAAAAGGCAATGGCCTTTGCAGCCAGGTTCAGGTTGATGCTTGCTCTTGGCGAAACACCAAACTGAATATAATTGGCCTCATCATGCAGACCGTAATCGGCAGGTTTACGTGTTGCAAAAACGAGTTCCACAATGTACTTTTCCAGCGAATCAGAAATATTGACCTGGTTGATCTCATCCCTTATCTGGAAGATATCGTTTTTTGTAAGAATGGTATTTACCTCTCCTTTAAAGCTTAAGTTAGACATCCTTCGCATTACCTCCAGTTCAGATTCCTTTGAAGGATAGTTTACGTAAACCTTCATCATAAACCTGTCCATCTGAGCCTCTGGTAAGGGATAAGTACCTTCCTGATCCACTGGATTTTGTGTTGCCAATACCAGGAAGGGCCTGTCTAGAAGAAAAGTCGTTTCGCCGATGGTTACTTGCTTTTCCTGCATGGCCTCCAGCAAAGCTGCCTGAACTTTTGCAGGTGATCTGTTGACTTCATCAGCAAGAATCAGGTTTGAGAAAATTGGTCCTTGCTTCACCTGAAACTCCGAGATTTGCTGGTTATAGATCATGGTACCTACGAGATCTGAAGGCATCAGATCTGGCGTAAACTGAATGCGTTGAAAGTTGAGGTGCAACACCTTCGCTAAGGTATTTACGGTTAGTGTTTTAGCTAATCCAGGCACACCTTCCAATAGAATATGCCCTTGGGTAAATAGGCCTATCAGCAATCGATTTATCATATACTCTTGCCCTACCACAACTTTCCCCACCTCCTGGAATACTTGATTTATCTTTGCCTGGTGATCTTTTCTGACGTCTCTATCTGTTAGCTCTTCCATGAATGATTTTTATTTTTTCTTTCCGCTTTTACGAATATCTAATTTCGGTATCTCAGGCTTGATTACCTCCATAACCTCACCCAATGTATGAAACGCTAAGTTAAATAAATTATGATTAAATGCTGTGCAATTAAATGTTGCTTTTTGAGATGTAAAACTGTCAAACACCCGGAAGCTGGTATTAACCCTAGGGATTATACCACTAAAAGCATTAAACGGCAACACTGACAAAGGCTTCTCCAATACCAAAAGCACGCTGGCGATAAAAATTTGTTATTTATTTTCGTCTGATGCATTACCATATATACGTCGAAAAGTATATATATTATGCAAGCCTTTGACAGTCGACACGTCAATTGTCACAGTATAAGTTTAACCGAACGTTAAAGGAGAAATAAATTAAATATTACTGTGAAAAATATATGTCATCCCGCTTAACATTCTCTACTTGTGAAGCGTTGTATAAATATAAATTCTACCAATTTTCAAAGATATGGGTGCTATTCAATTAACCGATGCAGACAGGCTACCGCGTGCCAAAAGGATCATCAAGGGATCCATTCGGGTTCTATTGATAGGAAATAATCCTATAGAATTGAGTCCAATATATGACGCTTTAAATAACTTTAGCAAGAAGAAGTTTAAGACAGAAATTGCCTTTAATATTCATGACAGTATTCTGAAAGCTATAAAATTTAAACCACGATGTATTGTGTTGGATGATAATGTGGAAAGAGAGAACATCAGGACGTTTATGGAGCAACTGCGTGGGGATGAACGGACAGCTGCTATCCCAGTTACGTTAATGAAAAACTCAAACCGAAGTGAAAGCTTTTCTGCAGGCATTCAGGATTTTGTACTAAAGGAAAATTTGACTACTGATCGTATCGCCAGAAGTATCTTTAACGCCATCAGGTATTCGAAGACCCAGAGATTTCTATTTAACACCTATTACAAAAACAAATCGAAGGTGCTCAATTTCTTCAACGAAAAAGAAGCATCGTGACGCTTTAGATTTTACAGCAGTCTTTTCAACCGAAATTTTTTCTTGATATACTGGTTATCGCGTCGTATTTTCATCCTTATGCGCTTACCAGGCTTAGACCGAACCAGGTTGTTGATATAAGCAAGGCTTAGCTGATCACCCTGGTTGCTATTGAATTTTTCAATAATGTCACCCTTTCTGATATCAGCTTTTGCGGCGGGAGAGTTCTTGCGTACTTCAGTTACGATAATGATATCTAGCTTTGCTCCTAAAGTTATAAACTCCATGCCACTCATATTGTAATCAAATTTACCTTTATAACCGCTGTTTTTACGTAGGTAAACTTTGTGGTTGAAATAATCAAAAATAACATGAAATCTGGTGAATATACCTCCTCCGAGTGTCCCTTGTCTGGCCGTTCGTGCAATGATGTCGATGTATGTTTCCTCATCAGGATAGGAGGCAATCACGCCCTCGAACATAAACTTGTCGAATTCTAACGTCTTGATGCGTCCGATATGGCCATTGATGTCTCCACCCAAACCACGACCCAAATTAGCGTCCAGATTGATCTCCGGAAGTAAAATATCATTTCTATCAGATTGATGCAACAACAGAGAATGGCTCGCCCCTGTATCCATCATCAATTTAGTCGTAATGATGCTGCCATTGAATTGCATAATCTCCGCGTTTAGATAAGGTTTAGAGTCTTCGATAGTAATAGGAATCGCTTCAAATGACTTTCTCACATTAAATGAGGTTGGTTCATGCAAAGTAAGTACTCGCCTTTGGTAATCGATTTCGACGATGAATCGACTGAAAACATCATAGCCGATAATGCCGTGTACATTTTTACCAAGACTATTGCTCAATTGAAGATAATCCTCTTCGAGTACGAGCATCGACTGGTTTTTCCCGTCAGCACCGGGTAGATGAAAAGACATGTCATTAGCCACAAGAGCGGTAATGCCCTGGCCGCCGGCAGCCCCTACCAATTCAATGCTTCTGGAATACTTGATTTTTAAAAAATCAGTCATTGTTTTATCCATAAGGATGGCTGATCGCACACCCGTATCCAATATAAATAGAAGCGGTAAAACCCCATTGAGGGTCACTGGTATTACAATAAGGTTATTGATAGACTCAAATGGAAAGGCAACACATTTTTTACCCGGAGGAAGCTGAAAACCAAAGGATTGAGCAAGGCAAGGTTGTAACTCACAACATAAAAATGCTATGACAATTAACTTTGATAAACTCTGATTTAAACCCGCCACATCACACCTCCGTTTACTGACTAATTTAATAATTAATACGATCTGAATAAACTATTTCGTAAATCAAACCATAAAAAGTTTCACTTCGTAAGCGTATTAACCGAATACTTTTCGATAAATAGGCTTTCTATATAAAAACTGAAGATATAGTATCGGATAAAGTACCCACGTGAACAGTAGGTTGTAAGCATAAAAATCTATATCGTCTATGATCTCGCTTCCACCTTCTATCCTTTTGATGATATGCGTATGCTTCCATTTACTAAGAAAAAATGGAAGTTTGTCACCTACATCAATGAAATGGAACTTGGAGTCGTCGAGAGAATCTTCAATGATTTGACTTTCCCACATTTGCTTAAATAAAACGAAATCCAGCTCGATGCTTACCAAGTCCCCTTTTTCACACCCATCAAAACGGAGCAGCCTTACAAATGGAAATGGTGGATTCAGCCGAAGAAAAAGCTGCTCGTTAAATCCGTCCTTGACCTTTAGGAAATCTTGTTGGACTTTTGTACTTATTTTTAATTTCATCTTATCGGGAATGATGCAAAGATCGATTAACTTCTAAAGAACTTTCTTCCAAATATCAAGCTATTATTTTGCTACGTAGCTTTTGATTACATGGATCGAATTCCACCAAATGCAAAAAGGGCTACTTTATAAAAAGCAGCCCTTTATGAAAGCGATTGTTCTACTTATTGTTGAGGTAGTCACCGGTACCTTTTTGACCCCGCCTTGGGTTTCTGGCGCTCTTAAACATACTCTCATCGAAATGCTGATGGTTATAAAACTCATTCGAAGAATAGCTATTTTCGGAATCTGTCGACATATCCTTATCAAGATACTTTCTCAATTTGGTCTCATAATCTCTGGAAACTGGTCCACCTCCATATTCAGGCGAATCATGAATATTACTAAAGTCAAGTTTCTGTATGAGAACCTTATCATCCTCCTCATCCAGCTTTGCATACCCAATAGGAATCAATAGTCTTTTTTCCTTATTTTGTTGGCTCCCCATCCGTTCTGAGCCTGAACGTTCATTATCCTGACCACCATTTCCACCAGCGTGAAAACCTCTTCCACGATTTACATCTCTGTCACGATTCTTCTCTACTTCAGCCAGATTTTCCTCTCTCATTCTCTCCGTATCTTCCAAGTCTCTATCGCCGAAATTGCTATCCAAATCCGACGCTCGTGCCGCACCTCTTGGTTCGGTTTCTAGTGAAGATTCTTCATTATCCATCCTAATGCCACTGTTGGTATCTCTTTCACTTCCGAAATCTGCAGACGTTCTGGTTTCCATATCCCGGTCGCTTTCAGCATTAATATTTGAATCACCAAGACCAGATGTATCAATCTCGGAGGCATCTCCTGCCGAACGACCCGACTTATGTAAATCACCGGTTCTGTCCCTATCATTCAGATCAAACCCTCCTCCGGTTGCACTTTCATCACCTATATTCCTATCACCATGCATTTCTGCACTACTGCGCGTTTCCATCGAACGATCCTTGGCCTTGTCGTAGTCGCTGTTTCCAAAACCCACATCCCGATTTGAATCATCATCCTCTATGGCTTTGTTTTGTGAAAAAAATCCTTCAGAACGGCTGCTGTCATCATCTTGATCACTTATATATGAGCCTTTCGACCGCTTGCTTAGATCGCTGTCGCTCCCCGTATAATCAACAGAACTCGTACTTCGACCACCATCCTTCATAGATGTTTCAACATCCACAACCAGATAGCGTACTTTCATTTGCTTAGGATCTACAATTAGCTCCTCTACTTTTCCCATTTTGTTTCCATGCTCATCAAGCACATCCCAACCCCTAACATCTGGGTCGTTATCATCTACTTCATAATCATCCAACTCGTTTAAGGCATATAAATGTCTATTTTTTTCTTCTTCGTTACGATTTATTCTATTGTCATTTTCCATAATTTCTGTGTTTTCAATCTATATTAATTACTTTTGTTGGTAGAAGCCATTGATTCTACAACCTGGCTCGATTTTTCAAAAAATGTCTTTACGCTATTTTTTTGATTTAGCGTCATTTCGCTTGGCTGGATAGCATCTGCTGCTGTTTTCACTTCATTTACCTGCTGATTCATATTTGGATAATTAGCCTGCTGAATGGACATCATTAAATCAGTAGCGGCAGCAAAAGCGCTTTTTATGCT
>PPFU01000429.1_pt1 | contig 13119 bp, 11 predicted proteins | sample 1535991 | NCBI WGS metagenome assembly PPFU01 (sample SAMN04901290, study PRJNA319586) | Hypolithon metagenome, whole genome shotgun sequencing project. | isolation source: Antarctic Hypolithon | place: Antarctica: Miers Valley | collected 2014
CGATCCGCTCGAGCTCGGCCCGCATCAGCGCCGCACGCTGCGGCTCGATCCGCCGCCAGCGGCCGAGCGGCGGCACGAAGCGCGCGGCGGTCTGCGGGTTGAGCGGGTCGAGCTTGAGGATCAGGTCGGCGATCATCCGGTAGCCCTCGCCGCTCGCCAAATGGAAGGCGTGCGGGTTGCCCGCGAAGGCCATGTAAAGCGAGCGCACGCGGTTCGGGTTTTTCAGGGTGAAGTCCGGGTGGTCAGCGAGTGCCTTGACGTGCTCGAGTGCGGCGGGGTGGAGCGAGCCTGACTGGATCGCGAACCACTTGTCGACCACCAGGGCGTTCCCCCGATGACGTTGGTAGAAATCGATCAGCTTGTGCGTGCGCTCGGGCGAGCGGAGCCCCGCGAGCACCATCAGCGCGCCCTGGCGATCGGTCATGTTGTCCGCGCGCTCGTATTGCACGGCGGCAAGATCGGCGCCCGCCTGGGGATCGGCGACGGCAAGGAGCGCCAGCGCCTGGGTCTTGACCTTGCGTGCCCCGCGCGCCTCGGGCGAGAGGCTGTAGCGCACCTCGCTCACCCGCGCATGGAGCGTGGCGAGCTGCGCTCCGAGTTCCTCACCGAGCCAGGCGCGCAGAGACTGGCGTTCGGTGTGGATCACACTCGGATCGGCTACCGGCAGCTGCTCGGCGAGATAGGTTTCGCTCGGCAGGATCATCAGCTCGCCGCGCATGAGGTCGTCGAGCGTTTCGTCCTCGAGCACCGCCGCCATCGCCTTGCGACAAGCCGCGCGCCCCGCGGCCCGCTCGTGGTCGCCAAGCTCGCCCCGGACCGCGACGAGGATCTGGCCGCTGACGAGATCCTGCATCGCCTCGTAGCGGGCGAAGGGATCGTCGTCGTGGCGAGCGAGGAAGACGAGATCCTCGCGCGGCATCGACCGCTCGATCGTCAGCGGGGCGGAGAAGCCGCGGTTGATCGAGAGGACCGGCGGCGCGGCGAAGCCGGAGAACTCGATGCGCGCGCTCTCCTCCTCGAGCACGACCAGCTGTTCGTTGTCGTGCCGCGCGGTTTCCCGGTCGAACAGGGCGAGCCGCAGGGGGATGACCATCGGCTGCTTGACCGGCTGGCCGGGGGTGGGGGGAGTGGTCTGGGTGAGGTGGAGCGTTGCGCAATCGCCCTCGTGCTCCATCGTGACCGTGACCCGGGGCGTGCCGGCCTGCTCGTACCAGCGGCGGAACTGCGTGAGGTCGATCCCGGCCCCATCTTCCATCGCGCACACGAAATCCTCGCAGGTCGCCGCCTCGCCGTCGTGGCGCTCGAAATAGAGGTCGCACCCGGCGCGGAACGGCGCCGGCCCCGCCAGGGTGCGCATCATGCGGATGACCTCGGCGCCCTTGTTGTAGATCGTCGCGGTGTAGAAATTGCTGATCTCGCGATAGGAATCGGGCCTGACCGAGTGGGCGAGCGGGCCCGAATCCTCGGGGAACTGGACGCCGCGCAGCACCCGCACGTCCTCGATCCGCTTGACCGGGGCCGAGCCCATGTCCTGGCTGAACAACTGGTCGCGCAGCACGGTGAAGCCCTCCTTGAGCGAGAGCTGGAACCAGTCTCGGCAGGTGACGCGATTGCCCGACCAATTGTGGAAATATTCGTGCGCGATCACCCCCTCGATGGCGTCGTAGTCGCCATCGGTGGCGGTCTCGGGGTCGGCGAGCACGTATTTGGTGTTGAAGACGTTGAGGCCCTTGTTCTCCATCGCCCCCATGTTGAAATCGCTGACGGCGACGATGTTGAACGTGTCGAGATCATATTCGCGGCCGAATGCCTCCTCGTCCCAGGCCATCGCGCGCTTCAGGGATTCCATCGCGTGCCGGGTGCGCTCGAGATCGCCCTCGCGCACCCAGATGGCGAGCGAGACGTCCCGGCCGTTGCGGGTGATGAAGCGGTCACTGCGCGCAACGAGGTCTCCGGCGACGAGGGCGAAGAGATAGGACGGCTTGGGCCAGGGGTCGTGCCACTGGGCCCAGTGCGTGCCGTCATCGCCCGTCCCCTGATCGACGAGGTTGCCGTTGGAGAGCAGCACTGGGAAGCCTTTCTGATCCCCCGTCAAGCGGACCCAGTAGGTCGATAGCACGTCGGGCCGGTCGGGAAAGAAGGTGATGCGGCGGAAGCCCTCGGCCTCGCACTGGGTGCACAGCATCCCGTTCGAGGCGTAGAGGCCGGTCAGCGCGGAGTTGGCCGACGGATCAAGCGAGGTGCCGAGCTCGATCACATGCTGGTCGCCGGGGAGCGAGAGCAGCAGATCGGGCCCGTCCATGGTCCAGCTCGATGCCTGCTCGCCGTCGATCCGGACATCGTGTGGCGGCTCGAGCCCGTCGCCGTTGAGGCGGATGATGGGGCTGGGTTCGGCCGCCTCGTTGCGCTCGACGGTGAGCGTGGCGCGCACCTCGGTCCGCTCGAGGCCGAGTTCGAATTCCAGGCGCACCTCGGGTACGCGCCAGGCAAACGGCCGGTAATTCTTGCGATAGATCGACGGCGGGGCCTTGGGCTCGATCGCGGCGTCGGCCATCTCGGGGTTGCCGTCGGGGGTGGCGGGGGTGCGGGCGATGTCCATCGGGGCGATCTAGGTCCTTTCGCGGCGCCTTCCAGGATCGTAGAACGCTTGAACGCAAAAAGGTGGCGACGCGCGATGCTGTTTATCTTCGGACTCGGCTACAGCGCGAAGCGGATCCGCGCGGGCGCTGTGGCGCGGGGGATCAAGGTGGTCTCGACCGGCGGCGACGGGGACATCGCCTTCGATGACGCGGAGGCGGTCGAAGCGGCGCTGGCGGGGGCGAGCCACGTGCTTTCCTCGGTCCCGCCGGATCGCGAGAGCGGCGCGGATCCGGTGCTCGCACGCTATGGCGAGTTCCTGGGGGAGCGGCGGCTGGCCTATCTTTCCTCGACCGGGGTCTATGGCGATGCGGGAGGCGCCTGGGTCGACGAGAACACGCCCGTAGGCACCGGCCGCCGCACCGCGCGGGCGGCGTGCGATGCGGCCTGGCTCGAGCGCGGCGCGCGGGTGTTTCGCCTCCCGGGGATCTACGGGCCGGGGCGCAGCGCGTTCGATCGGGTGGCCAACGGCTCGGCCAGGCGGATCGACCTGCCGGGCCAGGTGTTCAGCCGCGTTCATGTGGACGATATTGCCACCGGGGTCATCGCCGGGCTGGATGCGCCGCCGGGGGCCTACAACCTTGCCGACGATCTTCCCGCGAGTGGCAACGCGGTGATCGAGGAGGCGTGCCGCCTCGCCGGCACCCAGCCGCCGCCGCTGCTATCGCTCGAGGAAGCCGATCTCTCGCCCATGGCGCGTGGCTTCTATGCGGAGAACCGGCGTGTGGCGAACGGCAAGGCGAAGCGCGTGCTCGACTGGCGCCCGCGCCATCCGACCTACCGCGAGGGGCTGCGGGCGATCATCCGAGCGCAGGGCGCGCCTTCGCCCGGCCCCTGAGCGCCACCACCAATCCGAGCACCGCCAGCACCGCCCCGGCGATCGCCAGGTCAGACCAGCGGTACGCCTCGAACAGGGTCGAGATCGTCATCGCCACCACCGGCACCAGCACGCCGCTATAGGCCGCGCGGCCCGCGCCGATCTCGCGGATGAGGCCGAAGTAAAGCGGGAAGGTGACAACCGAGCCGAAGATCGCGAGGAAGCCGACGCCGCCCCAGTATTGAAGGTCTGCAGGGAACACCGGCGGCCCGGCGACAGCGAAGGCGAAGCTCACGTCGAACAGGGTTCCCCACAGCATCGCCCAGGCGAGCAGCAGGACGAGCGGGCGCTTCTGCGCGGTGGGCGAGGCCTGCATGACGTTCGCGACCGAGGCCGAAAGGATGGCGCCCACGGTAAGGAGAATGCCGAGCTCGACCTGCCCGCCGGGCGGCGCGGCCATGAACTCGTGCGTCAGCAACATGATGATGCCGACGAGCGCGATCGTGGTGCCGAGCACGAAGCGCCAGGTGATCGCCGTGTTGAGGAAGAGCCGCGCGAGGATGGCGTTGGGCACCATCAGCAAGGCGAACAGCACGGCGACGATGCCGGAGGTAATGTAGAGCTCCGCGCGGTAGACGAAGTTGAAATTGAGGAAGAACTGGCTGATGCCGATGGCGAAGGCCATCAGGTGCCCGCCCATCGTCATCGAGAAACCGCGACGCAGGCGGGCGGCGAGGAGGAACATCGCCACGGTGGCGATGGCGAAGCGATAGGCGACCGACCAGCTCGGCGGCGCGGCGTCGAGCCCGTCGCGGATGACGAACCAGGTCGAGCCCCAGATCAGCGCGACGACGAGGAAGGGTATGGCTATGCCGGGCCGCAGCAGGGCATGGCGCGGATTAGGACCGATCGTGGGCTCTATCATAGCGTGGCGAGCGCCTTGGCGAGGGCTGCTGCATCCTCGTCCCGCGTGTTCCAGGCGGTGACGAAGCGGGCGCTGGCGGCGTCCCAGTCGTAAAAGGCGAAGCCTTGCGCGCGCATTGCCTCGCGCTCGCCAGGTGTCAGTCGGACGAATATCTCGTTGGCCTCGACCGGATGCAGGAGGCGCTCCCCTGCGCCCTCGCCTCCCACACGAGCGGCGGCATTGGCGGCGCGGGCGTTGGCGAGCCACAGACCGTCCTCGAGCATGGCCAGGATCTGGGCGGCGAGGAAGCGGCCCTTGGATTGCAGGTGGCCGGCGCGCTTCCTGCGCCAGCGAACGAGATCGGCGGCGGCAGGGTCGAACAGGACGATCGCTTCGGCGTTCATCGCGCCGTTCTTGACGCACCCGAAGGAGAGCGAGTCCACACGTGCAGCGGCTTGTTCGGGCGGGCAATCGAGGAAGGCGACGGCATTGGCGAAGCGCGCCCCGTCCATGAACAGGCCGAGGCCCCTATCTTTCGCCAAGTCACTGATTTCGTTCAGTTCTTCAGGCCGGTAGACGAGGCCGTATTCGCTCGCCTGGGTGATCGCGATTGCCTGCGCGGGCACCTGGTGGACGCCGCGGGTGATGCCGGCGAGCACCGCCTCGATCGAGGCGGGCGTGAGCTTGGCGCCATTGCCCTCGGCCAGCAGCAGCTTGGCGCCGTGGAGGTAGAAGCCGGGGGCGCCGCATTCGTCCATCTCGATATGGGCTTCGCGATGGCAGACGACGCCGCCGTGGGGCTGCACCATCGTGGCCAGCGCGAGGCAGTTGGCAGCGGTCCCCGTCGCCACCGCGAAGGCGGCGCATTCGCGCTCGAACAGGGCGGAGAACGCCTCGTCCAGCCGCCGGCTGAGCGCATCGGTATCATAGGGCGCATCGGCGGCGTCGGCGGCGCGCAAGGCTTGCCACACGCGCGGATGCACGGGCGCGGCATTGTCAGACAGGAAGTGCATCGGAACGCCATGGCGGGGCGCACCGTTCGAGGCAAGAAGGAGCGAAAGCCCATGAGCGACATCGACATCGAGAGTACCGACGAGACGACGCATGGCGCCTACCGAGCGAAGGTGGAGGGGAGCGAGCGACCCGCCGAGCTGACCTGGCAGGCCCGTGGGCGAGCGCGGATCGCCGACCATACCTACGTGCCGCAGGAGGCGCGCGGGGGCGGCATCGCCATGAAGCTGGTCGAGCGGCTGGTGGAAGACGCCCGCACACAGGGGTTCACGATCGTCCCGCAGTGCACCTACGTCGCGGCTGCCTTTCGGCGTCATCCGGAATGGCAGGACGTGCGCGCCGATCCCGGCCAATGATCGCGCTCTCGATGCGGTAAATCCTTATTTTCTCGGAACTATTCCGGCGCTTCACCCGTTGATAGGTTGAATGCAACGGTGACAGGTCGACACTCAAGATCGACCAGCCAAGGTTCGGCGCGGCTCCCTCACCCCCCCCCGAGGTTGCAGCCGCCCGTTCCGACCGGTCACCTCCACCCCCAGAAAAAGGATAATCCATGAACCAGACAACCATGAGAAACGAAACCCGCTTTTCGGACGACGAACTTCAGCGGCGCCGTGATTTCGATCGCTCGCGTCCGCTCGATCGCGACGAGAGCAGCAACCTCATCAGCTCGAGCAAGGTCGAGAGCACCAATGTCTATGCGACCGATGGTGACAAGCTCGGCTCGATCTCGCATCTGATGATCGGCAAGCGCTCGGGCCGCGTTGAATACGCAGTGATGAATTTCGGCAGCTTCCTCGGTATCGGCGGTTCCTACCACCCGCTTCCTTGGGACACGCTGGACTTTGACAACAATCGCGGCGGCTATGTCGTCAATATCGACAAGGATCGCCTGCGTGATGCGCCTTCCTTCAAGGAAGACCGGCAGCCAACATACGACCGCCAGTATGGTGAGACCGTCTATGGCTATTATGGCTTGAACTACTGATCACGCCTGAAAATCGACACGACCAAGGCCCTGGCAGCGATGCCGGGGTCTTTTTTTTGTTGAACCAGGTCACCGCGGCAAGGCGGAGAAATCCACCTCGGCGATCGAGGACAGCACCGCGGCGCGGATTGCCTGTGCCTCCGCCAGCGGTACGCCGTCTATCCGGAGCCTTCCTCCGGCGAGGCCGAAGCGCAGCGACGCATAATTCCTGAGCCGGGCCAGCGGGTTGCGCTCGAGCTCGACCGAATGGAGCTTGGCGCGCACCGCGACGATCGTGCGCGGCGCAAGCGCGCCGGTGCGGGCGAGGATCTGATCGGGCTCCACCCTGTAGCGCTCGAAGCGGCGCAACAGGAGCTGCCGCCCGGAAAGGACGATCGCCACCAGCACCGCCGCCCCCGCCTGCAACGGAGCTCCGAAGAGCGCCAGGAGCAAGGCGATGGTGAGCGGGATGACGGCGCTGACGATCGCCCAATCGGTGCGAAACCGGCGGCTCGGGCGGCGCCATTGCGTCGCTTCGCCGGGCAGCGCGAAGCCCGCCTCGCGCGCGATCGGCGCAAGTTCGGGCAACCTCGCGAACGGCGCGACGGAGTGGTTGGCCGAGCCCGCATCGCCCGCCAGGCTGATGAAGGACAGGCCGTGCCAGCCCCAGATCCGCCGCAACATGCCGGTGGTCAGCTTGAGCGCCTGCACCCGGTGGACCGGCATCACCACATCGGTGCGGGTGAACAGGCCGCGGCGGCGGCGGAAGCCCTTGCTCGTGCGCTCGAGCCGAAAGCCCCATTCGCGCGCGAGGGTGCGCGCAATGCCCGTGGCAAGGCCGATCAACGCGAGGACGGCGAGCGCGAGCAGCACGCCGACCAGCTGGGCCGCCCAGCCGATCCCGCCGAGCCAGGCGATGATCGCGGCGTTGGACCCGGCGAAGCGCGCTTGCCACCCCTCGACGTCCCACGGATCGAACGGCAGCAGGAACTCGAACTGCTGCGCCGCGCCGCCGAGCACCGCGAAGACCACGAGCGAGAACTCGAACAGGCCGAAGATGAGCAGCCGGCGCGGTCCCATGGCGAACAGCGGCGCGGCCGCGGTTGCAAGGTGTGCGACATCATCCGCCGCGACGTCCTGTTCCAGCGCCCCGCCGCCTTCGAGCCGCGCGCGCACCGCCTGGCGCAGGGCCTCGCCTTCGCTCCGGCTGACGAAGGCGAGCTTCAGTTCCTCGCCCCCGCCCGCCCCCGTCTCGAACCGCACTTCGACGAGGCCGAGCAGGCGCGGGAGCAGCTTCTCCTCGAGGCTGACGTCCTGGATCCGCTCGAATGGCACCGAGCGCGCCTGGCGGCTGACGAAGCCCTTCTCGACCCGCACGTCGCTGGAGCCGATCCGGTACTGCGTGCGCCACCAGGCGAGCGCGGCGACCAGGAAGTTGAGCGCGACGATCCCGGCCATCACCAAGCCGGCGATGGCGATGCCCCAGTTGCGCATTCCCGAGCCGACCAGCACTGCGGCCATCGGCAGGAGCGATTGCAGGACGCCCATCCCGCCCGTCGCGAGGATGCTGGCGGGGCTGGTGCGGCGCCAGCCTTCGTCGGCCTCGGCGGTGCGCGCGCCCGCTTCGGCGGGAACGGCGATCGCGGGCGCTTCGCTCACATCGTCTCGCGGCGCACATGCGCGCGGATCGTCTCGCGCATCTCCAGGGCTTGTGCGTGGGCGAGGCCGGGCAGGGCGACGCTCGCATTGTGCGTGCCTGCGGTGTGCAGCGTCAGCGTGGCGAGGCCGTAGAGCCGCTCGAGCGGGCCCTGCTCAACGTCGAGATGCTGGACCCGGCCGAAGGGCACGGTGGTATCGACATGGAACAGCACGCCCTTGACCACCCGCAGCCGATCGGCGCCGAGGTCATAGCCGCGCGTGCGGTAGCGCCGCTTGGGCAAGCTCATCACCAGATAGGCCGCGACGAGCACGACCGGGACCGCGAGCGCGCCCGGCACCGGCAGGCCGGCGAATTCGATCACCAGCGCGCCGATGAGGAAGGGCAGCACCAGCAGCGCGAGATTGATCCGCAGGACCTTGACATAGGCCGGGTCGAGCGGGGTCAGGTCGGCGGCGGTGGCGTCGTCGATCTCGGCCGGGGAAGCGGCTTGCACGGGGGGATGGATGGCGTCCATGGTGCGCTAGATGGCCAATACACCGAACCGGAGCAAGCGAGAACCCCGTTACTTCGGCCCTGACCGGCGAGCGGTCTGGCGATGGTGCTGCTGGGGAGGATTGAACTCCCGGCCTCACCCTTACCAAGGGTGCGCTCTACCACTGAGCTACAGCAGCATCTGGTCGAAAAGGGCAGGCGCGCGCTCATGGCACGGGGCGGGTGAAAGTCAAGGCGGCGTATGATAGGCGGCCTCGCCAATCCGCTTGCCTGGAGGGGGCAAGGCCGCCATCCTCGTGCGCGATCATGGCGGATGAGGACCAACGAACCGGGCGCGGTGACCGGCTGGCGGCGCGCTTGCGCGACAATCTGCGCCGCCGCCGGGCGCAGGCGCGCGCGCGGGCGTCGGCCGACAGCGACGCGAGCGGGTCCGGTTCGGGCCGCGAGGATGACAGCGGCGATGGGGGCCGGGGCCATGGGGGCCCGGATGGCGGTGGCGGCGATTGAGCCGAGGCTCCCTTTCCAAGCGCGCGCTTGACGGCTACCGCCGCCGCTCATCCCGGCGCCGACAGGGAGCACCGCCACCAATGCCCACGCTGATCCTCGTGCGCCACGGCCAGAGCCAGTGGAACCTCGCCAACCGCTTCACCGGCTGGCACGACGTCGACCTGACCGAGCAGGGCGTCGCCGAGGCCGAGGCGGCGGGCCGGCTGCTCGCCGAGCGCGGCGTGCTGCCCACACGTGCCTTCACATCGGTGCAGGTGCGCGCGATCAAGACGCTGCACATCGCCCTCGAACACTGCGGTCGGTTGTGGATCCCGGAGGAGAAGCACTGGCGGCTGAACGAGCGGCACTATGGCGGCCTGACCGGGCTCGACAAGGCCGAGACCGCGGCGCGCCATGGCGACGAGCAGGTCCATATCTGGCGCCGCAGCTTCGATACGCCTCCGCCGGTGATGGAGGCGGGCCACGAATATGAGATGGCCGGCGATCCGCGCTATGCCGGCATCGACATCCCCGCGACCGAGAGCCTCAAGCTGACGATCGAGCGCGTGCTCCCCTATTGGCAGGGGACGATCGTGCCGGTGCTCGAAAGCGGCGAGACGGTGATCATCTCGGCACACGGCAACTCGCTGCGCGCGCTGGTCAAGCACCTGTCGAACATCGCCGACGACGATATCACCGGGCTCGAGATCCCCACCGGCGCGCCGATCATCTACCCGTTCGACGAGACGATGCGGCCCGGCGAGCGCTTCTACCTCAAGGATGGCTGAGCTGTCGGTCAGCGGTCGAAGCGGCGCGCCCAAGGTCGCGCCCAAGGTCGCCGTGGTGATGGGCAGCCAGTCCGACTGGCCGACCATGCGCCATGCCGCCGCCACGCTCGACCGGCTCGGCGTGGCGCACGAGGCGCGCATAGTCTCGGCTCATCGGACGCCCGAGCGGCTCCATGCGTTCGGACAAGGCGCGGCGGAGGAGGGCTTCGCGGTGATCATCGCCGGCGCGGGCGGGGCGGCGCACCTGCCGGGAATGCTCGCGGGGCTCACGCATCTGCCGGTGCTCGGCGTTCCTGTGCAGAGCCGTGCGCTGTCGGGTCTCGATTCGCTGCTGTCGATCGTGCAGATGCCCGCCGGCGTTCCCGTCGGCACGCTGGCGATCGGCGAGGCGGGGGCGACCAATGCGGCGCTCCTGGCCGCCGCGATCCTGGCCTTGTCGGACGAGAACCTGGCCGAACGGCTGCGCGCCTGGCGAACCCGGCAGACCGAAGCGGTGGCCGAGCGGCCGACGGACGGCTAGCGCCTGTCCCGCACCCTCTCGCAATCCTGCACACGGCACGCATCATGATCGAACCCGGCAACACGATCGGCATCCTTGGCGGCGGCCAGCTTGGCCGGATGCTGGCCATGGCCGCCGCCCGGCTGGGCTATCCTTGCCATGTCTTCGCTCCCCAGGCGGACAGCGTCGCCGCCGAGGTTTCGGCGCGCTTCACCTGCGGCGATTGGCACGACGAGGATGCGCTCGCCGCTTTCGCCGCGGAGTGCGCGGTCGTCACTTACGAGTTCGAGAATGTTCCCGTCCCGCCGCTGGCCGCGATTCCCCTCGAAAAGCTTGCCCCCGGCCCGGGCGCGCTCGAAATTGCGCAGGACCGGCTCGCCGAAAAGCGCTTTGTCGAGCGGCTGGGGGGGCGTCCAGCGCGCTTCGCTCCGGCCGCCTCGTCGAGCGATCTTGCGGCGGCAATCGAGACGATCGGCACCCCCGGCATCCTCAAGACCCGGCGCGACGGCTATGACGGCAAGGGCCAATGGCCGATCGCGCAAGCCCACGACGCCGAGCAGACCACCGTTCCCGAAAGCGGCCTTGTCTACGAAGCGCGGGTCGAGTTCACGGCCGAATTCTCGGTCATCCTGGTGCGCGGTCGCGACGGCGCGATGCGGTTCTGGGATTCCCCGCGCAACCGGCATGAGGGCGGCATCCTCGTGCGCTCCGAGCTGCCCCCGCCCGGCCTGGTCACCTGGCTCGCCGACGAAGCGCGCGATCTTGCCCGCAAGGTGGCCGACGCGCTCGAATATGTCGGCGTGCTCACGCTAGAATTCTTCGCCACCAGCGATGGCCCGGTGTTCAACGAGATGGCGCCACGCGTCCACAATTCGGGCCACTGGACGATCGAGGGGGCCGCTACCAGCCAGTTCGAGAACCACATCCGCGCGGTCTGCGGGCTGCCGCTGGGAGACACCGCGACGCTGTTCCCTCGCGTGACGATGGAGAACCTCATCGGCGAGACCGCGCTCGATCTCACCGCTCACCTCGCCGACCCTGCCGCGCGCGTGCACCTCTACGGCAAGCGGGGCGCGCGCCCGGGGCGCAAGATGGGGCACATCACCCGGGTCGCCGAGGAGTGAGCGGCGCGTGAGCAGCCGTGAAATCATCGGCGTCGTCGCGCGCGGCCGCGACGGCTGCATCGCCAGCGACGGCGCGGTGCCGTGGCGGATTGCGGAGGACTTGCGGCATTTCGTCCGGCATACCACCGGCAAGGTGATGGTCATGGGCCGCAAGACCTTCGAGAGCCTGCCAGGGTTGCTGCCGGGCCGCCGCCACATCGTCCTCACCCGGCAGCGCGACTGGGCCGCCAGGGGTACCGAGGTGGCGCACACGGTCGAGAGGGCGTTCGCGCTCTCCGGCGAGGAGCCCGTCGCGGTGATCGGCGGTGCCGAGATATTCGCCGAGACCATGCCTTATCTCACGCGGTTCGAGATCACCGAGATCGACGAGGACACCAGGCGCTGCGAAGTTTTAATGCCCGCGCCCGACCCCGCCGTCTGGCGCGAAGCCAGGCGCGACCACCGCGCCGCTTGTGCCGATCATCCCGCCTTCGCTTTCGTCACCTACGAACGCCGCGCCGATGCGCCCGCCGCCCCGCCGCCGGGATGAGCGAGCGTTCTTTCCCCCGCCTGTCCCATCGTGACCTCGTGCCCGAGCCCTATCGCGGCGCGATTATCGCGCTCGGGAATTTCGATGGCTTCCACCTCGGCCACCAGCGCGTCGCGGGTGAGGCGATCGCCTGGGCGCGCGCCGAGGGCCGCCCGGCGATCATCGCCACGTTCGATCCGCATCCGGTGCGCCATTTCGCGCCGCATGTGCCGCCCTTCCGCCTGACCACGCTCGACCAGCGCGCCGAGCTGTTCCGCTCGGCGGGGGCCGATGCGATGCTCCTCTTCTCCTTCGATGCCGAGCTTGCCGCCTCGCCTGCGGAAACCTTCGTGCGCGATCTCCTGGCCGCTCGGATAGGGGCCGCGGGCGTGGTTACCGGGGAGGATTTCACCTTCGGACAAGGCCGCGGCGGGAATGTCGGCCTGCTCGGCGAGATCGGCGCCACCTGCGGCATCGAGGCGCGCGCGATCGGGCCAGTGCTGGACGATGGCCTCGCCGTATCCTCGAGCCGCATCCGCGATGCGCTGAAGGCGGGCGACCCGCGCGCTGCCGCCCGCCTGCTCACCCGCCCCTTCGCGATCCGCGGTACCGTCCAGCACGGCGACAAGCGTGGTCGACAGATCGGCTATCCCACCGCCAATCTCGCGCTAGGCGCCTATCTGCGGCCACGCTTCGGCATCTACGCGGTGCGGGCGCGGGTGCTCGACACCGGCGAGACGCTGCAAGGCGCCGCCAATCTCGGCGTCCGCCCGCAATTCGATCCGCCCATCGAGCTGCTGGAACCTTATTTCTTCGATTTCTCGGGCGATCTCTACGGCCGCGAGATCGAGGTCGCGCTGCACGCTTTCCTGCGTCCCGAGGCGAAGTTCGACGACCTCGGCACGCTCCAGGCGCAGATGGCGCGGGATTGCGAGGCGGCGCGCGAGGCTCTAAGCGCGCGGGCCTGATGGCCGACGCCCCCGATCCACAAGCGCGAGACTACCGCGATACCGTCTTCCTGCCGAAGACCGACTTCCCGATGAAGGCCGGCCTGCCGCAGAAGGAACCCGGCATCCTGGCGAAGTGGCAGTCCGACCAGCTGTACCAGCAGGTCCGAGCCGCGCGCGAGGGGCGCGAGAAGTTCATCCTTCACGACGGCCCGCCCTACGCCAATGGCGACATGCATATCGGCCACGCGCTCAACCATGTGCTGAAGGACATGGTGG
>PPFU01023406.1_pt1 | contig 13114 bp, 10 predicted proteins | sample 1535991 | NCBI WGS metagenome assembly PPFU01 (sample SAMN04901290, study PRJNA319586) | Hypolithon metagenome, whole genome shotgun sequencing project. | isolation source: Antarctic Hypolithon | place: Antarctica: Miers Valley | collected 2014
TGATGAAAGCGAGGATACCTTTGACGATGTGGAGGAGGTAGAAGAGGTGGACGAAGCAGACGAAAGCGAAAGCGTGGACGACTGATCAGCCGCTGCCTGTGTCCAAGTGCAAAGGCGCTGTCTTTACCAAAAAAGAGCAGCGCCTTTATCTTTTCGACCCTGTTTCCGCCTGCTAAAACAGCATCCTGGTGCTGCCCGTGTCTGCCGACTGGGCCATCCGGGCAATGACCGTGTCGATGGGAATTGTGTAGCCTGTGGAATCGGCGCTAAACCGGTACAACTGCTCTTCCATGAGTTGCTGCTGCACCTGCAGCGCATCCGATACGCTATCGCGGTCGGCAATCTGCTGCCTTTCCTCGCCTGCCAGGCCGGGAAAGGCGATAAAGGCGACGCCCACGATGATAACGCTCAGCACCATCGCCGCAACGAGGATCGAGAAGTCGGCCCGGCCCGACGCGAAATGCCGCGCCTGTGCAGGGCCTCTGTCTGCACCGTGAACGCCTGTCTCCGCCCCCGCCTCGGCGGTCAGGCCGGCGTACGGTGCTTCGGCAGGAGCCGACGAGGCGAAAAATTCCCCTGTCTCGCTATAAGCACCCTGCCCGCCCACACCCACGGCGGCGACACGCCAGAAAACCGTGCCTTCCCCCCCGTGCAACAGGTGCTGCACGACAACGGCTGTCGTCCCGGCATCCAGCCGCGTGTCAACCATCAGCGTGCGGAACGCTTCGTCTACGCCCACCTGCACGTGGTAGGCCGTGGCGTTTTCTACGCCTTGCCAGACAAGCCTGGCAGCATCGCCACGGACGGGCGCGCCCTGAACGGGGGCTACGAGTTCGGGTGCGGCAGGAACAGGGCGCTCCATCGAGAGAGAAAGGCTGGTGGGCAGATAGAAAATCTCCTGAAAGATAGCGCCCGTGGCCGGTTGCTGTTCGTGAGGAGGCTGTGAGAGAAGGGCGGCGTGCCGCCTGCAAACCGCTACCCTTCTCCCGTCATGCTATCGAGAAGCTGCCCGGCGATCTCGATAAAGTCGCGCTCGGTGACGATGCCGACGAGTTTGCCATCGCGCACGACGGGTAGCGAGCCGATGCTGTTTGCCCGCATCAGCCTGATCGCCTCGAGCGTGGAGGTCTCGGGCGAAACCGTGATAAGCTCTTTCTCCATGATCTCGCGCACCGAGACCGAAGCATCGCGCCGGGCCGCGTGGTAGTCGGTCATGTAGCGCAGGATGTCGCGGTGGCTCACCAGCCCCATGAGGTGGTGGTCGCGGTCTTCGACGAGCACATGCCGGATGCGCTGCCAGTCCATCAGGCAGGCCACCAGGTCCACCGTTTCATCCTCATGGACGGTGAACAAGTCGATGGTCATGAAATGCTCGACGCGGGTTTTCTCCAGCCTGTTGCTGCGCTGCACTTCGGTTATCGAGGCCGTCTCCCACTCGTGCACGGGCCGCCCGTCCTGCTGCCGTGCAATGGTAGCCGCCACCAGGGCTGCCATGCACTCGGCGCGGGTGCGCGTCGGGGCTTCTTCGCGGAAGCGCGCCAGCGTGTCGAGTTGCCACTGCGCGCCCGTCTTGCGCGAGCCCACGCGCGCGGCGATCACGCCGAGGTAGCGCGCGCGGTCGGCTGCGTCGATGCCGGCGGCTTCGAGGCCTTCGTGCGCGAGCGGCAGCAGGTGCTCCTCGATAAGCTGCGGGGCCGGCAGGCGCAGCCCGCCGATCCACGCGAGCTGGGCGCCAAGGCCCAGCCGGGCCGCCGAGACGAAGTTGGCCTTGGCGTCTTCAAACCGCATGTGCGCGGAAATGTCGGAGTAGCGCAGCGCCAGGCCGGAGACGAGGCCAAACCAGAACGCCGCGTTGGCCACCTCGTCGAGGACCGTCGGGCCGGCGGGCAGGATGCGGTTCTCGATGCGCAGGTGCGGCTTGCCGCCGCTGACGCCGTAGACGGGGCGGTTCCACCGGTATACCGTCCCATTGTGCAGCGAGAGCGCCCGCAGACGGGGAATCTCGCCGCGCGCCAGCACATCGAACGGGTCTTCGTCCGACTCCTCGGGCGCCAGCAGCACCCGGAAGCGCGCGATGTCTTCCTTGAACAGCTCTGCCACCCCTTCCTGTACCCACCTGGAGCCAAAGTGCACGCGGGGGCTCAGCTCGCGCAGGTATACGTTGGCCGTCCGGGTGTCTACGGCCTGCTGGAAAAGGGCGATGCGCGTCTCGTGCCACAGGCTTTTGCCGAACAGCAGGGGCGAGTTGCACGCGGCGGCGAGCACAGGCGCAGCCACGGCCTGCGCCAGGTTGTAGTACAGTGCAAACGTGCCCGGATCCACCTGGAAGTGCGTCTGGAAGCTCGTGTTGCAGCCTTCCATCATCATGCCCTCGTGGCGCACGTACAGCTCGTCTGCCCCGCGTATCGTTATCTGCCCCGCCCCGCCCCGCAGGTTCTGGATGGCGTCGTTGAGCGCGTAGTAGCGCGGGCTGGGCGTCATGTTGTCCAGCGTCAGGTCAGAGAGGTGGATCGTGGGCAGGATGCCGCACATTACCACCTCGGCCTCTACCTGCGCGGCAAGGCCACGGACGTAGACAAGCCGCTCCAGAATAGAAGCCTCCATCTTGCCCAGCGCATCGCCGCCGAACGAAAGCGGGTCGAGGTTGAACTCGACGTTGAACTTTGTCAGTTCGTTGACCACGTCCGGGTGCGTGTTGAGGGCCAGCAGCGCCTCGATCACGGGCGCCGGGTTGCCGTACTCGTTGACCAGAAAAAGCTCCTGCTCGGCTCCGATGCGGCGTATGCCCGTATCGAAGAGGCCTATTTCCATCATGTACTCGAGCGCGCGCACGTCCTGGATAAGCTGCCGCGTAAAGCGGCGCAGCGCGTCGTCGTTCTGGATGCGGGTAACCTGTTGATCTCCCATAGGGGCAAGTGTCAGCGGCCTTTGGCGGCCATTTCGGAGAGGAGGGTTTCGGCGACGACGAGCAGCAGGCGCTCCGACAGCAGCCCCACGAGGCGCGCGCCTTCCACGACGGGCAGCGACCCGATGCGGTGCTGCCGCATCAGCCGGATCGCCTCGTCGGCTCGGGCTGTCGGCGTGGTGGTGATAGGGTTGCGCAACACGAAATCGGCGATGGGGCGGTCAGCGTCCTGCTGCCGGTAGTGCGCCACGAGATGGCGCAGCAGCGCCGAGCGGTCGACGATGCCCAGCAGTTCGCCTTCTTTTTCTACGAGGACGTGGCGTAGCTTTTCGCGCTCCATGCGCCGCGCCACCTCGAAAGCCAGCGTCGCTTCCGGAGCGGTAATGATGTCCGTCGCCATGAGGTCGGCTACGCGCGGCAGGGATTCAGCGGGCATGGGAAATAGAAACAGCGTTGGGGCAAAGTATGAACTCCATGCAAAGGGCGCATCGGTCTCGTTGTGCCTATGCCGTACTTTACACGTCATGCCTTCTATGCCATTTTCGCGCGCTGCTTTCGGGCTCCTTTTTGCGGTGGCGCTTGCCCTGCCGCACAAAGCAGGTGCGCAGCCTGCCCGGGCAAATTCCACTACGGAAGCACGCGTACTCTTTCTCGAGGGCCTCACCCGCGCCTTTCTCGACGACCACGAAGGGGCTATCGGGAAGTACCGCGCCGTGCTGGAGCAGGTGCCCGCGCAGCCTGCCGTGCTCGACGCGCTGGCCGAGAGCTACGCCGCTACCGACCAACTTGCGCTCGCCCTCGCTGCCGCCGACGAGGCCACGCGCAGCGACCCGGCCAACCCGTTCTACGCCCTCACCGCCGCGCGCATCGCCCAGCGCCGCAACGACCCGAGCGGTGCCGCCGCACGCTACGATGCCCTCTTGCAACGGCACCCCGACCAGCCCCAGGCGCTCGACGCGCTCGCCACGCTGTACGAGTCGCGCGGCGCGCGCGCCGAGGCGGCGGCGCTGCTCGAACGCCTTCCCGCTACGCCCGAGGTGCTCGCCCGGCTACTCGGCCTCTACGCGTCGCTGGACGCCGACGCCGCCTTTCTGCGTGCATTCGACAAGCTCACGGGCGTTGCAGCGCCTACCGCCGCGCAGTGGCGGCAGCTTGCCGCGCACCACCAGCGCCACGGCCGCCCCGCCGAGGCGCAGTCCGCGTTCGAGCATGCGCTCACGCGCGACCCCGCCGACCGGGAGTCACAGGCGGCGCTGGCCGCTATGGGCGCGCCTGTCACCCTTTCCCTCTCTCCCAGCCTCGCCGCCTATGCCGCGGGCCATCTTGACGAGGCGGCACGGCTGCTTCAGGCCGACCTCGACCGTGATCCACGCGACCCGTTGCGCTGGGCGCAGGCAGCCATGGCGTATCTGGAAAAAGGCGACGTGGACAGGGCCAGGCAGACCATCGAGGACGGGCGGCTGATCTTTTTCGCCTCCCCTCCCCTCCTCATCGCCGCCACCTACGCCGCCCTCGTGCGGCAAGACGTGGAGGCTGCACAGGGCTTTCTCGATGAGGTAGACGATGCGGGTGATGCTTCGGCGCTGGAGCAGGGGGCCCTGCTGCTGGCCGAGGCCGCGCTGCGGCACGTGCAGGGTCGTGCTGCCGAGGCTGCCGAACTGCAGGCCCGCGCGTTTGCTCTTGCCGACCTCGGCACGTTACGCGAAGCCGCCCTTGCCCCGACTGTCGGCGGCAGGCTCGCCGATATTCTCCCCTGACGGCCCTGACATCTGCACGCGCCCTTCGCCTCGCCGCCGACGGACTCGCGTACGTCGTCAGCCCGCTGGCGCTGCCCGTCGTGGCGCTCGGGCTCGGCGCGGCGGCGCTGGGGGCCGGGCGCGCCGAAACGTGGAACGTGGCCGGCGGCGCACTTGTCGCTCACGGGCTGCTGCCGCTGCTTTTCCTGCTGTGGATGCTGCGGCGAGGTGAGGTCGCCACCATCGAGGTGCGGCAGCGCGCGCGGCGCACCGTACCCTACCTGTTCGGCATCGCGTGCGTGGCCCTGTTCGCGCTCGCGCTCGCCATCTGGCTGCCCCCGCCACGGCGCGCGCTCGCACTTATCGAAGGCGCGCAGGCGTTCAACACGCTCGTGCTCATGCTCATCAACTTCCGCTGGAAAATATCCCTCCACCTGACGGCGCTGGCGGCCACGCTGAGCATACTGGCGGCGATGGCGTGGCTGCTGCCGCTGCCGCGTCCCGACGTGCTGCCGCCGGTGTTGTTGATGTGCCTGATGCTGTTGCTCCCCTTGCTGGCCTGGGCGCGTGTCTATGCCGGCGCGCACACGTGGGCGCAAACGGCGGGTGGCACGCTGTTTGGACTTCTCGCTCCTGCCGCCGAGATCGCGCTGATGCAGGTGGCAGGCGTGCTCTGACGCTTTCTGCTGACAGACTTGCTACCGGCTTCGCGGAATGCCCTTTTCTGCACTACCTCCTCTGCCGTACTTTTACCGCCTTGATTCCCCCCACTTCCCGCGCCCGCGCCTATCCATACCGCTACGGTCAGCTTCTTTTTTCCTGTTTTCTACTCCTGACCGGAATGCGTCGTTTATCTCTCGCGCTCGCGCTCGCGCTGCTGTTTCCCCTCGCCGCCGCTGCCCAGAACTGGGGCGTCATCACAGGGCGCGTCACCGACACACAGGAAGGCGCCTCCGTACCGGGCGCGACTGTCCTGGTGCGCGACACCAACTACGGCACCGCCGCTGATGCCGACGGCTACTTCTCGCTGCGCATTCCGTCGGGGTGCTACACGCTGCGGGTGACGGCGGTGGGCTTCAGCCTGCTCGAGAGCGAGGTGTGCGTGGGCAGCAATGAGCAGAAGCTGTTCAACGTGCGGCTCGCGCCCAACGTGCAGGAAATGGAAGGCGTGGAGGTCGAGGCCGAGGCCGTCCGCGAGGCAGGCGTTTACACGCTCACGCCCGAGGAAATCCAGAACATCCCCGGCCCGTTCCGGTCGCCGTTCCAGGCCATCCGCGCCCTCCCCGGCGTGGCGGCCAACAACGAGCTGTCCAACCAGTTTTCCGTGCGCGGCGGCGGCTACAACGAAAACCTCCTCTTTCTCAACGGCTACGAGGTGTACCTGCCGTTCCGCCCGCGCCAGGGCGAGCAGGAAGGGCTGGGCCTGCTCAACGCCGACATGATCGACGCGCTCACGCTTTACACCGGCGGCTTCCCGGCGCGCTACGGCGGCAAGCTCGCCTCCGCGCTCGACGTCACCTACCGCCGCCCCGACCGCGAGGGCATCCACGGCTCGGCCACGCTGTCCCTGCTCGATGCCGGCGCGGCCGCGGGCGCGTCGGCGTTTAACGGCAAGCTGGGCTGGCTCGTGGGCGTGCGGCGAGCGCAGGCGCAGCGCCTCTTCGGCACACAGGAACTCAAAGGCCGCTACGACCCCGCCTACACGGACGTGCAGGGTATGCTCTCCTACAGGCTTGCGCAGGGCCACGAACTCGAAGCGACCGGCGTGTACGTCGAGCACCGTTTTAACCTCGTGCCCGTCAACCGGCGGACGTATTTCGGCGTGATCAGCCTCGACCCGAGCACGCCGTCCAACTTCCAGAGTCTTTTTACCGAGTTTAGTGGCAGCCAGTCCGACGGCTACACGACCACCTTCGGCGGGCTGCGCCTGAAGAGCCGCCTCACCGACCGGCTGCGCGCCGAGCACGACATCTCCATCTTCGACACCGACGAGTTCGAGACGCGTGAGATTCAGGGCCGCGCCGAGCTGTCGCTGGTAGATCCCGGCAGCGGCGACGCCACCAAGCTGGGCGACGGCGTGCAGCAGGACTTCGCGGACAACCGGGTGCTCGTCAAGACACTCACCGGGCAGGGCCGCTACGTGCTCACGACGGGGCGGAATGCACTCGAAGCCGGCTGGCGCGCGCGCGGCCTTTCCTACGAAGACCGCATCAACGAGTATGCCTTCAACACCACCCGCATCGACAACGAAGACCGGCGCGTGGTGCTCGACAGCCTTTTCGATCAGCTGTATCTCAAAACCGAGCAGTACGCGGCCTACACGCAGGCCGCACTCGACCTCATCCCGGGCCGGGCCGGCCGGTGGACGGCCACCATGGGACTGCGCACCGACTACTTCGGCTTTACGCGCGAATGGACGGTGGCGCCGCGTCTCAACACGCGCTTTGCCTCTACAGAAGCCACGTCGTTTCTGGCCTCGGCAGGCGTGTTTTACCAGACGCCCACTTACCTCGAACTGCGGGGCAACCCGGCGGCCGAGCAGCCTATCCAGGCGGCCCTCAACGACTCGCTCAAAAGCCAGCGCTCTATCCAACTCGTCGGCGGCGTCGAGCACTTTATCGCCAGCAAACGATTGTCCGTCAGGGCCGAGGCGTACTACAAAGGGCTGTCTAACCTCGTCTCGTACAACGTCGAGAACGCGCGCGTCGAGTACTCGGGCGTGAACGACTCGAAAGGCTACGTCTACGGCTTCGACGTGCAGCTGCGCGGCGAGTTCGTGCCCGGCCTCGAAAGCTGGGTCAACTACGGGTTCATGATCAACCGCGAGCTTTTCGAGCCGCAGTTTCTGACGCGCTTCAACCAGGGGTGGCTGCCTCGCCCGACGGATCAGCGCCACACGTTCTCGTTCTACGTGCAGGATTACGTGCCCGGCGACCCGACGTGGCGGGTTCACATGCGCGGCCTTTTCGGCAGCGGCTTCCCGTTCACGCCGCTCAACGCCGGGCCCAAGGTAGGCAACGACGTGTTTCTCGTGCCTGGCCCGCGCAACGCCTCGCGCTACGACGAGTACCGCCGCCTCGACCTCGGCGTGGCCAAGATCATCACCTTCGGCAGCGACGTGAAAGGGACGGAAACGAAGCTCGAACTGACAGGCGAGATTCTCAACGTGTTCGACATGGTCAACGAGGTGGCGTCTCAGTACTTTGTCACCGGCGACCGGTGGCGGCGCGTGCCCATCCGCCTGACGCCGCGCACTATCAACGTGCGGATGCGGCTGACGTTTTGAGACCCGGCTGGAGTAGATTGGGCGGGTAGCACCACGCTTTCTGCCCTGCTCCGGCCTCCGATCAACACCACCAACCTTTTCGTCGAACTCGTCGTGATCGGGGTGGGCGCGCTCGCGTGGGTGCTCCTGCTCGTGTTCGCGGTTTTCGGGTGGGCGTGGGTGCCCGTCGAGGCGGTGTTTTCGTCTACCGCCCTTATCCCGCTGCTGGCGCTGACGTACCTGCTCGGCATCGTCACCGACCGCCTGGCCGACACCGCGTTCCATCGGCTGTGGGCGCTGGAGTTGCTGCGCACGCACTTCCCCTCGCCGGATCATTACCACGCCGACCGCCACGAGGTGCTGCTGGGCTCGGGTCGGCTCGCCGATCTTATCGAGTACGGACGCAGCCGCCTGCGCATCTGCCGGGGATGGGCGTTCAACGCGCTGATGATCGCCGTAACGCTCAACCTGCTGGTGTGGCTGCGCCTCGCGGAGACGGGCGTGGCCGGCCAGATTTCTGTTTTCGGCACCGCCGCCTGCCTCACCCTCGCCCTCGGCAGCGGCTATGCGTGGTTCAAGCTGAGTGTCACCGAGTACCGCAAAATCAAGGAGCAAGCGGCCTTGCTGCGCAGCCGGTCCATTCGCCCCGAGCCCTCATAGCGCCGGGTGAGGTCCCTCAGCCTGTAGCTCCGTTGCCATCGCCCGCAACCGTTGTTTTTGGCAACGTGAGCGCGCTCCCGTCGCGCTGGGCTTCGTAAGCAGGCGACAGGATCTCGATGCTCGCCTCGGCAAAGCAGTCCTGTATATGGCGGTGCATGTCGGAGAGCACAGCCGGCAGTTTGCTCGCCTGCCGCGTGTAGGCGTTGAGCTGGTAGGCGACAGAGAAATCGCCCAGCGACGTTTGCAGCACAAAGGGCGGCGGACTCGCCTCGGTCCCGGCCGTGCGGCGTGCGGCGTCTTCGAGGAGGCGGTGCACCGTGGGCCACGGCACGTCGTAGCCGATGGTGACGGTGGTGTAGACGATCACGCCCGGCCCTTCGCGTGCCATCGCCGAGTAGTTGACGAGTTGCGCCTGCAGCGTGGCCGAGTTGGGCACGGAGACGATCTCGTTTTTGGGCGTGCGCAGCCGCGTCACCAGAAACGTCTTTTCCACCACGTCGCCCACGGTCTCTCCCACCTTGATGCGGTCGCCTATCTGAAATGCCCGCGTGTACGTCAGCAGCGTGCCCGCCACCACGTTGGCAATGGCCGTGGAGGAGCCCAGCGAAAAGAGCAGCCCCAGAAAGATGGTCAAACCCTGAAAAACGGGGCTGTCGGCGATGGGCGTGTACGGGTAGATGAGGAAAACGCCCAGCAGGATCAGCAGAAAGCGGGCGATCTTGCGCGTCGGCTCGGCAAACTCGGGGTAGAAGCCGGGAAACGAGAGCGCGCCCGTCTCCACCTGCCGGAACAGCCAGTTCGACCCGTGGATGGCCCACCGGATCAGCAGGATGACGACGATGATGGCGAAAAACTCGGGCAGCCCCCCGACAATCGCCGCCGCGAAGGCGCGCACGGGCGAGAGCAGATAGCCCAGCAGCATCCGGCTCCACGCCTGCGTCCACGGAAACAGGCCAAGGATGGTGGTCAGAAACAGGTACACCACCAGCAGCGAAAGCGCCAGCCGCGTCAGCCCGATCACGCCCCGCCCTGCCCGCGCGATCTGGTCGCTGCGCACGATCTCGACGCCGCGCATGGTGAGCACAGGCAGGTGCCGCCGGTGCAAGCGGAGAAAGCGCAGGTCGGTCCAGCGGAACAGCCGCCCCATCCAGCGCAGCAGCAACACCAGCAGCAGCAGCAGTCCGATAGAGATGGCGGCGTTGCGCAGCACGCTCTGGAACGTCGAGCGCTCGCGCACGCGCGCGACCTCTTCGCTCAGCCGCTGCGCGTACGCCAGCGCCGCCTGGTTGCGGCTCATCCCCTGCGCCTCGGCATCAGTTTCCGTCACCGACATCACGATAAGCTCGCCCGATTGCAGCGTGGTCAGCGAGGCGCCGTTCACGACGCGCAGCGAGTCCGGGTTGAAGGCGTTGTTGCGGGCGAGGGCACCGAGCCGCTCGCCCAGGCGGCGCGCGCGTTCCCCCGCCGAGAGCGCGCCGAGGCCGCTGTAAATGTCGAAGATGCGGCGCCCGTACAGCAGCACAGGCGTCCCAACAAGCCGCGCCTCGGGTAGCACCAGTGCGGTCGTGTCGGCGAGGTCGGCAACCGCCACTGAGTCGAGCGCCCGCGCTGCCGAGTCGGACAGCTGGACGACCGCGAGCGGCCCACCGGCCTGAACCGTGTCGGCGCGCCCGGTGGAATCGGCAGGCAGCGTAGCAGCCGAATCCACCACGGGCTGCGCTCCGGCAGAAGCCACCACACCGGCGGTGAAAAAGACGAGGGCGAGCCAGAAGCGCATGGTCAGCGGGTTTCGTGAGCGCACGGGTGAGGCAGGCACCGGGAGATCAGGCCGCGTCACGATACGGGTAACGCTACCACACCTGCAATAACCGCCCGCCTGTCACCGCCTGCCGATGCGCTTTGCCGTCTCGTTCGCCGCCACGAGCAGCGCGTCGTATGACGGTGCCACCGGCGGGTTGTAGACGAAGTCGAGGTCGCGGATGTCGCGCACCGACCACTTTTCGCGCACGAGCGGCACAAGCACGTTGGCCCGCAGCGCCGCGCCTTCCGCGCCCACGAGTTCCGCGCCGAGCAGCCGCCCGCTGCCCTTTTCTGCCACGAACAGCACGTGGAGCGGCTTGCTGCCCGGGTATATTTTTACCCGCGACGTGTGGGTGATGGCGCACGCCACGGCGTCGAAGCCGGCGGCCGTGGCCTCGTCAAAGCGCAGCCCCACCGCCGCCACCTCCAGCCCAAACGCCTTTACCGCCGAGGCGGGGCAGACGCCCGCAAAGCGCGCCGGAGCCCCCCGGCCACGCCGTGCCGCGTTCTCGCCCGCCACCCGCGCCGTCCGGAAGGCCGCCGGCGCGAGCGGGGCGTACACCGGCGCATCGTCTACCACGCGGCGCACCTCGACGGCGTCGCCGCACGCCCACACGCCCGGCACGTTCGTGCGCATGCCGCTGTCCACCCGGTAGGCCCCCGACGCGCCCAGCCGCACCCCCGCCTGCGCCCCCAGTTCTGTTCGGGGCTCGATTCCCATTGCCACCACGACGAGCGCGCAGCCGATTTTTTCGCCCGCCGTGGTGTGGATAGCCTGCACGTGCCCGCCGGCACCCATCAGAAACGCGTCGGCGCGCTCTTTCCGCACCGCCACGCCCCCAGCGGCGACGTGCTGGTGGACGTGATCCCGGAACGCATCGCCGATGTAATGGCCGAGCAGCTTGCCGGTGGGTTCGAGAATGGTCACGCGCCAGTGGCGGTGCCGCAGCGCCTGCGCCACCTCCAGCCCCACGTAGCCACCGCCCAGCACCACGGCGTGCGCGGGCGGGTGCGCATCGAGATAATCGTGCAGCCCCACGGCATCGTCCAGCGTGCGCAGTGGAAAGACGTTCGGGGCCTGCTCGCCTTCCAACCCGGGCATCCGTGCCCGCGCGCCGGTGGCGAGCACGAAGGCGTCGAACCGCTCGGTCCGGGCCAGGCCGGTCTCCAGGTTTTCGACGTGGAGGTGGCCGCGGCGCGGCTCCAGCCCTACCACGCGGTGGCGCACATGCACCGTCGCGCCCCGCTCGGCCTTGAACGACTCGGGCGTGAAGGCGATCAGCTTCTCGGCAGGCTCGATCTGCCCAGCCACGTAATACGGCATCTCGCACGCGCCGTACGAGATGTGCGCGCCCTGCTCGAAAAGCACCACGTCGGCCTCCGGGTTGGTACGGCAAGCCTGCGCGGCAGCAGCAGGACCGGCGGCGACGCCGCCAATTACAGCGATGCGGAACAGGCTCACGCGGGGAGGATCTGCAAAGGAGGCTCGGTGTAACCGGCTCGCCGACGGCGGTTCCAGCGGCTGCCGGGAGCGTCACCCTTTCCTGCACGCGACGCATTCACCTTTCTACATGTATCTCGAACACCTCGGCATCGCCGTGGCAGACGCGGCAGCCGTCCGCGCGCTGTACGAAAAGCTGCTCGGGCTCACGCCCTACAAAACCGAAACCGTCGACCGCGAGGGCGTTTGCACGCATTTCCTCGACGCCGGGGCCAAGCTCGAACTCCTCGAAGCCCTCGGACCCGACTCGCCTGTAGCCCGCCACCTCGAAAAGCGCGGCGAGGGCCTGCACCACCTCGCCTTCCGGGTTGACGACGTAGATGCCGCCTTTGCGCACGCGCAGCAGCTCGGCTTCCAGCCGCTCGGCGACGCCCCGAAGCCCGGTGCCGACGGCAAGCGCATCTTTTTCCTGCACCCGCGCGACACGCACGGCGTGCTCATCGAGCTGTGCGGCGACACCGACGCGATGCCGCCCGCGCGGCACGTGCCGTTTGATGGCACCACGCTGGCCACCTTCACGTTCGGCGACCCCGCGAGACCGCCGCTCTTGCTGCTTCACGGCGCGGCAGGCGCTACGCAGCTCGAGACGCTGCCCCTCGCTCGCGAACTCGAGCGGGACTTTTTCGTCATCGCGCTGGATCACGAAGGGCACGGCGCGTCGGGAGAGGCTGCGCAGCCTGCCACCCTTTTCCGGTTCGCGCAGGGGGCGCTCGCCGTCCTGGATGCTTTCGAGACCGAGCAGGCGCACCTCGTGGGCTACTCGCTGGGCGGTGCCGTGGCGCTGCTGATGGCCTTGCAGCACCCCGCGCGCGTCACCCGGATGGCCGTCCACGCCACCAACCTCGCCTGGGACGACGTTCTCGTCAGCCAGATGCAGGCGCGCCTCGATCCGGATGCGTTTGCCCGCCGCACGCCTGAAACGTGGAGTCGCTTCGACGAGGTCCACCAGGGGCGCGCCCGCAGCGTGTTTGCCGCGGCGCGGGCTTTTACTCGGACGCTGCCCGCTTTCGCGCCGCAGGTGGCGCGGCTCGCCGATGTGCAAACGCCCACGCTCGTCAGCGCCGGTGACAGTGACGACCTGTTTCCGCTCGGCAAAACGCTCGATCTCTACCGGCTCCTGCCCGCCGCGCGCCTCGCCATCCTGCCCGGCGTGCGCCACGCTTTGCGTCCCGATGATGCTCGCGTGCTGGCGCCGCTGGTGCGTTCATTCCTGGCCGGCTGAGTACCTTATCTCCAGCGGAAACGAG
>PPFU01031245.1_pt1 | contig 13104 bp, 16 predicted proteins | sample 1535991 | NCBI WGS metagenome assembly PPFU01 (sample SAMN04901290, study PRJNA319586) | Hypolithon metagenome, whole genome shotgun sequencing project. | isolation source: Antarctic Hypolithon | place: Antarctica: Miers Valley | collected 2014
CTATGGCGCATTGCGAGTGCGCCATAGGTTGTGACGTAGCCGTAACGCAGCCCGGGGGGCCTGGCGGTGCCGCGCATCGTCACGCCTGGGCCTACGACGACGCAGGTAGCCTGGCAGCGCTGCCCTGAGGAGGCGGAGCAGGTCGGAGCGCGTAGCCCTGGCGAGAGGAAGCGGCACCGTATCCACCTGAAGGTCAGGGGTTGTGACCAGGCCGAACCTTATCGGCTCTGGAAGGGGGCGTGAAGGCGCCGCTGCCCCGGAGGGCCGGCACGTGGACAAAGGCGCGGTTGGTTTTTCCTCGGCCGCTTCGCGCTGCCTTGGCACGATATCGGCAACAGGCAACTGTACGCTATCGGCTCTCCTGCCATGAATCTCAAGACCATCACCGGCTCCTCTATACACGCTGCGCTGCAGGAAGCGCGCAGTTTGTTTGGAGACAGCGTTGTGCTGCTGGAATCCGCGGCCCCGCAGAACGGGCAGCCTGCACGCATCACGGTGCTGGCTGAGAAAGAGGCGGCGCAGCCAGCACCGCGCCGGATGCTCCAGGCATCTGTCAATATGCCTGCCACAGTGGAATACGCTGCCGCCTCCGAGGGGGAAAACCTTACCTCCCGATCAGGCTCCCGCATCGATCTGTCTACAGACGAATTGCCTGCGCGCCTGCCTGCTGTCGGCCCTGCGGCGCGCGGGCGTTTATACCCGTCGCGCACGGCACCCACGCCAGCGGCATCTACTCCCGCCGCGCCCGCTGTCCCCGCCATCACCGCCGAAACCATCGAAAGCCTGCTCGCGGCGCATCTGGAAAAAGTGCAGCAGCGCCTCGACGCCATCGAGCGGCGCTTCGGCTCGGCCATTATCGGCGCGGCGCACGCCTTTACCGCGCATCCGCTTTTCGCCGGACTGTTGCAGCAGGGCATGCGGCCCCAGACGGCGGCCCGGCTGTTCGACGCGCTCGCGCACCGCGGCTACGGGGCCGACAGCGACGAGGCCTCACTCCGGTGGGGGCTGGCGCAGGAGATGCGCCGCCTGCTCGACGCCACCTCGCCGCGCCGGGCCGTGGGCACGCAGCTTTTCATCGGGCCGAGCGGCGCGGGCAAAACCTCGCTCGTGCTCAAGCTGGCCCAGCACCCCGGCTTCTACGGCCGCCGCCGCACCGGCGTGATCGTCGTGCTGCCGGAGGACGAAGACCTGTTCCACAACCCCGTCGACGTGTACCGCCGCTTCGGGCTGGCCGTGCAGAGCGTCGAGCACCCGAGCGAGATGCCCGCCGCGCTCGACCGCATGCGCGCCTTTGACCACGTGCTGATCGACACGCCGCCCCTTCCCACCCGCCCCGACGCGATGCGGCCCGCGCTGGCGCACCTCAAAAGCATGGTCGAGCCCGTAATGCCCTTGCAGGTCAACCTGGTGGTGAGCGCGGCCTCGGCGCTGGAAGGCTTCAGCGCCGCCGTGTTCGACAAGATGCCGCTCACGCCCGACGCCGTGGCGCTGACCCACCTCGACGAAACGACCGGCTGGGGCCGCGTGGCCGACTGGCTGATGCAGCTGGCGCGGCCCGTGCCCTACGTGACGGCCGGCCCGCGCACCCCCCACGACCTTTATTCCTACACCCCGACGTGGTTTGTCGAGGAGATGATGCAACTCGGATGAAACGCGAAACCACTACCATCGCTATCGTGAGCGGCAAGGGCGGCGTCGGCAAGAGCATCATAGCCGCCAACCTCGCTGAAACCCTCGCCTGGTCGGGCCGCAGCGTCGCGCTGCTCGATGCCGACCTGGGGCAGGGCGCGCAGGCCGTTTTGTTCAACGAAGGCCCCGCAGCCTCTGTCCTCGACCGCGCCGAGGGCCGCGCCTCGTCCACGGCCTGCTACCACGAAACGCTGTCCGGCGTGACACTTGTGCAGGCAGCGGCCCAGCCGGTGCGCCTGCCGCACCCGTCGTTTTTCGCCGCGCTCGACGAGACGCTGGCCGAGCTGCGCGAGACGCACCGCTTTGTCCTCATCGACGCGCCCGCCGGCACCGACGAAGCCGTCTGCTGGGCCCTCGACCGCGCCGACTTCGGGGTGCTCGTGCTCGTGGGCGAGCCCACCGCCATTGCCGATGCCTATCGCCTCGCGAAGCACGTCTGGACGCTCGATCCGCACTACCCCTTCGCCATGGCCGTCAACTTTGCCGACGACGCCGCCGAGGCGGAAAGCGTGGCCGACCGCTTTGCCCGCGTCACGCGCCAGTTTACCGGGCAGGCACCCGCCTACCTGGGCTGGGTGCCGTTCTCGCCGCAGGTGCGCAAGTCTGTCGCCGCCCAGACGCCGGCGGTGCGCACCTGCCCCTCGCTGCGCCCCTATTTCGAGGCGCTCGTGGAAATCATCGACGTGGGCCGCCAGGTGCAGGCTGCTCCGCTGGCGCTTTCCAACAACTGACGTACGTCTAAAACCGCTTTTGTGCCATGTCTGCTTCTACCGCCTCCGCCGCCGCTCCCGATACGCCCGCCGTCCCGATGCTCGCCCTGCTCATGCAGGCCAGCGTAGCCGTGGCGCTCATCGTGTTCGTGCGCGACCTGTGGCTGCTGGCACCGCTCGACGACGCGCTGCTGAGTGCGGGCATGATAGGCGTCGTGCTCTACCTCGCACTCGTGGGCGGATACCTCGCCGTCCAGCGCATTCTCGATGCCGCGCCCAAAGCCGACCCGAAAGCAGCTGCTACTGCTAAAACTGGTGATGCGCGCAAAGAAGAGAAAAGAGAAGAGAAAACCCCCGCGGCTGCTGCCGTACCCGAAAAAGACCTCGTCGCCGCCTGAGCGCGGCTAACCGTCCCCCACGACTATGTCTGACGTTCTACAATCCCTTGTTGAGCAGTACCTCGACGACTCTACCCCGCGCCGCCGCGAGGCGGTAGTGCTTGAAGCCGTACGGCTGGTGCGCGCCCTGGTGGGCCGCATGTCGCTGCCCGATTCGCCCCTCGCCACGCGCGAAGACCTCGAAGGGGCCGGGCTGCTCGGCCTCATGCAGGCGCTCGACTCGTACGAAGTCGGCCATGGGACGCTTTTCGCCACCCACGCCTACCGCCGCATCCAGGGGGCACTGCTCGATTACCTCCGGGAGATCGATCCGCTCTCGCGCTCGCGCCGCAAAAAGCTGGCACAGGCGCAGCAGGCGCTCGACACGCTCCAGCAGATGCTCGAAGCCGAGCCGTCCGACGAGGACGTGGCCGACTTTATGGGCATCTCGCTCAACGAGTACCACCAGATTATGCGCGAGGCGCAGGTGCGCTTTGCGATGTCGCTCGACCAGCCCATGGGGGACGAGGGAGACGGGTTTTCCCTTTCAGAGACCATCGAGGACGGCGCGGCTGGCGAGGGGTTCGAGGCTTTCGAGCGCGCCGAGGCCATCAAGGTCGTGCAAAGCCTGATGCAGCATCTGCCCGAGCGGGAGCGTGTTATCCTGGCGCTCTATTACTACGAAAACCTGACCCTGCGCGAGATCGGGCAGGTACTCAATCTTACCGAAGCCCGCATCTCCCAGATTCTGGGCAAGACCCTGTTGCGGCTGCGTGGCGGCGTAGACCGGGTGCGCGAACCGCGGCAGGTAGCGTAAAAAGTAAGCGGCCCAGAGGGCAAGCTCACGGCGCAAGGCGCTCGCGCTGCCACTGGTCGCCGGCATTCGTATAGCGCAGGCGGTCGTGGAGGCGGTTTGGGCGGCCCTGCCAGAACTCGATCCGCCCGAGGCGCACCCGGTAGCCCCCCCAGTAAGGCGGGCGCGGCACGGGCTGATCACCCGCGTAGGTGGCTTCCAGCGCGGCGAGCCGTTGTTCGAGCGTGCTCCGGCCCTCGATGACCGTGCTCTGCGGAGAGGCCCACGCCCCCAACTGGCTACCGTGGGGCCGGCTATCAAAGTAGGCGTCTGAGGTAGCTGCATCCACCCGTTCTACGCTTCCTTCTACGCGCACCTGCCGTTCGAGCAGGGGCCACCAGAAAACGAGCGCCGCGTGCGGTCGGGCCTCGAGTTCAGCCCCTTTGCGGCTGTCATAGTTGGTGAAAAACACGAATCCCTGCGGGTCAAATCCTTTTAGCAGCACGATGCGGGCAGCAGGATGCCCTTCGCTATCCACCGTGGCCAGCGTCATGGCGTTGGGTTCAGGCGTGGCCGACGCCAGCGCCTCGTCAAACCAGCGCTGAAACAGCGGGAAAGGCGTTTCCGGCGCGTTGGCTTCGGTAAGGCCGTCGCGGGTGTAGTTGACCCGGAGATGCGCGGGGTTGGTGGACATGGGAAAAGGCGTTACGGGGCGTTTATCGCGGTAAGACCGGCACCGAACGGGTGGGAGCCCACGGTGATGGGCAGCCTGCCACGCGGCGCCTGGGTGCCACGCAGTACGCCCGCTGCCGCCTGCACACTAGCCAGCGTCTGGTCGTAGAGGACGAGCAGTGCCGCCGGATCCGAAAAAGACAGCGCTGCATACGGATTGCCAAACGTGACAAGCACCACAGGCTTGCCCGACGCCAGCAGCGCCTCGACAAGCTCCCGCTGCCCTTCCACGAGTCCGGCGCTGCCCCGGCCCGAGACGAGCCGCAGGTAAAGGGCCACCACGATTACGTCGGCCTGGCGCGCGGCGCGTTGCAGCGCGGCCTGCGCGCTCGCGGGAGGACGCCGGTCGTACCGGTATGCGTGCACAGACGAGTCCGTGCCTGCAAGCTGGGTCTCCATAAAGTCCATCGCAGCGCTGATGCTCTCGGAATCCCGGTAGTTGGAAAGGTGCAGCAGCAGCGTCTTTTTACCCGTTACGGGGAGGGCAGGCGACGTTTTGAGCAGTGTCACGGCATCATCGGCAATGCGCTGCGCAATCGGCGCGCCATACGGACGGGCCATCAGGAAATCGTAAGCGATCCTGTCGGGCTCGGCCCGCCGGTGTAGGTCTGCCTGTGCCTTGGCCCGCAGCACCCGCTTTACGGCTGTTTCAAAGCGGGCAGGCGTGAGTGTGCCATCGCGCAGCGCCGATTGTACCGCCCCCATGGCAGCGGGAAGGTCGCGCGGCGTCAGGATCACGTCGGCTCCGGCCAGCAGCGGCATCGTCACGCGCTGGGCGAGGGAATAGGTGTTCTGAAGCGCGCCCATGCGCACATCGTCGGTAACGACGAGGCCGTCGTAGCCCAGCGTGTCGCGCAAAAGCGCGGTCAGCACTGGGGGACTGAACGTGCTGGGCCGCCGGGTGGCGTCCAGTCCTGCCGCCCACACGTGCGCAGTCATGACGGCAGCGGGCGGCGTATTACCCGAGAGCACCATCTCGAACGGACGCAACTCGACGCTGTCGAGGGCCGCGCGGTTGCCGGGTACCGTTGCCAGCCGGCTGTGTGTGTCTACGGCAGTGTTGCCGTGGCCGGGAAAGTGCTTCATGGTCGTGAGCACGCCGTACCGCTGCGCCTGCTCGACAAACGCGCCTGCCATCTCACCTACCAGCCCGCCCCGCTCGCCATACGAACGGATGTTGATGATAGGATTGTCGGCGTTGTTGTTGACATCTGCCACAGGCGCAAACACGAAGTTGACCCCGATGGCGCGGCTTTCGAGCGCGGTCAGCCGGCCTGAAGCCGCCGCGAGCGCAGGGTTGCGGGTGGCCCCGATGGCCATGTTGGACGGGATCTCGGTGAGCGCATTGCTGAAGCGCCCCGCGCCCCGTTCGTAATCGGCCGCGATAAAAAGCGGCACGTGGCTCTGCTGTTGCAGGCGGGTAATGGTCTGGAAGGCATCTTCGGGCGACATCAGGCGCGAGATGAGAAACCCGCCCACCTGGTGCTGCCGCACAAACGCCTGTGTTTCAGCGGTCAGCCTGTTCAAGAGCGTCGTGCGAGGCAGGGCGACGATGAAAAGCTGCCCGATGCGCTGATCGAGCGTGAGCGAGGCGTAGACGGAATCTGCCCACCGTGCCGCCTCCTCGGCGCTGATCTGCGCGGGCAGAAAAAGAGCGTTCGGGTACGCGATAAACAGGCTGTCGAGCGGAGAAAGCTGGATCGCCGCAGCGTCGGGCAGGGCATCGAGCAGGCTGTCGTGCGCTTCAACAGCCGCCGCGCGCTCGGTGAGGTCGGACGTTGACGCATCGCCGCACGCCAGCAAGAGGTACAGCGGCAAGAGCAGGCGGAAGAGGGGGAGTACAGACATGGCCGCACCTACCCGGCGTCTCCGGGCCCCGTTCCCCGTATCTTGGCGTGCCGCCTCACTACTTGCATGATTAATCGTCTCCGCCGTGAACTTGCCTCGGCCCGCGCCGTCGCCCGGTCGCTCGACGTGCAGACGGTGGTGGTGCTGCTCGCTTCAGTGGTGCTGTTTTTCGTCCAGAGCACGCTGGGAAGCCGCCGCTTTTTCCGTGAGCATCTCGCGGATGCGTTTGTGCTGGAGTGGCAGGGGTTGCTTTCGTGGGGGTGGTGGTTCGGGACGCAAGGGATTACAGGCTTTGTACTACCGGTGCTGTGTCTGCTGCTGATTTTTCGGCAGCGCCCGGCTGCAATCGGGCTGGGAAGAGGCGACACCCGGCTTGCGCTGACGCTGGGGGCGCTGTACATCCCGTTTGTAGTGGCTGGCACGTGGGTGCTTTCCAACAGCCCCGATTTCCAGGCGCACTATCCGCATTACACGCCTGCTGCCTTCGACTGGCGCTTTTTCTGGATTTACGAGGGGCTGTTTCTGTTTTACTGGATAGGCTGGGAGTATCTCTGGCGCGGGTTCGTGCTTTTCGGCACCGCCCGCACGTTCGGCGTGTATGCCATTTTCGTGCAGACCGTCCCGTTTGCGCTGCTGCACGCAGATAAACCCCTCCCAGAGGCGCTGCTTTCCATCGTGGGAGGCGTGGCGCTGGGCGCGCTTGTGTGGCGGTGCCGTTCCTTCTGGATCGCGGTGCCTATTCACAGCCTTCAGATGCTCTTGCTCGACCTGTTCTGCTCGCTCCGGATGCGCTCCGGCGCATCGGGGTATGGCCTTGGCGCGCTGCGGCAGGCGGTGGGAGCCCTCTTTTCCTGAACCATCCCGCATACTAATGAGTCGCCTGCAACTCTACTCGCGCGAGCAGATCTCGCGCACGCTCAGCCGCCTTGCCAGCGAAGTCATCGAACGCAACAAAGGGGCGGATAGCCTGACGGTGTTTGGCATCCGCACGCGCGGCACGGCGCTGGCGCAGGCGCTGGCCGAGCGGATAGGGGCGCTGGCCGGGCGCACCCTCACAGCGCACGCACTCGATGTGTCGCCTTACCGCGATGACCGGCCTTTCGATGAGGAAGTGCCGGCACCCGAGGGGCCTGACCTTACCGGGCGCGACGTGCTGCTCGTAGATGACGTGCTCTATACCGGCCGCACCGCCCGGGCAGCACTCGATGCCCTGGTCCGCTATGGACGGCCCCGATCCATTCAATTCGTGGTGCTTATAGACCGCGGCCACCGCGAGTATCCTATCCAGGCCGATTACGTGGGGCGCACGATTTCGACCCAGTATCGGGAGCGGGTAACGGTTGCGGTAGAGCAAGGGTACGCCATCTACCTGGATGAGTGAGGAGAGGCACCCGGCTGTACAGGGCAGGCGTGGCTCCTGATTGCAAGCTCCCGGCCTCAAATACCGTCTGACGCCAGCGGCGGCACGTGCATCAGCGGGCCTTGAGGCGCGACGGGGATTCAGGCAGCGCGCCGCCGGGGCGGACGACCTCGGCCACGTGTCCATCCATCTGCACGATCACCACCTCGTCGCCCGGCGCGAACGCGCCTTCCGAGTCATCGAAGGCACGCGCGGTAATGCGCATCCGGTTGCCTTTGACGATTACGTTGACCGTGCCGCGCTCGCCGGGCTCGAAAGGCAGCAGCACGCGCGCCGTTCTGCCGTGCAGCTCCTCAGACGTCACGCTGCTCGACACCTGCGTCTGCGCCACCTTTTTGATGATGAACGAGCCGCCGAGGCCCGCGATCAGCCCGAGCAGCGTAGCGAGAAAGGCGGTGTACGGTTCGCCCGCCTCCTGCCAGGTGAAAAGCACGCCCGTCAGCCCGAAAAAGGCGGCGAAGAGAAACACCGTGCGCAGCGACAGCAGGTCTATGATGCCCGCCCCGGCGCCGGGCGCGTCCATGTCTACATCGGCGTCCATATCCAGGTCTACGTCGCCGTCCGCATCGCCGCCGAAGATGGAGAGCGTCACGAAAAAGCCGCCTACGAGCAGCGCAATGAGGTAGAAGGTGAACATGTCAGGATAGATGAAGAGGGAGTTTCACGTTGTCAGGGTGCGCCAGATGCGCGTTTGGAGTCCAAGGTGGTGCGCAGAGGATTGGTTGCGGCAGCGCGCTTCCTTATCCCTTTATCCCTCGCCGATAAGGGGGACAAATCGGAACGTCTCCAGCTCGGTGCGCTCGTACGTGTCGGGGCCGGTGCGCACGATTTTGTTCATCACCTGCTGCGCGGCGGTACCTACGGGAATGATGAGGCGGCCGCCGGGCACACGCAGCTGCTCGAGCAGCTGCGGAGGCACGTCGAGGCCGCCTGCCGTCACGAGGATGGCATCGAAAGGGGCCATACGTGGCCAGCCCAGCGTGCCGTCGCCATGCAGGGCGTCGATACGGTAGCCGAGCGTGTCGAGCAAGGCCCGGGTACGGTCGAGCAGAGGGGCGTGGCGCTCGATAGAAAAAACGCGCGCGCCCAGCTCGCACAGCACGGCAGCTTGAAAGCCGCTGCCGGTGCCCACTTCCAGCACGCGCTCGCCCGGCTGCACGTCCAGCAGCGCCGACTGGTAGGCCACGGTGTAGGGCTGCGAGATGGTCTGCCCGAGCCCGATAGGCAGGGCTTCGTCGCGGTAGGCACGGGGGCGCAGCGCGGTGTCTACAAAACGGTGGCGGGGTACGCGCGCGAGGGCGTCGAGCACGCGCGCATCGCGGATGCCTTTATCGCGCAGCGTGTCGAGCAGCGCCTGCCGTCGTCGCGCAAAGCGAGCCGCATCGTCTAACATCTCCGTGGTGACTCGTGGTGAGAAAAGGGCGCAACTCCTGATTTATGCGTCAGCCGGTGCCAGTTCGACCCGGTCCTCGGGGCGCTCGAGCCCGAGCGCCTCGCCAAGATACGCGCCCAGCGACTCTGCCGTCAGGTTGCGCAGCAGTTCGCCGTTCCACGCGACAGAGACCTGCCCGGTCTCTTCCGAGACGATCACGACAAACGCGTCGGTTTGCTCAGACAGGCCGATGGCCGAGCGGTGGCGCAGGCCCAGGTGCGGATCGAGGTCGCTGCGCCCGGTCACAGGCAGGATGCAGCGCGCCGCCTCTATCAAACCGTTGCGGATGATCACGGCGCCATCGTGCAGCGGGTTTTTGCCGTAGAAGATGGTCAGCAGCAGGTCTCGGCTGAGGCTTGCGCGCAGCAGCGTGCCTGTCTCGGCATAAGAGCGCAGGCCGGTCGTGCGTTCGAACGCGATAAGCGCGCCTATGCGGCGGGTGCTCATCTCGGTGGTGGCGGCCACGATCTCGTCTACCACGTCCACCCCAGCGCGGGGCCGCACGATGCTCCGGATAAGCGGGTTCTGCCCCAGCAGCAGCAGCAGCCGCCGCAACTCGGGCTGGAAAAGCACGATGATGGCGATCACGAAAACATCCGCCAGCGACCCGAAAAACGCGTCCAGGATGGTCATGTCCAGCGCCGCCACGACCACCTGCACCACGAACAGCGCCAGCAACCCGAACGCGATCTGCACGGCGATGGTGCCGCGCATGAGGTTGTAGAGCTTGTAAAGCAGAAACGCCACCAGCCCGACCTCCAGCACATCCACCCAGCGGATGATAGAGAGAAACCATTCGAGAAGGGTCACAGGCGCGGTAGGTTCTGAAGCTTCAGTAAGGTACGGCGCGGGCTCGCGTTTGTGGACGTGCGGGCTACCGGGTAAGGGCCAGCATGCGCAGCATCTCGGCGGTGGGGCGGACGTCGTGGGTGCGCACGAGCGCCGCGCCGCGCAGCACCCCTACCGCCGTTGCGCCGAGCGCGCCGTAGAGCCGTTCCGATAGGGGGGCAGGCGCTGCGGGCGTGCCCAGCACCGCGCCCAGCGTGCTTTTGCGCGAGAGGCCAAGCAGCACGGGCCTACCGAGCGCGCCGCGCAGCGTGTCTGTCGCGCCGACGAGCGCGAGGTTCTGCGCGGGCGTCTTTCCAAAGCCGAAGCCGGCATCTACGATGATGCTTTTTACACCTGCCGCCAGCGCCAGCGCTGCCGAGTGTTGCAACGCGCGTATCACGTCTTGTACTACATCTCCGTAGGCGTGCGCGTCCCCGCTGCCCCCGGTGCGATCCAGCGCGTGCATCACCACCAGCCCCGCCCCGAAGGCGGCCACCACGTTTGCCATCTCGGGGTGCTCGCGCAGGCCCGTGACGTCGTTCACCAGGTGCGCGCCGCGTTCGAGCGCTGCGCGTGCCACGCCGGGCTTGTACGTGTCGATAGAAAGAAAGGCCTCGGGAAAGCGCGTGCAGAGGGCTTCTACGACAGGCAGCACACGGCGCTTTTCTTCAACCTCGGAAACCGCCGGCGCGCCGGGGCGGGTGCTCTCGCCGCCCACGTCGAGCAGCGTGGCTCCAGCCTCCAGCATCGTCTCGGCTTGCCTGAGCGCGGCACTAACCGTCGGAAGCGCGCCGCCGTCGGAGAAAGAGTCGGGCGTGACGTTGAGAATACCCATCACGTAAGCCCCGCGCGTGGCGAGCGCACCGGGCCGGCAGTCCAGCACCCGCCCCCGCAGGTCGAGCACGTGCGTGCCGGGCTCAGGCGTCATGGCTGTCGACGCGTTCGACGATGCCCACGACCGTGGCATCGGTAGGGACGATACGCGGGTGGAAGGGGATGGCCGCCTCAGCCGAGGTCGCGTAGATCACGACATCGCCCGCTCCGGCATCCATCGTGTCGAGCGCGGCAAAAGGATGCCCCAGGCTTTGCCCGGCCTCGTCGAGGCCCTGCACGAGCAAAAGGCGCTGCCCTTCGAGGCCCGGATGCTTCCGCGTGGCCCACACCGACCCGATGACTTTGCCGATCAGCATGCTACCCTGCTACTTCGAGGTTGTCTACGATAGCGACGATGACGGCATCGACCGGCCTGTTTTTCGTCTGCTCGGTAAGGCGGGCGCTGGAGCCCTGCACCACCAGCACCTTTTCGCCTACGCCTGCGCCCACACTATCTACCGCGACCACAAAGCCGCCCGTAGGGGTACCGTCCAGCCCGATGTCCTCCACGATCTGGAGCGTCATGCCGACCAACTGGTCGTCTTTTCGGGTGGCCCAGACGGTGCCAGAGACGCGGCCAAGTGTCATGCGCGTAAGGGGTGTTGAGAGAAATGAAAGTACGGCAGCCGGCCTGCATTGACGCGCTGCCCGTCCGGTGAATAGCATGGTGCGACGATTACATCCCGCAGGCTCATGTTACGGTGTGGTTGAGACACGGCGCTCCGGCGCCCCAGCCGGATCATCGAACTATAACGCCGGGTCTTATAAAACAGATGAAGACGCCGCGTTGCAGGGTACGGCTTATGTGCTGCATGAGAGCGAGTGCCAGGCAGAACAGGCGTCATATCCCGTATCCGTTCACCAACCCTGTAACGCCTTATGCCCCGTATTCCATTATCCGACACCAGCGATTGGCAGCTGAAGTTTGACGAGCAAGACGTGCGCGGTTTTACCGCCCTCGACGCCGACGGTAATCCCGTTGGCCGAGTAGACCACATGCTGGTCAATACGGAAGAAGAGCGCGTCGATGCCGTCGTACTCGAAGATGGCACCGAGTATCCTGCCCGCGACCTGTCTATCGGCGACAACGTGGTGTACCTCACAGCAGCTGTGGGCGGAGAAGCTGTGGGCGGAGATGTCGACCCATCGGTCACGGTCTATGACGATTACGGCCATGTGGTTCGCCGCGCTGACGTAGCCAAACCCGACTACGACCACCACGCCGATGCTTTCCGCTCGCACCACACCGAGCAGGCCGGGCTGGCAGCAGGACTTTTCGCCACGCGCGAGCCTGCCTACCGCTATGGCTACGAAAGCGCCTTCGATGAAAAAAACCGGTCGCGCGGGTACACCGAAGCCCAGACCGACCTGCAGCGCACCTACGCCACGCGCCACCCGGACCGCACCTACGATGAGGACCAGGACGCCATCGAGTATGGCTACACGCGCGCCCAGCGGGGACGCTGATGGACGCTCCCGTACGCGTTACCGATAAGGCAGGCACCACCGCCGTGTGGGAAAAAGCCGCTGCCACAGACGACGCAGTCATTCTCCGGCTCGCCTCCGGCGACCGTATTGAAGTGCCCGCCTCGCTTATCGAGCAGCAGGCAGACGGCTCGTACCGGGCCAGGCTGAACTTCGACTCGGTAGTGCATAACGCCGCCGGTGCCACCGCAGCCGACGCCACGAGGGTGACCCTGCACGAAGTGGAGGAGAAACTGTACGTGAGCACGCAGGTGCGTGAAGTCGGACGCGTCCGCGCCCGCACCCACGTTGAAGAAGAGACGCGCGTGGTAGACGAGCCCCTGCTGCGCGAAACCGTGACCGTAGAGCGGGTGCCCATCGGGCGGTATGTCGAACAGGCAGAAGCTACCCGGCAAGAAGGGGAGGTGACCATCATCCCCGTTTACGAAGAAGTCCTCGTCGTCGAGAAACGCCTTTTTCTCAAAGAAGAAGTGCGGATGATCCGGCAACGCGACGAGGTGCGCGACCCACAAGAGGTTGTGCTGCGGAAGACGCATGTAGAGGTTGAACGCCTCCCACCAGCGCCCGACGCGACCACCGGATCATCAACCAGATAAAACCCTAACTAAACTCACTTACCACAATGGCAAAGACAATTGTAGGCCTCTACGACGAATACACGACCGCACGCCGCGTCATCGACGAACTCGAAAAGATCGGCTTCGGCAAAGACCATCTCAGGATGGGTTCGCATGACGCCGCCGACCGCACCGACTACGACATGGACGTGGCAAAAGACGCCACTCCAGAAGCCCTCTCCAGCTATGGGATCTCCGACGAGGAGTCGCACTTTTATGCCGAAGGCGTGCGGCGGGGCGGTGCGCTCGTCGTCGTCCGGGTGCATGAGAAAGACGTAGACAAAGCCGTGGAGATCATGG
>PPFU01018388.1_pt1 | contig 13102 bp, 9 predicted proteins | sample 1535991 | NCBI WGS metagenome assembly PPFU01 (sample SAMN04901290, study PRJNA319586) | Hypolithon metagenome, whole genome shotgun sequencing project. | isolation source: Antarctic Hypolithon | place: Antarctica: Miers Valley | collected 2014
TTCGGCTGGTGCAGAGCGTGACAGCGCCTTTAGCCAGGCTGCTCTACAAGTTTCAAATATCGGTGGCTGAAGCGCACGTGGCCAAAGTGCGGGCGGTAGACGATGCGCGCCTAGTTTTTGTCTGCAACCACCCGACGATGGAAGATGGCATCAGCCTGTTTGCCCTCTCAGCTCGGATGGGTCAGCTATTTCACTACATTGTGGCCTACGAATCTTTCAAGGGGTTGATGGGCTGGTTTATTCAGCGCCTGGGGTGCTACTCCATTCGGCGAGGGTTGGGCGATCGCGCCAGCATTAGCCAAACGCTCAGCCTGCTCAAATCGCCCCGGTGCCGGCTGGTGATTTTCCCCGAAGGCGGCTGCTCGTATCAAAACGACACGATCATGCCCTTTCGTCCGGGGGCCATTCAGCTACCGATGTCTGTCCTAGCGCAGCTCGCCAGAAAAACTTCACCAGAGCAAGCGCCTGATTTTTACCTGGTGCCACTCAGCCTCAAATACCGCTACCAGCAGCCGATGCAGCGGGTGATCGAATCTGCCCTCACGCGCCTCGAAACTGAGCTTAAACCCTCTTCAAAGTCTCCTGCTCAGCTTGACGATTATGACCGGCTACGCTGGATCGCCCATGAGGTGATTGTAAAGATTGAAGCTGAGGCCAACCTTCCGCACGAGGAAACTTTAAGCTGGAACAAGCGCATTGAGCGACTGCGACAGGTTTTTATCCAAAAGTGCGAGGCCGCTTTAAGCGTCGAGCCTAACCTGAATCTGCCCATTCGTGAGCGCGTCTACAGGGTACAGGCCCTGCTCGAAGAAGCCGAAATGTCTGGAAACCCAGCTAACCGTGAGTCAGTTAACGACGAAACTGTTTATTGGGACACCGTGCGCCTGCTAAACTTTGACGCGATCTATGACGGCTACGTGGCCGAATCACCGACGCCAGAGCGCTTTTTAGATACGCTGATTCGATTAGAGCGAGAGGTGTTTCATGTGGAACATGCTCAGCCCAAAGCGCCGCGTAAAGCGTGCTTTTACATTGGTGATCCTATCAACCTAAAAAGTTATTTGACCGATTATCAGCGCGATCGCTCCGGCACTATTGACCATCTAGCTGAACGGCTGCATCAGGTCATGCAGACCAACTTGAAGAAAATGAGCACCCGACTAGACGACCGATAGGTGATCTCACTCTCATCCAGGTTCAGGCGGTCAACCATACGATACAGATACAGTTCCTGAAGATGAATCCTTTGCTCAGCCAAAAAACAAGCCAGCAGGTACATCCCTTAGGTGTTCGTTCATGCCCGCTGTCGCCAAGGCCGACAACGAGGTTTTCAAGCAGGCTGGATAGCAAGATCCCAGAGGGGAATCCGTCTGAAGACAGCCGGATACAGCACCGCCTAAAAAGTTCCTCAACGCAAGATCAGGTCTTTTTAGAGGTGTTGCGGCGCAGGCGATCAACGCCCAGTCGGCTACGCCAAAAGCTCGATAAAAAGCGGCTTTACAAGCAGTGGCGGTATGCAGCCGTGATCGCTTTTGCCAGCTTGAGCATCGGCGCATCGGCCTGGGTGGCTTTATTTACAACTGAGCGGGTCACGCTCGGCGGGGTTCCTTACTCGATTGTCAGCAAGTTTTGGCAGGACGAAGCCGCAAAGACGGCCTACTTTGGGGGCGATCGCCAGGCCCTGCACGACCGCCTGTCTGAGCTGGAAGTCGAAGCAGACATCAAGGCTTACTATCGCAGCCGGTTTAGCGATGAAGATGAGCTGGATCGATATATCCACCAGATCATGTTTGACCACACTGGCTACGTGGGTGAAGCCTACAAAGTTGACAACTACGGTCGGCTGTCTTGGGAAGGCTATTAATTCCACCTCCCTTGACCCCTGGCGACTTGCTCTATGTGATTGCCCCTAGCGGTGGTCTACAAACGACTGAGAAGTTTGCAGCAGGCTTGTCAGTCTGGCGGCAGCGGGGCTATCGGCTGCACCTGTGCGATGGCTATAGCGATCGCTGGGGCTACCTGGCCGGGAAAGATCAGCGCCGCCGACAGCAGCTTTTGAGTGCGCTCAACGACCCTGACTGCAAGGGCATTCTCTGCGCTCGCGGCGGCTATGGCAGCACTCGCCTGTTGGAAGATTGGCGCTGGCCCGCTGCTCAGATGTCATGCAAGTGGCTGATCGGCTTTTCAGATATCACCGGGTTGCTGTGGAGCCTAGAAAAGCAAGGGATTTCAGGGGTGCACGGTCCGGTACTGACGACGCTGGCAGATGAACCCTCGCAGTCGATAGATCGTTTATTTAACTGGGTCGAACGCTATCAAATCGCGCCACTGGCTGGCCAGGGGTGGGGTGGCAAAGCCAGCGGGCGCTTACTGCCTGGAAACCTCTGTGTCGCTACTCACCTGTTGGGAACACCGGCTGAACCTGACCTAACCGAGGTCATTCTGGCGTTTGAAGATGTCGGGGAAGCGCCTTACCGCCTGGATAGAATGCTGACGCAGTGGCGATCTGCGGGTAAGTTCGCTGGCGTCAAGGGAATTGCGCTGGGTCGTTTTAGCGGTTGGGAGCAGGCGTTGCCGGGGCCGTCGCTGAGTGTTGAAGCCGTGATGAGCGATCGCCTGGCCGACTTGGGCATTCCCATTGTGTCGAATCTACCGTTTGGCCATGATGGCGAAAATGCTGCGCTGCCGGTAGGGTTGCCTGTGCAGCTCGATGCTGATGCGGGTGAGCTGTCCTGGCTGTAGATCTCAATCAGCCTGCTTTAAATGATTGGGGATATAGATGCCTTTAGAGAGAAGAGCCTGTATAAAATAGAGGTATTCTTCATCGCTGATCGCCGTGGTTCCTCTTAATGATGACAATTCCACCAGTACCACGCCAGTAATCGTTTATGGTTTGATCGCGCTCAACGTTGTCATTTTTCTCTACGAAAATTCTTTAGGGGAGAGCGGGCTTCAGCAATTTTTCGACGAGTGGGCGATCGTCCCGGCTGATCTCAGAGGGGAATGGTTTACGCTGATTACCTCTCAGTTTTTGCATGGGGGCTTTCTGCACGTTGGCGGCAATATGCTCTACCTGTGGGTCTTCGGTAACAACATCGAAGACCAGCTCGGCCATCTCAAGTTTCTGGTGTTTTATCTGGCCTGTGGGGCGCTGGCGGGTCTGGCTCAGTGGTTTTTTGATCCCACTTCTACCATTCCTACGCTAGGGGCGAGTGGGGCGATCGCTGGCATCATGGGCGCTTATATCATTCGCTTTCCCCGCGCCAAAATTTTGACCCTGGTGCCGCTGTTTATATTCATCACGACTTTTCGCATTCCAGCGATTTTCTTTTTAGGCTGGTGGTTTGTCCAGCAGGCGCTGTATAGCGTGGCCAGCCTGGGAGCAACGGCTGATATGGGCTCCGGTGGCGTGGCCTATTGGGCTCATGCAGGCGGATTTGTGTTCGGTGTGGTGTTGGGGCCACTGCTCGGGCTGTTTGCCAAGGGGCATGATCGCTACCGCTGGTGACCTTCAGCAGGTTTCCTTGCTTCTGGGCAATTTTTGGTCTGCAATTTTTGGTCTGCAATTTTTGAGGTAACGCCTAATGACGACTCACATCAATACCGCGCCTGAAGTTTACGAAGGGCAGTTTGGCTCGTTTACGGTTGAAGCGAGCGATCGCCAGGAGGTGATTCTTTACCGGGCAGGGCTGAGCGTAGCGGCGGTTAGCTTTGCGGTAGCTGTCTTCTGCGTCTTTTTCGCCCCTGCCCTCGCCCCCCAGGTTGCAACCGTCTGCTATGGGCTGATGTGGCTAGCGCTCGGGCTGAGCTTTTTCAAGATTCACATTTACCTGCGGGCGCTGCATCGGACGCTGCAAGTCTTTTGGGCAATTGGCGGTGTCGCCAGTGTGGCGATCTCCCTGCGCTATCCTGGCCCGTTGGCCCTGACCGCCTATCAGCAGCCGCTGACCATTTTGGGCATTGGCTTTACCTTTGCCGCGCTGACCGGCATTTTTTTCAAAGAAGCTTTTTGCTTTAACCGGCTAGAAACCAAGTTCCTGGTGATTCTGGTACCGGGACTGCTGCTGGGGCATATGGCGGGCATCCTTGCGGCTGGCACAGAGCAAGGCATGTTAGTCGCTTGGGCAGGTCTTTTTGCTATTTTTGCCCTTCGTAAGGTGATTCAGCCGATTCCGCCCGATATTGGCGATAAGAGCGTGTTTGAGTACTTAGAGAAGGAGCGGCAGCAGCGGGACTAGGGCACCTCCGAACCTTCAGGAGGGAGACTTCAGAGTTGACCTTTGCAGTGGGGCTGAAAATCGGGCAAATTTGGGCGGGCTGGTCATTTGTTCACCAGTTGCACTTGCGCGCTCGCCGACGGGCATCCTAGAGCTAGCCATACCTCGATACTGTCAATAGTATTGCTCCCTACCAGTCAGGGTCTGCACTGACATCGGCTGAGGCTTGCTCATTTTATTACGTCTCCAAATCATCTGGGAGGCGCAGTGGCTGAGAAACGTCCTATGCAAAAAGTTCTCGTTATCCACAGCCCAGACTCCCAGCGGACTGACTTAGTGGGCCATCTCAAATCTGATGGCTTTTGGGTCGAGACGGCGGATGATGGCCTCTCAGCCCTCAAAGCGGGCCAGCAACATCGGCCTGATATCTTTTTGTGTAGCTGGGCGATCGCCGGGATGAATGGCCACCAGGTGCTCACGGCCCTGCGTCAGAACAGTCAATTGCATCTGACCCCTTTTATTTTGCTCACCCATGAGCGATCGCACAGTCGGCTAGCAATGGAACTCGGCGCAGACGACTGCCTAGTGCAGCCGTTTACCTACGCCGAAATTTCCAACGCGATCGCCGCTCGCATCAACCGCCAAACCGCCATCAGCGAGCTATACGGCACTGCCCTGCGCCACACTGCCGAGCGGCTCAACCGACTTTCCTCCTACGATAGCCTCACTGACCTGCCCAACTACCATCTCTTTCATCAGCGCTTCACCCAGGCCACTGCCACCGCCCATAGCAGCCAGCAGACGCTAGCCCTGATGAGCATCAGCCTAGACCGTTTGGGCTTGGTCAATACCGTGCTGGGCTATCCCTCCGGAGACACCCTGCTACAGGCGTCAGCTCGCCGTTTGCAAGCTTGCCTGCCTCAAAGTGCTACCCTGGCCAGACTCACCGCCAACCAGTTCGCCGTCGTTCTCCCCGATCTGAGCTATTCTCAGCAGGCTCGGGAAATCGCTAACGAGGTGATAGATGCCCTCAGTCGGCCCTTTTCTCTGCCGGGACAAGAAGTCTTTATCACGACCAGTATTGGCATTACGTTTGCCCTCCATCAGAGCGAGGATGTTTACGCCTTGCTGCGTCAGGCAAACGCCGCGCTAGAACATGCCAAAAGACAAAAAAGTAATCACTGTCAGACCTATCGCTCTGATATGCCGCTGGTGCTCAGCGATCAAATTGCCATGGAGACCTGGCTCCGCTACGCCCTGGAGCGAAACGAGTTTGAAGTTTACTATCAGCCTCAGATGAACCTCAGTACCGGCAAAATGGAAGGGTGTGAGGCGCTGATTCGCTGGCGGCATCCGGAGCGGGGCTACATTTCACCCGCGACATTTATTCCGCTGACAGAAGAAACGGGCCTGATCGTCCCGATTGGCCAGTGGGTGCTGGAAACGGCTTGCGCGCAGGCAAGGCACTGGCGGTCTCTCAACTTAGGTCTGCGATATGTATCAGTTAATATATCGAGTGTTCAGCTCAATCAGTCCAACCTGCTCGAGGTGGTCAAAAATACCCTGGCGGTCAGTGGATTGGCCCCCCCCCAGTTGGAGCTAGAGGTGACTGAAACAGCGCTGATGCAGGACGCCGACTCGGCGATCGCCATTCTCTGCGAACTCAAAGCACTCGGCGTCAGAATTGCCATTGATGACTTTGGCACCGGCTACTCTTCGCTGAGCTATATCAAGCACCTGCCTATCGACACCCTCAAAATCGACAACTGCTTTGTGCGCGGCGCGGCCTACGATCCCAAAAATCAGGTGATTTTACAGTCCACCATCGAACTGGCTCACCGCTTGGGGCTTAAGGTCGTAGCCGAAGGCGTCGAAAGTCGGGCCGAACGGAACCTGTTGGAGCAATACCACTGCGATTATCTACAGGGGTTTTGGGTGGGGCGACCGATGCCATCTGCCGCCTTTGAAAAGTCTTTACGGGGCATCTCTGCTGATTATCCCTCACTGGTGGGGTAGATTGAGGTCGCTGAGCACTGCCGAGTGCCTCCGAGTATGAGGGTCTCAGCAATTTCAGTACATCGCGTTAGAAAAGATACCGTAATTTCCCTAGGGTGAGCGGGAATATTAAACACACAATGATCTGACGGTTTCTGCGGAACCGATATTTTTTATGACTAGGCAGTTTGGAATTGGGCCGCTCAACAATTGGTTTAGCAGTGTCAGTGCCTACTCGGACATGAGCCCTGACCTAACCATCCGCAAGCAGGTAAACCAGTGGATGAAGCGGCGCACCCGTCAGCGCCTTAGCCCCAGCGAATGGTGCCAGCTATTTTGCCGACAAGAACGGGCGCGTCCGGTACTGGCGTTTGTCTATCAGGCGTTCACTCAGTACTCTGGGATTGAGTTTGGTCGGGTCAGGCCGGGCGATCGCCTCAATCGAGATCTGCATTTTCCTTTGGTGTGCTGGTTTGACTGGTCTTTTACCTTTTGTGAAGACTTTTTTCAGCGGTTTGGCCTGGATTTGAGCGATCGCTTCGACGAATCTGCTTTTGAAACCATTGACGAACTGGTCAATTTTCTAATTGAGCAGGCGGTGCCCCGAGAAGTTGCGCTCTCGCAGGGCAGGCGGTCTCGGTGAGATTCCCCAATTCCCTATGCCCCAATTCCCCTACATTTTGATACCCTTTAATAAACCCAGGCAGCTCCCTAAAGTCTTTAAAGAGGTTTCATGCCCAGAACCCAAAAGAACGACAACTTCATCGACAAGTCATTCACGGTCATGGCCGACATGATCTTGAAAATGCTGCCAGCTAAGCAGCAGGCCAAAGAGGCGTTTGCCTACTACCGGGACGGCATGTCAGCTCAGGCCGACGGTGAATATGCCGAAGCGATGGACAACTACAAAGAAGCCCTCACCCTAGAGGAAGACCCCTACGACAAGGGCTACATCCTTTACAATATGGGGCTCATTCACGCTAGCAATGGCGAGCACGACACTGCCCTAGCGCTCTATAAAGAAGCCCTAGAACTCAATCCGCGCATGATCCAGGCGCTGAACAATACTGCGGTCATCTACCACTATCGGGGCGAGCAGGCTGAAGCGGCTGGCGATGCTAGCGAGGCCAACAATCTTTACGATGAAGCGGCCCGCTACTGGTTAGAAGCCGTCCGTATGGCACCTAATAACTATCTTGAGGCCCAAAACTGGCTGAAGATAACCGGTCGATTGAATCTAGATACGATATAGAGATTATGCCAAGATGATCGACATTGACCAGGTTCGCAAGGTGGCTATCCTGGCTCGCCTAGAACTCAGTGAAGCCGAAGAGCAGCAGTTTACTAGCCAGCTCAGCAGCATTTTAGAATACGTACAGCAGCTCGATGAGCTAGATACACAGGATGTCCTCCCGACTACCCGGGCGATTGAGGTTAGTAACATTACCCGCCCTGACCAGCTAGCAGTGTTCGCCGGACGCGAAGATATTTTAGACAGCGCGCCCGAGCGTGAAGCCGACTTTTTTAAGGTGCCTAAGATTCTCGACTGAGACACCCTTCTACCTATAACTTTCTACTTGCAGCTTCCTACTTGCGGAGTTCCCAAGTAAAGGCGATCGCCCCACTGATACCAATGATGGCAATGATCGCGGGCAGTAACTGCCGCACCGTTATCTCACTTAAAAAAGCCAATGTGCTGGATGAGCCTGTGTAGGTCAGCATCACAGTCGCTAGCAGGTGAGTGAGCGTTAGACCAACAGCCAGCAGCAGCAGAAAGAGCGGCACTTTGTTCATGTGGCTACCTCGGTTAATGTCTGAGCGCTCGGGCCTTACATAGGTGGTCTGGATAGTCTGGGGTTGGCCTACTTTCAGCGGAGGAGCACCGACGTTATCCGCCGAGTATGCGCTCTCGACGCCCCCTATCTGAGCGTCTACGTATCCACGCAGTTTTTGCTCCATTCGGCCTAGCTCAGTGCTATACCACCTCTCTAAGTAAGCGAGCTTAGCCTGAGATACCTGCGCTTGCTTCGCCATCTCGCGCTGGATATCCTTGATCTGGTCTGCCTGCTGCTGCATTCGCTGCCATGCTCCTTTCAGCTTTGCCTCTAGCCGGGAATCAACTGAAAAGTGACGATCAGCAGTCTCGCTCGTGTCATGAAGCGGTTCTACCCCATGGATGTCATTCACTGACACCTTGTCCGAATTGGTATCATGATCATCAGCAGAGGCATTGGCAGGAGAGGCGTCAAGATCCCGGTTGGCAGTAGGGTCAGGCTCACGGCTCGGGCCCTCACGATTGGCGACGTAGTTCGATGGGTTCAACGGATTAAACATGGCAAACAGGGCTCCTTGCCGACCAACTGTCGGATCGAGGGTTGAGTAAACAAACTTTGCTCGGACTCACCTCACTAAGGCTCTCACTAGTAAAATGATTGAATGCCAATTACCTCACTTACGTCCTCACTTGTAAATTAGCTATTCTCACTTAGTTTGTCAAGATTATATGAAGGGTTAGGCTCAAATATTAAGGGAATCCGCTGATAGACGGTATGCTTCGATACATTTAGCACCCTTGAAGCATTCGCGCCTTCATAGTGAGTTCTAGATAAGGGCTAGAAGGTTCTCACGTGGTAGTTGTGAGCTAGACTTACCGGATGTGCGCTCAGAGATTGCATCTAGAACATATTTACTCAGGTCATATTGGCGGCAGCAGTCTTATGTCACAGCCCGGAATTCCAGAGGATCTTCTGATCCCCATTGCCAAAGCAAAACAGGTGTCTGACAAAGAGCTAGAAGCGCTGAAGCTAGCGCTGAGGGAAAACGGCGGTGAAAACATTGCCACCCAGCTAGGAATTAGTAAAGCGGCTGCTCGTAAGCGTCTCGGCGAAGTCTACAAAAAATTCGAGATTTCAGGCAGCGGCCCTGGAAAGTTAGCGTCTCTGAAGCAGAAGCTGAGAGAGCAGATTTTTGGCATAGAGGGCAGTGAGCAGGATGCTCCCATTAGGATGGATCGCCTGCCTGATAGAAGGTTGAACCCTCCTACTGTGCACTCGGTCGTGTCAGCAGGAGACAGTCGCCACATAGATCACAGCAGATGGCTGGACAAGCTGCCGACCACCTCTCCTCAGCTACATACTCGGTACCACCTTGAGGGGGCTCCTGAAACCAGCTTTTTTCAAGGACGAGCGCGAGAACTCAAGGAACTGCGCCGTTGGATATTGCGTCCAGCGAGGTCTCAAAAGCTCCTGGCAATTTGCGGCATGGGCGGTATTGGGAAGACAGACCTGGCCGTTCAGCTCACAAAAGAGCTAGACAGGAGCTTTGAGCAGATCGTGTGGCTGAAGATAGAGCAGGCAATGCCCGAATTGTTTTTGCAAAAGCTGCTACAGATTCTTCGATCTGACAATCTGACTCAGGATGATTTCTCGGCGTCCGCTATCTCTACGAATGAGCAATCTATAGATGGCCCATTCGATAGTGCGTTGTCAGCAGATTCTTCAGCCCCCTCATCACTGTCTGTGCCGCCCCAGGGGGGGTCGATAGATAACCTGATTCAGCAGTTCATTGACTATATTTCTAGGCGACGCTGCCTGATCATCCTGGATGGGTTTGAAAATGTTTTTAAAGAACATGAGAAAAATCAGGAAGCGGCTATAGAAGAAAACGTGACTGACGTGCCCTCAAGAACCCCAACTTTCTCAGCAAGTCGCAGGCATCAGGCTAGTCTCTATAAACATCGTTTTACAGGCTACAGGCAGTTGCTGAGGGCAATTAGACAGTCGTCTGAGCAGCGGCCTTCTGTCGGTGCGAGCTGCGTTGTCTTAACCAGTCGGGAAAAGCCGAGGGAGCTTCTCTCCTTGCTGGAGGATGACCCGATGGCACGACTCTATACGTTGGGAGGGTTGAGTCATTTAGAAGCTAGTGAAATGCTAAAGAGCTTTGGTCTGCGAGGCTCTCAGGCGGATTATGAGCAGCTCATCTGTCGCTACAAAGGGCATCCAATGGCGCTGCGACTGGCCGCAGATACGATAAAGGATGTGTTTTTTGGGGGGATAAGGGACTTTCTAGAGCAGGAAACTTCTGTTTTTGATGAGCTCAGAAGTGTCTTAAAGAAGCAGTTTAAGCGCCTGCCGCCCATTGAAAAAGAGGTGATGTATTGGCTTGCGATCAATGGCAAAGCCTGTACTTTGGATGAGCTGAAGGCCGATATTGTGGCGCTCGACCACAAGCAGAACTTGGTTTATACCTTGCAATCTTTGGAGCGGCGTTCTCTCGTTGAGATTAAGCAGGTAGACGGGGTTTCGTTTACGCTTCATCCGATTGTGGGGCAATATGTTTTAGATAGATTTATCCGCGATGTCTTTCAAGATCTGGTGCGGGGCAATTTGGATACGTTTAATCGCTATGCGCTGATGAAGGCGGATGCTGAGGAGTCTCTACGCGAGTTTCAGATTGACCATATTGTGCAGCCAATTTTGCACCGATTGAAGAATCACTTTAAAGGTCTTTATGGGGTTGAAGATCACCTCAGCACGAAGCTTGATGACTTTCGCTGCCAGCATCCTCAGAGACTGGGCTATGCGGGTGGGAATTTTGTTAATTTGATGGTACAGCTCTCTCCCGAACAGCTTTCGGGTAAGGATTTTTCTCAGCTCACGATTTGGCAGGCTTACCTGCAAAGAACAAAACTGCGAGAGGTTCAGTTCAACCGCTGTTTGATAGAGCGGTCGGTCTTTACAGAAACGCTGAGCGATGTGATGGCGATCGCCCTCAGCCCCCCGTCGCAACCCGCTCTAGCGCTACCTAGCCAGTCACTGCCACTATTGGCCGCAGGCGACACCAACGGCAACCTTCACCTGTGGCAAACGCTAGAGAAAGCTCACTTACCAGCCGGACAGAAGCGGGCCGAATGGCTGGCTCATAATAGCTGGGTGCGGGCGATCGCCTTTATCCCAAACGCCCCGCTTTTAGTTACAGCCGGTGACGACAGTCGGCTCAAACTGTGGCAGTTACCCGCTCAGCCCTCGGTGACTCAGCCCGAACAGCTCTGGCAGCAGTCAGCAAAAGACTGGATTCATACGGTCGCAGCCAGTCCCGATGGGTGCATGATTGCCAGTGGTGGCGACAACAAAATTACGCTGTATCGCATTCAAGATGGCCACATCATTAGCCAGTTTCCGCGTCAGGCGGCGGCTCAGCCTGAGTGCGGCAAGGTGCACAAGGCTGAAGCAGATAATGCTGGCACGATTAAGTCTGGACATAGCCGCATTCGAGCGCTGACCTTTAGCCCGGACAGCCAGCAGTTGGCGAGCTGCGGTGACGACTACACCATTCGCCTATGGTCGGTTGCGGCCCTCTTAAACGAGGCCATTGATCCGTCCCCAGTGGAACTAGAAGGGCACACAGACTGGGTGCGGACGGTGTGTTTCAGCCCTGACGGGACAAAGTTGGTGAGCGGCAGTGAAGATAAAAAGATGATTGTTTGGGATACGGCCAGCGGCTGTCAGTTAAAAAGTTTGGACCAGGCGGGCGATCGCGTCCGTTCGGTGGCAATCAGCGCCGATGGTCAGTTTCTCGCCAGCGGCGGTGATGACGCGCAGGTGATGCTGTGGGACTTTAAGACGCTTCAGTCTATTGGCAGCTTAGCCACTCAGCAAAGCCGCATCTGGTCGGTAGCTTTTCAGCAGCAGGGAGACAAGCTGCTGCTGGCAGCGGGCGGCGATAAACAAACGCTGCTGCTGTGGCAGGTCAGTACTGATGAACAAGCTAACGCGCCCACTGGTGCTCTGGTCGCACAGAGTTCTCTCGTCGGCTATCCGCAACAGCCGGTGCCCAACATCCAGTTGCTCAAAACCTATCGGGGCTATGCTAACGGTATTCGGGCGATCGCCTTTGTCGGCGATCAGCGCATTGTCAGCGGTGGCGACAGCGGCGAGCTTTCGATTTGGGATACGGCGGGCGATCGCAAGGCCACGCTGCCGCTGCACCAGGGCCGCGTCTGGTCACTGGCGACAGATTGCCAAAACGCCCTAATCGCCAGCGCCGGAGACGATCACACCATTCGTCTGTGGGATGCGGAGACCGGACAGTGCCTGACTGCGCTGAGCGGACATACGAACTGGGTGAGAGCGATCGCCTTTAGCCGGGGTGGCCGGCTTTTAGTCAGCAGTGGCGACGACTGCACGGTCAAAGTTTGGAACGCGGCTTCCGGTTTTTGTCTAACCACTTTAAAGCAGGAAAATCACTGGATTCGGGCGGTTGGGTTTAATCCTCAAAATTCTCGCCAGCTAATCAGTGGCGGAGACGATCAGCGGGTGCGCCGCTGGGACAGGCGAAACGGTAGCTGGGAGGCGCTAACTCAACACGAGCACCGCGTCTGCTCAGTGGCTTATAGCCCTGATGGCAAAATGATTGCTAGTGGCAGCGACGATACCACAGTGCTGCTGTGGGATACCGATAAAGGAGAAGTGACTCACCGCTTTACCCAGCCCGAGTTGGGCATCAAGGCCGTCGCGTTTAGTCCCGATGGCCAATACCTGGCGGCAGGCGGCGAAGATCAGCTCGTTTATATTTGGGATCTCAACGCGCCCGATTCTTGTCAGCGGTGCTTTGTTTTATTGCCTAAAGACTCGATTGGACGAACGGGAGGCATTCGCTCAATTGCCTTTAGTCCCAACAGCCAGTTTGTGATCAGCGGCGGTCTCGACGAGATGATTCGCATCGGCGACTTACGCCAGATAGAAAATCCCCAGAGGCGGATGCTCAAGCCGCTCAATCATCGCGATCGCCCCTACGAAAACGTAGAAATTGAGCACACCAAGGGACTCAGCGGCCTACAGGTTGCCAACTTACTTGCCTTGGGTGCCATCAATAGAACCCAATCTCTTTTA
>PPFU01001651.1_pt1 | contig 13096 bp, 8 predicted proteins | sample 1535991 | NCBI WGS metagenome assembly PPFU01 (sample SAMN04901290, study PRJNA319586) | Hypolithon metagenome, whole genome shotgun sequencing project. | isolation source: Antarctic Hypolithon | place: Antarctica: Miers Valley | collected 2014
GAAAGCCCGTTCCCGGATGAGTTCAAGGACAAAGACGGTTCCCAGTGGAAGCGCGTCCCGGCCATCCACCGCGACAAAATGGGCGACTATTCCTTTACCACTGAAGATGGCGAGGAAGACTATGCCGACATCGAGCAGATGCTTGCGTGGGACGTGCGCCCCGAGGGCACCCCTGACGACGAGGGCTGATCTGCGCGTGTGCTGACTGCTGCAGCGCGACGGGAGAAGGGCGGATTCAGGTCTGCCCTTTTCTGTTTCCTCTTTTTCTGTATTGCCCTGGCAGGCGTGCCTTCGGGGGGCCGTCGCGCTGCAGCCAGAACGCGTGCACCACGCCGGGCAGGTACCCCAGCAGCGTCAGCAGCGCGTTAAGCCAGAAAGCTTTTGAGGCCCCCCGCTTCAGGTACACGCTGAGGGGTGGTAGCAGCACCGTGAGCACCATGTGGAAACGTGTCATGCCTCGGCTTCGGCTGCGTCGTGGAGCACGCTGCGCCGCAGGGTGTCGAGGTAGGCCAGCGCCTCTTCATCCTTTTCAGGCAGCTCGTGGGTAGAAAGGGCTTCCCGGAGCGCGCCCATCGCGCGGCGCGAGGCGCGGTCGAGGGTGCGCGCGAGGTGGTCGAACAGGCGTCCGCGCCGCAGCGCGTCTTCGCGGTTTTGCATCATAAAAGCAAAGGCAGCGTCGTGCTCGTTGGGGATAACCCCGTCGAGGATGGCGTTTTTGATGCGCTCTTTGAGGATGCCCACCGCCAGCCCTTCCTGCACGCCGAGCGCGTCCATGATCTCGTTGCCGTCTACAGGAGGCTGGAAAGTGCGGACGCGGTCTTTCTCCTCGACGGTGCGCATTTTTTGCTCGACCACGTCGAAGCCCCGCCGGTAGTGGCGGACGCGACGTGGGTTTTTGCTCGTCAGGTCGGCGCGCACGAGCATCATCAGGTCCTCTACCGCCTCTCCCGCATCGAAAAGAAGCCGCCGCACGGCGCTGTCGGTAACCTCGCTGTCTACGAGTGCGTGGGGGCGGTGGTGAAGGCGCACGAGGTGCTGCACGTACGCGAGGCGCTCGTCGAGGGGTAGCTTGAGGTGGCGGAAAACCTGCGGGATCATGCGGCTCCCCACGTCGTCGTGGGCATGGAACGTCCACCCGGTGCCTTGTACATAGCGCTTGGTGCGCGCCTTGCCGATGTCGTGCAGCAGGGCCGTCCAGCGCAGGTAGCGGGTCTGTTCTGGCGGGGTGTGAGCCGTGGCCGCGGCCAGGTTGTCGAGCACCTGAAGCGAGTGGTAGAAGTTGTCTTTGTGCCCGATGCCGTCGATGGCCTCGACGCCTGCCAGTGCCGTCAGTTCAGGTAAGAGATGCTCCAGCACGTTGCCGTCGTTGAGCACGCGCAGCCCGATAGAAGGCACGGGGGTGGCTATCAGCTTTTGCAGTTCGTCTGTGATCCGCTCTATCGACACGATCTCGATGCGGCTCGATCCCTTCCGCATCGCCTCCATGGCGCCCTCGTCTACCCTGAATTGAAGCTGCGCGGCAAAGCGTGCAGCGCGCACCATGCGCAGGGGATCATCTTCAAACGTGCGCAGCGGATCGAGCGGGGTGCGGAGCAGCCCGGCGTCGAGGTCAGCCAGCCCGCCGAAAGCGTCGAGCAGCGTGCCGAAAGAGTCGGGGTGGAGATTGATGGCGAGCGTGTTGACGGTAAAGTCGCGCCGCGCGAGGTCGTCTTCGAGCGTGCCCGCTTCTACTTCAGGCTTGCGCGAGGCCTGCCGGTAGCTTTCGCGCCGCGCGGCAACGAATTCGAGTACATAGTCGCCGTAGTGCGCGGGCAGCCGGATGGCCGCCGTTCCAAAAGCCGGGTAGACATGAACGGTGCGTCCGCCCAGCGCCTGTGCTACTTTTTCTGCCACGTCCACGCCGGAGCCCACGCCAACCGTTACAAAGTCGAGGTCTGTGGTGGGGCGCCCGAGCAGCAGGTCCCGCACCACGCCTCCGACGGCGTAGAGGGGCGTCTCGCTTTGCTGCGCTACGGTGCCAATGCGGCGGAGCAGGTCGTGATACGGGGCGTCGGCGAGTAGTGCGGAAAGATCGGCCATGCATATAGGGTCCGAATGGCGCAAGAATACGCCGGTGGCGCGGTGCCGATCCATCTACCCGACGCTTGCTGATGCCTCGGCGGCGTTTATCCTGAACAACGTTGAAAGACGCCGCACCCCCGGGGCGGAGGGCGCGGCATGACGGGGCATCGCTTTTTCCGAACGACGTTAGCTGCGGCGGCGCTCGAAGGTGAGCATGACGCGGCGCAAATCTTCCTCGCTTTCTGCGGCGAGCCACTTTTCCTCGAATCCTTCCTGCTGCACAATCTGTGCGATGGCTGAGAGGGCGCGCAGGTGGAAGTTGCGCTCGTCCATAGTGCCCACAAGGACAAACGCCGTGCGGACGCGTTGCTGCTCGGGAAAGGCGATGCCTCCTGGGGCGCGGACCATGAGCATCTCGAAGCGGCCCTCGCCAGACACCACCACATGCGGGATCGCAAGCCCGGGCAGGATGACGGTGTTAGAGGCCGCTTCGCGCTGCATGAGCTGCCCAGCGAGGCGCTCGGGGTCGACTTCAAGGCGGGGGGCCAGTATATCGGCGGCCTGTTCGAAAAACATGACCATGGGGAGGGGCCCCTTGAGGTCGAGCACGGGACTCGACCGCACCAGCGCGTCGAATCGGTCCTGCTCGGGCAGCGCACCTGCCTCAGCGCGGCGCAGCATGATAATCTCATCGCCAGGCAGCATGCTGCTTCCACTGCCATACGGAACCACGCGGTCGCCCCGCCGGAGGGCGATGGGAAGCTGGTTATCTGTGGGCACGGGCGCGTGTCCGTGGGCAGGCATCGCGACCTCTTCGATAACGAGTCCTTCGTGATCGGCGTGGTAGTCCCAGTCTGTCAGGCGGAAGCTCTCGCCGAAGAGAGGCTCTGCGCCAATGTGAAGCCGGACGGCCTCTGTACCCACCCGGCCACTCAGGTCGGGCACCAGCACCTGCGGAATGCTGAAACTGGTCTGCGCTATCTGGGCGGTGAGCGTGTTGAGTTCGGCATTGGGGGTGAGCGTGATCAGCGTGCTCGTCGTCATCGCGCCTGCCTCACGGAGCGCTTCCTCGTCGATGGCGCTGCCGGCAAAGGCGCGTAGTCCCTCCTGTTCAGCGAGGGCCACGTTGGTAGCGTTGCGGTCGAGCAGGATAACGGAACCGGTGAGCGTGCGCGCCAGCAGCCGCGCCAGCGGCCCGGCGCCGGTGATGAGCACCCCTTCGCGCTCGCCGCTGCGAACAAGCTCGCCTCGGCTGCGCAGCCAGTCCGTCCCCCACTTGAGAAAGAGCGGCACCATGGCGGTCGTGGTAATAGCCATCACGACGAGGATGGAAAATATGTCGGGGCCGATAAGCCCCATCGAAAGACCGATCTGCGCGATGATGATCTCAACGGCTCCGCGCCCATTCATGCCCGCGCCCAGCGTGACACCTTCGCGCCACCCGTGGCCGGTTAAGAGGTAGAACACGGCCGTGCCCACTACTTTGCCCGCCGTGGCCAGCACGATGATGAGCATCAGCAGGCCCAGCTGCTCGGTAAACACACTCAGGGTAACGGCAAAGCCAGCCGTCACGAAAAAGATGGGCGCAAGAAAGTGCAGCGACACGTTGCGCACGAGGTCGGCCACGGCATGGGTAAGTGTGGTGCCGAAAACCGTCTCGCGCAGAAAGAGACCGGCCAGAAAGGTGCCCAGAATGCCGTGCAGGCCTGCCAGCTCAGCCAACTCGGCATAGCCAAAGCCGATAAGCAGCACGAGCGTGAAAAGCGCGCTGCGCCCCAGCCCACGGACGCGCTCGCCCAGGCGCGGCAGCACCAGACGCCCGATAACCGCTGCGGCGAAGAAAAAGGCCACCACGCGGAGTGTTACCAGCACCAGCCCCATTACGTCTACCCTGCCCTGCTCGGCTATGCTCAGCACGGCGGCAAAAATGATGAGCGATAACGTGTCGGCCACCAGCGCACCCGCCATCATGACGTGCGCGATGCGCGTGTCGAGGATTTTGAGATCTACGAGGATGCGGCTTTTCGTCGCCAGCGACGTGACGCCGGCAGCCACCCCAACGAAAACACCGGCCAACTGCGGGTTCACTACTTCTATCACCCCTTGCGCCGCTGCCGTGACGATAACCATGTAGCACAGCGCAAAAGGCACCATAAAGCCACCCAGCGCCGCCAGCAGCCCTCCTTTCGAGGCACGCTTGAGATCTCCCGGGTCTACCTCCATGCCGATGTAGAGCATCATCAGCAGCACGCCTACCTCGGCCAGCAGCGCCAGCGCGTCGGTGGTGTGCAGGATGCCGAGCAAGGGCGGCCCTAACAGCACACCGACGAGCAACTCGCCCAGCACCGATGGATACCCTACCCGCTGTGCCAGCAGGCCACCGCCCCATCCTGCCGCCAGCAACAGCAACAGATTGAGCACGAACGGTACGGGCATGGCGGCCTCGCTGTGCTGCGCAAAAACGGGAGCCACCCATACCAAACTCCCGAGCACCCCGCCCAGCAACAGGCGCCAGGCCAGAGGTGAAAGACAACGAAAACGAGTCATAAAGCAGTGCAGTAGGTACAGGCTTAAACTACGCACCCACACACGCTTTAGCCGACTGTATCAACCAACTGACGCAGCTAGGCCAGCCTTCGTCCTCAGTTGCCTGGCGTTACCTGGAACGTAGCCGTCGCTGTGGCTCCGTAGCCAGCCGCCGTGCCGCGCGCCACGAGCTCTTCTTCGGCATAAATGAGCACGGTGCTTTTGCCTGCTTTCGTGCTGTCGGTGCAGGTAGCGGCAATGCTGGCCACGAAAGGCACCCGCACCGTCGCCTCGACGGTCAGCTGGTCTTCCCATGGAAAAGCCGCCACCGTGCTTTGCTCGGCCTGCCGTAGTGCGTTGTTTCGGGCTACCGTGCAGGTGGCGTAGGTAGCCTCTACCTCGTAGCGAAGCCTGACGCGCACCCGGACATCTTCCTCCGTCTGGTTATTTGTCACGCTATCGCACGCGCACAGCGAGCAGAGCAACACACAGGGGAAGAGCAGCGATATACGCATAGTAATGGGAGAAAAGAGGGTCATGCACGCAGGCGGGCAGGAAAGGCTATCTGCGCGTAGCTGGACTCTGTCGTGGCAAACCAGTCGAAGCTGGCTTCGCGGAACGCTTTCCACGGCTCGTAGATGCGGCGGAAGTCGGCATGGGTAGTGGCGAGCCCTTCCAGCACATCGGTCGTTTCGCGCTGCGCCGCCTGGATAATGTCGTCCGGGAAATAATGCACCTGCACGCCGTCGGCTACGAGCCGCTGGAGCGCCTCCGGGTTGCGCGCGTCGTACTCGGCCTGCATGGTGAGGCTGGCTTCTGCCGCGGCGACCTCCAGCACGGCGCGGTACTCGGCAGGCAGCGCTTCCCACTTCTGCCGGTTGACGTAAAACGACAGGGCGGGACCGGGCTCCCACCAGCCGGGCGCGTAATAGTGCTTGGCAATGCGCCCGAAGCCCATCTTCTCGTCGTCGTACGGCCCTACCCACTCGGCGGCATCCACCACGCCCCGCTCCAGCGCGGGGTAGATCTCGCCACCTGCGATCGCCTGCGGGTTTACGCCCAGCCTGCTCATCACCTCGCCTCCCATGCCCGGGATGCGCATCGCAAGGCCGCGTAGATCGGCCAGCGAGCCGAGGGGCTTGCGGAACCAGCCGCCCATCTGCACGCCCGTGTTGCCGCCGGGCAGGTTCACGATGTCTACCGAGGCGAAAAGGTCGCGCAGCAGCGCCATCCCGCCGCCGTAGAGCAGCCACGCGGTCTGCTGGCGCGAGGTAAGACCAAAAGGAACGGTGCAATCGAGCGCAAAGGCAGGGTTGATGCCTTTGAAATAGTAGCTGGCCGTGTGCGCCATCTGCGCCGTCCCCCGCTGCACGGCTCCCATCACCTCGAGCGGCGGCACGATCTCACCGCCGGGATACACGCGGATGCGGAAGCGGTCGCCGGTAAGCTGCGCCACGCGGTCGGCGAGGCGCTGCGCGGGGCCGTAGATAATCTCTGCCGAGCGCGGAAACGACGAGACGAGTTGCCACGTCACGCGCTGGGATGCCTGCACGGCGGGCGCATTCCCAGGTGCTGTATCTGCCCCGCAGGCTGCAAGGGTGACGCCACCCGCACCAAGGGCGGCGGCTCGGGCAAACTGACGTCGTTTCATGGCGGGTGAGTCGAGAGCAGCGCCAAGAAACGAAGCCGCCTCCGGGCACGACAACCCATCCCGTCTTTTTGGTATGCCACTCCCGCGCTACGAACCTTATCCACCAATTATGGCGCAATTGTGATCAACCTGCAACGCAAACTTGCCATAGCCTTTGCTTCACGTGTGTTCCGGACTTGTAACTGCTCTTCACCTTCCGCATGGAGATCGTGACGGCAGGCTCGTTCGACCTCTTCATCCCGAACGCGCCGACTGTCTGAGGCAGCGGCAGCACCAACAAAGGCCGGGCTCTCCACTGCGGGAGGCCCGGCCTTTTCTGTGGCCAGCTTTCGCTACGCCAGTCTTTCTCTCCCGGCTACCCCTTCGGCCTATCCTTTCGGGCGCAGCGGGCGCATGACGATTTCGGAGATCAGGTAGTTGTCGGGCGCGTGGAGGACGTGGACGAGCGTGGCGGCAATGTCGGCGGCCTGCATGGGATTGTTCGAGCCTGAAGAGCCAGCGGTCTGTGCAAACTCGGTGGCGATAGAGCCGGGATAAAAGCACGTCACCCGGATACCATCGTCGCGCACCTCTTTCATCAGTGCCTCCGAAAAGCCGCGCAGCCCGAACTTGGACGTGTTGTAGGCGGCGATCTGCGGGTTGCCGATAAGTCCGGCCACCGACGCGATGTTGACGATGTGCCCACCAAAGCCGCCTTTTTTGTTCTGCGCTTTCATCGGCGGCAGGGCCGCGCGCGTGCAGAGGAAAACGCCGCGCAGGTTGGTCGCCATCTGCGTGTCCCACTCTTCGGCGGTAAGGCTGGCGACAGGGCCAAACACGCCCAGCCCTGCATTGTTGACGAGCACATCAACGCGACCGCCCCCTTCTTTGTGAATGGTTTCAAATGCTTTCTCGACTGCTTTCTCGTCGGTCACGTCGCACGCGACGGGGTGAAAGTGGTCGCCGAGGGTCTGGTGGAGGGCGTCGAGTTTGTCTTTCGAGCGGGCGAGCCCGAAGACGTGGGCCCCTTCGTTGACGAGGGCGAGGGCGAAAGCTTTGCCGAGTCCGGCGGAAGCACCGGTGACGACGGTGATGGCGTTTTGTAGCTGCATGGGTGGAGGTGTGGGTGGGTGTTACAGGTACCTCCAACGCGCCAGCACGCCGCCGGCTTCACCGCACCCGCACCACGCGCTGCGTCTGCTGCTGACCGCCTGCCTGAAGGCGCACGAAATAGACCCCGCTGCCCAGCAGAGACGCATCGAAAGGCACGGTGTAGGTGCCCGGACGCTGCGCCTCGCCGTCGAGCAGCAGCGCGACGCGGCGGCCCAGCACATCGTAGACTTCCAGCAGTACCGTTGCCTCGGCGTCGAGGGTGTAGGTCAGCACCGCGTGGTCGCCGAACGGGTTGGGGCGAGGCATGTAAAGCGCAAACGCGCGGGGAATGTCGAACAGCGCGTCTGTGGTGATGGCGTAGCGACCTGCCCCGTCAACGCGCCAGAACTCGCCCGTGCCAAGCTCTCGCAAGGTGCCGAAATCGACGCGGAGCCGCACTTGCCGGCCGGCAAACGGTGCTAAGTCAAACCGGGACACGAGGGTGTCGGCGCTGCCGGTAAAAATGTGCTGTCCCTCCATCGGATGCCCGGGGGCGATGAACTGAGCGGGGTATCCGCCCTCAGGTTCGATCACCTGCCAGCTGGCTCCACCATCGGCGGACAGTTTTACGTTGCCTCCTGCGCCGACACCCAGGTTGTACTGGTGGCGCAGTTCAAAAAACATCGCTTCCGAATTGGCGGGCAGGTCCTGCGGCTCAAACACGAGTGCCGCGCGCGCGCGCGGTTCCGCCAGTTGCCAGCCCTGCTCGTAGTGCGTCCAGCCTCCAACCGACTGGGCGCTGCCCAGCAGGTCGGCGTGCTGCATGGTGCGAAAGCGCACCTCAAAATCATGCTGCGCCGGATACGTTTGCTCGTTACCATCTACATCGACCACCACGAGGGTGTAGCGCAGATTGTCTCCCGGGTAGGGCGCAGCGGGGAAAACAAGCGTGCCCGTAAAACGATCGAGGGTGAACAGGCTCTGTTCGAGGCGCAGCGTGTCGCGTAGCGTGGTGCCGTCGTGCGTGTAGGCATACCGCATCTCGGCCCTGGCGACGCCTGTTTCATCTACCACGTCAAAGCTGAACGGCAGCGTGGGGGTACCAGCAGGACGCACGTCTACGGCAGGCGGCAGGCGCGTGGCCTGCGGCGGCGCGTCGTCTTCGGGAAGCAGCGTGGTAATGGCGATATCGTCGATGGCCCATCCGGCATAGCCGTAGCGGGAGGGGTAGATGTTGCCCGCATCGGTTGCCAGCACAAAGCGGACGCGCACTTCTGCCTGTGCAGGCAGCGGCACGACGGATCGCTGCCAGCCATACGCATATCCGCCAAACGCCTCCAGCCCCGCCCACTGCGGTTCCACGCCAGCATCGAGCGTTCCGGTATAGCCGGAGGCAGGCGCGGCAGACCACGACACGCCGCCGTCGGTTGAAATCTGCACCACGCCTCCGTCGCACAGCGTGGCGCACTGCCCCCCTTTTTCCAGGTCGTACCAGTGCCAGAAAACGAGGAAAGCGGCCGGGCCGCGCAAATCGAAAGGGGGCAGGCTGAGGATAGACGCCGAGCGCGCCTGCGGGTACGAGCCACCGAGCGTGGTCATCCATACACCGGTGCCCGTACGTGCGCGATGCAATCCAAAGGTAGGCGTGCCTTGCTGCCACGCGCCACCGGCGGTGACGCCGTCCGAAACGGTCTCCGCGTCGAAAACAGCCAGCACTCCTTTTTCCACGACGTCGATCTCGAACGTGCCCACGGCGGGCAGGCGGGCCACGTTGGGTACCTGCGCCCTGTCACGCGCCTCGATGTAATAGCGCACCCGGTCGCCCGCATCAAGCTGCAAAGCGTCAACCGGCCACACGCCCCTGAACAGTGTGTCTACCCGGGCAAGCCCGAAGCGCCCGCTCGCTGTTACGCTTCCCCCGGCGCCGAGCACGTCAAAGACTACTTCAACGGTATCCACGCCCAGATTATCGGTAATGGTGGCGTGCAGCTCGAAAGGCCACGCGGCCAGTGGCACGGCGGTGCGGGGCGTGTGCGCGATGGCGGGCGCTATCTGATCTGGGCCCGAGGTAAAGGTGAAAACCTCCTGCGGCGCTCCGCCGGGCAGACGCGTGCGGCGGCCCTGGGCATCGTACGCCTCTATAAAGTAGGTGATCGTGGCGGCGGTGGCAGGCACAGGCAGCGCACCGGCGTACATGTCGCCGCTCTGCGCATCGAGCGCCTGGTCACGCTCGTCGCCGCCGTTGTATCGGTACCGGACGGTTACCCCTGTCACTGGCGACGAGGCACCGCGCGCTTCTACGGCAATCGCGCGCGTGCCACCTGCCTGCTCGGTGGAAACAAGCGGATCGTGGGCGAGAAGCGGGCCGTACATCTCGGCATCGATGTAGCCGCGCGCATCCAGCACCCGCAGGAGCGTCGATTGGTGCTGTCCGTCGTACAGCGTCTGGTCGGCGGCGAGCAGGGCTTCGGCTCCTACTTCAAACGCAGGCACCGCCGTTACCGCGCCCATAAAGGCATGCGAGGCCACGCTGAGCCTGTCGGTCACGTCCTGCCCTACGGCGTCGTACACATCCATGAGCGTGGTAGCCCACAGCATGCCGCGCTGGTAGAGCGTGGCAAACGGGAAGCAGCCCGGCAGCGGCGGGTAGCTCATCTTATCGGGCTGCACAGGATCGTACGTGCCGGGGTGATCGAGGCGACGCCCGCACCACGACGGCGCGTTGTTGCCGTCCCAGGGAAACAGCCTGCGCCAGTCGCCCGCGCCCTGTCCGCGTTCGATCAGTCCACGCGAGTACGAGCCTGCCCAGTAATCGGCCCATCCTTCGTGGAACGCCGTACCGTCCTGGGCCTGGTAGAGCGCCGGCTGGCTGTCGTGGAGAAGCGCGTGGGCGTACTCGTGCCAGATCACGTCGGCATCTTCGGCATCGTCTATGGCGCCGGTGCCAAAATAGATGCGGCCTGAAGCCGGGTAGAACTTCGAGTCGTCTGACGAGAGCCCGTGCGGGTTGATAACCACCTGACGCTGCAGTACGGGGCGGCCTATGCCAAGCGCCTGCACACGCCGCTGCGCGGCATCTACGTGGTAATACACCATGACGCCTTCAAAACCGTCTTCGCTGCGCGTAAAGCGAAAGCCATCGGGCCGCGACGACTGTGGTGGCGTGTAGGTGATCCTGCCCGACGGATCGTCGCCTGCGATGCGCACGTACGGCCCGCTGAGGGTGTAGATACCACCAGCCACCGTGATGTCGCGCAGCGTGACGGTGCGCAGCTGCGCCGTGAGTTCAGGCGTGTCGGCGTCGTCGTTGTCGGCGTATGCACCGCCGTAAGATACCCCAGCGCTGGTAAGCGGGTCGGGGTCGAAAACCGTCCCGGTGCCGTCGGCTACCCGTGTCATGCGTGGCCCGGCGCTGTTTGTCGTGCCGAGCGAGAACGTGGGTGCTGCTTTTTCCGACAGGGACGCTTCCAAGGCAATACCCCGCCCCGAGCCGTGCGCGCCGTGCGTGCTGCGCTCGATGACGATCAGCGCCTCGCCAGTGGCCGCGTCGATCAGCAATTCCCACTCGGCTACGGCCTGCGCGGTCTGTGCTACCACGCGCCACGCGCGGCGCGCCTGCGGCACCGGCACCACCACCATCTCGCGCACGTCTACGCGCGATGCGTCTTCGGTCAGCAGCGCCCGTGCCCGCGCTTCAGCATCAGCGGCGGTGAGTTGCGCCGGCACCAGCGCGGCCTGCCGGAGCGCAGGCTCGTAAGCGCTCAGCACCATCACGGGCTGCCGGTTGCGGTCGAGGTTGACCTGCACCTCGCGTCCGTACACAGGCGTGCCCTCTACCGTCTGCGCAAAGGTGACGTGGCTACTGTACGCCCCACGCACCACCCGCACTACCTGGAGGTCAGCGAGGTCGGGCGCAAGGCCGTAGCGGCTGGCGTGCTCAGCGAGGTAGGCGCGAGCTGCAGCCTCGGCATCGGCAGGCGGCGCGGCCAGGCGTGTCGCAATGCGGTAATCGGCACGCACGCGGCCTGAGCGCGTGTCTACGCGTGTGCCGCCACGCCGGACCGTACGCAGCACCAGCAGGCTGTCGCCCTCTTCCACGATGCGCGCGCGCGCGTCTGCACGCAGCGTTGCGCGGACAGCCGCCTGCCTGTCTACAGGGGTCACCTGGCTCCATGCCGCCTGCACGGGCAGGGCAGCCAGCACGTAGAGGAAGAAAAGGCGGGCAGAAAACGTCACAGGCAGATAATGGGATGGCGGCGTGCAGCAGACAAAAATAGTTTTGTTTACAGGTACTTACGCCCTGCCGCTCTGCCTTACAATGCGCGTGCCGCGCCACATATTGTGTTAAATCGACGCGCAGTGCAGGTGTGGTGCTGGCAACCGGGATCGAAGTCGGCTGTTGCTGCATACCGCTTTTTTTGCTCTGCATCACACACCAACTCTCTTTATCCAGATGGATCACAAGGAAGGCCAGTACAAAGTGCGCGACCTCAGCCTCGCTAAGGCGGGCCGCATGCGCATCGAATGGGCCGAGAGCCGCATGCCGGTGCTTATGAAACTGCGCACCGAATACGCCCAGTCGCAGCCGTTTAAAGGCTACAAGATCACCGGTTGCCTCCACGTAACCAAAGAAACTGCCGTCCTGATCGAGACGCTGCAGGCGTGCGGCGCCGAAGTCGCGTGGAGCGGCTGCAACCCCCTCTCGACCAATGACGAGGTGGCGGCGGCGCTGGCCGAGGCCGGCATCCAGATCTACGCCTGGTACGGACAGAACACCGAGGACTTCTACTGGTGCATCGACCGGACGATCGACAAGACGCCCGACACGACGCTCGATGACGGAGCCGACCTCATCTTCCGCGTACACAGCACCTATCCCGAAAAAGCGAACGACATTATCGGCGGCTCGGAGGAAACGACGACCGGCGTGCACCGCCTGCGCGCCATGGCCGAGGACGGCAAGCTGCTCTACCCCGTCTACGCCGTCAACGACGCCGAGACCAAGTGGGACTTTGACAACGTCTACGGCACTGGCCAGTCTACCCTCGACGGCATCCTGCGCGCTTCGAGCGTTCTTATCGCGGGCAAAAACTTCGTCGTCGCCGGCTACGGCCACTGCGGACGCGGCGTAGCCATGCGCGCCAAGGGCATGGGCGCGAACGTGATCGTGACCGAGATCAAGGCCACCGCCGCGCTCAAGGCCACCCTCGACGGCATGCGCGTGATGACGATGGAGGAAGCCGCCAAAGTGGGCGACATTTTCGTGACTGCGACGGGCATGAAAGACGTGATCCGGGGCGAGCACTTCATGAACATGAAGGAAGGCGCCATCGTGTGCAACACGGGCCACTACGACGTTGAGCTCAACCTCAAAGAGCTGGCCGAGCTCTGCACCGACGCCCGCATGATCCGCGACGACAACCGCGAGTACACGCTGGAGAACGGCCGCAAAATCTACGTTCTCGCCGATGGCCGCCTCGTCAACCTCGCCGCTGCCGAAGGGCACCCGAGCGAGGTGATGGACATGAGCTTTGCTAACCAGTTCCAGGCGCACCTCAACCTCATCAAACGACACGAGGCAGGCGAAACCATGCCCGACACGGTGATGGATCTGCCCGAAGAACTCGACCAGCAGATCGCGCGCGTGAAGCTGGAAACGATGGGCCTGCAGATCGACAGCCTCACCGACGAGCAGGTCGCCTACGCGACAGACTACTCGGCCGGCACCTGATCTGAATTTCGGATTGTGAAGCAACAGGGGCCGTCTCGCAACGCGCGGGACGGCCC
>PPFU01008910.1_pt1 | contig 13089 bp, 12 predicted proteins | sample 1535991 | NCBI WGS metagenome assembly PPFU01 (sample SAMN04901290, study PRJNA319586) | Hypolithon metagenome, whole genome shotgun sequencing project. | isolation source: Antarctic Hypolithon | place: Antarctica: Miers Valley | collected 2014
CGTCGCCTTTGCTCGTCGCCTTTGCTCGTCGCCTTTGCTCGTCGCCTTTGCTCGTCGCCTTTGCTCGTCGGGGAGGCTCCCGCACCCTCACCCGTAGGTTGGCCGTTGTGGCCAGCCCGGGGGCGATTCCTCCCAGCTCTCCTGACGACCATATGGCGTAAGGTCGAGGAAATTATAAGGCGTGAAGAGTTGATCGAGCCCTCGGGCGTAAGCGGAGTAGCTGTGGAAGACGCGACTGCCATCGCGCAGGAAAACGCTGTTCCCCGGCCAGTCGCCGCCCAGGAATGCTTCCGGTACGCCCGACGCGACGAGCGCGTCGCGGCCGCGGTAGTTGTACTCGATCGGCGCACGCGCGGCATCGAGCGTCACCTGGAGATCGACGTTGAACGTGCTGCCGAACGACGAATAGAAGGGAAAGCTCCACCCCATCTCGTCGATGAAGGACGAGAGCCGGGGCCACGGCGCGCGTGCGATCGCAACGAAGGTGACATCCCGGTCGTGGAGCTGTGCAAGCAGGTGCGGCGAATCGAAGTTGATGTCGGCGGCGGTGGAGCAGGTCGGGCACCCGGTGTCGAGCGCATCCAGCCACATGAAGTGATGTACGTACAGCTGACGCCGCCCCTCGAACAGATCGAGCAGGCTCAGGCTGCCCTGCGGGCCGTCGAAGCGGTAGTCCTGGTCGATCTGCACCATGGGCATCCGCCGCCGTTCCGCATTCACCGCATCGCGGAGCCGAGTTGCCTCCTTCTCGCGGGCGAGCAACGCCTCACGCGCGCGTCGCCACTCCTCACGCGAGACGATTGGCGGCAGGTCGGGAGCGCCTGGGACGGTGGCGCCTGACGAGTGGTCGAGTTGCGGCAGCGATGTGCTCATGACGTGGCCTCGTCGCGCGCAACGGGCAGCGGAATGGATTCGCCCACCGGTTCGACTGTAGAGGTAGCGGTTGGCGGGGCGAAGCGGCGCTGTCTGACGACGAACGCCGTCACGCCGCTCGCGCCGGTGACACCCGTCGCGACCCAGGCGAGTGCGGCAAGACATGCAGGACACATGGGAGCCCTCCTGTCAGGCAGAGTAGCGGTCGTGGTGGCGCAGCCATCCTTGACCCAGCCCCCCGAGATCGGGCATACCGTCCCATCCTTCGCCGCGTCCGAACGGCGTCAGATCCAACCAGCCGTACGTGCCGAGCAGCTGGTCGAGCCCGCGTCCGTAGGCGGAGTAGCTGTGCAGGATCGTTTCGCCATCTCGCAGAAAGACACTCACGCCGGGCTGCTCACCCCGGAGGTGATAGTCCTCGCCGAGGACCGCCAGTGTGCGTGCATCGCGGAAGTTGTACTCGACCGGGGCGACCCGCTCGTCCGTCGTCGCGTGGAAGTCGTAGTTGAAGCTGGAGCCTGACGAGGAGTACCACGGCGCCACCCACCCCATGCGCACACGGTATGGTTCGATCGTCGTGATTGGTGCGCGAGAGACGAGCACAAGCGATGTGTCGCGCGCGTGGAGGTGCTGCAGGGCGCCGATGTTGTCGACGAGGTGCGAGCAGCCCACGCATCCCTCGCTCCACTCCGGCGCGAACATGAAGTGGTAGACGATGAGCTGCCGCCGCCCAGCAAAGAGATCGAGCAGGGTGGCACGCCCGTCCAGTCCGTCGAACTGGTATTCGGCGTCGAGCCGCACCATCGGCAAGGCGCGCCGGGCGGCGTTGAGCGCGTCGCGGGCGCGTGTGGCCTCCTTCTCACGCGCGAGTAGCTCGAGCCGGGCGGCGCGCCACTCCTCTCGCGACGTGACGGCGGGGGCGGGGAAGGGAAGCTCGTGATTCGACATGTCCATCGCTCCTGTGGTGGGCGGGGCTGTTGTGGACTTGTCGTTCGGGCCCCGCGGATTTCGACACTCACCGCCCGCGCGGTCGCATATCGGCGCGTCGCTCGACCGCCTGACCGCGTATCCTGCGCGGCCCGACCTGGACTCAGGGTTGCAGCTCGCGGACGGGTCGCACCTCGATGCTCCCGACGCGCGCCGGGGGGATCCGCGAGGCGACGCGGATCGCCTCGTTCAGGTCCGCTGCGTCGATCAGGTAAAAGCCGGCGAGCTGCTCCTTGGTCTCGGCGAAGGGCCCATCCGTGACCGAGATCTTCCCCGCGCGGACCCGCACCGTGGTCGCGGTCTGGACCGACTCCAGCGCCTCGGCCGCGATTCGGTGACCGGCGGTACGAAGCTCGTCGCTGTACGCCATGCATTCGGCGTCGTTCACGCTCTCGAGCTGCTGCTCATCGGCGTAGACCAGGCAGAGGTACTTCATCGTCGCTCCGGGACAAGTGTGGTGGGTACGTCCTTCGAGTCTTGTCGACTGGCGTCCCGCCAGATCGACAACACCGGCGTCAACGGGGGTGTGGCTGAGGAAGATCGATACACGTCCGGATCGCAGTGTCCCTTGGGTTGCTGGCGGCCGGGGGCCGTCATACGGGTGCGGGGCGTTCCCCTATGGGGAGCGTGCGAAGCATACGCTCGAGCGAACGGCGTTGGGGCTCCTGCCGCGTGAGCCCCAACGCGCGCTCGTAGGCGAGGCGTGCCTCCGCCGTGCGGCCCAGGCGGCGGCACAGCTCCGCCCGCGCGGCATGAGCCATGGCGTACTCGGTCAGTTCGCCGCGGGCGAGGATCGCGTCGATCAGCTCCAGCCCCGTCGCCGGATCGTCCCGCATGGCGATCGCGACCGCTCGGTTGAGCTCCACCACCGGCGAGCGTCCGGCGAGCGCCAACAGATCGTAGAGCCCGACGATTTCGACCCAGTTGGTCGCGTCAGGGACCGGGGCCTGTGCGTGCACGGCAGCGATGGCGGCCTGAATGGCGTACGGACCGATCTCTCGCGCGCTGAATGCGCGCGTGACGAGTGCGGAGCCCTCCGCGATCAGTTCCCGATTCCAGAGCGAGCGTTGTTGGTCATCGAGCAGGACGAGCTCGCCGTCCGCGGAGGTGCGGGCCGCGCGGCGGGAGTCGTGCAGCAGCATGAGCGCCAGCAGCCCCATGACTTCGGGCTCCGGCAGGAGTTCGACGAGGGTCCGCCCGAGCCGAATGGCCTCGCCGCACAGATCGGCGCGCGTGAGCGACTCGCCCGCCGAGGCGGCGTACCCCTCGTTGAAGACGAGGTAGACGACGTGGAGCACGGAATCCAGCCGCTCCGGCAGATCGGCACGCACCGGCACCTCGTACGGGATCCGTGCCTCACGAATCTTCCGCTTGGCGCGTACGATGCGCTGTGCGACGGTCGATGGCGTCGTGAGGAACGCGGAGGCGACCTCTTCCGTCGTCAGGCCGCACACCTCGCGCAGGGTGAGCGCGATCTGCGCTTCTGGTGGCAGCGCCGGATGGCAGCAGGTGAAGAGGAGGCGCAGCCGATCGTCAGGCATCGCCTCGTCGTCGACATCTGCCGGCGACCGAACATCGGCGTCGAGCCGCGCGGCGATCTCGCCGAGCGAGGCGTCGAAGCGCGCGCGGCGACGCAGCCCATCGATTGCCCGGAAGCGGCCTGCGGAGACGAGCCAGGCGCGCGGGTTCGCCGGCACGCCGTCCTGTGGCCACTGCTGGACGGCGGCCGCGAAGGCGTCCTGCAGCGCATCTTCCGCGAGTTCGAAATCTCCGAGCACTCGAATGAGCGCCGCGAGCACGCGGCGCGATTCCGCACGGTAGACGGTCTCGATGGCGGCGCGCGCGGCGGCAGCCCCGTCCGGCGATCCCGTCGGGTGAGCATCCATCAGCTGATCTGTCCAGCTCGAGTTCGCGGGCGATCGGAGCTGCCCGGGTCGGATCGGTTGCTGGCTAACGTACCGCGCGCGGCCGTGCCTGCCAACCGGCCACGGCCGTTGCACTCACGCGAGCGCCTGGCGTATTGCGGACGGCCTCCCCGCCGGACGGTGCCCCACGGCGGAGGATCGGGGAGGCTGCATCTGCACAGAGGCGGATCCGGGCTGGCGCGCGTGTAGCACACCCCTTTCCGGTTGCTGTTAAGGCTCTGCGCCTGCGATTCCTTGAATCAATCCTGGGGCTGCCGATCCACGCCGCCGAGGACCTGATGCACTGCGCAGAGGAGCGCATCGACGCTGAACGGCTTCTCGACGAAGGCCTCGCTGGCGCCGCCTTCGGCGCCTTCCCCGCGTTCGGAATACCCCGATACGTAGACCACCGGTAGCGCGGGCGACTCTGCCCGCAGGATCCGCACGAGTTCACGGCCGCCGAGTTCCGGCATTCGCAGGTCGGTGACCACGGCATCGATCCGGTCGCGATGCTCGCGCCAGACGGTCAGGGCATGCGCGCCGTCGCATGCCTCGAGTACGGCGTAGCCCCGTCGCGCGAGCATGCGGCCGAGCGTGGCTCGCACAGGCGTCTCGTCCTCAACCAGAAGAATCGTGGCATGCGCGTCAAGCCCCGACTGGGGGGGAGCATCCTCGGAGAGTCGATCATCGGCCGCGGCATCTGCCGCAGGCAGGAGGATGGTGAATGCCGTGCCCTGTCCGGGTGCGCTCTCGATCCGGATCGCCCCACCCGCCTGCCGCACGATGCCGAAGACCGTCGCTAGGCCGAGTCCGGTGCCAGATCCGACCCCCTTGGTCGTGTAGAACGGCTCGAACGCATGTGCGTGCGTCTCGGCATCCATGCCGTGCCCGGTATCCTGGACACGGATCGAGACGTAGCCGCCGGGGCGGATGACGTCCCAGACGCGCGCGTCGCCCTCGCTCAGCGACACGGCCGCCGCGGAGATGGTAAGCGTTCCGCCGGTGCCGGGATGCCCGTGCAGTGGCGTGAGCATCGCGTCGCGGGCGTTCACGGCCAGGTTCATCAGCACCTGCTCCAGCTGCCCGGGGTCGGCCCGGACCATCACGTCGGAGTCATCGAACTCCACGACGAAGGCGATCTCCTCGCCGATAAGCCGGCGCAACAGCTTCTCCGCCTCACGAAGGACGTTCCGCACGCGCAGGAGTTGCAGGCGGACGGGCTGCTTGCGGCAAAACGTCAAGAGCTGCCGCACGAGCGTGCGGGCATGCTCCGCGGCGCGACGGATCTCTTCCAGGTCGGCGTGCACCGGATGCTCGGGATCGAGGCCCTGGGGCAGATCGCCCTGGACGAACTCCAGATTCCCGCTGATCACGGTCAGCAGGTTGTTGAAGTCGTGCGCGACGCCGCCGGCGAGTTGCCCGACCGCTTCCATCTTCTGCGCCTGGCGAAGCTGCTCCTCGATATGTCGTTGGGTCGTGACGTCCTCCATCGCGCCGATCATGCGCACGGCACGTCCGCCCTCGTCGCGCACGACATACCCGCGGTCGATCACCGATGCATAACTGCCGTCGGCACGACGGAACTGGTACGAATCACGCCACTCGTGATCCCGATCCGCTCCGTCGATGACGGCATGGATGGAACGCACGACGCGGTCGCGTTGGTCGGGACGGATCGCCTCGTACCACCAAGCGAAGTCGGTCACGATCTCGCTGCGCTCATACCCGAACACGGCGAGCGACCGATCACTCCAGGCGATCGTGTCGATCAGCAGGTTCCAGTCCCAGATGGCATGTTGGGTGGCGCGGGCCGCGAGCGCATAACGCTCCTCGCTGTCGCGCAACGCCTGTTCCGCGCGGGTCCGCTCGGCCTCCGCCTCTCGCCGTTCGGTCACGTCGCTGAGAAAGAACAGAGCGCCCGCGAAACGTCCTTCGGGGGCGAAAAACGAGCTCGCCGAGTTGCGAACCCAGATCGTGCGGCCATCCTTCCGACGGATGCTCATCTCCTGGGTCTCGGCGATGCCGCGCTGCCGACGAGCGAATCGTGTGCGCGCATCGAAGCTGCTCTCCGGATCCATGAGATTGAAGAACGATTCGCCCGCGAGCTCATGGTGTGGATAGCCGAGCATCTCGCCGAGCCGGGGGTTCGCATAGGTGATCATGCCCGTCTCGTCGACGGTACAGATACCCTCATACGCGCTCTCCAGGAGGCGTCGCCATTGCTCCTCGCTGGACTGGAGCGCCTCTTGCGCGACCCGCTGTTCGGTGATGTCGGTGACCGCGCCGGCGATCCGTTGAGGAATGCCCGCGGCATCGGCCACGATACGCGCCCGGTCCTGCACCACCACGACACGTCCGTCATCGTGGCGCATTCGGTACTCGCACAGCCAGCTCCCGGTGCCGCGGACAACCGCCGCAGACCAACTTGCCGCGACGCGCTCGCGATCGTGCGGATCGACCCGCGCGAGCCACGCCGCGGTCGTTTCCTCAAGCTCCTGTTCCGAGCAGCCGTAGACGGCCTGCACGGCACCCTGGCGCGTTACCTCGCCGGTGAGGTAATCCTGCGTGTAGATCACCTCCTGCGTCGCCTCGACCACCAGCCGGAACCGGGCATCGAGGTCGCGCAGCGCAATCTCCGAGCAGGCGGCGATGGCGAGATCGGCAAGGATGGTACGATCGGTTTCGGTCCACTGGCGCGGCTCATGGTCGATGACGCAGAAGGCGCCGAGCGTCTCTCCTCCGGGGGTGGTCAGCGGGACGCCGAGATAGGCGACGATCCCGAGATCGGTGACCGCCGGCTCGGCGGACAGCGTCGGATGCGACAGCGCATCATCGATGATCAGCGGCGCGCCAGAGGCGGCGACTCGCCGGCAAAATGAATGCGAGAGGGGCGTGCCGCGCTGCGCGCCTGCCCAGCCGCCGAGCCCCGACATACCGGGAAAATGCTGGCGCTGGTCGTCGACGAGAGAGACCAGGGCGACGGGAGCACCGAGGAGGCGCGCGGCGAGCCCGGAAAGCCGGTCGAGCACCGGGTTGGCGATCCCGCCAATGAGTCCGGACGCCCTGACCGTGGCGATCGCGCGCTCGCGGCCGCGACTATCCACCTGGCCGCTGGACGGGTCGGAAATATCTGGCGGGCCGACTGGCTTCATCATGGGCCGGGTACGTACGGGCCGAGGAGGGAGACGAGGGGCGTCGCTCTGGCGGGGGCCGGGGCGGGGTGATCGGCACCGGTCCCAAGCTGCGACGAGGACGAGTGATCGCGGTGCGGATTACCGGACTGCGCCGGGGCGACACTCGTGATCTGGGGCGAATCATGCAATTCCGCGTCCGTTCGACCCAGCGGGCGGGAGCTCACTGGCTCGAGCGGCAACGGCGGAACCGGGACGGAGGCTACGCTCGCTCCGCGGCCGTTCGGAGCGCGCGGATACTGATTCGGGCGGCGTCCGCGAGCAGATGATCGGCCACCGACGCGGCAGCGTCCTGCACCGATGACGATTCGTCGCTGGCTACACGCCGGAGCGAGGCGCGCAGCACTCCCTCGAGGTGCACGAACTCGCGCGCGATGTGATGCTCCTCCCACCCCATCCGCGCGCGCTGCACGCCGTGTCGCTCGGCGATCACTCGCAGAATCTCGGAACCGTCCCTGATGAGCCCCGCCGGATCGCCGCCCACGTCATCCAGCGCACCGAGCGCGATCCCGACCTCGGTGCAGAGGGTAGCGCTGTGATCGTCCAGCTGGGCATCCGTGAGCGGATCGTCGGGCAGCAGGGCGTCAGCGCGGATGAGCGTACGCCAGGCGACCAGCATATGCGGGACGTCATCGATCAGACGGCGGCCGACCCGCGCGAAGCCGGACGGTCCGGTGGTCGCGGCGTTTGGGAGCGCACTCGGGACCGTTGGGGCGCGGAATGCCTCCGCCCGAGGAACCGCCGATGACGGGACCTCCGGCTGGGCCGGCACCCAGAACGTGAAGACCGACCCGTGTCCCGGCGCGCTCTCGACCGAGAGTTCGCCTCCCATCAGTCGTGCGAGCCGCCGGCTGATCGTAAGCCCCAGCCCGACGCCGCGTGTCTCACGCGTGTAGGCGTTCTGCCGCTCGACCGCCGCCTGCACGAATGGATCGAAGATTCGCTCCAGTTGATCGGGAGCAATGCCGATCCCGGAATCTTCCACACGAAACTGGATCCAGCCTGCCGGCGTTCCGGAGTCATCAGGCGGTCGAATCGCGTGAGGCGGCAGCCCTGTCGTTGAGCAGGACACGGTGATGCGGCCGCCTTCGGGGGTGAACTTGATGGCGTTGCTGAGCAGGTTCACCAGCACCTGTCGAGCCCGATGCTCGTCGGCGAGGAATTGTGCCTCACGCGCATCCGCGCAGCGATCCTCCAGCGTCAGCCCTCTGGCCGCGGCCTGCGGGCGTACCAGCGCGAGCGCCGCATCGATGGTCGCGGCGACCGTCGCGTGCTCGAGGGCGACCTGCATCGTGCCAGACTCGATTCTGGTGAGATCCAGCAGATCATCCACCAGTGCAAGCAGGTGGCGCGTGCTCACGCTCACCCGTTCGAACTGGGTCTGTTGCTCATCGGTGACGGAGCCGTAGATCCCCATGCCGAGCAGGCTCGTGTAGCCGAGGATCGCATTGATCGGCGTGCGAATCTCGTGACTCATCGTGGCCAGGAAATCGCTTTTGGCGCGACTGGCGGATTCCGCCGCGATTTGTGCAGCATGCGCGGCGGAGAAGAGGCGCGCGTTGTCGATCGCGATCGCGGCACGGCGGGCGAGATCGCTCGCGAGATCGAGATCGTCTGTCGTGAAGTGGCGGCCGGACTCGCCGTGCACCATCGTGAGGACGCCGAGCGTCGCGCCGCGGGCGGTCAGCGGCACATGCATCGCCGATGAGAACCCCACCGCGCGAAGCAGTCGGAGGTGTTCGGCGTCGCTGGCGAGGTGCGCGAGTTGGCTGTCGCTCACGTCGCGGTGGTAAGCCGCGCGGCCGGTCCGCAGCACGTCGGCGACGCCTGACGCGTCCGTGGCGGCGGGTGGGTACCGGCGTTGGAGTTCGTCGATGACGACGGCGCGATCAGGATCGGCGTGTTCGGCAGCGAGTTGGCGAATTTCGCCGACGATTTCACCGCTGGCGGGAATGGCCTCGTCGAGTAGACTGAGCACGCACCAATCGGCCAACCCCGGAACCGTAAGGCGCACCAGATGGCCGAGCGTCGCCTCGTAGTCCAGCGACGAGGTGAGCAGCGCACCGGCCTGGCTGAGGAAGGATGCGCGGCGGTGTGCGTCTTCCACCGTTCGGCGGGCGAGCGCCTCGGCGTCGTGCATCTCGGCTCGGCGCGCGGCTTCCGCCAGCAGCTCCTCGTTCGCCTGCTCGAGTTCCGCGGCAAGGCTCTGGGCCTCCTCGACCTGCTGCTCGAGCTCAACGGCCTGCACCTGCAGCCGCTCGTTGGCCTCGGCAAGCTCAACCCGCGCCTCCTCGATGATCCGCTCGGCGGCAACCCGATCGGAAATGTCGCGGATGAAGCCGGAGAAGAGGCGGCGACCGTCGGTGACGAACTCGCCAAAGGCGATTTCGACAGGAATCTCCACCCCGCCACGGGTCACGATCGGCACCCTAATTCCGCGCCACGGGATGCGGCGCGTGTTGGTGGCGAGGTAGCGGCTCATGCCCGCATGATGCCCTGCGCGATGTCGGGCCGGCATCAGCATGTCCAATTGCTGCCCGACGAGTTCGCCAGCCGCATAGCCAAAGATCCGCTCGGCCGCCGAGTTGATCGCCAGGATCGTGCTCGCCTCGTCAATCGTGATGATTGCATCCGGCGCCGTTTCAGCGAGCACACGATAGAGCTGAGCGAGGTCGATCGGCGTGGGCACGGTCATCGAGCGCGGGCGGGGTGGCGGGGGCTCAACCGAGCGCCAACGTCCGACCGCGGATCGCGGCGACGACGTCCCAGCCGAGGGGGGTACCCCGGAGCTCCGTGCCGGAGCAGAGCCAACTCATTGCCGCACCTCCGCATCCAGGCCACTCGAGCAACCAAAGGGTGAGCACCACATGACCCGGAGCTGCATTCCGGATGGAAAGACAACGACCCCAGTGCACATATGCGGCCAACGAATCTGCGGGTTGGGGCTCGCGTTCAGAACCCGCGTGAGGAGGCGATCCAGCTGCCGCGACCATCGCGTGATATCGGTTGCTGGCCCTTGCGTGGTTGACATCGATATGATGTGTGGGCATCGTGCGAGGGCAGGCATGCGCATAACGAGCTCGCCGGAGGCGTCATCCGGCGCTGCCGCACGACGGGAGTTCCACGGGTTCCGCTGACCATCCGCAAGGCCAGGAGAGCGCATGCGCCCGACGTTTCGCACCGCACATCGTACTGTCCGCCTGCTGGCCGCCGCGGCTGCGCTCATCACGTTCGCCACGACGGCCCGAGCCCAGGCCGCGATCCCGTCCATCTCGCCTTATGCCGCTGTCGGCCGGTCTGACACCGCCATCGAGCGTCACGGCCGCTATGGGGCCGGCACCCACGTGGTCCTTGGCATCATCCGTGGCATCCCCGCCGCTCGCGCGGCCTATCGGGCGGAAGCCATGGTGGGCCGGTTCACGGCGTTGGCTCCGCGTGGTCTGCTTCCGGGTGAGCCGGAGCAGGGGGAGGATGAGACGATCGTCGCGGTCACGGCGAATGCCCAGTTCGGGGACCGCGAGGGACAACTCCGCCCCTACCTCGTTGCGGGGGGTGGATACGCGGGCCAGATCGGAGGCCTGACGATGCACGGCCTCGGCGTCAATGCAGGCGTGGGGACGCAGGTGGTGGTGGGCAGATTTCAGCTGTTCGCCGAGGTCCGCGCCCATAACCTCCTTGCATTCCGGCTGAACGGCGCCGAGCGTCCGCTGCTATACATCCCGGTGACGGTCGGCATCATCTTCTGAGCAGCGCACGGGAGGAGCAGCCCTCCGTTCCCGCGCGGAGCGGAGATCCGTTATCCTGCACGGATACTCCCGCCAACGCTCATGACCGAACCGCAGAAACAGGCCCGGAATCCGCTCCACGGCATCACGCTCGAACGGATGCTGACCGAACTCGTCGACCACTTCGGGTGGGAGACGATGGGCGACCGCATTCAGATCCGCTGCTTCACGAGCGATCCGAGCATCGGGTCGAGCCTCAAGTTCCTCCGCAAGACGCCGTGGGCGCGAGAGAAGGTCGAGAGCATGTATCTCTACATGTTGCGCGACAAGGCCCGCCAGGCCCGCGACTGAGCCCGGCTTGATCAGCCGCGCTGTTCCGTCGGTCGCGTGGCGGGCGTCAGCCCCCAGAGTGGACGCGCCACGAGAATCCCCGTTGCCCGGCCGATCGCCGCAACATACTCTGGCAACGTGGACCCGGTGACCTCCACGGCGCCGCCAGAGAGCGGCGCGTGTAGCACGCGTAGGACGTTTCTCGGGTCACGATAGGCAAACGCGGCGTGTGTGACATCCAGACCCGCGATCGACGTGGCGAAGCCCAGGACATCGCCCGTCTGAAGCCGCTCGGATATGTCCGGGATACTGGCGGTGGGGACCACCCAGCGCGGACGCTGATCGAGGGTCCGTTCGATCGCGCCGATCTCGGCGAACACCGCGTCGTTGGCGAGCGCGGGATAGCTCGCGCGATGCTCGGTCATGAAGCGCAACGGCCGCGAGTCGGCCACGCCACCTAACGCCTGCCCCTGATCGCGCAGCAGGCCGCGCCGCTCACCGTCGGTGATCCACTCGCTGAAGTAGTGCAGCCGCGAGGTGTAGCCGCGCCGATCACCACCGCGATACCGCATGCGCTCGAGCTCGGCCGTGAACCGCTCAGCCGCCGGGACGTCAGTTCCGCTGCCCCGTGGCTCGGCCGCGCGTGCGACCGCGAAACACGCCTCCACCAGCGAGACGCAGTCGAAGCGCGTGAGCGTGGCTGTCAGGGGCTCGGTGCGGATCGGGCTCCCGCCGGCGCGAAGATAGGCTTCGAGCGTGAACGCCTCGTAGGGCGTGCCCACCGCGAGTTCGCCGACACGCACCGCGCTGCGGCCGAGCGGGGTGGTAGGGCCCAGGAGGCGTTCGGCGCGCAGGACGGCAATCCAGGCGCCGAGCCGGGCGCGGCTGGCGTCGGAAAGATCGCTCGTGGGCGTGGTTTGGGGCTCCGCAGCCACCAGCGTCTCCTCGCGGCGACCGACGCAGGCGGCGAGAGCACCAGGAATGGCGGCGGTCACGGCCGTGGCAGCAGCGGCGCGCAGCAGGGCTCGGCGGGACAGCGGGACATTCATCGACGCAGTGGGGCTGGAGGAGATGCGGCGTGCGACCCCGTATTCGTAAACGGTTGACCGGAGATCTCACAAGCGGTGCGTAGCAGGGAGCGGGGTAGTAGCGCGACCTGGCCCACCGGGCGTGATGGGGCTGGCCCTCAACTTGAGCCGCGGAAGTGCTTCGCCACCGATGGCGCGGAGCACGCGAGCTGTCCGCTTGTGCAGCGCTTTCCTGATACACCAAACTTCACACTGCGTGTCCTTTCCCTCACCGCCTCACTTCGCCATGTCGCAGGAGCACGATGCACGGCTGCGCGACAGCTGGGAACTCAACGCGCCGGCGTGGACCGCCGCCGTGCGAGGCGGAGCGATCGCGAGCCGCACGGCGGGGACGGATGCGGCGATCCTCCGGGCCTGCGGCCCGGTGCGAGGCCGTCGGGTGCTCGACGCGGGGTGTGGGGAGGGGTGGCTGACGCGAGCGCTTGCGGCAGCCGGCGCACACGCGGTGGGGGTGGACGCCAGTACGGCGCTGATCGAGGCGGCGCGCGCAGCGAGCTCGGACCGCTACGTCGTCGCCGACTTCGATGCGCTGTCCTCGGCTCCCGATCTCCTTCCGGGCTCCTGGGAGCTGATCGTCTGCAACTTCGCGCTCCTCGGCGATCCGATCGTACCAGCGCTCGCCGCGCTGCGGGCGCGTCTGCCGGCTGGTGGCGAGCTACTCATCCAGACGGTGCATCCATGGGTCGCGGCGGGCGATGAGCGGTACGAGGCCGGGTGGCGCGTGGAGTCGTTCGCCGGCTTCGGCGCGGGATTCATCGCACCGATGCCGTGGTATTTCCGCCCGCTCGGTAGCTGGGTGGCCGAGATTCGAGCGGCGGGACTGTCGCTGGAGGGAGTGGAGGAGCCGATCCACCCGGAACTGGCACGACCGCTGTCGCTGCTGCTGCGCTGTCGTGCGGGGAGCTAGGGCACGGCCGCGAATACCACATCATACGTTCATGAACAGCGGGCTCCGTCGAACGACGGAGCCCGCTGTTCACAATGCCGCCGA
>PPFU01002681.1_pt1 | contig 13083 bp, 14 predicted proteins | sample 1535991 | NCBI WGS metagenome assembly PPFU01 (sample SAMN04901290, study PRJNA319586) | Hypolithon metagenome, whole genome shotgun sequencing project. | isolation source: Antarctic Hypolithon | place: Antarctica: Miers Valley | collected 2014
AGGATCCGCGCCCGCGCGGGACGCTGACCGGCGACGGCGTGAACGCCGGGCACACGGGCGACCCGGCGCTGGACACGGCGGATTGGGACGACACGCGCGGCCCCGGCAACCTGCGGGTGGACTATGTGCTGCCGTCGCGGGATTTTACCGTCACGGACGCCGGTATCGTGTTCCCCGAGGGCGAGGCGGCGGGGCGGCACGGGCTGGTCTGGGTCGACCTGACGCTGCCCTGACGCGGATCGTCATGGGTGCTGCGCGGGGGTTGCCCAGGCCCTGCGGGACCCGGACGACTGCCGGGATGTCGGCCATCCCCGGCCGCGCCAGGGGCGTTCGGTGCACGAGGGCGTCGTCAAGGGCGCGGCCGGGCCGCACCGGCAACGGACCCGGTGCGGTCCGGAGCAGCAACGGGGCGGCCCGGGGCGGCCCGCGCGGCAGTGTCGGCAGCACCGGCCACGCTGCCGCGGCCGGCACGGGCCGACTGCCTCGCGACGGGTCGCTTGACCCGCCGGTCGGCAGCGCGATAGGCCCGCCGGGCGGCGAACGACGAGCGAGGAACGTGCCATGGCCAACCCGTCCCTGCTGATCCTGCCCGGCGACGGCATCGGGCCCGAGGTCATGGCCGAGGTGCGCCGCGTGTTGGACTGGCTGGCGCGGCAGGGCACCGCCTTCGACACCGCCGAGGATCTGGTCGGCGGCGCGTCCTACGACGCGCACGGCACGCCGCTGACCGACGCCGCGATGGCGCGCGCGCAGGCCGCCGATGCGGTGCTGCTGGGCGCGGTCGGCGGACCGAAATGGGAGGGCCTCGATTTTGCCGTGAAGCCCGAGCGCGGGCTGCTGCGGCTGCGCAAGGAGATGGACCTCTATGCCAACCTGCGCCCGGCGCAGTGCTTCGACGCGCTCGCGGATTTCTCGTCGCTGAAACGCGAGGTGGTGGCGGGGCTGGACATCGTCATTGTCCGCGAACTGACCAGCGGCATCTATTTCGGCGAGCCGCGCGGGATCATGTCCGACAACGCCGGCGGGCGCGTCGGCGTCAATACGCAGCGCTACACGACCGACGAGATCCGGCGGGTCGCGCGGTCGGCGTTCGAGCTGGCGCGTCGGCGCGGCAACAAGCTGTGCTCGATGGAGAAGGCCAACGTGATGGAGTCGGGCGTGCTGTGGCGCGAGGAGGTGCAGTGGGTGCACGATGCCGAGTATCCCGACGTCGACCTGACGCACATGTATGCCGACGCGGGCGCAATGCAGCTCTGCCGCTGGCCCAAGCAATTCGACGTGATCGTGACCGACAACCTCTTTGGCGACATCCTGTCCGACATGGCCGCGATGCTGACCGGATCGCTGGGGATGCTGCCGTCGGCTTCGCTGGGCGCGCCGGTGGCGGGGGGGCGTCCGAAGGCGCTTTACGAGCCGGTGCACGGCTCGGCCCCCGACATCGCCGGCACCGGCCGGGCCAATCCCATCGCCTGCATCCTCAGCCTGGCGATGGCGCTGCGCTACAGCTTCGACATGGGCGAGGCCGCGACCCGGATCGAGGAGGCCGTCCAGCGCGTGCTGGCCGACGGCGTCCGCACCGCCGATCTGCTCGGACCCGGCGGTGGGCAGGCCGTCGGCACCGTCGAGATGGGGACCGCCATCGTCGAAGCGCTGGACATCGCCTGACGCTGCGCGTCCGGCGTTGGTCCGGGCGGTCCGCCGCTACCGCTGCGATGGCCCGTCCCCGCGCGGGATCGACGGACGGGCGGATCAGTGCGTGTATGCGGTGCGCGCGCCGACATGGGTCGGCGCCGGCGCGGCGGCACTGGACGGAACGCGGGCGAGCCGCAAGAACACGTGGCCCAGACGCTCGGCCATCATGATCGCGGGCCAGACCGCCGGCGCCGTCATCAGGATGCCGGCGAAAAGCATCGAGTCGTCGCGCTCGCGCCGGGCGGCCGCGGCTATCAAATTGGCAAAGGCACTTTCGTCGCCGCCGAAGCAGGCGCAGCCCAGCTGTCGGCGCATGAACGGCCGGCGCGGATGGGCCAGCAGCGTGCCCATCAGGGCGTCGAAATCGCCGATGGCCGCCGCCGCCTCGGCCGCGTCCGTCACCAGGCGAAAATCCCGTGCGACGATGTGCCGGTCGTCGCTGCCCTGGCACCACGCGCGCAGGTAGACGATCGCCGCGAGCTCGACCGGCGGCAACTCATGCAGCGTGCCGACTGGCGCCGCACCGCGCCGGGTCGCCGTCGACGGCCCGGCGTCCGGACCGTCGGACCCGTCCGGGCCGTTCGGAAACGCGAAGCGCATCGTCATTTGGTCAGGATCAACTTGCCGGCGCGGGTGATGCGCAAGGTATAGACTTGGCCGTCAAGGAGTATGCGGGCCTGATTTCCAGCCTCGATCAGGTCGCGGGCCTGATAGGTGGGCAGCAGGCCGGCATCCGGCGCGGGGCGCAGCGGCGAGACGTTCGCTGCGGTCATGGATCACCCTCGATCCGGTCGAGCAGGGTCTCCAGCCGCGCCTCGCACGGGTAAATCCCGTCCATAGCCATCTGGACCAATTCGCGCCAGCACATCTCCGGATCGGAGGCCCTGCCCGTCGCGGCCCGCCAGTCGGGGGCCAGTCCGCCGCCTCGGTGCGCGGGGTTCGGCAGCACGTTCACATAGGACATAGCGACCTCCATACAGTCAGGAAGTCCGGGCTGCCTCGCAGGCTGGCTGGGACGGTAAAAAAATCCTGATCCAATCAGTCGGATATGTCAACAGGAACGATCGTGGGGCATCGTCGGTTTCCCGCCGGCCCGCGGCGGCGGTTCCAATGCCGCGGCGGCGCCAAGGCCGTGTCGACGGGCTGCGACCGCGCTATGTCCGGCATCGGCCGCCTCCGCTGGACTCGCACGCCCGCATGATCGTCGTCACCCACGCCACACTGCGCAATCCGGCGATCCTTGCGGTCCGGCAATTGCCGCGCAAGTTCTTCGGCCGCGTCACGGTCTGGCCGCGCGGGCCGGTCCGGGCCGGCACGCTCCTGCGCATCGTGATCGAGATGCAGTGGGTGCGCTATACACTGGCACTGGCGCCGTTGGTGGTGATCGCCTTGATCTGGAACGGCGCGGCGCTGCCGTTGTCGCAGGCCCCGGTGCTGATGATCGCGATCATCTGGTGGGTTGAGATGCGGGTCCTGCGGGTGCCACCGGGCCGCCGTGCTCGGCTGGTCGACCCCGCTGAGGCGGATCGCGGGCTGGATCTGCTGCGGGCGCGCGCGCGCACCGTCCTGTCGTCGATCGCCGCCGGGCGGGCGATGCGCGCCGGGCAGTTGCGGCTGGTGGTCGAGCAATCCGAACTGCGTCATCTGCCGCCGTTGACCTATGTGTCGGTCCAGTCCGAGACGGGGCCAGAGGTGCTCGCGCTGAACGCGTCAGAGCGTCGCGCGATCGCCGACACCTTGTTTCGCGCGCCTTTGGACGAGCGCGCGCTGCACGCCATCAACCAGGCGCAGAACGTCTTTCTGCGCGACATCGCCTTCGACGCACGCGCGGTGTCCGCCCACGCCCGCCTGGCCGCCGCGCTGGCCTGACGCGGGGCGCCGTGCAGCGCGGCGGCCGGTCGCGCCTGCATCACGCCGAGTCAGTCCGACAGGTCGATCAGCCGCCCGAACGGCGGCGTCGCGTCGCGCGCATCGGGCACGGCCCAGATCACGCTCAGGCCGCGCGGCGCCGGCCCCGGATCGCCGTCCATGTCGGTCAGGATGACCAGGGCCGACGCCCGCATCTCGGTCGCGGCGGCGACAACGGGCGCAAAGGCCGTGCCGCCGCCGCGCGGCAGCGGCGGCAGCCGCGGCGTGCCGCCCGCCGGGTCGATCCGGACGACGGAACGGACGGCCTCGTCGAACACCAGCACGTGCAATTCGGCCCGCAGGCGTCTGGCAATGCCGGTTACCTCGGCCCAGAACAGCGCGAGGCGCGCGTCGTCGATGCTGCCCGACGCGTCGATGGCGACCGCCACGCGCGGCGCGTCGGTCGCCAACCGGCGTCCCGGCTCGAACCCCGGCACCGGCGCCCCCGCCTGCGCCGCCTGCGCGGCACCGGCGAGCCATCGGCGCGCGGGGCGGTGGGCGGCGGGCTGCGGCAGCGGCAGAAGGGCGCGCAACAGGGCACCGCGCAGCACCACTTCCCACGGCGTGCGGCGTTCGGGAACGTCGGCGATCAGGTGCCCGATCCGCCCCAGCCCCCGCCCCGCCGCCTGTCCGGCCCCCATCGCGCGGGCGAGGTGCTGGCGCCAGCGCGCGGTGTCGGCCGCGTCGCCGGGCCGATCCGCCCCGGTTGTCGACTCGCCCGCCGCGGGCGTGATGTCGGGTGCAAAACCGTGTGCGCGGGCGTAGTCGGTGGCCTTTCGCACGCTCCCGGATCCGCCGTCTGTTCCGCCGTCCCCCTCCCCATCGCCACTGCCGCCGCCGTTACCTTCGCCTTCGGCACGCCCGTCCCCGGTCGCGCCGGCGGTCAGGGCGAAATACAGCCGGTCGACCGTCCAGTCGCGCAGCGCGCCCTCGGGCGTCGCGTCTCGGCCAAGGCTCGCGCGAAGCAACCCGGTGAGCGTGACGGCGGGGCGCGGCAGGGCGTGGTCGGCGAGCAGCAGCGCCTCGTTCACCACGGCATCGGCGGCGAGCGCCCACAGCGCGGGCCGGAACGCCCCGCCCAGCCGCGCCCGCATGTCGGTCATGCGCGCCGGATGCCGCAGGGCGACATGCAGGATATGATGCGCCGCGAGTCCCGTCCGCTCGTGCAGCGGCCGGTCGGAAAAGTCGGGGCCGTAGCTGATTGTGCTGCCTTGCGTACCGGTCTCGGCTCCGTCGCGATGGTCGCACCAGAGGGACAGGGCCGCGATGGCCGGATCGAGTTCAACCAGCGCGCGCAGTGCAGGTGCGGCCCGCGTGCTGTGGTGGACGGCAGGCCGCGACCGCGCGCGCGTGGGCGGGGGCGCGGGGACGCTCACGACTGGCCGTCGGCCGCGCGTTCGGCGGCGTAGTCGGCATAGGAATCCGAGCAACGGAACGCGTCCTGCAGGCCCCGGTCGAGCGCCCGTTCGATCAGCAGTTCGAAGCCGTAGGCGCACAGCTCGCCCAGCGGAAACCGGGCGAAGGCCGTCTGCCGTCGTGCGAGCTGCCGTATGCCGGCCATTGCGTCGATCACCGCGGGCAGGCGCGCTTCGTCCGCGAGGGCGACCAGCGCGTAGACCAGCGCCGTCAGCCCGTGCAGGCTGGCGGGATAGAGCGCGTGTCGGTCGGCAGGTGCCGCGTCGAGCAGCGCGGTCGCCTGCACCGTCGTCGCGATCTCGTCAGCGACCAGTGCGAACTCGGCCGCCGGCCCCTCGCCCAGCGTGCCGGCGATCAGCACGTCGCGCAGGCCCCGGTCGGGCACCGCACGCAGGATCGTGCTGACCCGCGCCCAGGACCGGGGCGTGCAGGCGATGGCGTGGCCGCGGCGCAGGGCCTCCTCGGTGGTGTCGAGGAGGTCGGGGCGGGTGCGCACGAAGGCGGTCACGGCCGGGTGCAGGTCGCGCGGGACGGCGTAGCGCGCCAGCCAGTCCTCAGGTTCGGCGTGCACGGCGAGGTGGATCAGCCGGTCCGACAGCGCCGTCCCCATCTCGTAGGCGATGGCCCCGTCCTCGACCGCGTTGCCCGCGGCGACGACGAAGGTCGATGGCGGCAGGACATGTCGGCCGACGCGCCGCTCCTGCAACAGCCCGTAGACGGTGGGCTGAAGCGACGGGGCGGCGGCGGTCAGTTCGTCGAGGAACAAGATCGCGGGGCGGTCCCCGTCGCCGGAGGTCGCGGGGTCGTCGCCGTGGCCGCCGGGCAGGTCGTCGGGCGGATACCACACGGTGCGCCGCGCGGCGTGGTCGTAGAACGGCAGGCCGCGCAGGTCCTGCGGCTCGATCGTGGTCAGGCGGAGGTCGTAGAGACGACTGCCGGTCTCGTCCGCAAGTTGCTGCACGATCTCGGTCTTGCCGATCCCTGGGCGGCCGTGAAGCATCCACGAGGCCGTCATCGCGCCCGCCCGCTGCGCGGCATGCCCCGCACGCAGGACTTCCAGCGCTCGCCCGGCCGGGATGGGGGTGGTGTTGACGGACATGGCAGCCCCTTTTCGCAGATCGCCCTGAATAGCCGATTGTGCCGCAGGCGCGAGCGCGGCGCGAGACCGCAGGCCCGCAGGGGTCCTGCGTGCGCGCGGCGCCCTGCGGTGCGGCCGGGGTGGCAGGCCGCGCCCGGCGGAGAAGCGCCATCCACACGCGACCGCCGCCGTCGTCAGCCGCGGCGCCCGGGGTTTCCAGATCGATCCGCCATGATGCCGGAGCCCGGGCGGGACGCGCCGGCATGGCGGGCGCCGATCTCCCTGCGGGAGCCCGACGGTCGCTCATGCCGTCGAGGTCCACGGCATGAGCGAGCGGCGCGCGTGCACCACTACGGCCGTAGACCGAAGCTCGATGCGCTACCGCAGCGTCGGGCCGGATGACGCCGCCGTGCGGGCGCGGCTGCGGCCTACTGTGTTGCGCCCCCATCAGCCCATTTGTGCAACTGAGCCCACTTTGGCGGCAAAGTGATCACCATGAGCGAAATGGGTCGATGCCGTTGGCAAGGAAGAACAGGATGTCGAGGCGAGGAAGCAGAAAATGGACCTGACGCGGATCGAAACGCCATCAACGTGCGCCGCTTCTACCGCATGGAGATCGTACCGGGCCTCTTCGGCGACTGGTCGCTCGTTCGGGAATGGGGACGGATCGGGCAGCAGCCAGGTGCGGATCGACTGGTTCGTGGACGAGTCGGCGGCGAAGGACGCCCGGTTCGACATCCAGATGCAGAAGGTAAACGCGGCTACGAGTAGGTGGGGAAGGGTGGTGTGAACGAGCCATTGGAGCTGGATTGGCCATCCGCTACCGCCATATGGAATCGATGCAATGAAACCATGACCGCCGTCGAGGCGAAAAACTCCTTTTGGCGGCTTCTGGAGGCCGCGCTCCGCGAGCCGGTGGCGGTCACGAAGAACCGCCGCTCGCCTCCGCCAGATCGAAGTCGAACGGATAGGGTCCATCGAAGCGTCCGACATGTGAGAGGTGTGAGACGAGTCCTCCCGGGGACCAGTCGTGCAGCAGGACGCCCGGTGGCTCCATCGCGAAGGCCGACGGCGCGCCCGCGGCCAGGTCGAGGGCGACAGCGTGGGCGGGCGAGGGGCCGACGGTGACCGGCACGCCGCCAAAGCGGCCGAGGATGGTGCGGTGGACATGGCCGGCGAGGATGGCCAGGGGGGGCCGCGCGGCGAGGGCGTCCGCGAGCCTGTCCCGCCCGCGCAGGCCGATCGCGTCCATGTGTCCGATGCCGGTGTCGAAGGGCGGATGGTGGAGCGCCAGCAGCGCGGGCGTTGCGGCCTGCGCCAGCGCGCGAGCGAGCCAGGCCGCCCGCTCGGGCGTGACCTCGCCGTGGGACGCGCCGGGCACTCGGGTGTCGAGCAGGATCAGCGTGAGGTCGCCGCAAGGCACCGCGTAGCCCACGTCGCGGACCGCACCCGGCATCCGGTCGGCGAAGACCTCCCAGAACGCCGCGCCGTCATGGTTGCCGGAGATTGGCCACCAGGGTGCGCGGAGGCGGTCGAGCGCCGCGCGGGCGACGGCGTACTCCCCAGGCTCGCCCAGATCCACGACATCGCCGGTGATGACGATGCCGTCGAGGGCGGGCAGGCTGTTCAGATGGTCGACGGCGGCGTCGAGATGCGCGTTGGTGTCGACGCGGCCATAGGCGAGGTCTCCGCGCGTGCGGGCGTGCAGGTCGGTGAGCTGGGCGATGCGGGTCATGGGGCCTCCGGGTCGGGGAAGACGAGCGCGCGCGCCTCGTCGAGGGTGTATCCCAGGACGTCGCCCGACCCGAGGCGGCGGCCCTCATGGTCGAGCGCGGGCAGCGGGCCGTCCTCCGTCTCGAGGGTCAGGCGCGTGACGGCGCCGAAATACGTGGCTTTGGCCACCCGAGCCGGCCGGCCCTCGCCCGCGGGCAGCAGGCGGACGTGCTCGGGGCGGTGCAGGCGGATCGCGCCGCCAGGGCCGGGCCGCTCCACCGTCTCGCCCACGAAGCGCGCGACGAAGAGGCTGGCGGGCGCCTCGTAGACCTCGCGTGCGGTGCCGACCTGCTCGATCGCCCCGGCATTCATCACCGCGATGCGGTTGGCCAGCGCCATCGCCTCGGCCTGGTCGTGGGTGACGTAGATCGCCGTGACCCGCGCCGCGGCCAGCACGGCGGCGATCTCGGCGCGCAGCGCCTCGCGCAGGGCGGCGTCGAGCGCGGTCAGCGGCTCGTCGAGGAACAGGGCGCGCGGCTCGGCGGCGAGCGCGCGGGCGAGGGCGACCCGCTGGCGCTGGCCGCCCGAGAGCTGATCGATGCGGCGATGGGCCAGCGCCTCGATCCGGCAAAGCGCCATGTAGCGCTCCGCCCGCTCGCGCGCGGCGCGGCGCGAGAGGCCCTTGAGGCGCGGCCCATAGGCGACGTTGCCCGCGACGTCCATGTTGGGGAAGAGCGCGTAGGACTGGAACACCATGCCCACCCCGCGCCGCTCGATCGGCACCTGCGTCACGTCGTCCTCGCCGTAGAGCACGCGGCCGCCGGGGTCGGGGCGCTCGAGCCCGGCGAGCAGGCGCAGCATCGTGGTCTTGCCGCAGCCCGAGGGGCCGAGCAGGACCAGCACCTCGCCCGGGGCCACGTCGACGTCACAAGGATGCAGGCCGACAGTCCCGTCCGGCCACGTGCGTGCGAGGCCGCGCGCGCGGATGCCAGTCGCGCTCATCGGCGGCCCAGCCCGCCGATCCACTGGATCGCCACAAGGAGCGGCAGGATCATCGCGAAGAACACGAGCGTGTAGGCCGACGCGACCTCGAGGCGCATCGAGGCGTAGGCATCCGCGAGGCCCACCGGCAGCGTCTTGGTCAGCGGCGTGTGCAGCATCCAGGTCAGGTTGAACTCGCCGACCGAAAGCGTGACGACCATCAGGGAGCCCGCGAGAATGCCCGGCCGCGCGTTCGGCACGATCACGTCTCGGAAGCGCCGCCAGGGCCCCGCGCCGAGCGATGCGGCGGCGGCGTCGAGCGAGGCGGAGTCGAAGGCCCGCATCGAGGCGAGTGTCGCGCGGGTCATGAAGGGCAGGGTGAAGAGCGTGTGGCCGACCCAGATGAAAGCCCAGGAAGAGCGCAGGGACGTGCCGCCCCAGACGAGGATCAGCGCGAGCGCGATGGCAAGCCCGGGCACGGCGATCGGCAGCGTGATCAGCTCCTCCAGCGCGCGGCCCCAGCGGGAGCGGGTGCGCACGAGGAACCAGGCGGCGGGGACGCCGAGCGCCAGCGTGGCGGCCAGCGTGGCCAGCGCGATGCCGAGGGACAGCCAGATCGTGCCCGAGTAGAGCGCCAGCACCTCGCCGACCCAGCGGAGCGTGAGGCCGGAGGAGAGACCGCGAAAGTAGTTCACCGTCACGCCCGCCAGCATCGACAGAACCGCGGGCACGATGAGGAACGCCGCCAGCGCGCTGGTGAAGGCGAGGCCCGCCGCGAAGCGCAGCCGCGCGCTCATCCGGCGGCTGCCACATTGGTGCCACCGAAGGCGCGGGCCATTGCCAGCACCGCCCAGGTGACGAGGCCGAGCACGATTGACAGCGCGCCGGCGGCGGCGAAGTTGGCCTGCATCGTGAACTCGGTGTAGATCAGCATCGGCAGCACGTCGACATCGGTGGCCAGCGTGAATGCTGTTCCGAAGGCGCCCATCGAGGTGGCGAAGGCGATGGCGCCCGAGGCGATCAGCGAAGGCGCCAGCGCCGGCAGCGTGACGTCGCGCAGGATGGCGAGCGGCCCCGCGCCAAGCGAGCGCGCGGCCTCGGGAAGCGCCGGGTCCAGCGCCTCGACGCCGGCCATCACGGTCAGGATCACGCGCGGGATCGAGAAGTAGAGGTAGCCCAGGAACAGGCCCGGCATCGAGTAGGCGAAGACGACCCGCGCCCCGAAGGCGAGGTCGGTCACCTGCCCGATCAGCCCCTGCCGCCCGGCGAGCAGGATCACCATGAAGCCCACGACGACGCCCGGGAAGGCGAGCGGGAAGGTCAGCATCCCGATCAGCGCGGCGCGGCCCGGGAAGCGCGCGGGTGCGAGGAACAGCGCGGCCGCCGTCGAGAGCGCGAGCGTCGTCGCGGTGACGGCGAGCGCGAGCGCGAGCGTCGCAAGCATCACCGCGCCATGGCGGGGGTTGGTGAGGACGCTGGCATAGGCCGCGAGCCCGTCCGGCCCCGAGGCGCCGACGAGCGCCAGCCGCGCCATCGGCACCGCAAAGAACGCGAGGCCGAAGGCGGCGGCGGGGGCCATGAGGGCGAGGTGGAAGCGGCGCATGGGGCGGTGCGGGGGCGCTTGTCGCGCGGCCCCCCTCGGCTCAGTTGACCTCGGCCAGGTAGCGCTCGCCGAAGGCGGCCTGCGCGGCCTCCATCGCGGCATAGTCCACCGGCGTCGCGCGCTCGTATTCGCTGTCAGGCAGGAAGCGAGCCGCGACCTCCTCGGGCAGCTCGATGGGCCGCGCAGGACGAAGGTAGGCACTGGTCCAGACCGCCTGGCCCTCATCCGACAGGATGAAGTCGAGCACGGCCTTGCCGGCCTCCTCGTTCGGGGCGTTCGCCACGAGGGACTGAACATAGGGCACGACGACGCTGCCCTCGCAGGGCAGCACGAACTCGAAGTTGCCGTCCTCCTCGTACTTCGCGCGGTAGGCGTTGAAGTCGTAGTCGAAGAGGATCGGAATCTCGCCCGAGACGACGCGGGCATAGGACGTCTGCTTGGGCACGATTGGGTCATTCGCGGCCAGCCGCTGGAAGTAGTCGATGGCCGGGTCGAAGTTCTCGAGGTCGCCGCCGAGCGCGCGGTTGACCGCGACGGCGCCGGCGTAGCCCACGAAGGCCGAGGAGGGGTCGAGGTAGCCGACCATGCCGCGATACTCGGGCTTCACGAGGTCCTCGAAGCAGGCGGGCACCGGCGCGCCGTCGAGCGCGTCGACGTTCACGAAGAAGCCGAGCGTGCCCTGGTGGGTGGTGAACCAGCGGCCCTCGGGGTCCTTCAGCCCCTCGGGAATGTCCTCGAAGCCCATGGGCTTGTAGGGCTGCACGACGCCCTCCTCGGCCGCCTTGATGCCCGTGGTGACGCCGTAATAGGCGATATCGGCCACGGGGTTTCCGCGCTCCGCGATGAGCTGCGTGAGCGTCTGGCCGGAGTTCTTGTTGTCGAACGGCATGGCCACGCCGGTGGTCGCCTTGACGGCCTCGATCATGCCGGCCCAATCTGCCCATTCGGGCGGGCAGTTGTAACAGATCGCCTGCTCCTGCGCGAAGGCGGGAAGGGCGGTGGCGCCGAGCAGCAGCGCGGCGAGGATCGGTCGGGTCATCGGGATCGTCCTTCTGCGGGTGAGGGGTCCGGGACGGCGGGGCCGGGCCGGGCGGGGGCCTGCCGGAGCGGCGCAAGGCTCTCCCCCGGCAGAAAGTGGTTGGCCATGAGACGTCGCACAGCGGGGGCACCCGCGATCATCGCGACCAGCATCGCCATGGCTGCGGCGCCCATCTCGCGCGCGGGCTGCGCGATCGTGGCCAGGGTGGGCGAGACCAGGCGCGCTGCCTCCATTCCGTCGAAGCCGATGACGGACAGGTCGGCGGGCACCGAAAGGCCCAGCCGTCGCGCGGCGGCAATGGCGTGGAGGCCCAGAAGGTCGTTCGAGCAGATCAGCGCCGTCGGGGGGCTCAGCCGGTCGAGCAGCCCCGCGAGCACCGCCTCGAAGGCGGCGGGTCCGGCGTCGAACGGCAGAAGCGACGGCGGCCAGAGCGGCAGCGCTGCCGCCGTCATCGCGTCCGCGTAGCCGTCATGGCGGGCGCGGCTGCGGTCGGACGCGGCGAAGTCGCCGCCGAGGAACGCGATCCGCCGGTGGCCGAGCGCCACGAGTCGGGCCGTGGCTTCGGCCACCGCGCCGCGGCTGTCGACGGTCACAAGGCCCGCCGCGCAATCGGCGGCGGGCGGCTGGTTGTAGAGGAGCACATGCGGCAACCCGGACGCGGCTGCGGCGCCTAGCCGTTCGGGCGCCGTGTCGGCCAGCGTCAAGATCATCCCATCCACGTCGCAGGCAGCGAGCGCCGCGATCGCGTCAGCCTCGCGCGCGGGCTCATAGCCCGACGCGATCGTCACGACCGACAGCCCGGCCCCGCGCGCGGTCGCCTCGATCCCCTCGAGGCTCTGCGCGAAAATCGGGTTGGAGATGGTCGGCACCATTACCCCCACGGCCCCGCTCGACCTGCGCCGGAGCGCCCGACCTGCCGCGCTCGGACGATAGCCGAGATCGAGGGCCGCGGTGCGGACGCGAATAGCGGCGCCGTCGCTCACCGGGCCGGCACCCGTCAACGCCCGCGACGCCGTGCCAACGGCCACCCCCGCCCGGTGGGCGACGTCGCGGATCGTGGCGCGAGGGCTGGGCATCCAGGAGAGCCTCGTGGAAACGTTTCCACAAGGCATCGGTTTACCGGATGACACGACGATGACGGCTGGACGACGTTTCCGTCACGGTGGCCTGCCCGCCTTGCCGGACGAAGCCCGCGTCGACCTCGCCCGCTCGAGACAAGCTTGACGATTGCTGCGTGGCCTGAGCCTCGGTCTCTCAAACTTCCAGTGGCACAGCCCCGCGCTCTGGGAACGGCCCGTCAGCGTCCGGCTGCCGCACACCGGCAATACTCCGACGGTTGCGCCGGGCACGACAATCCTCGACGCGATGCTGGTCGAGGGGGTCTGGACATCCCACCAGTGCCGCCGAGGAACCTGCGGGCAGTGCTTCATCCCCGTCCTGTCCGGCACGCCGGACCACCGCGACCTGTGCCCGACACAGGACCAGCGCGAGATCGGTATGTGCACCTGAGTGTCCTGGGCGCCGTCGGGCGAGATCTTGCTGGTTCTTTAGATGCGGCGGGCCGGAGAAACAGTTCGACATCTATGCTCATATGGCACGTTGCGGACAGAACCTGCCTCGTGTGTTCCTAGTCTGCGAGCCGCGTCCGCAGGA
>PPFU01001282.1_pt1 | contig 13080 bp, 9 predicted proteins | sample 1535991 | NCBI WGS metagenome assembly PPFU01 (sample SAMN04901290, study PRJNA319586) | Hypolithon metagenome, whole genome shotgun sequencing project. | isolation source: Antarctic Hypolithon | place: Antarctica: Miers Valley | collected 2014
CGCCGCCTCGTCGTTCGACCAAAGAATGACCGGATGGGACACATTTGCGGCCCCTGCGGCGGCCGCCATGAGCAACAACGCCAGAGCGACGCGAGGGAGGGAGTGGGAGGTTTGCATGGAAGGCGAAATTTAAAGAAGCAAGTGGGGCTTGTCCAATGGCGACGGGAAGCGCGCAAATGCGGAATCCGGCGTCAGGCTTTCACTTCGGCTTTTTGCATTCCAAGATCATCCAGTAGCCGTGGTGTTGGTCGAGCAGAGCGGTGCGGAAGGGATCGGTCCGGAATGGCGTTAAAACACGGGGATTTGGGAGATTTAGCTTTGGGGCGGTTGCGGCGCGCGACGTTGCCCATTTCGCGCCTGGGTTTTGTCTGCAGTTGATCGTTCTACGGTCTGCGCTTCATGGCTCTGGGTTCTGAACGGCCGGGGCGCTCGGGGATGAGATGGGTCGTGGCGATGAGGGGTGAGCATCTCTTCGATCAGGGCCTGTTGCTTGCGGGTGGTCTTGGTGGCGGCGTGGATCACCTCCGCGAAATGCCTGGCGGTATCCAGTGGCGCTCTGAAGCTGATGCGGCCCAGAGGCACCTGCTGCGCGTGGGCGCTGCGTTGCATGAGCACGCGCAACCGATGGTAGGCATGAGGTGGATCAGGAGTTCCTCCTCGATCATCTCCGGGCTCTGGCAGCGCAGGACATTGAGGTCCATCAGCGTCTTGATCTGGTGAAAAAATGCAGCTCCACGTTCCAGCGCTCCCCGTAGAGGGCGCGGATGGCGTCGCCGGGATAGAAGCGCGGCATAGACCGCGCGTGGTCACCAGCGTCCCCACCCGGGTGTGGAAGCCGGGATGCGCCACGCGCAGCCGGATGATGCGCAAGGCATCGTCTCGGGCAGCGCCGCTTGGAAAAACGGAGTTTTGATAGCCATGTAAAATGCTGACTGCACTCGCTGCGCGCGAGACGCGGCCGGAGTGGCGGCGCTCGTGGCCCACTGCCGCGCCTCGCTGGCGGCCTATAAGACGCCGATCGACTGCCGATTCGTGGAATCGCTGGTGAGAACGGCGAGCGGCAAGATCAAGTGGGCATGGAAGGATTCCGCCAGCGCTCACGAGAGCCGGCTTGACGAATGAGCCCATCGAGAAGATACCCAGCCCAGTCCTTGTGAAATTTCTCCCATTTATCTCCTCGCTTGCGGCCGGCGCCTGTCTCGCGCTCAGCATTTGGCTCTTCTTGGCCGGTCGCACCAGCATCGACCTGCAGGCCGAGCTCCAGCGGCAGCAGGATTCCCTCCAGGCCCAGCAGCTCGAAGTGCAGCTCCAGCGGCAGAAATTCCAGGCACAGCAGGATCAGATCAACACCGCGGCACAGCTCGCCCAGCAGGTCGGCCCGGCCGTGGTCCGCGATCTCGGGTCGCTGATGATCGAAAACAAGAACGACAAGATCGAGGCGCTGCTGGCGAAGCATGGAGTCTCCGTGACACAGTCGTCGCCCTCCCCGAGCCCGGCCCCCGAGCGCTGATTTTTCCCGCCATGAATCCCGAACCCGGCACCAAGGTCAGCCTTCACGTTCCGCTCACGCTTTTGGCGCTCGCCGCCGCCCTCTTCCTCGGCGCGCAGATCAGCGCGATGAATCGCTCCGCCCAGACGATGTCCTGGCAGCGCGGTAATCTCGATAAGCAGGCCGATGAGCTGGGCAAGGCCAAGGCACAGCTCGACGAGCTGATCAAGCAGCGGGACGAATCGGTCACGCAGGCGGCTCAGGTCCAAGAGCAGTTCACCGTCTTCCTGCGCGAGGTGATCGAGCTCGCGAAGACCGACGAGGATTCGCGCAAGGTCGTCGAGAAGTGGCAGATCAAGGTCCAAGACGCCCCTACCTCCGCGCCCGAAAGATCGGAAGCGCCGAAAAAATAGCCCGTCCGGCGGCCCGCTCCTGAGGGGAGTCGAATTACGCAGTGCGGAAGGGGGCAGCAACGAATGGCGTTAAGACAAGGGGGTTTTCGGTGATTTAGGTTTGGGGCGATTGCGACGGGGGACGTTGCCCATTTCGCGCCTGGGTTGTGTCAGCAGTTTTTCGGCCTGCGCTTCTAGGCTCTGGGTTCTGAACGTCCGGGGCGCTCGGGGATGAGATGGTCGTGGCGATGAGGGTCATCATTGTGCACGCCTAAAAAATCCGTTTTTCCAGGCTTTCGGCCCTCTCCTTTTGGGAAGGGCCTTGCGGCAAGCTGTCGACCATCTTCGCGCCATCGACAGCTAGGAGGACCTTTACAGCTTGTTTAGCGCCCTGTTCAGCACCTGCGCCATGAACGCCATAAGGTAACACGGGGCGGCAAGCTGCGCTCCCGGCTGGCCGCGCCCAAGGAACCGCCAGCTGGAACGTCGATGCAGATGGCAACTGGGGCGAACCTGCCAATTGGAACCCACCCTCGCCGCCGGACGGGCCGGATCAAGTCGCTACATTTTCGAACGTCACCACCGGCACACGAAACGTGATCGTTGCCGGCGCAGGAGGCATCGGTCAGACGTTCGTCATGGGCGGGATCGTTTTCGACAGCAGATTCGCTTACAACATTAACAACGCTGCTTTTGGTACCTCCCTGCTGCGCCTCGACGTCAGCAGTGGGAGCGCCTTCATTACGGTCACCAACACGTTCGGGAACAGCGCGCATACGATTAATAGCGCCATCGACCTGCTCAATCCCGTCGTCGTCACGAACAACGGGAATGGGAACCTGAACTTGCGCGGAGTGATCAGTGGGGACGGCAGCTTTACCAAAGAAGGGCGCGGGCGTGTGTCGCTTGGGAGCGGCACTAATGCTTCCGTTAACACCTTTATCGGCGATCTCTTTATTAATCGAGGCATCGTCAGCATCAATGGAGGGAGTAATGATGCCGAACGGGACGGCCGGCTCGGCAACGTGAACAACGACTTGTTCTTCACGAATGGCGCAGTCCTAAATGCCGGCACCGGCTTCAACTTCAACGCCGGGAGGGTCCTTACTTTTAACGCCGGTGGCGGCACGCTGGACATCGGCGGCGGCATTCAGACCGTTGATGAGGCAAGCCAGTTGACGGGATCAGGAGCTCTTTACAAGACCGGTGTGGGCACCCTGAATGTGACAGTCGCGAACAACACATTTACCGGCCCTGTAAACGTCGTTGGCGGATTGCTCAGCACGACGGATGTGAATGCGCTCGGCGTGAGCGGCCCGGGGGCCGGCCTTCTAACGGTCGGCACAGCGGCGCAAGCCACCCTCGCGGATGCCGCAGTGAATGGGCGCTCGATCATGATCGGGCGGGGCGGCGTGCTACAGAGCGGTACTGCCACCTTTGGCAGTCTCGACCGCGGTGTCAACAATGTCGGACGCAACTTGATCGCGGTCGAGGGTGCCGTCATTGCGCAGACCGCGGCTGGTGTCAGCGCATCGGTTCAGAACCTGGGGACTCGAGGTGATCTCTTTCTTGGTATCGGGGCAACGGACATCCCAGCGGTAACCGTCGCTGTAGGTGCCGGAACGCCTTGGGCTGGCCTGAGTACCACGAGATCGAGTGGATTGATCCGGTCCGGGACGGTGACAATGAATGGGCCGATGACTCTGCAGAGTCTTAACGGCAGTATTTTGACATTGGGCGAGTTTGTTCTGGATGCTGCGAATAAAGTGGACCTGATCGCAGGGGCATCGCCGGGAGTCGTGACGGTCAGCGCACTCGGCGCCACCGGCGGTGGAGCTGTCCGGCTCGCGGGCAACAGCCCAATCTTGACTGGCGTCACTTCGTGGCTCGTCCGGCCGGGTGCGACGCTGGACCCAAAAGGGATAGATTCTTTGGGCGGAAAACCGTTGGAGGTTCAGATCGGCGGCCAATTGGGTTCGGGTGCGCAGGGGACCGCAGAGGGCGGTGGCTCAGCAAGCCTGAACAACACTCAGGCCAATGCTTACGGCGCCTCGACAATTACCTTGCGTGGCGCAAACCAGATACTCTTCCGCACTCCGTCCGGTTCAAATGTGAATATCGGCGGAAACTGGGTGGTGGACGCCGCTCTTCCCGTTCTCTTCAACGCAAATCAAGGCGCTCCGACCGGTGGCACGCAGACGATTACCACAGGACCGCTTACATTCGCGAGCAACAACAGCGGCATCCAGCAGACAGCTGGCAGCAACAGGAACTTGATCTTTACCGGGGTGGTGGGAGGCACGAATGCTTTTACAATTGCGCCACTAACCTCAGGTACAATCGCACTTACTCTCACCGGCTTCATGACCGGTTCTGGAACATTCACAAAAGGCGACGCTGGCGAGCTTCGGCTGGATAACGATCTCAGTGGATTTACCGGGAACGTCGTCCTTCGTGCTGGAATCACCCGGCTCCCGGCCGCCGCCGCCGTCGGAGATCCGGCGCGCCCTGCCATCTTCGCCCACACCGCGGGGAACTTCACCCGAATCGCTGACAGCAATAGCCTGGCTGCTCAGGACCGCGGCTACGCATTGCTCCAGCTCAACCAGGACGCGGACATTTCGTCCAGCATCGACCCCGCCTCAACCGGTATTCTCGGCCTACTAAACGTCAACAACAGCACATTGACCGGATTCGGCGGATCTTCGGCTTTCCTTGCTGCAACCGGTGGAGCGCGGACCTACAGCGGCGCCGTTCTCGCGCCCGGCGCGGGCGCCACTTACCGTCTCGGCGGCGGCGGCCAAACACTCACGATGGACGCGGCTGGCACCGCAGGGGCGCTTACGGGCGCAAACAACCTGATTGTCGGAGGTTTTCGAAACGACCTCACCGGCGCTGGAGTTTGGACCAACGGTACCGGCAATGTCATTCTGGCGGACGTCAACACTTACACTGGCACGACTCGCGTTAATCCCGGCAGCGTCCTCACCTTGAACATCGACGATGCTTTGGGTGGAGACGGGGCGACTTCTGGCGGACCAATCACGGTGTTCGGCACAATGAACATCGGCAACACTGCCAGTTCGGGAGTTGGTACCCTCAATAGCGCATTCAACAGCAGCTTCACGGTTGATCGTGGCGGCACTCTCGCGTTGATCAACACCGGCCTCGCAGCGGCAGCAGCGACTCCGAACCGCATTCCTGATGCCGTCACCGTGTCGCTGAGGAATGGAACATTTACCATCGGAGGCAGTGCCAGCGTTGCTGTCTCTGAAACCGTTGGTGGCGTCTCCTTCGCTGAAGGCAGCCAGCTTACGGTCACCCGCGGCAGCGCGACTCAGGCGACCACCCTCACGGCAGCAAACGGATTGACTCGGGCCACGGGCAACCGGGGGACATTGCAGATCACCCCGACGAATAACGTCCTCGGAACCTTTGAGAACGTCATTGACGCAACGCGTATTAGTCAGACTCTCGTCAATCCATACATCGTGAGCAGCGTCGGCAGCGGGAATTTCCTTGCCACAGATGGAACAGGCAAGCTTGTGAACGCGAGGTATACCGGCAGTGACATCAATACGACGACGGCCGCCGACATCTTCAGCACCGGAGCGGCGCAGACCCTTACGGCGGCCAGCACCGCGGTTCGCGCGTTGCGAGTGAATCACAGTATCAGCCAGGGTGCCGGCGCATCGATCTTGGACATCGGTGGTGCCAGCGACACAGAAGGCGGGGTCATCGGAACTGTGAATGCGACCATTGGTGCAAACGGAACGAACGCAACAACGCTGGAGTTTGGCGCGCGCGAGGCGGTGTTTTTTGTGAACAACGCCACCACCCTCACTGTCGGCTCTACAACCTCAATCTCAGGCGGAGCTGGACTCACGAAATTCGGAGCAGGTAACCTGACGCTCACCGGAACGAACAGCTACACCGGCGTGACGACGGTGAACGCCGGAACACTTCAGCTAAGTAATTCCAAGTTGAGCGGCGATGTCAGTCTCAATCCGGGTGCGACCCTGGCGCTTCGCAGCGATGTCGCCAATGGGAGCTTGATTGACGGCAGAGTCACTGTGACGAGCTCGCCAACCGGCTCCAGCACCATAGACGTCAATCGGCTTGGCGCGACCACGACTGATCAGCGCCTCGGCGTGCAGAACCTGACTCTCGCCGATGATTCCCGGCTTAATGTCGCTGATGGCAGTAGCTACCGGTTCACGGTCTTCGGCGACCTCGCATTAGGTGAGCGTGCGGTGATCAATGCTGCACCGTTCGTATTTGCCGGCACCAGCTACAGCGACACGGCGACAACGGTTTACAGCAGCAACAGTGCCGACGGTAGCGGTCAGAATGGCCTCCAGTTCGAGAATGGCTCCCCGGTGACGGTGAACGCTACCATCCGAGGGACGCGCGCATTTCTGCGAGCAAGTGGTCCGGGGACCGTTGTGAACTACAATGGCTATCTCCTGGCCGAGAACACCACCGCTGGGCCGGTCGCCGTTGACGGAGGAAGGATTGTGTTTGGCGCCGCGGCGACTCTCGACAACTCACTTGGATGGAACGGCACCACTTATCAGACGCAGGCACAGATCGCGATCTTTGGAAATGCCACCGGTGAGGTGGAATTTGCGGAAGGCTTCCAGGCTGCAAAGGTAACCGGCACCCTGGACAGGACCGATGTGAACTGGGGCGGTGAGACCAGTATCACCGGCTCCACCCTAGTGTTCAATCACAGTCAGAACTACCCCAGCTATCAAGGCTTCTTCCAGTTCGAGTCCAACGATGCAGGTTGGCGCACGCAAACGAACGCGCAGACGTTCGGCAACCTCGTCGCTTTGCGGGGAACGAACGTGAACATGGAGAACCTGACCTCGCTCACGCTCACCGGCCCGGTGTTTATCGGCACCGGCGTGTCGGTCGCCAGCATGACGGCACTTCAGCGTGACTGGAGTGAAGACAACGGTCTTTTGAACCTGACTCAGGATGTGGGCGCGCCCACGCCTGGACAAATCACCAAGAGCGGTGCTGCCGCGTTGAACCTGGATGGCCCGATCATTGTTTCGAACGAATCAACCATCCGTGTGTTGGAAGGGACGGCGAACCTCAACGGCAACGTCATCACTAGCGGCGGCGCCAACACGCTGAACCTCGATACGCAAGGTGCGGGGACGGCTGTTTTCAATGCAAGCATCACACTCGCCGCAGGTGATACTCTCACGGTCAGAAACCAGGCCGACGCGGGGCCGTCAACGGTGCCGACGGTGACCATCAACCTCGGGAAGACACTCTCTGGCAACGGCACCCTGGTGAACCCAGTCACGATTGCCAGCGGCGGCAACGTCAGCCCAGGAGCGAGCGCGGGTATTCTGAACACCAGCGACTTCACCCTCGCCTCGGGAGGCAACTACCTTGCTGAAGCCAACGGCAGCAGCGCCGGCAATTTCTACGACCAGATCAACGTCACCGGTGCCGTAACTCTGGCAGGTAATCTCTTCCTGACGCTCGACTTTGTGCCGAACTTCTCGGACAACTTGTTCATTATCAACAACGATGGCAGTGATTCCGTCATTGGCGTATTCGCGAATGCGCCGACGACATTTACAACCGTCTCTATGGCTGATAACCAGGCTTACACGTTTCTGGTCAGCTACACCGGCGACTTTGCCACGAACTCGTCGCTCGCGGGCGCGGGGAACGATGTGGTGCTCTACAACGCCACCTTGATTCCCGAGCCAAGCGTAGCAGCGATGCTCTCCCTCGGATTGATTGCATTGCTCGGAGTCCGCCGCCGGCGGCGCGCGGCGTAAGCTGGTGCGGCTCTACATCCGAGGTCTCGCGCTTGGCCGCTGCTCGATCTGAAGAGCTTGTCCATCAGCAGCGGCGCGTTGAGAAATCCAGAAGGGGCCAGCAACGAATGGCGTTAAGACACGGGGGATTTGGGAGATTTAGCTTTGGGGCGGTTGCGGCGCGCGACGTTACCCATTTCGCGCCTGGGTTTTGTCTGCAGTTGATAGTTCTTCGGTCTGCGCTTCATGGCTCTGGGTTCTGAACAGCCGGGGCGCTCGAGGATGAGATGGGACGTGGCGAGAAGGGTGGATCCCACCAAGCCTGCACCTTGCCGACCACTGCAGCACCCCATGCCCAGACTCAGCGCCTGCGCCACGAACGCCCAGAAGGTTACGCCCGGCGGCAGGCTGCGATCCCGGCTGCATGCGCCCGAAAAGACCGGGTCGAGCAGTCGCTTGGGAAAGAAGTCGCCGAAAAGACTGTAAAGATCCTATAAGCTGTCGATGGAGCGGAGTTTATCGACCGCCCGACGCGGCGCGCTGCCGAAAAGGAGAGGGCCGAAGCGTGGAAAAACGGAGTTTTCATAACCATGCACGGTGTTGGATCCAAGCCCTTCGTATTGAAATACTTACCTCTATCAATAGCGCCACTCCATCCGTTTCTTGCCGCAATCTCCGTCCCAATTCCCTTTTATCTAAACGCCATTCGAGTCCTTCATTGCGATCTAGAATATCTGCGGCCACTTCCCTCGATTCCCGGACCGCTTAGTTCGAGCATGGTGGGCTTCAAGTCCAGAATCATAGACTTCCAAGCGTTAGTGCCACCGGAAGCCGAAGTTACGGTCGAGGTAAAGCTGATCATGGTTCTATTCGAGTCTTTGTCATGCTCTAAAAGATATTTACCTACGGGGCCTTTAGCATGCGGATCCGGCATCGTATAGAGGAACGTCCCGTTGTTCTTGAATTCGAGCATCTCCGCCGATTGATCGTCGACTTTCTGCCAACTCAAATGGCCCTTGCCGTCGCCAATGTCGTTGTAAAACTCTACCAACCGCCACTTCCCGACCAAGGTTCCGGCTATGGCTGGTTTGTCTTGGCAATGGGCGGATCCCGTGAAGACCGATAAGGTTAGAATCACTGAAAGAAGGATGGTTCTCATGGTTGGATGTCTATGCGTCAAGTCAGGTCTGGCTACGGAGTCATAAGCCGAAGTTTCAACACGTCCCGTGTCAGTTCGGTCACTCTATATGATTCAATTACGTCTCCTTTGATGAGTTGAATAATGTCGGAGTTCTTCGCACTAACCTTCCACTTTCCATCCTTGAGTTGATGAGCGTCGTTGGAAGCCAAATCCAGCCACTTTAAGCTGCCGTCTTTCTCAAAGTCATATTGCTTCCGAAAGCGACTGGGCGGGAATTTCTGGAATGTTTTGGGACGGAAGACTTGGATTTCATCACCCGGCGGTTCCTCCTCATTGGATCTTAGCCATTGCTGACAGAGGAGCTTAGGGTCGATTCCGATAGCCGTTTCGCTGGAGGTGATAGGTAACTCCTGCGCCTTCTTCGATTCTTCAGCGAAAGCGGGAGTAAGTAATAGACCGAGTATCAAAAAGATAAGATTTCCATACGGAGATACTCGGCATCTGCCTGCAAGGAATTTGCTTTTTACCGCGCCGCGCCGGAAACGGGCCGGGCCGGGAAGTGAGCGGTTCAGGGGGAGCGAGGGGTTGAAGAAGGATGAAACGGACCGACGATGGTGCTCCGCAGAGCCGGATTCTTGGGGCTGAAGTTCGATCGGCGAGTGATTCATGCGCTCGTTTCGTTGTTTGCGAGCATGGCGCTCCCTTCCTCGTTGCCAAGCACCTTTTCTCAGCGGCGGGTTTACTACGGCAAGGAAATCGGTTTTCACCGCGCCGATCCGGAAACGGGCCGGCGTCGAATGGTGACGGGAAGTGAGGGGTCCGACGCAATCGCTGACCCCTTCGGACTCATCCTTCCTCTGACCCCTGGTTCCGGGAGGCGTTAACCTCCTTCCTTCACTCACTCTTCGACTTCCCTCGGGAGCGGCGCCGCCGGGTGGGCTACTTTTTCGGCGCGTCCGATTTTTTCGGCGCGGAGGGCAGGATCCTGCGGGCGCGCGGATTTCCAAGAAAGTGAAAGGCCACATCGAGATCCCACAGGCCGTGACCGTTTCCGCCAACTGGGATGAGAGGTTGAGCGCGCCTTGCTTCGCGGCGGCGAATTTCATCACTGGGGCATGCTTTCGATTCATGGCGAGTGCGGGCACTCATCGCGGCGCTGGAGGGACGGGAGGTGCGGTACGCGCTCTGCGGGGCGCTCGCGCTTTCGGTGTTCGGCTACCCGTGCGCGACGCTCGATGATCGGAGCCAGGCGGAGCGTCTTGGATGCTCAAGCAGGACGATTGTATCTAATTTTAATGGTTTACGGATCTTAGTTGCGCTTGCCTTGGGTGCCAAAGGCGGCTCCCAGGAACGGAAATAACTCTCGACCTCGCCCACCTGGCTCCCCGACTTTCCACGCCCCATGTTTGCCGGCACCCACACTGCGCTCGTCACGCCCTTCCGCGGGGGCGGCATCGACGAGGCGGCATTCCAGCAACTCGTCGAGGAGCAGGTCGCGGGCGGCATCACCGGCATCGTCCCGACCGGCACCACCGGCGAATCGCCCACGCTCGACCACACCGAGCACCGCCGCGTGATCGAACTCGCCGTCGAGTCCGCGCGCGGCCGGTGCAAAGTCATCGCCGGCACCGGCTCGAACGCAACCTCCGAAGCCATCGCCCTCACCCGCGAAGCCGAGGCGCTCGGGGCCGACGCGGCGCTGATCGTCGCGCCCTATTACAACAAGCCCACGCCCGAGGGCCTGTTCCGCCATTTTCGCGAGATCGCCGCCGCGACGAAGCTGCCGATCATCCTCTACAGCATCCCCGGGCGCTGTGGCATAGAGATCGGGATCGAAACGACGCGCCGCCTCGCGGAGGAGTGTGAAAACATCGTCGCGATCAAGGAAGCTGGCGGGAGTGTCGAGCGCGTGAGCCAGCTCCGGCAGGCGCTTCCCGAGGCGTTCGAGATTCTCTCGGGCGACGACTCACTCACGCTCCCCTTCATGGCCGTCGGCGCGGTCGGCGTGATCAGCGTCGCCTCGAATCTCATCCCGCGCGAAGTCGGCGATCTCGTCCGCGCTTGCGCCAGCGGCGATTTCACGCGCGCTCGCAACATTCACGAGCGCCTCTACCCGCTCTTCAAAGACCTTTTCATCGAGAGCAATCCCGCGCCGATCAAGGCCGCGCTCATGCTTGCCGGGCGCGGATTTGCGCCCGACGTGCGGCTCCCGCTCTGCGAGCTGGGCGAGGCGAGCACGGACAAATTGCGCGCCACACTCGCCCGGCTCGGCTTTTTGAAATGAACCCGCTGCAACTGCTGGTGAACGGCTCCCGCGGACGCATGGGCCAGACGATCATCGCCTGCGCGGAGCAGGATGACGCGGTTGGCGTCGCGGCGGCGGTCGATGAGGGCGACGATTTTTCCGCTGCCTTGGCAAAGTGCGATGCGGTGATCGAGTTCTCGCATCATACAGTCACGGCGAGCGTCGCTCGGGCTTGCGCGGAGGCGGGGAAAATACTCGTCATCGGCACGACGGGGCACACCGACGCGGAAGTCGCCGCCATCCGCGAGGCGGCGGCGCGCGTGCCGGTGGTTTTCGCGCCGAACTTCAGTGTCGGGGTGAACACGCTTTTCTGGCTTACGCGCAAAGCCGCCGAAATCCTCGGGCCGGGCTTCGATCTCGAGGTCGTCGAGATGCACCATCGGCTGAAAAAAGACGCGCCCAGCGGCACCGCCAAACGCCTCGCCGAGATCCTCGCCGAGGTGCGCGACCTCAGCTACGCCGGCGATGTGCGGCACGGCCGCGAGGGCATCGTCGGCGAGCGCACCGACACCGAGATCGGCATGCACGCGCTGCGCGGCGGCGATGTCGTGGGCGACCACACCGTCGTCTTCGCCGCGCAGGGCGAGCGCGTGGAGTTATCGCACAAAGCCTCCAGCCGCGAGACCTTCGCCCGCGGCGCGATTCGCGCCGCGAAGTGGGCGCGCGAGCAGCCCGCCGGCCTCTACGACATGCAGTCCGTCCTCGGCCTGTGAACACCGCCCGCGCCGGCCTCGCCCTCGGCTCGAACCTCGGCGACCGCCGCCAAAATCTCGATACCGCCCGCGCCCGCATCGAGTCGCTCGACCTCGCCGCGCCGCCCTTTCTCCGCTCCCGCCTCTACGAGAGCCCCGCCGCCGAAGCTCCCCCCGGCTCGCCAGATTTCCTGAATGCCGTCCTGGAAATCGGCTGGTGCGGCGAGCCCCTCGCCCTGCTCAGCGCCCTCCGCGCCATCGAACGCGCGATCGGCCGCCCCACCCGCTACCCGCGCAATGCCCCGCGAGTCATCGACCTCGACATCCTCTACCTCGGCGACCTCACCCTCGCGACGGACGCACTCACCCTCCCACATCCGCGCATGACCGCCCGCGCCTTCGTCCTGGAGCCGCTCGCGGATATCCGCCCCGATCTCGCGCCCGCGCCATCGCGCACGCTACCTTCGCAGTCATGGTGACTCCTTTCCAAAAAGCGAAAGCCGAGGGCCGCAAGCTCGCGTTCCTCACCGCCTACGACTACCCGCTCGCCCGCCTCCTCGACGAAAGCGGCATCGACGCCATCCTCGTGGGCGATTCGCTCGGCATGGTCGTGCTCGGCTTGCCCGATACCACCGGCGTCACGATGGAGCACATGCTGCATCACACCCGCGCCGTCGCCCGCGGCGTTGAGCGCGCGCTGGTAATCGCTGACCTGCCCATCGGCAGCTATGCGACGCCCGTGGCGGCTTTGGAAAATGCGAAGCGACTCGTGGATGCCGGTGCCCAGGCTGTGAAACTCGAGGGAGCCCAGCTCGCGCAGATCGAAGCGATCACCGGCGCGGACATCCCGCTCATGGCCCACCTCGGCATGCTCCCGCAAAACGTGCGCATCGATGGCGGCTACAAAATCAAAGGCAAAACGGAGGACGAAGCCGCCGCCCTCCTCGCCGATGCCCGAGCCGTGGAAGCCGCCGGAGCTTTTTCTGTCGTGCTCGAACTCGTCCGCCCGCCCGTCGCGAGCGAGATCACTGCCGCGCTTGGCATCCCCACCATAGGCATTGGCTCCGGCCCGGATTGCGATGGGCAGGTGCTCGTCACCCACGATCTCATCGGCCTCTTCCCGTGGTTCCGCCCCGCCTTCGTCACCCCCGCCGCCGACGTCGCCAGCTCGATCCGCAGCGCCGTCGAAACTTTCACCGCTTCCCTTAACCCAAGTTCCGCAGTTGGGCGAGGGTGCGAAAATAGTTACAGAGAGCGGGGGTTGAGGAAGGGGGG
>PPFU01013896.1_pt1 | contig 13080 bp, 7 predicted proteins | sample 1535991 | NCBI WGS metagenome assembly PPFU01 (sample SAMN04901290, study PRJNA319586) | Hypolithon metagenome, whole genome shotgun sequencing project. | isolation source: Antarctic Hypolithon | place: Antarctica: Miers Valley | collected 2014
GTGAGCAGCGTATCCGAAGCGCGCAAAAGCGTGTTGTACATGCGCGGGTCGTTGAGCATCAGCGCGAGCGTGCCGTCGCCCGAGTTCATCTTGTACAGGATGGAATCCAGCCCTACCGTTGCATTCTGCGCGATATCAACGAGTTGCTCGGCGTCCATGCCCAACCGCCGCATAAGCTGCTGCGTCTCGTCGGCCGTTTGCACCATCGAGGTGTAAAGCGACCGGTCGTAGAGAAAACCCCCGATGGTGCCCTCGCCATTGCGGATGTCCTGCATGATGAGCTCGAACGTTTCCGCCGCCTGGTTGAAGCGTTGGACCGAGGAAAGGGCGCGCTCGGTGACCGTCGTGATAGAGAACGGCTCGATGCCGGGCAGTTCGCCGCCCTCGGGAAGCGGGTCTGAAGGCGCTTCGCTGGAGACGAGCGTCACGATCATGCTGCCAACGAGTCCGTCTGTCTGCACCTGCGCCTGCGTGTTGTACCGGATCAGGTGGCGCGCGCCTTTGCGGATCGCCATGTCCACTGTGATCTTGCCGCCGGGGCGCTCGGGCAGGCGCACGGCCTCCACGCGGCCCACGTTCACGCCCTGGTACTGCACCGACGCGCCGGGCAGCAGGCCGCTGACGTTGTAAAAGGTAGAGCGCGCGAAAAAGGTGTCGGAGAACAGAAAGGTCTGCTGCGCAATGATGAACAGGGCCACCATGAACAGGGCTATTCCGGCCAGTACGAGAAGGCCAACACGTGCCTGTCGGGTCATGAAAGTGCGGATTTAGAATCGCGGGTTTGCTGACAGGAGCGCCTGGGCCCTGCCGGTGCCGGTTGGAATAAGAATCAAGTCTTATTCTTTTCTGAAGATACGAGGTCATCCAGCCCGAAAAACTCGCGCAGGATAGGGTCGTCTTTCGTGCGTACCTCGTCGAGCGTGCCTTCGGCGATAAACTGGCCGTCGTGGAGGAAATACACGTAGTCTGAAATCATCTCGGCGCACAACAGGTCGTGCGTGATGGCGATAGAGGTGATGCCGCGCTCGTCCCTAAGGCGGTTGATGAGGTTGGACACCGTGCGGACGGAAACGGGATCGAGGCCTGTCGTGGGCTCGTCGTAGAGCATCACGTCGGGCTGAAGGATGATAGAGCGGGCCAGCCCGATGCGCTTGCGCTGGCCGCCTGAAAGCTCGGACGGGTACTGAGAAGCGGATTCCTTGAGGTTGACCCAGTCGAGCGTTTCTTCGATGCGGGCGCGGCGGCCGTCCTCGTCGAGGTCGCTGTGGCGTTCGAGGATAAAGCTCATGTTCTCGAAAACGGTCATCGAGTCGAAGAGCGCACCGCTCTGGAATAGGTAGCCGATGCGCAGCCTGAGCGCGTCCATCTCGTCCTGCTCCAGCGTATTCACAGGCTGGCCGAGCACCCACACCTCGCCCTTGTCGGGGCGGAGCAGCTGCACGACGTGCTTGATGGTGACGCTCTTGCCCACGCCCGAGCCGCCCATGACGACGACCGAGGAGCCGCGGGCCACGGTCATCGAGACGCCCTTGAGAATGTGGAGGTCGCCGAAGCTTTTGTACAGGTCGCGAAACGCGATGGCCACGTCGTCGGGCGGCGCGCCGGAGCCCGGGTCGCGGGCAGGCGGGAATTCGGGAAGAGAAGCCACGGTGTTAGCCGGAAATGTCGCCGAAGAAAGTGAGTGAGAGCCGCACGATCATCACGTCGGCCAGCAGCACGAGCAGCGATGAGATGACGACCGACTGCATGGCGGCCTGGCCGACTTCGCGCGTGCCGCCGCTGACGGTGTAGCCGAGATATGAACTGACGATGCCCACGATAAAGCCAAAAATGGCGGTCTTGCCTGTGTCAATGACGAGGTCGGAAAGGCGGAGCGACTCGAAAGCAGTAGAGATGAAAACCCGGTAGTCCATGCCGGAGGCCAGCAGGCTTTCGAGGTAGCCGCCAAACATGGCGATACAATCCGTCCAGATGGTCAGGATGGGAAAAACGATCACGCAGGCCAGCACGCGCGTGATGACGAGGTAGTGAAACGGCTTGAGCGCCGCCACTTCGAGGGCGTCGATCTGCTCGGTGACGCGCATCGACCCAATCTCGGCGCCGATGCCCGCGCCCAGCCTGCCGGCAAGCACGAGGCTGGTGATCACCGGCCCGATCTCTTTGAAAATAGAGAGCGCGAGCATGCTCGGCAGCACGGCCTCGGCGCCAAAGCGCGCCAGCGTGCCGCGGCTCTGCATGGCCAGCACCACACCGATAGAGATGCCCGTGACGGCGGTGAGGACAAAGCTTTTGGTGCCGGCCTCGTCCATCTGCCGGATAAGTTCGCGGAACTCGAACGGGCGGCGCCAGAAGCGCTTGAAAAACTCGACCACGAACAGCCACAGCCCCCCGGTGCGGGTGAGCATCTGCATGTAAAACGAGCCTGATTGGGGCGACGAGCGAAAAGGCATGAGAGCGGAAGGAAGACGCTGGGCGGTGGTAGCCGTAGAATACGTTAGTAAGCGTACTCCCATTGCAGGTTTACGCGCACCGCCGAGCCGTCGCGGATCAGCCGTGCCAGCAGCGCGCTCGACACCTCGTACTCCAGCGTCACCACGGTAGGCCGCTCCTGCGTGTTGCGCGAGGTGGAGGCCTGCGCTCCGTACGAGATAGGCTGCGAGATAGAGGCGTAGAGGCGGCGCGAGAAGTAGCGCCCCGCCGTCAGCCGGGTGCCGCGCAGGCCGTCCTGCTCGATCTCGATAACGTCGAGGCCGAGGTCGCGTGCGGCTACGCCTTCGATGGCGCTGGCGAGCTGGCCAAGCGCAAGGCCGGCCCCCTGCCCGATAATGCCGCCGCCCTCGCCTTGGCCGTCGGCGCTGAACTGCAGGCTCTGGCTGGCCGGACGGCCCGTGGCGATGTACGACACGATGTCGGCTGTCTCCATCGTCGGCTCGGAGCCGAGGGTGAGGTCGAGGTCGTCGAGGCGGCCCGAGATGCCCAGCGTGATAGTAGGCCCGGTTTCGCGGGTGCGCGGCTGCCGCACCTGGTAGCGGGCGTTGATGTCGAGCAGCATCTCGGTGAGCGGGCCGTTAAACTGAATCTCGCCCGAGGCGATGTCGAAGCGCCGCCCAAACTGGATCACGCGCGAGCGCTCGGGGATAACCTGAATATCGCCGAAAAGGTTGATCTCACCGTCAGGCTGCTTGCGCACGTCGAGCCTGCCGTCAAACTGGATGTCCATCTGCGGGTTGGAGCGCGAGCGCAGCCACGTGTCGCGTTCAAGCTGGACGGCAAGGTTGAGTGTCATCGCGTTATACACCTGGTTGATGGTGGTGTCGGCCTCGGTGACGCGGATGCCGAAGCGCGACTCGACGGTGATAATGTCTTCCTGCGTGAGGGGTACGTCCTGAAACTGGACCGCATCGACGAGGATAATGTCGCCCGAGATGACCCGTATATCGCCTCTGACGATAGGCGCTTCTGTCGTTCCCTGCACACGGCCCTGACCGCTGAGGGCGAATCGGTACTGGGCATTCGAGATGGCGCGGAAATCCTGCAGCTGGTAGTCAATGTCGAGTTCGCCGAGGGCCAGGTTGGCGAGGGCAATGGTGCCGGTGCCGGTGAGCGTACCGCCGCCGCTGGTAGCGGAGAGGCGCTCAATGCGGGCCTCGTTGTCGGCCAGCACCACCTGCACGCCGATGTTGGTGTAGGTCTGGCTGAGTTCGGTCAGGCCCAGCCTGCCGCCGACGAGCGCGGCGTCGCCTTCGAGAGAGGGCCTTTCAAAGGTGCCGCCGAAAACCATGTCGGCGTCGAGCTTGCCGCTGAGTTCGCTGATGACTTCCTCGTCCAGAAACGGCCGCACCCAGCCGATAGAAAACGAGTCTGCCACGATGGTAAAGGCCACCTCGCCCTGGACCGGGGCCTCGGCGGCTTCGAGGCGCACGCCCTCGGTTGCAACCGTGGCTCCCTCAGGATTGGTCGGCGCGAGGCGGAGGTCGAGCGGGATGTAGCCGTCGATGGTAAGGGTGGAATTGTCGGTATGCGTGAAAAGGGCGGTGGTGTTGAGCCGCAGGCTGTCGTAGCGCAGGTCGAGCTGGAGGTCGCCCACCCCCTTTTCGTACGAGATGACGTCGAGTTCGAGCGCGCCGATGAGGTTGGGGGCAAAGGCAGGGCCGGTAAGGTCGATGGCACCGTTGAGCGTGCCGTCGAGCCCTTCGAAGCCGAGCAGGTCGGCCACGGCACCCACGCGGAACCCTTCTATGGTGAAGATGAGGCTCTGCGTGCCACGCGGGTCTATCGTGCCGTCGATGGCGATCTGCTGGTCGCCCGTGGTGAGCAGGAATCCGTCTACCTTGTACTGTTCGCCGTAGGCGACGGTGGCGGGCTGGAGCAGGTTCCACCGGTCCTGGTCGAAGCGGAAGCGCAGCGAGTCTATCGTGAGGGTATTTGCCTCAGGGCGCAGGTCTACCCTGCCACGGAGGCGCACGTCGCGGCGGTCGTCGGCGTCGAGGGTAACGTCAAAGCCCAGTTCCTCGTTTTCGTAGCGCGCGGTAAGCTCGGTGTTGCGCAGGTTGATGCCGGGCACAGAGAAGTACGAAAGCGAGCCGTTGACTTCGCCCACCGTCAGTTCACGCGCGCTGTTGAGTTCGCCCACGGCATAGAGGTCGAGCCCGGCCAGGCGCAGGTTGTTGTAGACGAGGCTGCGCAGCTCTGTTTTGGTCTCGAACGTGAGCTGTCCGGGGCGACCAAAAACGCGGGCTTCCACGTGTCCCGTTTCGGCGGCGAGCATCTCGGCGTTGAGAAATGGGCGCAGCGGTACAAGGTCGGTAAACGTGGCCTCCAGCCGGAAGTCGGAGGGCGCACGGAGCGTGTCGAACAGGGCGATCTGTCCGTTGGCGGTAGCCATGAACACGTTGGAGGCGATGCCGAGCGTGTCCACGCGCAGCACCCCTTCAGCCAGGTTCAGGCGCACGGTAGCCGTGTCGAGCACGACCCCTTCGAAGCGCGACGAATCGGCGGTGAGGGCGGCGGCAAGCGTCATCGTCTCCGGGTCGAAGCCGGTGCCGTCTACCGTGAAGGCGAGCGAGGCGAGGGCGTCGAGGGTGTCATTGCCGGCGAAAGCGGCGGCGTTGACGTTGCGGAAAAGGCCGGTAGCGGTGTAGGTGGGCACCTCGTCGAAAAAGCGGCCGCTGGCGTCGAGCCGGGCGCGCCCGGTCAGCAGGTCGAAGTCGGCGTCGAGCCGGGCGAGGCCGTCAGCGAGTCGTACGTCGAGGTCGCCGGCTTCTATGTGGCCGTTGTTGACACGGGAGCGCAACAGGCCCAGGTCGAGCGTGAGCGCCATCGTCTGCGGGTCGAAGCCTTCTCCCGCGAGCGCGAGTGTACCGTTGAGGTTGGTGGTAAGGGCGTCGTCTCCGGTAAACGCGCCCACGTCAATGCCGGCGAACACGCCCTCGTCTACCCGGTAGGTGGGCTGCGCGTCAAAGGGGCGCGCGGTGCCTTCGAGTCGCGTCTCGCCACCGGGCACGTCGAGGCCGAGGCGGTAGGCGAGCGCGCCGCGCTCCAGGGCAGCGGTGACAAAGGCGCTGTTGATGTCCTGCGCGTTGACGCGCGAGGCGTCCAGGTCTACGCGCCCCTCCAGCACCATCGTCTGGGGATCGAAGCCGCGCCCTTCCAACCTGAGGGTGCCGTCGAGGTTGGTGGAGAGGTCGGGGTTCTGGGTAAGTACGCCCAGGTCCACATTTTGGAAGCGTCCCTCGCGCACCTCGAACGTCGGCACCTGGCGGAAAGGCAGGGCGGTGGCGACAAACGACACGTCGCCGCCTCTGAGGGCTGCGCGGACGCGCGAGGTGAGGCGGCCGTTGTTGATCGTCGCGTCGAGATCGCCGTCCTGCACGACGTACGGGCCGTAGACGGTTTCGTCGAGGTTGACATTGGCCGTCAGGCGGAGGGTGTTGGGGTCGGTGCCGGCCCCGCGCAGCGTAAACGTGCTGTTGATGCGGCTGTAGGTGGTGTCGCCGGTGAGGGCGGCCACGTCGAGGTTTTCCACCCGGCCCTGCGTCACGCGGTAGGTCAGCGTCTCGCCAAACGTCGCGCCGCCGCGCACGGCGATAAGGCCTTCGGGCAGCAGCACGCGGGCGCTCAGGTCGAGGTCGCCATTTGCCAGTTCGGCGCTTATGAGTCCGTCGGTGAGGGCGTAGTCGTTGATGCGCGACGGGTTGAGGTTGGCGCGCGCCTCCACGCGGGCGGTCTCCGGGCTGATGCCGCGGCCCTGCACGCGCAGGGTGCCGTCGAGGTTGCTCGACTGCGCGCCGCCCTCGCTGAAGCGGGCGATGTCGACGTTCCGAAAGCGCCCGTTGAGGTCGTAGCGCGGCTCGTCTTCGAAAGGCCACACCTGCCCGCCCAGCCTGAAGGCCGCGCCGCGCAGGCCGGTGGCGAGTTCTATCTGGCCGCGTCCGCTGTAGAAACGGGCGTCGAGTACCGTGCGGTCAAGCGCGAATTCGCCGAAGCGTGAATCGGTGAGCGTGGCGTGCGCAGTGCCCGAGATCTGGTCAAGCGCGGGTCCTTCGAGGTCTGCGCGGAGGTCGAGGTTGACCCGGCCCGCAGGCGGGCTGTCGGGGGGGCCGAAAAAGCCGGGGTCGAGGTTGCGCACCTGCCCGGTGAAGTCGTAGGCCACTCTATCGTCGATAGCCGGGGTGAAGGTGCCTGCAAGGGCTACCGTCGCGCCGTCGGATAGGGTGCCGTCGAGGTCTATTTCGAGCAGGCGCTGCGAGCCGGTGATCTCGGCGTCGAGGGTGAGGCTGCGGTCGGGGTCTACGGCGACAAAAGGGGCGATGTCTCTGAACGAGAGCGGCTGCGCCGTTAGCTTGAACCGGATGTCGCTCACGTCTGCATCGTCGCTTTCAGGTAGCCTCAAACGCCCGTCGGCAAGCACGCGCGAATGGTCGGAGAGCAGCCGCAGGTCTTGCACGGTGAGGACGTTGTTGATCAGCGACGCGCCCGTGCGGAAGGTGCCCTCGCCCAGGTCGGTAGGCAGGGTGTAGGCAAAGCGGAGCGAGTCGAGGTTAAAGGCAACCGACTCGGTAAGCAGGAGGCTGTTCAGGTCGCCCCGAAGGCCCGTGATACGCAGGGTCGAGTCGCGCTCGGGGTTGTAGAACTCTATCGCGGCCTGCGTGCGGCGCACTTTCAGGTCATCAACCTGGATGCGTAGCCCCTGCGTCGTGTCCACGAGGGCGAGCGTGTCGGGCAGAAACGGAATGGAAATGTCGAAAACCTTGTCCGGCCCCTGCTCGATGTTGAGGTACGCGCCGGAAAGGTAGCCGCTGCGTATGTGTAGCCTTTTGCCGGGCAGGGCGAGCAGGTTGTACCGCAATTCCAGCGTGTCGATAAGGGCCATCGGGGTGCCATTCTCCCGCATCAGGCGCACGTCGTACAGGCTGAGGTTGGAGAGCCAGTTGCCTTTCACCTCGCCTACGCTCAGCGTCGCGTCTTCATAAGGATTGACGGTGCGCAGAATCACCGCCAGTGCGCGCTCGGCACCAGGCCGGGTCTGCAGCGCGAGCAGCAGCAGAACCACCAGGCCTACCACCACGAGCAGCAGGATGCCGAGCCCTTTGAGCACGGCACGCCCCACGCCACCCGATTGCGGCGCGGCTTCTTCAGGGGTTTCCTGGCCGGGGGCTTCTGGCGGAGTAAGGGTACGGGGTTCCAAGAGAAATCAGTCAGGCAGCAAATAGAAAGCAAGCGCGGCAGCGGCGCATCTACCAGAAACGCAAGATCGGGCACCATACGCGTGGTTGCTGTACCACTTTTGTGAGAGCACACGCGAAACGCGCGCAAACGGCGGCTGCGCGTGCAGGGGCGAGGGCTAAAATGCCTGCCCGATGCTCAGGTGAATCTGCATCCGCCGCCAGAAGCTGGTGCCCCGGTCATCCCCGGTTATAGCCTCGCACGCCCCGCCGGCGGGGATGTTATTGCGCAAGCAGTAGAGTCCGGCGGGACTGTACAGGTCCTCGTCGCTGGGGTTGAGCTTGAAGCCGAGGTCGAAGCGCACATACCCGATAGGCGTCTGGTACCGCAGGCCGCTGCCCGCGCCGTAGCGCAGGCTCGTGGGGCGGAGGATGCCCTCGGTGATCTGCCCGAAGTCAAGGAAAACAGCGGTAGACCATAGCGGGCCGAGGCCGGGGGCGGGCAGGCGCAGCTCGATGTTGCCTGCCAGCTTTGCCAGCCCCCCCAGGGGCTCGTACCTGAAATTCTGCACCGACAGCGAGTCGGTAGGGCCACCGAGGGTACCCCCTACCGGCGTAAACACGGAATCGGCCTGCAAGAGGCGCGGCCCCAACTGCTGCAGCCCCCAGCCGCGCACGTCGGAGGCCCCACCCGCGTAAAACCGGATCCGGTCAAAGCGAAACTCCGTCGCCGGGTCCTCCTGGTCGCGGCTGATGCCGAAGGGCCACAGGCGTCCCCCGAAAAGACGCGCGGCCAGGCTCAGCCTGTCCGTCAGCGGCTGGTAGCGCGACACTTCGAGCCCCGCCTTCGTGTACTGTACGCCCGAGCCGGGGATGACACCGCCGGCTTCTTCGAGGAGGGGGCGGATAAGGGTGCCCCGCCGGGGGTTGAAAAAGTCATCCACCTTTCCCAGCGTGGCGCTCAAACTCACCACGCTGCGGTCGTAGACGGCCTGCTCAAAGTCGGCATCGCTTCTGAGCGGTGCCGCCTGTGCGTAGGTGTACTGCGCGCTGACGGTGCGGAACGGCATCAGCTCGTAGAGTAGCGTGGTAGAGGCCCCGACCTCGCGGTAGAAGCTCCGGATGTTGGGGTTTTCCTCGCGCACGTAAAAAGGCGAGACGATGCCCGAGAGCTTGCGGCTGAATACATACGGCTGCCGCAGCGAGGCCGACACGCCCAGCCGGGTGATAGGCTCGAACGAGCCGCCGGGCTGGGCGCCGAAGCCGCTGCGGTACTCGCCGGTGACGGTGAACTGCCGCGCGCCACCGAAAAAGTTGCGGTGCGTCCACGAGGGTTCCAGCACGATGCCGTCCTCAAATCCATAGCCCGTCTGGGCACGGATAAGGCGCAGGTTGGCCTCCCGCAGGGTGTAGCGGACGGTGACGGTGCTGTCGCGTGGCTGTGTGGGCAAATCAGCCACAGCCACGCGGAACAGGTCGAGGCCGAACAGGTCGCGCTGGCCTTCCACCATCTTGCGCTGGGAAAAGGGCTGCCCTACCTGCAAGGCCAGCTCGCGCCGCACAATGCGGTCGGGGACGGACAGATTGCCCTCGATAAGGACAGAATCCACAACGGTGAAAGGGCCCGGGTCAATGGTGAGGTTGAGGGCTATCCGGTTCTCGGCAAAGTCCACGAGCGAGTCCGCGTCGAGCGTAACGAAGGCATACCCCCGGTTGCGGATCCAGTCGAGGATGCTGCCTCTGGCAAGGGCAAAGGTGGTGGTGGTAAAGCGCTCGCCAGGCCGTAGCGGGCTTTGCTGCCGAAAGCGGAGCCACTGCTCGCGCGTGCGTCCGCTGAACTCGTCAGCCACGCGCGTGCCTTCCGGCGTCTGGTACGAGATCGAGTCGATCAGCAGCGGCGGGCCTTCGTCTATGGTGAAGATCACCGCGATGGTGTTTGAACTGGTATCGAGCTGCGAGGCCGGATAGTCTACCTGCGTCTTTAGAAAGCCGTTGAGCTTGTAGAAATTCCGGATGCGGACAACGTCTTTCTGCAGTTCGATAGGCACGAGCGGGTACCTGTCAGGGCGCCAAAACGGCAACGACAGCACCTTTTTGACACGGTCCAGGAAGGTAGGCTCGCCTGTGGCCAGCAGCGCCGCCTCGATAATCTCGTCTTCAGTAAAAGTCTGCGTGTCGACAAACTTGAAGCCGATGCCGCGCACCGTGGTCGCGTCGTTGGCGAAAAAGAGCGGTGCCTGTGCGTGCGCGCCCATCGGGAGGCCCAGCGCCAGCAGGATGAGCAGGGAAAAGGTGCGCAAGGGTAGAGGCGTAGCGTCGAGGGTAGGAAAGATCAGGCAGTAACGGGTGAGAAAGCCCGTGCGTGTGGCCGGCGGCGGCCGCAGAGGACGTCGGCTCGTATGTTGCCTTTGGTACGGAAGTGCTGCGAGCGAATCCGCTTCTCGTTCAGAAAGGCCACCAGCGCCCCGATGCACAGCACAATCCCGGAGTAGTAGATCCAGAACCCAAAAGCCAGGATGAGGCCAAACGTGCTGCCCACGTCAAACGCGGCCACGTTGGCGGCATAAAAGGTGAACGCGTACTTGGCCACCTCCCACAGCAGCGCCGTGGTGATGGCGCCCCGCAACACGGCGCGCCGGGGCGGGCTCGGGCGGGGCACAAAGTAAAACAGCTGCGCAAACATGGCGACCGAGATGATCAGCGGCAGCAGCACGCCCAGCACGTTGAAGAGCAGCCCCCACCCCTGCGACAGCCAGGAGTAGTCAAATCCGTACCACCAGAAAAACTCGCTGCCCATCCTGTTTATCCATTGCACCCCTACAGTGGCGCTCATGCTCAGCACAAACAGGAGCCCTACCTGCCCTACCATGCGCAGATCGAACACATAGCCGCCCAGAATCGGGCGCTGCTTATGGTAGTCCTCGGCAAAAATGCTCGAGATGACCGCCCGCAGCGTCGTCATGAGCGTGATGGCAGAGATGAGCAGGCCGACAGTGCCGATAAGGGTGATCGTCCCTGATGCGCTCTGCAAATCGGTCAGAAACTGAAGCGTTTTTTCCGTCTGGTACGGCGGCAAGAGATCCCGTATCTGCCGCGCGATGATATCGAAGGCGCGCTCTCCGCCCAGAATATCGGAGACGAATTCGCTCTGCAATGCGCTGCCCAGGATACCGGTAGCGAGAATGAGCAGGGGCACGATGGTGACGAGCACCTTGAAGGCGATGGCCTGTGAAAACAGGAAAACGTCCTTGCGCGCGAGCTCCTGGACAAGCCCGCGGAGGTAGTAGAGCGCGCCGCGCTTGAAAGGCTGGAAAAAAGAGAACGTCACGGCAGTGCCGCTCAGAGTAAGAGAAAAGGAGCGAGAGGTAAGGATAGCGGGTCGGCCGGGCTGGGATTCAGGCCGCACGCAGCCATAACTGCAAAATTACGGCGTAACGCGCCACGCGGGTGCCGATGCCGACGAGCGTGAAAAACCACAGCGGCACACGCACCATACCTGCCACGAGGCATAACGGATCTCCCACGACAGGCAACCACGACCCCAGCAGGCTCCACCGTCCCCAGCGGCGCGACCATTCGAGGGCACGCCTGCCGCTGGCACTGCGCGCCAGCTTTTCTTCGATGCGCGGTGCGAAAAGCGCGCCCAGCGCGTAGTTGGTGGCGGCCCCGAGCGCGTTGCCAGCCGAGGCCACCACAAGCGCTGGACCCGGCGGCACCCCCATCGCCAGCGCAGCCACAAAGGCCACCTCCGATGATACTGGCACGAGCGTCGCGCCCAGGAAGGCGGCACCGAAAAGCCCCCACAGGCCGTACGCCGCTACCCATTCAGCCATCGCCGTTGCGTTTTATGTGTGCGGCGTGCAGAATAACTGCCGCCACGCATTCCCCACCCGGTTCTCGCTTGCCCACCTGCGTTACCGCGTTACGCGCTCGCCTTGCGGGGCTCCGTCTGCGGAGGCGCGCCATCGAGCACCGTTTCGCGCGTAATGCGGCAGTGGCCGATCTCCGGGTGCTCGTGCAGATCGAACATGAGGTCGAGCATTGCGCCTTCCATAACAGAGCGGAGGCCGCGCGCGCCGGTGCCCAGGCGCCGCGCCTTTTCCACGACCGCGTCCAGCGCGTCGTCGTCGAACGAGAGCGTGGCGCCGTCCATGGCAAACAGCTTCTGGTACTGGCGCACGAGCGCGTTGCGCGGCTGCGTGAGAATGCGCTTCATCGCCTCGTCGGAGAGCGCGTTGAGGGCCGTAGAAACAGGCAAGCGTCCTACCAGCTCGGGAATCAAACCAAAGCGCAGCAGATCGTCCGGCTCGACATGCTGGAAGATGGCCGGGTCGTTTTTGTCGACGCGCGCCGCCGCTGCCGAGTGAAAGCCGATGGTAGTGGTGGAAAGGCGGCGCGCCACGATCTCCGAGAGCCCGTCGAACGCCCCACCGCAGATAAACAGGATGTTGCGGGTGTCCATGTTGATCAGGCTCTGCTCGGGGTGCTTGCGCCCGCCTTTGGGCGGCACGCCCGCAATGGTGCCTTCGAGGATTTTGAGCAGCGCTTGCTGCACGCCCTCGCCCGACACGTCGCGCGTGATAGAGGCATTATCGCCCTTGCGCGCAATCTTGTCGATCTCGTCTATGTAGATAATGCCGCGCTCAGCGCGCTCGACGTTGAAGTCGGCGGCATGGAGCAGGTGCGAGAGGATGCTTTCCACGTCTTCACCCACATACCCCGCCTCGGTGAGCGCCGTCGCGTCGGAGATGGAGAACGGCACGTCGAGCACGCGCGCGAGCGTGCGGGCCAGCAGCGTCTTGCCCGTACCCGTAGGGCCGATCATCAGGATGTTCGACTTTTCCAGCTCTACATCCTGGAAGTCGGGCAGAAAGTCGCCTGAATCGACGCGTTTGTAATGGTTGAAGACGGCGACGGAAAGCGCCTTTTTGGCTGCATCCTGCCCGATAACGTACTCATCGAGCGAGGCCTTGATCTCGCGGGGCGTGAGGCGTCCGCGTGGACCGTTGCGCCGCTGCGTGGGTGCAGCGGCGGATGGCACCGCGGGCAAGGGCCCGAGGTCGCTCCGCACGATGGCGTGGGCGTCCTTGATGCAGCGGTCGCAGATGTAGACCTCGGGGCCCGCCACCATGGAAGCGACTTCGTGCGCAGTACGTCCGCAGAAAGAGCAGCGGATCACGTCATCGCTGCGCCGGGTGCTCATGGGGTCGGGTAGAAAAGGGCAGGGGGCAAAGTCGTAATATCGGGCTTGCCGAGCAGAACGTTAAAAATAAGAGCCACGGCGTACGGGTTGTTCCATAGAAGAAACAGCGCGTATGCAGCAGCGCCAAGATACGGTGCTGCGCCGGGTTGCCTCGTGCCGGGGACATCTGCGCCTGATCTGCGTCTTTGGAGGCCCCTCTATTTGTTATCTCTC
>PPFU01051072.1_pt1 | contig 13080 bp, 9 predicted proteins | sample 1535991 | NCBI WGS metagenome assembly PPFU01 (sample SAMN04901290, study PRJNA319586) | Hypolithon metagenome, whole genome shotgun sequencing project. | isolation source: Antarctic Hypolithon | place: Antarctica: Miers Valley | collected 2014
GGATCGGTTTATATTCCCTTTCCAGCTATCCTGGATATATTAGGTGGCCAGGAAGCAGAGCGCTCCTCGTGGGTGCAGATCGTGTGGCAATTCAGGTTGCCTAAAGCCATCACCGCTATTGCTGCTGGTGCAGGACTTGCCTTGAGTGGGCTACAGATGCAGACTTTATTTAGAAATCCGCTGGCGGGCCCTTTTGTCCTCGGGATCAGTTCAGGTGCTAGTCTTGGTGTTGCACTTTTAGTAATGGCAGGTTTTTCACTGGGTGGAATCCTTGTACTTGACGGGGCTTATGGTCGTTGGCTGATTGTCATTGCGGCTAGCATGGGCTCTGGTTTGGTGCTGATGCTGGTTGTTGCTGCTACTATTCGCATCAAAGACAGCATGACCTTATTGATCCTTGGCCTTATGTTTGGCAGCGCAACTGGAGCCATTGTAAGCGTACTGCAGTTTTTCAGCCAGGCAGATCAGATTCAAGCTTACCTAATCTGGACCTTCGGTAGCCTGGGAGGCTTAAACTGGCTGGATCTTTACATCCTTATTCCTGTTACTATCGCAGGCGTATTGATCTCTTTGTTTCTATGCAAGCCGCTTAATGCACTCTTATTAGGGGAGAACTACGCGCAAAGTATGGGGTTGAACCTAAAAGCTACCAGGCTTTGGATCATCATCAGCACCAGTCTGCTGGCCGGAGCCATCACGGCTTTTTGTGGTCCTATTGCTTTTGTGGGCATCACCGTGCCGCATTTTGCCCGTATTATTTTTAACACTTCCGATCATAAGGTGCTCATTCCTGCCACGCTAATTAGTGGTGCCCTGCTCTTGCTGGTTTGTGACATTATTGCCCAGCTTCCCGGACATGAACAGACCTTACCTATCAATGCTGTAACTTCTCTGTTCGGTGCCCCTGTAGTGATCTGGATCATTTTGCGCAAAAGAAACATCAGTAAAAACTTTGCAGGATGAGTGGATTCGAAGTACATAGCAACATCTTTTTGGAGGCAAAAGCTTTGGCTATTGGCTACGGCAGCGGTAAAAGTGAAAAAAGAGTCGCCTCCGAACTCGATATTGTGCTCCATGGGGGTGAAATGGTCTGCCTTCTGGGACCCAATGGAGCCGGCAAATCCACGCTTCTACGCACCTTAAGTGGCGTTCAAAAGCCGTTGGCTGGTGAGGTGCTTGTAAAAGGTGATGTGCTGGCCAACTTTTCGCGAAGTCAGCTAGCCAAGGTGATCAGCCTGGTACTTACAGACAAAGTACAGGCAGGCAATCTTACCGCTTTTGACGTGGTAGCATTGGGCCGTTACCCACATACCGGATGGCAGGACAAGCTGGAAAGCCAGGATCTTGCACAGATTAACTGGGCTTTTGAAGCTACAGGCAGTGAAGTCTTGAGATACGAGAAAATTAACGAGATGAGCGACGGTCAGCAGCAGAAAATAATGATCGCCCGCGCGCTTGCACAGGATGGAGATATCATTATATTGGATGAACCTACCGCCCACCTTGACATTGGTAACCGAACAGAAATCATGCAGTTGCTAAAAACGCTGGCCGAGGTAACGGGCAAAGCCATTCTGGTAGCGACACACGAATTGGATCTGGCGCTACAAACCGCAGACCAGCTTTGGCTCATGCGACCGCACCAACGAATGGCAACTGGCTTGCCCGAAGATCTGGCCTTGCAGGGCGAACTTAGTGCCTCCTTTGACAGTGCCGGTTTACAATTCGATTTAAAAGAAGGAAGATTCAAGACAAAAAAAAGCTTTTATAACTCCATCAACGTTTCGGGAACAGGCAATGCCTATATCTGGACCTTGCGTGCCCTAAACCGAATTGGCCTGAAACATGATGAATTCGCCAATGAACTGAAATTGGAGGTGCGTGAAACGGAAGACGGTACAATCTGGATATTAGCCCAAAAAGATGGAGTGCAAACATTTTCTTCGTTAGCCGTTTTGATTCGCCTTTTACGTAGGAAATAAACATTTTTAGTTTGAAATGGTATCTATAATAAATTTTTATAGATCATGCACAGGCATACAGCATCTTTTGATTTAATAGTCATTGGCGCGGGGTCCGGCGGACTCAGTGTAAGCCTTGGCTTACTTGAGTTAGGTCTCAAGGTCTTGATGATCGATAAAAGTGACTGGCATATTGGAGGAGAATGCTTGAACACAGGATGTGTTCCCAGCAAAGCCCTGATTCATATCTCGCGACTCATCCAACAGGGAAAAAACGCACAGCCTTTTGGGTATCAATTAGACGGCAAAACAGATATGCTTGCTGTAAAACAATACATCAGCGAGAAGCAACAGTCAATCAAAGCGCATGAGAATACCGCTTTCCTCAGAAAACAGGGCCTAAACATTGTCTTAGGCACTGCTCATTTTGTTGAAAAAGATACCTTAGAAGTAGAAGGAAAATGCTATAAAGGTAAAAATATAGTCATAGCCACTGGTTCCAGCCCGCGAAAACTCGATGTGGTCGGACTTGAAAAGCATAAGGTATTTACCAATGAAAACATCTTTGAACTTGATTACCTGCCAGAAAATTTTCTTTTCGTAGGAGCCGGCCCCAATAGTATAGAATTAGGACAAGCTTTTGCCCGGTTAGGCTCAAAAGTTACCATCGTAGATCGGGGAGAAAAGATCCTAAGCAAAGATGACCCGGCCATTACGCACGTTTTACAACAGCAATTGATCCAGGAAAATATCACATTCTTTTTCAACTCCGAGATTGAAAATTTCAGTCAATCTGAGGCCATTATTAAAAATAAAAATGGTGATACATCATCAGTTCCTGTCGATGCTGTTTTTACCGGTATTGGGAGGATTTTAAATTTTGAAGACCTGCACCTTCAAAATGCTGGTGTAAAAACAAAAGAAGGTAAGATTCAGGTTAACGATCGCCTACAAACCACCAACCCCCAAGTATTTGTATGCGGTGATGCTGCTGGTTCTTTAAAATTCTCTCATGCCGCCGAGCTTCATGCAACAGTACTCATCAATAACTTTCTTTCACCCTTCAAGAAGAAGCTTGAATTGAAACATTTTCCTTGGGTCACTTTTGCAGATCCCGAAGTAGCTACTTTCGGCTTAAATGAAGGTCAGTTAAAGAAAAAAAACACGGCATATGAGAGACTTGAGATGGATTTTCAGGAAGATGATCGGGCTACCACCGACAATTATCAGTATGGCAAATTGATTTTATTTGTCGAGAAAAAAAGATTTAATATAGGTGCTGCAAAAATCCTGGGTGGTAGTATGGTGGCTCCTCATGCAGGTGAAATGACACAGGAACTTATACTTGCAAATACGACCGGTATGCCTATCAAGGAGATATTCAACAAGGTATATGCCTATCCTACCTCAGGTCGTGTGAATAAAAAAATTATTTTGGAAAGGTATAGAAAGCTTGTAAAGCCGTGGCTCCATCTTATCATCAGGGTTTTGTATAGATTTTAAGATCTTATGGTTTCCATTATTGTCCCTGCATTAAATGAATCTGCAACAATTGACAAGACGCTGGCGAATCTGCAAAATCAACAGGGAGACCACGAAGTCATTGTTGTAGATGGAGGGAGTATAGACGATACCCTGCAGATAGCAGCGTCGTTTCCAGGCGTTCGTTGTATATCCTCACCCAAGGGTAGGGCTACACAAATGAACATGGGATCTGAATATGCCAACGGTGACATCCTTCTTTTTTTACATGCCGATTGCCTACTTCCCAATGATGCTATCGTATCCATTGAGAAAATCCTAAAAGATCCTTCAGTAGGAAGTGGTAGCTTCTATATCCGATTTGATAGCAGACACTGGTTGTTGAATATCTATTCTTCCGTTAGCCGCATCAACCATCCCGTCTTCACTTATGGCGATCAGGGGATCTTTGTTGTCAAAGAATTATTTAGAGCTATAGGTGGATTTGAGCCCATGGCGATGATGGAAGATGTGGAGATCCAGGATCGATTACGAAAGCATAAAAGTTTTATAAAAATTTCAAAGCCAATCGAAACTTCCCATAGAAGATTTACAAGCCATGGGATATTTAAACAACAAATAAAAAATATGGTGCTCATTGGTTTATATAGGCTGGGTGTTTCGGCCGATGTTCTAAAAAGGTATTATCCAGACCCTGGCACGGCAAAAAAATAGGGCCGCAAACTTTACGTTTACGACCCATTTCAACCAACCAACTTTGACCCATATTCATATATCGTTCAATGCCCAATCATAGGGATAATAAGTAACTGCATAGGATGCAGGAATTTTTTCTTTACGGTACTTATTCAAATAGGGTAAAATCGATTTAAAATCACCCTTATACCATTCAAAGATCTGTGAAACTTCAACCTTTTTTTGCCCTTGTTTAACCCTGATAAAATAAGGGTCATTAATAGCCAACTTCGTTCTTTCCTCTAGTTGCTGCTCTATCTTGCCAGCTTCATATGCAAAAGGAGCAATCTTAGGACAACCTTTTGCCGCGCATACAACGGCAAAATGTATTCGTGCATCCTGATACGGTTCCAGCAATTTCTTCTTCTCAAGTTCATTTAACGTCAGCTTTTCACCAGCAACCTGGTACTTTACTTTATCAAAAAGGCCAGGTATATCCATGGGAGACTTAACAGGATACTTTGAAGCAATGGCCTTGATCACAATCAAGTTATAGGCGTTAATATAAAAAGCCTTCAGCTCGTCTTTGCTAGCACTATTAAGATCTGTTGTAGCTACCACCTGTATTAGCTCCGCCAAATCCTGCGGGTTATTTTTTATTTTTTCATAGTCAACCATTCCCCCGGAAGTATAATTTCCTAAGAAATCGTTGATGTCTTTGGTAAACGTTGTGTTGGCAAAACCCACCACGCTCACTGAAAACTGCAATAAATAAGCAAACAAAATTTTCATCATCTGGGTGGCAATTTTTGCCTTAATCATCCTGCAAACCAATGAGCCTTCCACATTTATAACCTATCGAAAAAGGCAGGTTTGGTACCGAACGCTACTATTGTATGTACGTACAACAATCGTGCAATGTTTGTCAAAAACTTCAATTAGACGAAATTTAGATTATCCGTCGAAGCTCATTGTCAAACTATTTTCCTTATAAGCAAATACGTAAAAAATTGATGCTAAGATTGTCTGGACGCTGACATATAAATAAATAATTGCGTTCTATTATTGTAAAAAGGTTGGTATATTTAAAATCAATGAAGCACATCGTAATTGTAGGCAATGGAATAGCCGGGATAACGGCAGCCAGACATATTAGAAAACTGAGCAATAACAAGATCACCATCATTTCTGCTGAATCAGATCATTTCTATTCGCGTACTGCGCTGATGTATATCTTCATGGGGCATATGAAATATGAGCATACCAAACCCTATGAAGATGGATTTTGGAAGAAAAACAGGCTGGACCTGTTAAGGGATTATGTAGAAGCTGTCGACGTGAGTCAAAAAACACTAAAGCTACAGCGACAGGGTAAGTTTGCCTATGATATCTTGATTATTGCCAGTGGCTCTAAATCCAACAAGTTGGGGTGGCCTGGGCAAGACCTAAAAGGGGTACAGGGCCTTTATAATCTGCAGGACCTTGAAGCAATGGAGCAAACAACCAAAACGGCCACCCGCGCTGTTATTGTAGGAGGTGGACTTATCGGTATAGAGATGGCTGAAATGCTATTGACACGCAAAATACCTGTCACTTTGCTGATTCGCGAAGAAAACTATTGGGAAAATGTGCTACCCCCGGAAGAAGCAGCCTTGGTAAGCAGGCAAATCAAATCGCATCATGTCGACCTACGCAATAAAACCGAGCTTCAGGAGATATTATCTGATGCCAATGGGGCTGTAGCGAGTGTGTTGACGAAGAATGGCGAAGAAATACCCTGCCAACTGGTAGGTTTAACGGTCGGTGTAAGCCCCGCCATCGATTTCCTGAAAGGTAGTACCATCAAGACTGACCGGGGAATACTGGTGAATCGGTTTTTTGAAACCAATATAGAAGATATCTATGCGATCGGCGATTGTGCCCAGTTTATCGAACCTCCGATCGGAAGGAAAGCTATAGAACAGGTTTGGTATACTGGTAGGATGCATGGCGAAACCCTTGCCTATACGATTTGTAACCAAAAGGTAGCGTATAATCCAGGCCCCTGGTTTAATTCGGCTAAATTTATGGATATAGAGTACCAGATTTATGGTGAAGTAAGCGCGCAACCTCAGGCACATGAAAAACATATTTACTGGGAGCATGAAAACGGCCAGCAATCAATCAGGATAGTTTATCACGTGGCGACGCGAAAAGTTATAGGATTTAACCTAATGGGTGTTCGGTATAAGCATGCGGTATGTAATGCCTGGCTGGAAAACGAGGCGATTATTACGGAGGTGATGCAAAACTTAAGGCATGCCAATTTTGATCCCGAATTTTTTAAAAAATACGAAGAAGATGTAGTGCATCAGTATAATTTAATGGAGCCTGAACAGCCTATTGAAGTGAGGAAAAAAAAGTTCTGGAAGATTTTTTAAGCATGAAGTGAAAACTTGGAACAGCATATAAAAAAAATGATGACTAAAATAATTCAAAAGACTGGAATGGCTTTATTTATAGCTGCCATTGCGATATTAATAGGTTCCCTTTTTATCAGTAACTACCAGCTTGCCGATGAGGTACTGAAAGAAGTAATTAGTGAAAGCCAATTACCTCACTTTAAGCAGAATATCGAAGAAATAAAAGGCAGGACTTATACCTCGAAATTTATTTTTTTGAACGATCTGGATAAGGTTATCCAGTCAACCAACACCAGTATCAATGACTACAACCAGATCGGCAATCAAAATCTCGACAACGTATCTTCAATAGACGACTATAATGCTGGTGAGTATAAAGTCAAACTCACTAAAAAAGCGACCCAAGGGATTTTGACTGATCACTCGCTGTTGATGTTATGGTTAACGTTTGGTTTGGGTATAATTGGTGCTCTGCTTTATATTATTCCAAAGATTGCCAAAAGCCCAGGCATAAAAAACGACCACATCTTCCACAGTGCCAATACCAGTGGAAAGGGATGGATAGGATATATAATTGGTGGCCTTCTGATTCTCTTCTATGTGCTGCTTTACTGGTATCCGCAGTATATTACAGAATGGATCCTGTTGATGGATCCTATCAGCTATAGCCTGAATGGCGGAGAGGCAAGCCGATGGTTTTTTTACGGCTTTCTGTACACCCTCGCTATTGTGGTGATGGGGGTAAGGATGATCATTAAATACCGGCACAGCAAATACCATATTATCCGTACTATTTCGGTCATGTTTTTCCAAACAGCCTTTGCCTTTTTAATACCAGAGATCCTGATCAGGCTCAATCAGCCCAGCATGGATTTAAAAAATATCTGGCCGTTAAATTATAATTTCTTTTATGATTATAACCTTGAATCTTTGCTAAGCAGTGGAAACCTGGGTTTGTTTATGTTGATTTGGGGCATTTTATTGATCGTGTTAGCCGTACCGCTTTTTTCCTATTTCTATGGCAAACGATGGTACTGTTCCTGGGTTTGCGGATGTGGCGGGCTTGCCGAAACGCTTGGCGATCCATACAGGCAATTGTCGGACAAGTCAGTAAAAGCCTGGAAAATCGAACGGTGGATGATCCATGGGGTATTAGTATTTGCCATTGTAATGACATCAGCTGTATTATATACTTTCTTTACGGGCTCGGGAAGTTTCCTGTTTATGGACTCTTATACCATAAGGCAGGTATACGGATTTTTAATTGGTGCAGCATTCGCAGGAGTTGTTGGCGTAGGCTTTTATCCATTTATGGGCAACAGGGTTTGGTGCCGGTTTGGGTGCCCGCTCGCTGCTTATATCGGGCTGGTGCAGCGATTTAAGTCGCGTTTCCGCATAACCACCAATGGTGGGCAATGCATTTCCTGTGGCAATTGTTCTACCTATTGTGAAATGGGCATTGATGTACGGTGGTACGCACAACGGGGACAAAATATTATAAGATCCTCCTGTGTTGGCTGTGGTATATGCTCCTCTGTTTGTCCACGTGGAGTTTTAAAACTAGAAAACGGACCTGAAGCAGGCAGGTTTGGAGCCCCAATCCTGATAGGAAACAAGAGCATAACCCTTGAGAAATAATGGTTTCTTCGACCCGGAATCTAAATTATAAGTATATTGTCAAAAACAATAAATGTAATAATTTCTATCAATAGCGATTTATCTCTTCCCATGCGAAAATTTATATGTTTTTTGGTAATTATTGCCGGTTTATCCACCGATGCCTTTGCACAAAAAACAATCGTTTATCCAACTATAGGAGAAATTCATCGGGAAGCTACATTTTTTGATAAAATCATTCCGCCCGATGCTAAAATAGAAGTCTTAGCATCGGGCTTTCAATGGTCCGAAGGCCCGGTTTGGATTAAGGAGGGAGCCTATCTCGTATTTTCCGATGTACCTCAAAATACCATCTTTAAATGGAAAGAAGGAGAAGGTATAAGTACTTTTATGAAGCCTTCCGGTTATACAGGCATAGCCGCCTACAGCAATGAGCCAGGTAGCAACGGCCTTACCCTTCACCCCAACGGCCAGCTAGTCATGTGCGAACACGGTGACAGGAGAATTTCGATCCTGGACTGGAATGGTGGCAAACGAACCCTAACCGATAACTTTGAAGGAAGAAGGTTCAATAGCCCAAATGATGCTGTTTATAACAAAGACGGCGATCTATATTTTACAGATCCACCCTATGGCCTTCCAAAGCAGCAAAATGACCCTGGCCGGGAAATGGATTACGCCGGTGTTTTTCGTCTCTCCAAAAATGGAAAGACCACGTTATTGACCAATGAAATGACCTTCCCAAATGGTATTGCTTTTTCTCCTGATGAAAAGACTTTATATGTAGCCCAATCTGATGCTAAAGCCGCTATATGGAAAGCTTTTCCGGTACTTAAAGATGGGTCTCTGGGAAAGGGAAAGATATTCTACGATGCCACTGCTTCTGTGGGAAAGAAGAAGGGAATGCCCGACGGCATGAAATTAGACAAAGATGGCAATATTTTTGCCACGGGCCCGGGGGGCATAATCGTATTTTCACCGGACGGCAAAGTCCTCGGAACAATTAGTCCGGGAGAAAACCCGTCTAATGTAGCCTGGGGCGACGATGGGTCAGTGCTTTATTTTACCGTCGACATGTATCTGTGTCGGATCAAAACCAGTACCCTAGGAGATGGTTGGTAATTTATTTTTTCCTCCCATTGGAATCGATCTTTATGGTATCCTCAGGCACGAAGGTTAGAAAGCTCAGCTCCTCCTCACGAAACATTTCCTGTGCTATATCCTGTAATTCCTGAGCAGATACCTTCCTTATACAGTCAAAGATATATTCCAGGCTATCAATTTTTCCGGTATCCAGTATACTTTTCCCCATCATAAGCATCAGATTGATGTTGTTCTCTTCTGCCATGGCAAGCTGACCCATGAGCTGCACCTTGGCCCGATGCAGTTGCATATTGCCAAGAATGTGATCGCGCAGGTACCTAAGTTCTTTCAGCACCAGTTTCACGCTTCTGTCAAGCTGGCCTGGCTCTGTGCCAAAAAATATCGCAAAAAGTCCGGTGTCGATATAAGTTTGATAGCTTGCATCTATCGCATATACAAAGCCATATTTCTCCCGCAGCGCGAGGTTAAGCCTCGAATTCATACCCGGGCCACCCAGGATGTTGATGAGCGTAAAAAAAGGCAGTCGCTTTTCGTCCTTATAACTATAGGAAGCCCTGCCAATCGCACACTGGGCCTGGGTAAGGCTACGGGGCACAATTAGATTTTGTGGCTTATAGTTGCTGAATTGTACCCTTTTCCGTTTGGCATTGAAAGCAGGTAAGTCTTTGAGGTATTTCTCTGCAACCTTCAATACTTTGTTAAATGACAGACTCCCAACATAAGAAAAGACGATGCGCTCGCTATGCAAATTATGCGCTAAAAAAGCTTCAAAGTTATCCTTCTTAAAATTCTTTACCGTTTCGCCAGTTCCCAGTATATTTTTCCCAAGCGGGTGGGTTGGAAAAATCAGTTCATCAAAATCATCCTGAATAGCATCTTCCGGTGCATCATAATACATAGCCATCTCTTCCAGAATGACCTTACGCTCCTTTTCGATTTGCTTTTCAGGAAATATAGAATGAAATGTGATATCAGTTAATAATTCAAGGGCATGCTCAAAATAATGATCAAGTACAGAGGCGTAAAAGCAAATCTTTTCTTTGGTGGTATAGGCGTTCAATTCTCCACCGACCGAATCCAATCGGTTGAGAATATGAAAGGCTTTTCTTTTCTCGGTCCCCTTAAAAGCCATGTGCTCCCAGAAATGGGCAAGCCCTTGCTCATCGGCGCTTTCGTCGCGGCTGCCGACATCCAGTACAAATCCGCAATGGACAATTTTGGTGTTGCTAACCTGTTTGTGTACTAATCTAATCCCGTTGGGGAATGTGTGAAGTTCGTAATCTACCATAAACAATTTCAGCGGCAAAATTAATCAATTAGTTGGATATATAGCTACTTCCACTATTTTCTTCACATGTGGTAGTCGATTTCATGATAATCAAAAAAAAAAGCAAGCATCCAAAAAACATTCTTACCCGATTAAGGGATAATAAGTAGGTTATTTTTTATGACCTGTCTCCGGGGGCATGTCATAAAATAGTGCTAGATACCGATAAATACTTGCTGTAATATTGAAGTTTTACGCCTTCCTGGCAGATTTTTATGAACCTGAAACTATGCATAGTCAAAAATTAATACACATACTTTAGCTGGTTAATATCATTTTATATGAAAATAGGGTTTGATGCAAAAAAAGCTTTTGAGTCGCAGGAAGGGCTTGGCAATTATAGTAAGTTTATTATTCGTGCTTTAAGTGAAAATCACCAGGACCATGATTATTTGCTATATACGCCTAAACTGGTCATGCACCAGGAAGCCAAGACGATGTTAGCGCCTGAAAATGTACACGTCAGAACGCCTTCAAAGGTGATTTCCAAAATGAATCTGAGTAGTATCTGGCATAGCACTATCTTGGCGAATACTGCCGTAAAAGACGGAATAGACATCTTTCATGGTCTCTTCAATGAATTGCCACTTGTGACCAACAGAAAGTTGAAGACGGTCGTATCAGTACATGACGTACTGCCCTTTATACATCCCGAGGTCTACTCGATCCTGGATCTGGAGATCATGCGCAGGAGGATAAAACATGCCTGCCAGGTGGCTGATAGGATTATAGCTGTCAATAGCCAGATAGCAAATGATCTTCAGGAATACCTACATATTGCGCCACAAAAGATTGAGGTGATTAATCAAGGATGTGATCCGGGATTTCACAAGGAATATGCACCGCTCGAACTCAATAAAATCATCGACAAATACCGGCTACCACAAGATTATATGCTAAATGTTGATAGTGCCTCCACCTGGCACAATACGTTGTTGATTCTGCAGGCCATGGAGCTAGAGCCCAACCTGGATATACCCCTCGTAATTATCGGAGAAGATTCATTTTATAAAAAGACACTACTCAAATTTGCAAGAGACAAAGGCCTAAGCAGTAAGGTGATCTTCCTACATCATGTGGAAAAAGAGGATTTACCGAAATTATACCAGTTGGCCAAAGTGTTTGTATATCCTCCAAAAGTTGAGTTAGGCTGCCTTCCTATCATTGAAGCTCTGTGTTCTAAGGTTCCTGTCATAACTACCAAGGGAACCTGCTTCTTTGAAGCAGGTGGTCCGGCCTCTATTTATATCAATCCCGATGACCCGGAGGAACTAGCGGAAGCCATCATGGGTGTCATCAGCAACGCCTCCATAGCAGGAAAAATGATTTTGAAAGGTGAATCTTATGCCTGCCAGTATAGTGAAAAGAAAATTGCCAACGAACTGATGTTCCTTTATAAAAAATTGGTCGTGTAAACTTCTCCGGGTCAATCTTTAGTCGCCGACGCCGTTATATTTTCTAAGTTTTGATTACCTTCATGTTTTCGCACATATTAGTCCATTAACTTCTTAAAAGTAAGTTCTTATGCGATACGCACCTATTGATAAGGCATTGTTTAAGCACAACCGTGCGTGTTTTGTTGACATGCTTAAACCAGCTTCGATGGCTGCGTTTAATTCTAATGATATCATGCCCACCAATGCTGACGGCACAATGCCCTTCAGACAGAACAACGATCTTTTTTACCTTTCAGGTATTGACCAGGAAGAAAGCATTCTGCTCATTTTTCCTGATTTTCATGACAACACCTATCAGGAAGTTTTGTTTTTAAAGGAGACCAACGAGAACATAGCGATTTGGGAAGGACATAAATATACAAAAGATGAAGCCTATCAAACTTCTGGTATCAAAACCGTACTATGGATAAGTCAGTTTGAGCAGGTATTCAACACGCTGATGGCCGAGGCCAAGCATGTTTATTTAAATGCCAATGAACATATCAGGGCCGTCGTTGAAGTAGAAACGCGTGATAGCAGATTTACCAAGTGGTGCCAGGGTAAGTACCCTCTGCATCAGTATGAGCGGGTGGCTCCTTTAATGAGCAATTTAAGGGCAATCAAATCATCTGTAGAAATTGAGTTGATGCAGCACGCCTGCAATATTACTGAAAAAGGTTTTCGCCGTATCCTTGACTTTGTAAAACCGGGGGTGACCGAGTACGAAATAGAAGCCGAGTTCATTCATGAATTCATTCGAAACAGGAGCAAGGGCTTTGCGTACCAGCCGATTATTGCTTCGGGTGCCAATGCCTGTGTGCTACATTATATTGCTAATAACGAAGTATGCAAAGACGGAGAAATCATCTTATTCGATGTAGGCGCAGAATATGGCAATTACAATGCGGACATGTCGCGGGCCATTCCGGTTAATGGTCGCTTTTCCAGCAGGCAGAAGGCCGTTTACAATGCTGTATTACGGGTAATGAGAGGTGCAATGGAAATGCTTCGGCCAGGCAATACAGTTGCTACCTACCACCACGAGGTGGGCCTACTGATGCAAAGTGAACTAGTAG
>PPFU01012200.1_pt1 | contig 13079 bp, 10 predicted proteins | sample 1535991 | NCBI WGS metagenome assembly PPFU01 (sample SAMN04901290, study PRJNA319586) | Hypolithon metagenome, whole genome shotgun sequencing project. | isolation source: Antarctic Hypolithon | place: Antarctica: Miers Valley | collected 2014
CCATTTCCAATCTCCTCCATGATCCAAAATAACAAAGATTTCGGACCACTCAGAAGGGGGCAGATCAATCCGGTGGCGCTTGATTTCGTCGAGTGTGCGGCCATGCTGGTGCGCTGTTTTAAAACGGCCGTCAGGCGGAATCAACGGGGGACGATTGAGCGGTCAACTCACCGTACAAACGCGGATTATCAATGGCCCGGCAACCCAGCCGTTTTTAACCTGCAGGTTTCGCCAGTTCCCGAGCCGGCGATCTGGGCAATGATGATCGTCGGCTTCGGCGCGATCGGGGCAGCTAAGCGTGGCAAGCGTCGGCGCGACACAAGGGTATCCGTCGGCTACGCCTGATCTAACGCAGGTCGCTCGCCGACGGGTAAGAACCGTCTGTGTGCAATCTCGACGCATGACGAAGGGCGCCAATGAGGTCGCCCGGCTGTTCGGCACCACCTCTAGCCCGCAACGCGGCGGCCGAGGTGTTCCCCGGCTATTGATGCCCCATCCCGGCCCGATCCAGGCTTGGTCTTTGCAAGCGGCGGGCCGCGCAGCAAGGCGTGGGGCTCCCCACATGTGCTCGACAGCTCCTTCTTCGGACCGCTCGAGCGATCGTGCAAGCTCATCAGCCCGCTTTCTGATGGCGGGCGCAATTCCGGGTCCGGGATCACTCGCAGCCGTCGCGCGGCGGGGCGAAACGGGTGTGCAAGGCGCCGCAAGAGCGCTGCTCCGGAGTCATAAGCGGGTCACATGCCGGCGGCAGGGATCCGTGGGGTTTCAGCGGCGCTTGGCGAAATGGACCGGGTCAGCATCTTCACGACAGACCGGGCGGCTGCGCGCTTCGCGCCGTTCCTTGATGGCGCGACATTGTTCGGTTTCGAACTGCTGCCCACCTCGGGGCCTGGGCGGATGGTCGACGAGCCGGCATGGGCATTCGTCGATTGGGTGCTGGACGAACTCTCGGGTCTCGAGATGTGCCGCCGCCTCCGCGCGGACCCGCGTGTGCGCGGAGCCCACCTGACCATGGTGCTGGAGCGCAACGATGGCGAGGATCGCCGCAGATCCTTGATGGCGGGGGCCGACGACTACGCTGTTGGGCCGCTCGACCGGCAGACGATCCTCAGCCGGGTGCTCGCGCTGCATGCCTCGGCCCGCCTGCATAACCCGGCGTCGCTCATCATTGCCGGCGACCTGCAGGTCAATGCAGCGGGCGAGCAGGCCCGCTGGCGGGGGCGGCTGATCCCTCTGCGCCCTAACGAATTTCGCTTGCTGCGCTTCTTGACGCAGAACCCCAACCGTGTGCTCTCACGGCAGGAGCTGGTCGACGCGCTGGGCAAGGCCGGGCAGCCCGATTGCCTGCGGACGGTGGATGTATGGATGAAGCGGCTGCGCTTCGGCCTGCGCAGCGTGGATGCGGCGCGGCTGCTGCGGACCGTCCACGGCAGGGGCTACGTGCTCGACCTGCCGTAGAAGCACGGCCGGGCGGCGGCCGTCGATGCCCGGGCCAGCGGCAGTTCCGCCCGGCCCGGCCCGCTTCTAGAACGTCACCGACAAGGATGCCGCGTAGGCGGTGCCGATATCGTAGGAGTTGATGTCGATCCGGGTGGTCCCGTTGTCCTGGAATTCCTCGTGGCCGCGCCCAAAGATGTTGCGCGCCTCCAGCTTCAGTTCCACCTGCGTACCGCCGAGATCGAAGCCCTGCCGCGCGACGATATCGAAGCGCAATCCGGGGTCTTCCACAATGTCGGGCAAGTTGCCGAAGCTGCGGCTGACGACCCGCTCGCTGGCATAGGACAGCAGGAAGGTCAGCTGCTGCAGCCGGTCGAGGTCGTTAAGGCCCAGCTGCACATTGGCCAGATGATCCGATTGCCCCGTCATCGGTACGCCGTCGCGGAAATACAGCAAGGCGTCCGACACAGACGAGCCGAACACCGCGGTCTGATCCCCTTCCTCCACCTGCAGCTCGGACTGGGTGTAGGTGTAATTGGCGATCGCGATCAGCTCCTTGCTCGCGAACCCACCGCCGAGCCCGATCAGGTCGTAATGATATTCAAGCTCCACCTCGGCCCCGTAGAGCTGTGCCTTGGGCGCATTTGCGAAGCTGCTGAGCACGCGACCATCGGTAAAGGTGGAGAAGGTTTCGATCGGCCGCTCGATATCCTTGTAGAAGCCCGCGACCAGCACGCGATTGCTGCCACCGAGGTAATATTCGAGCCGCCCCTCGTAATTGGTCAGCTCGCTATCCACGAGCAGCGGATTGCCGGTGAACAGGCGGGTTGATTCCGGATCCTGGTACGGCTGGAAGATCAACTCGCGAAATTGCGGACGGGCGATCGTGCGCGACGCGGCAAGGCGCGCCTGCAGGCCATTGCCGAACTCGTAGGTCAGCGTTCCGGCCGGCAAATAATACTCGTTCTCGAGCAAGGTGGAAGCATTGATGATGCCGGGCTCCGCGAACACGCTCGTGTCGGGCACCACCGATTGCTCGGCCCGCTCGTAGCGCAACCCAACCTCGATGACTGCGCCGCTGATCGGCTGCAACTGCAGCTGGCCATAGGCGCCATGCACCTCGAGATTTGCAATGAAGGCCGGCGTGGCCTGGGTTAGCTCGATCAGCTGGATCTGGTACGGCAGATCGGTGTTGCGCGGATCCTCGCCGAAATCGATGATCGCGTCACTCAGCAGATAGGTCGGCTGGAAGAGGCTGAACGGGACCGGAAGGTTGCTCGAACGGAATAGAAAGTCGCGCCGCGACGAGTAGCGATCGGTCTTCGAATAGGCATAGCCGACCGTGGCCGTGACCCAGTCGAACAGTTCGTAGCTGAGATCGCCGGCTCCGTAATACAGGTCTTCGGTCAGGTCCGAAAAGGCGACGCTGGCGAGGCTGCGCTGACCATCGAGCGTGTTCTGCCACAAGTCGCGATATTGATTGGATTCGTCGGGGTTGCGGAAATACTGGAAGCTGTATTCGAAAGGGGCCTCGCGCTGGGTCTGGGCGTAGCCGGCGCGCAGATCCGCACTGAGTGGACCGAATTCCAGCTCGCCGACGAATTGGGTGTTGAGCAATTGTCGTTCGTACCAGGCGGTGTTCTGCACCGCCTCATCGTTGCCGTTCTCGAAATTCTGCCCGAGCCCCAGCACCGATTGCTTGAGGGTATCACGGATAAACAGGTTGGTAAGCCGGAAGCGGTGTTCGGCAATCTCCAGACCGAAGCCCAGTAGCGCGTTGACCAGAATGCGATTGTCCGTGGTGTAGTCGGTGGACGAGCGGCGCAGTTCCAGGTCGGAATCGGATGGCGCCTGGCTGAGAATCACGCGGTTGCGCCACTGGTTGCTGATCCCGGCGGTGGCGATCACGCCGAGACGCCCGCCATCGCCGAAATCCATTCCCGTGCCGCCGGTGGCCGAACCGGAGAAATTGACCGGCAGCTTGCCGATCTTCTGCAGCGTCATGAAGGTGGGGACGGTGATGTCCTTGATGATCGCGCGCTGAACCTCGCGGCTGACATCGTTGATCCGTTGCCCACTGTCGAAGAAGGCCTGCAGCGCCGGCGGGTTGTCGCGCGCGCCATTGTCGAACCCGGTCCAGTCGATGCCCGAGCCGAAATAGCTGTAGCCCGGCTGGAGCGTGGTCTCAGTATCGCCGCTGAGCCCGCCGCCGATAGTGAGGAAACTCTCCTCCGGTACCGAGCGGGTGGTGAGATTGATCACGCCGCCGCCGAATTCACCGGGATAATTGGCCGAATAGGTCTTCTGCACCAGCGAGGAGGCGATCAATCCGGTGGGAAAAATGTCCAGCGGAACCACGCGGCTGAGCGGCTCCGGGCTGGGCAGCGGCAGGCCGTTCAGCATGGCGAGCGAATAACGGTCGCCGAGGCCACGGACGAAGACCAGGCCGCCGCTCTGCACCGAAAGACCGGTGACACGGCCGAGCGCGCCAGCGATGTCGCCCTCGCCCGTGCGGGCGATCTGCTCGGCGGAGAGCACGGAGATGACTTGCGAGGCGTTGCGCACTGGATCGCGGCTGACGCGGCCGGTGACGATGATGGTGCCGCCAGGGGCGGAAATGTCCGCCTCCTGCGCGAAACCATCTTCGCGCTCCGGCTGGGTGCCCTGCGGGCCGACCGGCTGGGAATCGGGTTGGGCCGGCTGGGCTGGCGAGGGGGGAGCCTGCACGCCGGCACCGGCATCCCCGGTGGTGCCCTGCGCGATGGCCGCGCCGGGCAAGGTCAGTGCGGTCGTGTAAAGAAGCAGCCTCGCCAGCTGCTTGCCAGTGGTCATGGTACAGACCCCCTCATGAGTCGGTTCTGAAACGCCCAGGGCAATGCCCCGGAACAAGAGCAGGGGAGGGCCGGCCGAACTGGCCGCGCCCTCCCCGGTCACTCACTTCACATGTAAACCGGCAGCGAGGTGCACAGGCCCGTATTGTTGGTGCCGAAATTCGCCGTCACCGAGTTGCAGGTCCAGCCTTCGTACCAGGTATCGCCCGGCCGCACGGCGCCGATGTAGGTGGTCGTATCGAAGAAGGTGCTCAACGTGTTCGCGTTGAACGCCGGCACCGCGGTCTCATTGGCCCCGTTGATGAACAGATTGGTCAGCGTGGGTGTGTAATTGGCATTGTTGTTGGTGCCGGCATTGAAGATCGCCGCGACCGATTCCGCGGTCGAGCCGTCCGATCCGATGAAGGTGGGCGCGGCGCACTGCATCACGACCGAATGGAACACCGGCGGGCCGTTCTCGTCCATCGCGGGATCGGCGGCCTGGACGGTTTCGGCATGGCGGATGCGCAGGCACTGGTCGGTCGGGCTGATGACGATGCCGTTGACCAGCGTGTAATCGGTGCCGCCGCGCAGGAAGATCTGTGCACCGGCATCGGCCGCGGTGTTGGTGCCGATGAAGGTGAAGTTGGCGATCTTGGTGTCCTGACGCGGGATTTGACCGCGCAGATCGTTCGAATCCGCCTCGATCAGGGCATCGTGCACGTTGTTGTTCTGCACCACGATCACATATTGCAGATTGGCCTTGAGTCCCGTGTCGGTATCGATTGAATCGTCTTCGGCACCGACCACGATCAGGTACTTCATGTTCACATAGCCGCCAAAGAACTCGACGCCGTCGTCCGAGCTGTTGAACGACATGATGTGGTTGAAGACCGTGTCGCGCTGCGTGCCGCCGGTGGTGAGCGATTGCAGTTCGGAGCCGCCGGTGAGCGTGAAGCCCGAGAAGCGGATCTGGACGTAGCTGAGCGTGCCGCTGCTGCCGGCGATCGTGGCGCCGCCGAACAGAGCCGGGGCTGCCGTGCCTTCGACCTGGCGTTCGCAAGCCACGGTGCCTGGCGTGGCAGCCGGCGCCACGCAGTCCGTGACCGGGGCGCGGCCGCTGAGCACCACGCCGCCCCACTGGCCGGACGACGTATCGTTGTTGAGCCCAAGCACGTTGTCGCGGCTGGTAAAGATGATCGGACGCGTCGCGGTGCCCACGGCGTCGATGAAGTTGCCGCGATTGACGTTCAGGAAGGATTCGCCGCTCGCATAGATGATCACGCCCGGATCGATCCCCAACGTGACGTTCGTATCGGGCAAGCCATCGCTGGCATCCGGCGCCGGTCCGCCATCGGTGCCGACATCGACCCGGCCGTTCATGCGGTACAGCAAGCCCGGCACGTAGGGCAGGTTCGAGGAGCGCGTGAAGCGCGCCGGCAGGCGGCAGACGCGGTAGGTCCCGGTCGGGCCGGTGATGGTTTGCTCGTCCACCAGGCCGGCCGGATCGGTGATGGTGGGACAGCCGGTCGCAGGAGTCACCAGCGTCTGGGTCGGAGTCGGCGTGGGCGCCGGGGCCGGCGCAGGCGCGGGGGCCGGCGGATTGTTGATGGTGATGTTGCCGCCGGTGCCAGGCGAAGCGATTTCCTCGGGGCCGCAGGCGGCGAGAGCCAGCACGGAACAGCCAAGGACGAGCGAGCGAGAAAGGTGAGTCACGGCGAACGGTCCCCTCAAAAACCGAGAATCGGATATGCGAAAAATGAAGTCGCCATTCCCCGATACGGACACAGCGTGACAGTTTCTTTGCATCGACGATCTTTGTTGCCGATCGGTCGGTCGAAGGTCGTGCCAGAGGGCGACAGTGCCGGCAGCACGCCAGCGACACACACCTCAGTATGTCGTTTTGATGACAATATTACGTTTTTGTTGCAGTTTGCGACCGAGGGGCGCATTGTTCGCAGCAACAAGCATTGGGAGAACAAACATGGCCGTTTCCATCCTCGCGCTGGCGCTGCTCGCCGCCCAGCCGGGAACCTCGCTTCCCGGCCCCGACACCGATCTGGTCACCCAGAAAGAGGTTGCCTTTGAAACGTTGACGCAGGGTCACTCCGAAAGAGCCGCCGCCGAACTGGAGCAGCGGCTGCTCGACGAGCCCGAGGACCCCGCGCTGCTGATCAACCTTGGCGCCGCCTATGTGCAGCTCGGCCGGGAAGAGCGCGCCGCAGCGGCTTACCAGGCGGCGATCGACAGCCGCACGCGCTACCATCTGGAGCTGGCCGATGGGCGCTGGCTGGATTCGCGCCGCGCCGCGCGCATCGCGCTGCAGGCGCTCGGGACGAGGGCGACGGTCGCCGCTCGCTGAGGGCGAAGGGCCGCTCCGGCAGGATAGTCGGGGCGGCTGCCGGTCGCGGCAAAGCGCCTTGCGCGGGCGCGGCACCGGCTCTTATCGGATTGCAAACCACTGCCCGGCGCTGGCCTTGCACAGTCCGGCGAACCACCCCTTGCCCGCGGCGCCCGCAACTCCTCCTGTCACCGCTCTGTCATTTGCTGTACGCAAGGGCGAGACCCTGGAGGTTTTTCGAATGATTCTGGTCGCAATCAGAGCCGCTGTCGTGCTGCTGGCCACGCTTACCGTGGTGCCGGCCCATGCCGACGTGCTCCAGATCGACGCGCCCGGAAAGGCGCGCTGGATTGCCGGCCCGCAGGCGATTGCTGCCGAGAGCCTCGATCCGGTCGCGGCGCCCGGACTGCTGGCCGAAATACCCGTCGAGGCGCGGGGGGTTCCCGATGGTGCGGTCGCCCTTTCCGGCACCTATGCCGGCGACGTTCCTGCGCTTTACGCCCTGAAGGTGGCCGAGCTTTCGGCGCGGTACGATCTCAGCCCGGCACTTATCGAGGCGTTGGTATGGCAGGAAAGCCGCTGGCGCCCCAACGCCGTCTCGCCAGTCGGCGCGCGGGGATTGGCCCAGCTGATGCCGGGCACCGCGCGTGAGCTTGGCGTGAATGCCGACGATCCTTTCGCCAATCTTGAAGGCGGCGCGCGCTACCTGCGCCAGCAGATCGATCGCTTCGGCGGCGACATCGAAAAGGCGCTCGCCGCCTACAATGCCGGGCCCGGCCGCGTGATCCGCGCCAACGGCATCCCGCGCATCCGCGAGACCCAGAACTACGTAGCGTCTATCATGGGACGCCTGAGCAACCATTCCCGGAGTGATCAGTAAGCATGCATTGGCTTTCCCGCCTGGTTGTCGCCCTTATGGCGCTTGCCATTCCCGCTGCCGCGCAGGCGCAGGACCCTGCCGGCTCTGGCCCGATCGGCGCCGCCGTCGGCTGGATGCAGGGCACCCTGCTGGGCAGCGTCGCCACCGCCGTGGCGGTGATGGCGGTGGCCGCGGTGGGCTTCGGCATGCTCACCGGACGGATGAACTGGCGCTTCGGCGCCACGGTGATCATCGGCGTGTTCATCATCTTCGGCGCCGCCTCGATCGTGGCGGGCATCCAGTCCGCCGCTTCGGTCAGCTGAGCGCAAAGCGATGGACCTCATCCGCCACCCCGTCCATCGCGCGCTCACCCGGCCGCAGATGTTCGGCGGGGTGACGTACAATTATTTCATCATCAATGCCGCGGTGACGACCGAGCTGTTTCTGGTGACAGGCAGCTTCCTGGCGCTGCCGGCAGCGCTGGTGATCCATGGCGTGGGCTATTTCGCCTGCCTGCGCGAGCCGCGGATCTTCGACCTTTGGATCACCAAGGTTTCGAAGTGCCCGCGGGTGAAAAATTGGAAGCGCTGGGGCTGCAACAGCTACACCGCCTGACGAACCGCCCTCTTGGGGGCACGGAGCTGACGCCATGAGTATCAAGTGGCTGGGTGCCGCCGCATGGAGCGCCGGGGAGGCGCATGCCGGCGATCGCCTGCCCTACGCGCGGCTGATCGATGCGAATACGATGCTGCTGCGCGACGGTTCGCTAATGGCCTCGCTCCAGGTGCCCGGCCTGCTGTTCGAGACCGAAGATACGGACGCGCTCAACGCCCATGCGGCCACTCGTGAGGTGGTGCTGCGCTCCAGCCTCGATGCGCGCTTCGTGCTCTATCACCACGTCATCCGCCGCCGGGTCGCGGTGGAGCTGCCCGCCACCTTCGAGGATCCGCTCGCTGCGCATATCGACCGGCGCTGGCGCGACAAGCTTTCAAGCGGCTCGCTGTTCGTCAACGACCAATTCGTCACGCTGGTGCGCCGCCCGGCGCGCGGCAAGGCCGGCCTGGCCGAGCGCGCGAGCAAGCTCATGCGTCGCAGAGGTCGCGAGCAGGTGGAGGCCGATCCCAAAGACCTGCGCTCGCTGCGCGCGGCGATGCAGGGACTGGCTGCCTCGCTCGGCGATTACGGCGCGCAGCCGCTGGGCGATTACGAGGGCCCGAGCGGCGGGACCCACAACGAGCTGCTCGAACTGCTGAGCGCGCTCTACAATGGCGAGATGCGCCCGGTCCGCCGGCCCGAGGACGATACCGACATCGGCCGCATGCTGCCCTACCGTCGCGCCAGCTTTGGCCTCGATGCGATGGAGCTGCGCGGCTCGGCCGGGGCCGAGGGGGCCGATTTCGCCGCCATGCTCAGCCTCAAGGATTATCCCGACGCGACTTCGCCCGGCCTGCTCGATGGCATGCTGCGGCTGCCGTTCGAGCTGATCCTTTCCGAAAGCTACGCTCCGCAGGAGCGGCAAACCGCGCGCGAGAAGATCGATCTCGCCATGCGCCGCCTGCGCTCGGCCGACGAGGAAGCGATGGCCGAGCGGGCCGAGATGATGTCTGCCCGCGATGGGCTGGGCAGCGGCTCGGTGGTGTTCGGCGATCATCATCTGACGGTGATGGTGCGCGAGCGCGAGTTGGCCCGGCTCGACGATGCCACCGCCTCGGTCGCCGCCGCGCTGGCCGATACCGGCGCGATCGTGGTGCGCGAGGATACCAATCTGGAGCCCGCCTTCTGGGGCCAATTCCCGGGCAACGAAGCCTATCTGGTGCGCCGCGCGATGATCTCCAGCGCCAACATGGCGAGCTTCGGCTCACTGCACGGCTTTGCTCTGGGGCAGGCCGAAGGCAACCATTGGGGCGATGCCGTCTGCCTTCTGGAAACCACCAGCGCGACTCCGTTTTTCTTCAATTTCCACCATGGCGATCTGGGCAATTTTTCGGTCATCGGCCCGTCCGGCTCGGGCAAGACGGTGGTGATGAACTTCCTCGCCGCGCAGGCACAGAAATTCAGCCCCCGCACCGTGCTGTTCGACAAGGATCGCGGCGCCGAGCTGTTCATCCGCGGGATCGGTGGCCGGTACGATCGCGTGCGCCCCGGCGAGCCGAGCGGCTTCAACCCGATGGCCCTGCCCGACACCCCAGCCAACCGCGCCTTCCTGCGCGACTGGCTGGGCGTGCTGCTGAAGGCGGAAGGGCCGGAGGAACAGGCGACCATCGCCGGCGCGGTGGATGCGGCCTATGCTAACGATTCGTCGCTCCGGCGCCTGCGCTTCTTCAAGGAGCTGGTCTCGGGCGCCCGCCGCCCGCAGCCGGGCGACCTGGCGGACCGCCTCTCGCCGTGGATCGAGAATGGCGAGCACGGCTGGCTGTTCGACAATCGCGACGACCGGCTCGATCTCTCGACGCGGGTGATGGGCTTTGACATGACCGCGCTGCTCGAGAACCCACGGCTGCGCACGCCGGTGATGATGTACCTGTTCCACCGGGTGGAGGAGCGGCTGGACGGGCAGCCGACCATGATCCTGATCGACGAGGGCTGGAAAGCGCTCGACGACGAGGTGTTCGCCGCGCGCATCCGCGACTGGCTCAAGACGCTGCGCAAGCGCAACGCGCTGGTGGGCTTTGCCACCCAATCCGCTCGCGATGCGCTCGACAGCCGCATTTCCACCGCCCTCGTCGAGCAGACCGCGACGATGGTGTTCATGCCCAATTCGCGCGCCCGCGCGGAAGATTATTGCGATGGCTTCGGCCTTACCGAGCACGAACTGGCGCTGATCCGCAGCCTGCCCGCGCACAGCCGCGCCTTCCTGGTGCGACAACCCAATGCCAGCGTGGTGGTGCGGCTCGATCTCTCCGGCGCGCCCGAGGTGCTGACCATCCTTTCAGGCCGCGAGAGCGCGGTGCGCCGGCTCGACCTGCTGCGCGAGGCGGTGGGCGACCACCCGGTCGATTGGTACCCGGCGCTCACCGGCCGCGCCTGGCCGGGCGCACGCGACCCGGACGAGGCCGAGGACTTCCCCGCCGCGGAGGCCGCCGAATGAACGCGATGGATACCTGCCGCCAGGTGATGGAGGGCGTCGGCAGCGGCGTCGCCGCATCCTTGCGCGGGGTGGATTGCGCTGCCAGCGCCACCGCGCAGGCCGCGTTCGGCCGACTGTTCGGCGCGGACGGCGGGCTGCTGACTGCGCTGCAGGTGCTGCTAGCGCTGTACGTGGCCTTCTTCGGCTATGCGCTGATCACCGGCCGCACCCGGATCGGCATCGCCTCGCTCACCCCGCGGATGATAACACTGGGGCTGGTGCTCACCTTCGCCACCAGCTGGGCGGCCTATCAGGGCGTGGTCTGGAACCTGGCCGTGGGCGCGCCCAACCAGATCGCCGGGCTGCTGACCGGGGTCGAGGGTTCGGCGACGCAGGTGTTCGCGGACAAGATCGACATCGTCTTCGCCGCGCTGATCCAAGCCTCGGGCGACGAGGCGATGGCCGGCGCCTCCTCCACCTTTTCGCCGCCCGGGTTGCTGTGGCTGGGCGGAACGCTGCTGCTGCTGGGCACCGTCGGCCTGCTGGCGACGTGCAAGATCGCGCTGGCGCTGCTGCTGGCGCTTGGGCCGGTGTTCGTGGTGCTGGCGCTGTTCAACGCCACGCGGGGCCTGTTCACCGGCTGGCTGAAGGGCGTGGTGATGCTGGCGATCACGCCGCTGTTCGCCGTGCTCGGCGGCTCGCTGATGCTGGAGCTGGCGGTGCCGGTGCTCAGCGCGCTGGCGCAGAATCCCGGCACGATCGAACCCCGCGCGGCAATGGCCTTCTTCATGATCGGCGCGGTGCATGCCGCACTGATGATCATGGTGCTGAAGGTCGCCGGCACGATGGTGGCGGGCTGGACCGTGTTCGGCTTCGCCGGATCGCGCGGTGAGAGCGAGAGCGTGGCCGCCGCCGCAGCCGCACGCGCCGCCGCGCCGGCCGCCGCAGCGATGGCTCCCGCCGCGCTCGCCGCCGCCGCGGCCGCCAGTCCGTCCCCCTCACGCCAGATCCGCGTTCCCGCAACGGTGATCCCCCAGGCGGCGGCCAACGATTCCGGCGCGCCCGGCGCCGGTGCGCTGCGCGAGACCCGCATCGTCACCGCCACGGCCGCCGCTTCGGCTGCCGTTCAGCCCAACTCGCCCATTTCCCGCGCACGCGGGATCGGCAGCCGGTTCCGTGCGCCCAGCCCGGCCGGCAAGCCGATGGAGAAACTTCGATGACCAGCGCCCTGAACGCCCTCGGGCTTGCCGCAGCGCTCCTCGCTTCTCTCGCCGCCGTGCCCGCCGCGGCGGATACTCGGCTGGTGGAGCGGCTCTACAGCCCGGACCAGGTGGTGCGCATCGAAGGGCGCGCCAATGTGCAGGCGGTGATCCGCTTCGGCGAGAACGAGGCGATCGAAAACGTCGCCATTGGCGATTCCACCAAGTGGCAGATCACCCCCAACAAGCGGGCCAATCTGCTGTTCGTGAAGCCGTTGTCGGAACGCGCGGCCACCAACATGACGGTGGTGACTGACAAGCACACCTATCTGTTCGATCTGGTCGCCAGCCCGGCGCACCGCAACCCGCTGTACGTTCTCGCCTTTTCCTATCCCAAGGAGCTGGAGGAGGTGCCCGCACTGGCCGATACCGGCGCCGCGCCCCGCGAGGGCGCCACGGCGCTCGAGCTCGCGGCCGCAGGCGACCCCTATGCGGTGGTCGATCCCGCGCAGCTCAACTTCGCCTGGCGGGCCAGGGGCGATACCCAGCTGCTGCCGCAGCGGATCTACGACGATGGCGATGCCACCTTCCTTGCCTGGTCGTTCGGAACGCCGCTGCCGGCCATTCTGATCAAGGATTTCGAGGGCACCGAGGGCCCGGTCAACTATGCCGTCCGGGGCGAGGTGATCGTGGTCGATGGCGTCCCGCGTGAAATCGTGCTGCGTTCGGGCGACGATGTCGCCACCCTCTCCAACGAAGGCCCGGTGCGCGAGCCCCGGCCGGCAACCCAGCAATCCGCGCTTGCCCAGGCGCTGTCTGCAAACCGTGAGGTAGAGTGATGAAGCTGGCCATGCGTCTGCCCGAAAAAGCCCGGAAACCGGAGACCGACATCGATCCGCGCGAGAACGCCTCGGCCGAGGTGATCGATCTCGCGAGCCGCACCGTTCACCCGGCGGTGGCGGCGCGCAAGGGCAAGTCCGATGCGCTGGGCCTCGCCGCGGGCGTGGGCTTTGTGGCGCTGCTCGGCGCAGCGACGCTGTGGGGCCTCAACGCCTCGCGGCTCGACGACGAGCAGGCCGCCACCGCACCCCCTACCGAGACCGGCCCGCCAGCCAACGCCTTCATCCCGCCGGCCGAGCCGATCCCCGAGGATGTGCCATATGTGAATGCCGGACCCGGCCAGGGTTACAGCAACCCTGCGCCCGCGCCGGTGTATGCGATGCAACCGCAGGCGAACACGATGCCCGCGACAAACCCCTATGCCTCGCCTACGCTGGTGTTCGACGCTGGCGCCGCCCCTCAGGCGGCGCTCGGCGCGGTGCCGGAGGCGGTGCCGCCCGGCACGGGCGAGGCCGCCACGGGCAAT
>PPFU01002916.1_pt1 | contig 13067 bp, 10 predicted proteins | sample 1535991 | NCBI WGS metagenome assembly PPFU01 (sample SAMN04901290, study PRJNA319586) | Hypolithon metagenome, whole genome shotgun sequencing project. | isolation source: Antarctic Hypolithon | place: Antarctica: Miers Valley | collected 2014
CAGATCGGCGGCATCCCCGGGGGCGACGTAGCGCAGGCCGATCCGGTCGAACAGCTCCTCCGGGCGCTCGGCCAGCGCGCCGACGAGCGCCAGGCGCTCGTGCACGTCGTCGGCGTCGACGAGCCCCCGATAGGCCTTGGCCACCCGCTCACGCTCGGCGGCCATCCGGGCCAGCATGCTGCTGGTCAGCGCCAGATCGAGCCGGCGGTGCAGGTCGACGGTGAGCACCTCGGACGCGCCGGCGAGCCAGAAGCCGACCGGGGCGATGGGCAGGTGGCCGGTCCCGACCTCCAGACAGCGGGCGCCGCCGACATCCATGCCCTGCTCGGCCAGGCCGCGGAGCATCTTGGACAGCTGAGGGAGGCGTCGGAACGGGTCAGGCGTCAGGGTGCCGAGCCGGCGCTGGAGGAGGCGATAGCCGGCGTCACCGCCGGGTGCCGCTGCGCAGAGCCGCTGGATCCTGGCCTTGTGCGTCCATCGCACGGTCAGCCCTCCCACCTCGGCCGCAGGGCGACGCTACTGCGCCGGCAACGGGGCCGGGGCGACCACTCGGGGTCGTAGGCCGAGGTCAGGTCAGCGCCTGGTGGAGCGCATCCACGACGCGGCTCTGCTGCTCCTCGGTCAAGCCCACGGAACAGGGCAGCGACAGCCCGCGCCCGTACAGGTCGTCGGCCACCGAACCGCCGAGCCTCGGCGCATCGCGGTAGGGCTGCTGCTGGTGCAGCGGCGGCCAGAGCGCCCGGGCCTGGACCCCCTCTGCCGCAAGGCGGTCGAGCACCACCTCGCGATCGGGGGCACCGTCCTCGAGCAGCACCGACACCAGCCAGAACGAAGGACTGGCGCCGTCCACCTGCGGGGGTCCGGACACGGGGAGCCCGCGCAGTGCCTGGCGATAGGTCTGCACGATCTGCCTCTTGCGGGCCAGGAAGGCAGGCAGCTGCTCCAACTGCGCCACTCCGAGGGCGGCCGCGACGTTCGTCAGCCGGTAGTTGTACCCGACCTCGTCATGGTGGTAGCCGCGGTCCGGCGTCTTGGCCTGCGTGGTGAGGTGGCGGGCCCGAGCCGCGAGGTCGGCGTCGTCTGTCGTGATCATCCCGCCCCCTCCGGTGGTGATGATCTTGTTGCCGTTGAACGAGAAGCAACCGAACTCACCGGCCGTACCGACATGTCTGCCCTCGAGCGTGCCGGCGGTCCACCGGGCTCCGAGGGCCTCCGCAGCGTCCTCGACGAGCGCGATGCCGAAGCGGTCACGCAGTGCGAACAGTGGCTCCATGTGAGCCGGGTGGCCGAGGACGTGCACCACCTGGATCACCGACGGCAGCGCCTGACCGCCCGCGGACCGCCGGACGATCTCGTCGTGCAGCAGCTCGGCGTCCAGGTTCCACGATTGCGGCTCGGAGTCGACCAGCCACGGCCGGGCGCCGGTGTAGGAGACGGCGTTCGCCGAGGCGATGAACGTGAAATCAGACAGCGCCACGAGGGAGTCGGCGGTGGCTCCCGTCAGACGCAAGGCGACGTGCAGGGCCGCCGTACCGTTGACGCAGGCGACGGCGTGGGCGCTGCCGACGTAGTCGGCGAACTCCCGCTCGAAGCGCTCGACGAACGGGCCGACGGAGGACACGAAGTTGGTGTCGAGGCACTCCTTGACGTAAGCCTGCTCGTTGCCGCCCAGGAACGGGACAGCAAGCGGGACGGGCTCGGTCATCGGTGGTAGTGGGCGGCGGCCGTCGCATCGACCCGGTCACGCATCCAGTCGGCAGTGGCGCGCAGGCCGTCCTCGAGCGAGACGTTCGGCCGCCAGTCGAGAACCTTGGCCGCCCGCGAGGGGTCGGACAGCAGGACCTGGACCTCGCTTCGGTCCGGGCGCACGCGGACCGCGTCGGTGGCCGGCGACGCCGTCGAGCCGGTGACGGTGCGGCAGGCCTCGAAGACCTCACCGATGGTGACCGTGCGCCCGGTGCCGAGCTGGACCACCTCCCCGGGTTCGAGGACGGCGGTCGCGGTCCGCACGAAACCGTCGACGGTGTCGCTGACGAAGGTGAAGTCGCGCTTGGGCTCGAGGCTGCCGATGCGGACCTGCTCTGTCCCGGCGAGCATCTGGCCGAGGATCGTCGGGATGACGGCGCGCGCGGACTGCCGTGGCCCGTAGGTGTTGAACGGGCGAAGGGTGACGACCGGCGTCTCGAACGAGCGGGCGTAAGACTCGCACAGCATGTCAGCGGCGATCTTGGTGGCGCTGTACGGCGACTGCCCGTGCAGCGGGTGGTCCTCGGTGATCGGAACCGTCTCGGGAGTGCCGTACACCTCGCTCGTGGAGGTCTGCACCAGCCGCCGCACCCCCCCGTCGCGGACGGCCTCGAGCACGTTCAGCGTGCCCGAAACGTTGGTGTCCACGAAGGACTCGGGTGCCTGGTAGCTGTACGGGATGGCGATGAGGGCGGCCAGGTGGAAGACGACGTCGACGCCCTCGACCGCCTGCCGCACGAAGCGCGCGTCCCGGACATCGCCGAGCCGGACGTCGAGGCGCGCTCTGCGCTCGGGATCGAGCCCGTCGAGCCAGCCGAGCGAGCCGTTGGAGTTGTAGAGGCAGAAGGCACGGACGCTGGCGCCGTCGTCGAGCAGCCGCTCGACGAGGTGACTGCCGATGAAGCCGTCGGCACCGGTGACGAGGACAGGGACGTCGCGCAGGTCGCTCACTGCTCACCCCTTGCCGACCTGAGCTCGGCAGGACGGCCCACGTCCTGCCAGTCGTCGGTGCTCTCCCACACGCCGACCGGCTCCCCTCGTCCCACGCAGTCTTCGATCAACGAGGGCAGAGGGTACGGGCAGCCGGTGGGCACCCGGGCGAGCAGCCGTGGCTCCAGCATGTAGATGCCGGCGTTGACAGGCCAGGTGACGGCGGGCTTCTCGATGATGCGCAGCAGCCGGTCGTCCTCGACTTCCAGCACCCCGAACGGGACCTCGTGCGCGTACCGGCGCAGCGCCACGGTCGCCGCTGCTCCGGACGCCTGGTGGGCGTCGAGCAGGCCGTCCACAGAGAACCGGGTGACGAGGTCGCCGTTGAGCACCAGCAGCGGTCCTCGCTCGCGGTCCTCCTGCTCGACGAGCGCGAGTGCGCCGCCGGTGCCGAGCGGCCGGTCCGGCTCCTCACGCAGGTAGCCGATCGAGCAGCCGAAGGCCGACCCGTCGCCGAAGTGGTCCTCGATCTGCTCGGCGAGGTAGGCGACCGACAGCAGGACCCGCCGAACTCCGGACCCCACCAGGTGCAGGACCAGGTGCTCGAGGATCGGCCGGCCCGCGACCGGGAGCATCGGCTTGGGGACCGTCCGGGTCAACTCCCCCAGCCGCGTCCCCTTGCCGCCGGCCATGATGACGGCGGCGTTGGGGCGCTCGGCGGCGCCGAGGACCTCGCGGAGCGAGTGCAGCCCGCGCAGTCGGCCGCTGCCGTCGACGACCGGGATCTGCGCCAGCGAGCGCGCCCGCATGAGGTCGAGCACCTCGGCCCGGCTGGCGCCCTCGTGGACGACGTGAGGGGCGGTGCTCATGCAGCCGCGCACGCGGTCCTCGAGGCGCGCACCGCGCAGCAGGGCACGTCGGATGTCCCCGTCGCTGACGGTGCCTACCAGTCTGTCGTCAGCCTCGGCGACCAGCGCGATCTCGAGGGCACCGGCGTCAATGGCCTCCATCGCCTCGCGCACCGTGGCGTCCGTGCCTATGGTGAGGGCGCGCAGCGCCGGGTCGTGCAGGGGACGCGGGTCAGAGGTCATGGAAGCGCTTCCTCGTGATGCCGGCGAGGTCGACGTCCGCCAGCAGCCGTGCGACTCTCGGAGCGGTCCGTCCGTCCCCGTACGGCGAGCCGTTGCCGGCCACGGACGCGCGGAACCCCGTGTCCAGGCCCTGACGCACTGCGGCGTCGATGCTGTCCGCGTTCTCGGCGCAGTCCACGACCGAAGGACCGCGCAGTCGCCCCGCCTGGCGGTCCCCCACGTTAACCGTGGGCGTACCGAGCGCCGGCGCCTCGATGAGCCCGCTCGAGGAGTTCCCGACGACCGCCAGCGCGTACGAGACGGCGCTGAGGTAGCGCAGCTGGCCGAGCGACTCGACCAGCCGGACGCGTTGCGGCTGGCTCACCGCCCACTCGGCGAACACGGCCGCGACCGACCGCCCCTGCGGGTCGGCGTTCGGCCGCGTCACCACGACGCTGAGGTCCGGGTGGCGGTCGAGCGCCTCGACCAGCGCCCGCGCAGAGGACACCACCGTCTCCGGCGTCAGCGTCGCGGGGTGGTGGGTGACCACGACGCTGCGGGCCAGCGGGAGCTCCAGGTCAGCCTCGAGCTGCTCGCGGGTGAGCATGGTCAGCCGTCGCAGGTTGTCGAGCCCAGGTGCTCCTACCACGGTGATCCGAGCGGGGTCCTCGCCCATCTGCCGGATACGGCGGGCGAAGGGCTCAGCCGCTGGCAGGTGCAGACAGGACAGCTTGGTGATGGCGTGGCGCATCTGCTCGTCAACGGCGCCCTCGCTCGCCTCTCCTCCGTGCAGGTGCGCGACCGGGACGCCCAGCAGCAGGGCGGCCTGCGCGACCGCGAGCGCCTCGTACCGGTCGCCGAGCACGACGAGGACGTCCGGGCGCAGACGCTCGAGGGCCGACGCACAGCCCGCGGTGGTCAGGCCCATGGACGTCGCCGCGGCCGTGGCGCTGTCCGACGCCAGCAGGGCCTCCACCCGCTCGTCCACCGCGAAGCCGTCAGCCTCGACCTCGCGCACGGTCGACCCAAACTCGGGGGCCAGGTGCGTGCCGGTCACAAGGACCTGCAGCTCAAGGGAGGGGTGCTCACGGACCTCGTGCATGATCCAGCGCAGGAGGCCGTAGTCCGCCCTCGTGCCCGTGAAGACGCAGATGCGACGCCGGCTCACGACCCCGCGTCCTCCGCCGGCTCCAGGTCCTCTGGCATCAGCGGGCGACCGGCGGCGACCGCGCGCCGCACCCGTCGACCGATGACGTCCAGTGAGGGCGAGAGGCCGGTCGCCGGGCGCAGGGCCTGCACGTCGGACGTCGCCAGGACCTGGCCGGAGAGCAGGGCCCGGGCGGCGTGCCAGCTGCGGCGCGCGTGCAGGCGGTTGGCCTCCTCGCTGGGAACCGGGCGCTTGCGACCGTCCCCGAGCGCGGACTCCATGCGACGCACCCGCTCGACGTAGTCGGCGAACTGCACCGGGTCCGAGGAGGCGGCGTGGTCGGGACCCGGCCTGGACCGGTCGACGGTGAGGTGCTTCTCCAGCAGCGAGGCACCGAGAGCGACCGCTCCAAGTGCCGTGAGCACGTCCTGGGTGTGGTCGGACCAGCCCACGGGCACGGCGAAACGCTCGGCCAGCGTGGCGACCGCCCTGAGGTTGGCCTCCTCCTCGGGCGCCGGGTAGGCCGAGACGCAGTGGAACAGTGCACGACCGGGGGCGACCTCGGCCGCCTCGAGGGCCTGGGCGACCTCCGCGAGCGTGCCCATGCCGGTCGACAGCAGGAGCGGCAGGCCGAAGGCGGCAAGTGCGCGGATGAAGGGCAGGTTATCCAGCTCGCCCGACGGCACCTTCAGGGCAGGCACCCCGATCCCGGCCAGAACCTCTGCGCTGCCCAGATCGAACGGCGTGGACAGGAAGGCCGTACGCCGCTCGGCAGCGTGTGCCGCCAGCTCGCCCCACGCCTGCTCGGGCAGCGTGAGCGCGGACAGCATGCTCCGCTGGTCCGCAGCCCCGGACTCGCGCTGGTACGGCGCCGCCTCCGCCGACGCCGACACCAGGGAGTCGACGTCGAAGGTCTGGAACTTCACCGCATCAGCGCCCGCGTCGGCGGCGAGGTCCACGAGCCGGTGCGCGAGGGCCTCGTCGCCGTCGTGGTTGACCCCGACCTCGGCGATGACGTAGCAGGGCGCGCCACCGCCGATCTCGCGCCCACCGACGACGAGGGGTGTCACGGACGCTCCTGGGCTGGCACGCCCACGACGGTAGTGCCGGGCCGGACGGGCCGGACCACCGCGGCGCCGGCACCGACGACGGCGTCGTCGCCCACGGCCACGCCGGGCAGCAAGACCGCGCCGACGCCGACCAGGACGCGCGATCCACAGATGGCGGCGCCGGACAGTACGGCACCCGGCGCCACGTGCGTGCCGTCACCGAGCACCACGTTGTGCTCGACGACCGCACCGGTGTTCACCACCACCGCCGTCCCCGTGCGCACGGCCGCTCCCACGTGCGCGTGTTCGAGGACCACGGTCCCCGGCCCCAGGCGGGCGTCCCGCGCCACGGTCGCCGTCCTCGCCACGACCACCTGCAGGCGGGCGCCCGCAGCGACGAGCCGCCCAGCCAGCTCCAAACGGCTCGCGTTGTCCCCGACCGCCAGGACGCAGCCGGCGCCCGAGCGCCGCGCCAGCTCAGCACCCGCCACGTCGTCCCGCACCAGCGGCACGCCCTCCGGCGACGGGCCCGGACCGACGGCGCCCATGACCGAGGCGCCTGCGCGCTGCAGCACGTCGAGCAGGGCACGGGCGTGGCCACCGGTCCCGAAGACCAGCAGATCGCCGCCGGTCACGAGCGCTCTCCGGCCAGCAGCCGCGCCAGCTCCAGGTCGACGGCCGAGTCCACGTCGACCGAGCGCTCACGCGGCATCACGACACCGACCGTCCCCGGACCGACCAGCGCCCCCCCGGCGCGCAGGTGCTCACTTGTGGCGGCGTAGACCGCCCCGTTGAGCTCGACGACCGGCGCAGCCTCTTGACGGCGGCGCGGCAGCGGCCAGCCCCGTACGGGCTCGAGCCGCCCCGTGCGGTCCATCTCGAACACCCACTCGACCGGATGCCCGTCGACGACCGTCGCGGCGCTCGCCGCCCCCGCGTCAAGCGCCGCGAGGCACCGCTCGACGTCCTGCCCCGTCCGCAAGGGGCTCGTCGGCTGGAGGACAACCACCCTGCCCACCCCCGGCTCCGCGGAGAGGTGGTGCAGGACCACGGCCAGCGTGGAGGAGTGGTCCCGAGCCAGGTGCTCGGGACGCAGGACGCCCCGCGCACCCGCCCGACGGCCCTCCTCGAGCAGGCCCTCGTCGTCCGACGAGACGAGCACGGCGTTCACGCCCCGGGCGTCGCGGGCGGCGTCGACGGCGCGGGCCACGAGGGAGCGGCCGCCGACAACCGCGAGGTTCTTGCCGGGCAGCCCCTTGGAGCCACCTCGTGCGGGGATGATCGCTAGAGTCGTAATGGGGGGATTCTGGCACGGTGCGCAGACGCAGACGGGTCCCGGCACGACCGCCCGGTACCGTTGCGCACTGTGCGAAGTCAGGCCAGGCGAGTGCGTGCGGCGTTCGCCCTGGCGAATGAGGCCCACCACCGAGGGGACCCTGAGGCCGAGGGGATGCTCCGGCGACTGCTGGAGGAGCACCCGGACGACCACCGGGCCCGGCAGCGGTTGGCCTCGGTGCTCATGGCCCGGGCCAACCCCGCCTACCGGGCCGGAGCCGCCGACGCACCGGACCTGCTGCGCGAGGTCCTGGCGGTCGACCCGACGCACGTCAAGGCACGGGCCAAGCTCGCGGCGCTGCTGCTGCGCCCTGCGACGGAGGCGTTCCACAACGGCGATCCGAACGCGGCCTCGCTGCTGCGTGCCGTGCTGGCGGTGGAGCCGAACGTCGCGAAGGCGCGCGGGCGGCTCTCCGCGGTCCTGCGCGCCGAAGCGCGCGCCGCCCTCGAGGACGGCGACCACGACCGGGCGCTCGAGTCCCTTCGGGAGGCGCACGCGCTACGGCCGGACGCCAAGCAGGCCAGCCGGCTCGCCCGGACCCTGCGCACCGCCGCGACCACCGCCCTCGCCGCCTCGGAGTACGAGCGCGCACGCACCCTGCTCGAAGAGGCGTCCGGAATCGACGGATCGTCGCTGCCCCCCTCCCAGCTTGCCGCGCTCGCCCACCTGCCGCTCGCCCCGAGAGCCGGCCTGCCCGCCCCGGAGGACCAGCCCGACCTGGTGCTCGTCGAGGCAGGGGTGGACCCCATGTTCACCGAGGCCTACCTGCGCGCCTTCCCCGACGCGGCGGCCTTCGCCGACCGGCGCCTGCCCTACGTCGGGGGGCCGGCCGCCCCGACCAGTCTGCTGGACCTCGGCACGGTCGGCATGCGCGACGACCACGAGCTGTGCGCTGAGACCGACCGGCTGGGAGAACGGCTGCGCGACGCCGCTCGCAACGCCCTACCGCGCCGACTGCGTGAGGGCAGCGGGGTGGACGTCCTCGACCACCTGTCGTTCGAATTCGACGACCACGCGTTCACCGTCGGAAAAAAGGTGCGAGCACTCGAGCGGCTGCTCCGGTCGGGGCAGTACGGACGGCTCGTCGTGCTCGTCGGCGACGGCCGGCTGCACCGATGCGTCCTCGCGCTCGCCCGGCAGCGGCTCAATGAGGACGGCGTGCACTTCCTGTGGTGCTCGTCGGCGCAGCAGCGCTACTCGGCGACCACGACGACGCAGGCCCCGCCCGTCGTGCCGCTGCCCTCGACCGCCCGTGGACTGATCGGCACAGCAAAGGACAGCGTGCGGTGGGCGCGCGACGCGGTCCACGACCGCCAGCCGGTTCCGACCGACGGAGGGCAGGCGCTGAAGCGCCCGGTCGCCATCCTGACGTCGGCCAGCGCGCAGCACGTCTCGAACGTCGCGCCGGTCGTGGCACACCTGCTCCCTGACACACCCGTCGTCGGGCTCGTCCTGCCGCCCAAGCGCAAGCAGCTCGAGGCGATGGCGGCCCTGCTGAGGGCCGCGGAGGACCACCCGGACGCCTTTCGGCTGGACGAGAGATTCCTGCGGCCGGCGAGACTGTCGCCTCGGGACGAGTTCGTGGTGGCCCGGGCCGTCCACAGGGCCTCCCGGCGCCTGGCCCAGGTCGGGATGCCGCTCGGCCAGACCGACCTCTGGCCCTTGCTCGAGCCGGCCCTCTACCGGCTCGTCACCCAGCGACTGCCGCTGCTGCGGTCGCAGGCGGAGGACCTGCAGTCCTTCCTGAACGACGCCCGGCCGCGGTCCATGGTCATCGCTCCGGACCGGTTCGCGACGGGCCGCTTGGCCGCCACCCTGGCTCGGCGCGCCGGTGTCCCGACGCTCTTCCCGCAGGTGGGCTACTTTTCCCGGTCGCCTCGCTACAAGCCCCTGCAAACCGACTACATCACTGTCATGGACCAGGGCACCCGAGCCCTCTACCTCGACCACTTCGGCGCCGCGGACGACCAGGTGCTGGTGACCGGCCTGCCACGGTTCGACCCCCTGCTGGCTCACCGGACGCCGCTGCAGCGGGCGCAAAACCGGCCGACCACCGTGGTGCTCATCCTGCAGCGCTTCTCCCTTGAGGAGTCCCGCCGGCTGATCAACCTCGTCGCGCGACCGGTGGCCGCTCTGGGCAACGTCCGTCTGATCGTGAAGATGCACCCGGGGGACGCGCCGGAGAACGCCGCCGCCTACCGGCGCATGCTGATGACCTACGAGGCGACGGATCGCTTCGAGGTCACGGCGACCTCCGACCTGTACTCGCTGCTCGCGGAATGCGACCTCGTCGTCTCCGTCTTCAGCACGGTCGTCGTCGAGGCCGCGATGCTGGAGCGGCTCGTGCTGTGCGTCAACGTCACGGGCGAGCCCCTCCCCGTCCCCATCGTGGAGGACGGGGCTGCGGTGGCTGCGACGTCGGCCGAGGCCGTGGCACGCAGCCTCGCGGACCTGCTCACCCCCTCACCTGGCCGTGAGGCCGCCCTCGCCAGGCAGCGCGCCTACCTGTCGGCGAACGGCCACCTGCTCCTGCACGAGCCGGCCAGCGCCCGCATCGCGCGGCTGCTGCGCGAGCTCCCGGTACGAGGCGGGCCGGCGACCGCCAGCACCGGCGCGAGCGCGGCCACGAGACGCTCCGCGTAGGGCAGCGGGAAGGAGGGGAACACCTCCGGCGCCTGTGCCGGAGGACCAGCGTCCCACGCCCGATCCAGCAGGAGGCCCAGCTCCACCGCCGACGAGCAGACGGGGACCACGTCGAAGAAGTCGAGCCTCAGGTCGCGCACCACTCCGGCGACGTCCACCGCCACGGCCGGCACGCCTGCCGCCAGGGCGTCAGCGAGGGCGGTCGAGTAGATCGAGACGCCGACGTTCGCCAGCGCGAGTGCCTGCGCGAGCTCGAGCTCGTCGTCAGCCACCACGCGCACCCGGTCCTCGGCGGCCAGCCCGCTCAGCGGCCCGTGGTCGCCGGCACCGCTCGCCCGAGCCCGCTCTTTGACGAGTAGGCATGTCTCGGATCGGTCCCGCAGCAGCTCGGCCAGGACCCCCTCGGTCCGTGACAGCACCTCGGCGGTGAGGTAGGGCCCCTTGGCCGGCTGAGGCAGGTAGAGCACCAGCCGACGACTCCCCTTCCACGACCGGAGCCGCTGGGCGGCGGCCGTCGGCTCGACGGTCAGCTCGGCCAGCTCGTCCCAGCGCGGGTTGCCCACGACCTTGAGCCCGCCGGCGTGACCGTCCGCGCGCAAGCGTTCGGCCGTGCGTGCGTTCCAGGCCAGGACGACGTCGAAGGCGAGAAGGTCCAGCACACCAGCAGGCAGGAACGTCCCGTGCTGGACGTCGACGACGGAGACGTCGGCTCGGGAGGGTGCACCCGCGAGCGCTCCTCCCACCGGGCTGCGGTCGAGCGCTCCGACGACGGCGCGCGGCTGACGGGCGCGCAGGACGCTCTCCACCCGGCACACCAGGTCGAGCGCGCGGTCGAGCTCGCGCAGCAGGGGGTCCCGGCCGGCCGCGGCGCCGGCTGCCGCAGCCAGTCTCGCCCGCGCCTCGCGGCCCGCCGTCGTCGCCGACCACCCGGGCAAGCCGTCCACGGGCAGCAGCTCGGCCCCCCGAGCGCCCAGGACCGCGCCGGCGCGCATGGCCTCCGGGCGGCCATTCTTGAGCAAGACGGTCACCGGCCGGGCGCCCGCCGCGTCGAGCGATGGCAGCAGGAACGGCAGGTCCGTCACGCTCCCGCACACGAGCACCACCCCGCCACCGCCACCCGGCGCGCGCATCAGCCGACGGCGCGCTCGCCCCGCGGGAGGCAGCAGGTCCAGTGCGAGGTTGGAGCTCGCTCCCGTGACGCTCGTCGACCCCCCGACAGCCTCGGCCACAGCGTGCAGCTGCTCGTCGGACAAGCCGGAGTCGAGAACGACGGTGGGCCCGGTGGCCGCTGACAGCGTCCCCAGCAGCGGAGGGAGGTCCTTGAGCACGAACCGTAGGGTGAGCCTCGCCGCCAGCACCCGGCGCAGGTCCGCCCCCGGGAGCACCGCGTTCAGGCCGCCGTCGACCCAGGCCTCGACGTGGTCGCAGCACTGATCGGCCAGGTGCCGACCGAGGCGGACGAGCTCGTCCGGTCGCAGTCGCAGGGGCGTGCGCACGTCGACGCCCGTCACGAGGGTGGCGGCACCGAGGGCCTCCGACCGCGCCCTCACCTGCTCGGACGCAACCCTCGCGTACGCGGTGCTGCGTCGGTTCACCGCACTGAGGGCTGGTGCTCGCGGTAGGCCGCCACCACGTCGCGCGCAGGGCCATCCTGGCGGACGCGGCCGGCTTCCAACCAGACGGCGCGGTCGCACGTCGCAGTGATGCTGTTCAAGCTATGACTGACCAGGAGGATGGTGCCCGACTTCTCCTTGATGCCGCGGATGCGCTCCTCGCTCTTGGCCCGGAAGTCCTTGTCGCCCACGGCGAGCGCCTCGTCGACGAAGAGGATCTCGCGTGCCGCGGCCGTAGCGATGCCGAAGTACAGCCGGGCGCGCATCCCGGAGGAGTAGGTCTTGGCCGGCCGGTCGATGGCGGCGCCGAGCCCGGTGAACTCGATGATGTCATTCATGCGCTCCGCCACCTGACGACGGGTGAGGCCGAGCGCGAGCCCGCCGATCACGATGTTCCGGCGGCCGGACAGGGCCGGCTTGAGCGCAGCCCCGACACCCAGCAGCGACGGGCGGGAGCTGGCGTAGACGTGACCACTTGTCACGGGCAGCAGCCCGGCCATCGCACGCAACAGCGTGCTCTTCCCGGAGCCGTTTGCCCCCACGACCCCCACGACCTCGCCCGCACGAATGGTCAGGCTGACCCCCCGGACAGCCTCGACCGCGCTGACGCGCCGCTGTCGAAGTCCGTTGCGCAGCGACGGACGAGCGTCCTCGTAGACCCGGTACGAGACACAGACGTCCTTGACGAACAAGCTCACCGGCGCCATCCCGGCTGCTGCGGGCGACGCCGTCGCGGTGTCAGCCACGCCCGTACCCGGCTTCGCCGCCGCGGAAGAACAGGAAACCGAGCAGCAAGGCACCGACCGCCCAGGCCGACGCGGCCAGCCAGAGCACCCCGCGCACCTGGAAGCCGCCCATCAGGACGGCCCGCGACAGCTCCACGAAGACGTAGAAGGGGTTCAGCAGGAACAGGTCGCGGACCGTCGGGCTGTCGATGAAGCGGTCCACCGAGTAGAGGACGCCGGAGCCGTAGAAGACCAAGCGCAGCAGGAAAGGGAGCAGGCTGGCAACGTCCCTGACCTGGGCGGTCGCCCGGGCTGCGAAGAAGGCCCCGCCGAGGTTGAACAAGGTCTGCAGGGCCAGCACGGCCGGCAGGGCCAGCCAGGAAAGAGCCGGACGCTCACCGCTGAGCACGGCCACAACGAGCATCACGAGCAGTGCCGGCACGAAGGTGATCCCCTGGCCCACCACCGCGGACACCGGCAGCAGCGCACGCGGGAAGGGGATGGCCCTGATGAGACCCGTGTTGCGGACGATGGACGTGGCCCCGGCCATGAGCGAGCGGCTGCTGTAGTGGAAGACGAAGACGCCGATGGCCAGGAAGGCCAGGAAGTTCTCGACACCGCGGTCGGTCCCGAGGAGCACGCCGAACAGCAGGAAGTACGTTCCCACCAGAAACAGCGGGTTCAGGACGTGCCACAGGTTTCCCAGGACCGTCTCGGTCTTCTGCGCCTGGACGTCGCTGAGCGGGACGACCCAGGCGAACTCTCGTCGCCGCCAGAGGTCACGCGCGTAGTTGGGCAGCGCCTGCTG
>PPFU01006124.1_pt1 | contig 13065 bp, 10 predicted proteins | sample 1535991 | NCBI WGS metagenome assembly PPFU01 (sample SAMN04901290, study PRJNA319586) | Hypolithon metagenome, whole genome shotgun sequencing project. | isolation source: Antarctic Hypolithon | place: Antarctica: Miers Valley | collected 2014
AACAACTGCCCTTACAAGGTCCGCCGCTTCAACTGGTTCGACTACCACCAGAAGCCCCCGCACCCCACGGACATCCCCGGCGTGCAAGCGCTGCCCTATGCCTGGATCCCCGACACGCAGCAGGGCCACATCGACCCGCTCAAGCAGATGGCGTTCAACCCGGATGTCACCGTGCGGATGCGGGGCGTGATGGAAAAATGCACCTACTGCGTCCAGCGGATCAAACGCACCGAAATCGCGGCCAAGGCCGACTGGGCCCAGACCATCGACGGCGAGGGGCACGACGTGGGCGACGACCGCACCAGCCCCGACCTCGACTTCACCGGCCCCGATGCCGCGATCCAGACCGCCTGCCAGCAGGCGTGCCCGACGCAGGCGATTATCTTCGGCGACCTCAACCAGCGGGAGGCGAAGGTCTCCCAACTTCACGCGTCGAGCCGCGCCTACGGCGTGCTCGCCGACCTGAACACGAGGCCCCGGACGATGCACCTGGCGAAGGTGAGGAACCCTGCGGGAAATCCCAATGACGAATGACGAATGGCAGAGGCGGAAATCCGAAACCCGAATGACGAAATCCGAAAGTAGAGTTTGAGTTGAAGGGTCACACCGGTCATGGCGATGCCGCGTCTTCCGGAAGAGCCGAGCGGCGGGTTTATGACCTCGAGGAACGGACGGCTCGGTTTGGAGAGGCTGTGATCGATTTTTTGAAGACTATCCCGCGTACACCGTTGAGCAGCCCGCTGATCACCCAGTTGTGCAAGTGTGGCACCAGTGTCGGTGCCAACTTCTGTGAGGCAGATGATGCAGAGTCGCCCAGAGACTTCAAGCACAAGATCGGTATCTGCCGCAAGGAGTCACGGGAGTGCAAACATTTTCTCCGTATGGTCACCCGTGTCTATCCCCAGAAGCGTGAAGAAGCGGCGACCCTGTGGCATGAGGCCCACGAAGTGAACTTGATATTCTCCTCCATCCGTCGAAAAGTCGACCGCACAATCGCCAAATAGCTATCCCTGCCTTTTCTGATTCGGATTTCGTCATTCGGATTTCGGATTTTCCAGCCCATGACCACCTTCTCCCCCACCCACGCCTACCCCCACGGCGGCCGCGTCGACAACACCGTCGACGACCCGACGCGGCGGCCGCCGCTGGTGCTCGGGGACAAGTCGTTTGGCGATATCACGCGGACCGTCGCGGACGTCGCCGAGGCCCGCCCCCAGCTTTGGTGGCTGATCGCGCTGCTGATTTCGATGGGCCTGCTGGGGATGCTCATGTCGCTGGTGGGCTACCTCGTGCTCACCGGGCCGGGCGTTTGGGGCAACAACACCCCGGTCGCGTGGGGGTTCCCGATCATTAACTTCGTGTTCTGGGTCGGCATCGGGCACGCGGGAACGCTGATCTCCGCGATCCTCTTCCTCTTCCGGCAAAACTGGCGGACCTCGATCAACCGCTTCGCCGAGGCGATGACCATCTTCGCCGTGATGTGCGCCGGCCTCTTCCCGGGCATCCACGTCGGCCGCCCCTGGCTGGCGTACTGGCTGTTCCCGTACCCCAACCAGATGGCGATGTGGCCCCAGTTCCGCTCGCCGCTCCTATGGGACGTCTTCGCGGTCTCCACCTACGGCACCGTTTCCGCCCTGTTCTGGTACTGCGGAATGATCCCCGACTTAGCGACCCTCCGCGACCGCTCCAAATCCAAGCTCGGCCAAGCCGCCTACGGCTTGGCGGCGCTGGGGTGGACCGGGTCCAGCAGGCACTGGCACCGCTTCGAGGTGATGTACCTCCTCCTGGCCGCCCTCGCCACACCCCTGGTGCTCAGCGTCCACAGCGTCGTCTCCTTCGACTTCGCCGTCGCCCAGCTCCCCGGGTGGCACACCACCATCTTCCCCCCCTACTTCGTCGCAGGCGCCATCTTCGGCGGGTTCGCCATGGTCATCACCCTCGCCGTCCCGGCCCGCGAAATCTTCGGCCTCAAAGACCTCATCACCGACCGACACATCGAAAACTGCTGCAAAGTCATGCTCGGCACGGGCCTCATCGTCGCCTACGGCTACACGATGGAGTTCTTCACCGCGTGGTACTCCAACCACCACTACGAACAATTCGTCTTCCTCAACCGCCCCTTTGGCCCCTACGCCTGGGCGTTTTGGACCATGATCACCTGCAACATCCTCATCCCTCAAATCCTCTGGTTCAAAAAGTGCCGCACCTGGTGGCCCACGATCATGTTCGCCGCGATGGCGGTCAACGTTGGGATGTGGTTCGAGCGGTTCGTGATCGTCGTCACCAGCCTCCACCGAAGCCACCTCCCCTCCGCGTGGCGTCTGTTCATTCCGACGTGGGTGGACATCGCGATGCTCATCGGCAGCTTCGGGCTGTTCTTTACCTTCTTCCTGCTGTTCCTCAAGTTCCTCCCCATCGTCGCCATGGCGGAGGTCAAGAGCATCATGCCCCAGGCACACCCCCACGACCCCGACCATTACGATGAGCTCGGTCACGACGCCGCCGACGGGCAGGCACACGGCGGAGGCTACGCCGTCGCCCCGCCGCCCAGGGCGGTGGACTAGACGTGGGGGGTTGATGGTGGCACAGGCCTCCCGCCTGTAATTGGCCCAAGGCCACTGCGAGGCCCACAGGCGGGACGCCTGTGCCCCCCGGAAAAAACGACGGCACCGACGGACGCTTCGACTCGAAAAACACCCCTGCACGACCCGCGCAACCCGCCTACACTCCGCCCGATCCCACCCCCACCCGCCATGAGCACCGCCCAGGCCTATCCCGAGCACGCCACCGACGAGCAGCCGCTGGACGCCCGCGGCCAAGCCGCGGGGCCGCGGGCGCTGCACGAAACCGGCGAAGGGCTCTACGGCGTGCTGGGCGAGTTTGACGACGTGGCGACCGTGATGGCCGCCGCCCGTGCGGTGCGACGCGCGGGGTATCGCAAGTTCGATGTGCATTCTCCGTTCCCGATCCACGGGATGGACGACGCGATGGGCATTCAACCCACGATCCTGCCCTGGATCGTGCTCATCGGGGGGGTGACCGGGCTGCTCACCGGACTCGCGCTGACGATGTTCACCATGTGGGCCGACTTTGGCTTCCCCGGCCCCGGGCTGGCGGATCACGTCCACGGCTACCAGTACCTGATCTCGGGCAAGCCACTGGCGTCGCTCCCGGCCTTTATCCCCGTGATCTTCGAGCTGACGATCCTGCTGGCGAGCTTGGCGGCGGTGGGCGGGATGCTCATCCTCAACAAGCTGCCCCTGCTGAACCAGCCGATGCTCCGCAGCGAACTCGCCCGCCGCGCGACGGATGATCGTTTCATCCTCGTCATCGACGCCGAGGACGGCCGCTTCGACCCCGACCACACCCCCGCGTTTCTACGCGAACACGGGGCGATGTCGACGGAGGTGGTGGGGAACTAGAAGCGGAGGCGTCACGCGGAGGGGGCGGAGGGGCGGAGGGGTGGAGGGCCTTGCGTAAGTTGGGTTGCTACTCTGGAATGAGTCAATGACACAACGCATGAAATGTTCGAAACACTCCTTGTCACGTGAACGACCCGTTCCCTCACGACCCTCCGCGACCTTTGCACCCTCCGCGCCTCTGCGTGACCGCGACCCTTTGAACTCAGCGTGATGCGTTTACCCGACTTCGACTTCAATTTCCGCCTGCCCCGCCCGCCGTTTGTGCTGCTGGCGGTCGCGTTGGTGTTGACAGTGGCGTCGTGGATCCCGCTGGTGTTGATCGCGAGGACCAGGACCGAGACCTCGCCCAACCGCCCGATCCATGGCTTCCTGGACATGGATGTGCAGCCCAAGTTTCAGGCCCAGCAACTCGCCCCGGTGCGGGCGGGCGAGGCGATGTTCCTGGACCACCGCGCCATGCGGCCGATCCCCCCGGGCACGGTCGCTCTGGGTGAGCTGCACCCGCCCGAGGAGGCCCACCTCTACTACGGCTACCAGATCGACGGCGACCTCCAGCCGGTGAAGCAGCCCGACCCGACCAACCCCGAGCGGGATTTGCCCGTATTCTTTGAGGGCTTCCCCTCCCAAATCAACGTGGATGAGGCGTTTGTCATGCGGGGGCGAGACCGCTACAACGCCTACTGCTTCACCTGCCACGGCCTGGACGGGCGGGGCAACGGGCCGACCAACGTCCGCGCCCAGCAGTCCAAGCAGCCTTGGACCCCGCCCGCCAACTTGATCCTGCGCCTCTACCGTGAGCGGTCGGAGGGATATCTATATAACGTGATCACGCACGGGTACAACACGATGGCGGCCTACGGCTCGCAGATCAGCGTCGAAGACCGCTGGGCCATCGTCGCCTACCTGCGTGCCCTGCAGATGGCCCAGCCGGTGGAAGACGAGCCAGCCACAGCGGGGTGAATGGATCGCGTACGATGCGCGCCGTGGCTTGTCGCGTCTGCACGGCGGGACGAAGGGACGAAGGGACGAAGGGACGTAGATCGTTCTGTCGATAAGCAATGGAGCACTCGTTGGCGAACACTGAAGTAACCTTGCAACCCGCCGACCGCCGCAGGCTTGCGGGGAACGTGTGGCCGGTGTATGCCGGGGCGTTTTTCGTGGGCGTCGCGGCTCTGGCGGCGGCGCTGCTGATCTCGCTGCTGCTGCCGGGGGGTTGGAGTCGGTTCGGCTTCGCGTATCTGACGGGGTTTGCCTACGTGCTGAGCCTGTCGCTGGGGGGGCTGTTTTTCGTGCTGGTGACGCACCTGTTCCGGGCGGGGTGGTCGGTGGTGGTGCGGAGGCCGGCCGAGGCGCTGGCGATGAACATGCCGACGGTGGCGGCTCTGTTCGTGCCCATCGCGGTGCTGGTGCTGGTGGACGCGGTGCAGCCCCCGGTGGCGGAGCCGGGCGAGGCCGTCCGCCCCACGCTGTATGTCTGGGCGCTACCCGACGCGACGCTGGAGCACAACGCGGAGTTGGACCATCACGCCGGACACGCTGAACCCTCGGCGGAGCACGTCGAAACCGACACGGAGCACCCCACGTCTCACACCCGCCGCGGGCAGGGCGATGAGGCCATGATCCTCCCGATGGCGGGCGAACACGCCGACACGCCCCACGCCCCCAGCGAATCCATGGGCGATGACCAGGCGGATGCGGACCCCTATGACGGGGCCTACGATGACGTGGCGGAGGATCAGGTGGCAGGCGTGGCCCCCACGGCTCCGGGGTCGCACCTGGTTTACGAGATGGTCGAGAACAAGCGGCCGTACCTCAACGCGGGCTTCTTCCTGGGGCGGTGGGTGGCGTATTTCTCGATCTGGATCGGCTTCGGGCTGTTTTTCTGGAAGCTCTCGAACCGGCAGGACCGAACGGGCGACCCCCGCCTGACCCGGCGGATGGAGATGCTGGCGGCCCCGGGCACGCTCATCTTCGCGCTGTCGCTGACGTTCGCCGCCTTTGACCTGATCATGTCGCTGGACCCGGTCTTCTACTCCACGATCTTCGGCGTCTACTACTTCGCGGGCTGCGCTGTCTCGGTCGTGGCGCTGCTGATCCTGGGCACGATGGGGCTGCAACGCGCGGGGTACATCCCGGCCGTCAGCACCGAACATCTTCACGACCTGGGCAAGCTGCTCTTCGCGTTCGTCTTTTTCTGGGGGTACATCGCCTACAGCCAGTACATGCTGATCTGGTACGCCAACCTCCCCGAGACGACCTACTGGATGGCTGCCCGGGGGCTGACGACCGACCCACGGATGATCGAATTCGGCAACATCTTCGCGTGGATGGGGCTTGTGCTGCTGTTCGCCCACCTGCTGATCCCCTTCGCGGCCCTGCTCTCGCGGCACGTCAAGCGGAACCGCTTCTGGCTGGGATTCTGGGCGGCTTGGATGCTGGTGATCCACTGGGTGGACCTGTATTGGCTTATCTGGCCGGTGCTGGGGATGACTGGGGTGGACCATTCGATCCTGGACCTCGTGCTCGGCGTGCTGTGCCTCGTGGGCGTGGGCTCCATTTTCGCCGGGGGGCTGCTGCGGCTGCTGGCGCACCGCAGCCTCGTGCCCGTGGGGGACCCGCGGTTGAGCGAGTCGCTGGCGTTTGCGAATCATTGAAAAATGCACGCGCAGCACGCACAAATAAAGCCAAAGATCGACCGCTGAAGCGGTCGAAGCCGGGTCGTTCACTCCGCACCCTTGATCCCTTAGCCCCTCAGCCCCTTCTTCCCCCATGCCCTCTACGACCCGTGATCTGAATGTGCCCTTGATTGCCCTGATCGCCACGGTCGGGGTCACGCTGCTGTTCGTGCTCATCGTGGGGGTTCAGGCGTGGTTCCAGTTTGAACAGAATAAGGAGGCGTACTCCAAGAACTCGGTCACGGACAGCTACGACCTGCGGGAGCTCAAGGCGGAGCAGAGGGCGAACCTTCTGCCCGCGGCGGATCCCGGAACGGGGCAACGCGGGATGGGCATCGAAATGGCGATGCGGGCGGTGGTGGAGAAGTACGCCGACCAACCCGCCACGCTCGCCCCCGCGGCGACCCCGCTGACGCCCGACGATGCCGCGACGGGCGACGCGGGTCCCAATGAAACGACGCCCGAGGGCTGAGCCTCACCCCGGCGGGGCTAGAGCAGTTTGACCGATTTTCCGCCAGGCCCGTCGCAGCCGAATCTGACGCTTTGGTGGCACAGGCGTCTCGCCTGTGCCACCTTGTAGAAGCTTGACATAGCGGGAAACGGGTCGCTCGGCTCTTGTCGTTAAAACAACTGTTTTCCGCGTCCTGCCCGGCGGAAACATCCCGCCTAGGATGAGGCCTCATGCGACGTTTTGGCCCCCTCACCCTCCTCCTCAGTTTGGTTGCGGTGCTTCTGCTCGGCTCCACCGGCCGCGCCGCTGATATCGCCGATGCCGATGGCGGCGAGTCGCATCAAACCGCCGACGCCCCGCCCTCGCAACTGCTCTCGACCGATGGCACGATCATGGCCAACGGCCCGCCGGACGCCAACCTCGAGGGCGTCCGGGTCTACGACCAACGGGGCAAGCAGCTCCCGCTGGACCTGACGTTCCGCGACGCGAACGGGCGGGATGTGACGCTGGGGGATTACTTTGATGGCGAGCGGCCGGTGGTGCTGGTGTTTGGGTATTACAAGTGCCCGATGATGTGCCCGCTCGTGCTCAACGGTGTGGCGAATGCGGTGTTGGGCATCGACCGCGAGCCCGGCGACGGGTACAGGATCGTGAACATCTCGATCAACCCCAATGAGACCCCCGAGGATGCTCAAGGGAGGAAGACGCGGGTGATGGACCAGCTCAACGCCGCCAAGGACGGGGCGTGGAAGCGGGCGGACGATGGATGGGCATTTCTCGTCGGGCCCGAGGCGAGTTCGAGCAAGGCGGCGGAGGCGGCGGGCTTCGGGTACAAGTACCTGCCCCAGAGCGGCGAATACTCTCATGCGGCCGTGGTCGTGGTGGCCTCGCCGACGGGGATGGTGTCGCGGTACTTGTACGGCAACGAGTTCCCCGCACGCGACCTCACGTTGGCGTTGTATGACGCGAGCGATGGCAAGACGGGGGGCGTGCTGGCGAGCATCCTGTTCTTCTGCTACGAATACCACGCGAGCGATGGAAAATACACCCCGATCGCGAGAAATTTGATGAGTTTGGCGGGTGCGGCGACGGTGGTGGCGCTGACGTGCGTCATCTCTGCTTTTTTTATCCTCGAACGTCGCCGCAAGAGGCGGTGGCAAAACGAGGCGGCTACAGTGGCTTTGTAAGGGAACACCCTCATGAACAGGCGAGGCATCACAGAGCACCCGCAGCCCGCGGGCACCCTGATTCGGCGGAGCCTCACGGCCCTCCCGCTGGCGATGGTGTCGCTGGCGGCGGCGGGGTGTGGCGCGAAGGAGGGCACGGTGTTCATGCCCGAGCAAGCGTCGACCTACGCCGCGGATGTGGACTGGCTGTTCTACTACATCTTCTGGGTGTGCGTGTTTTTCACGACGCTGATCGTCGTATTGATGATCTACTTCGCGTTCAAATTCCGCCAGCGGGAGCGGGGCGAGTGGGCCCAAGGGTCCACTCACAGCACGTCGCTGGAGATCGGCTGGACCATCGTGCCCACGGTGCTGGTGCTCAGTTTTTTTGTGTTCGGCTTCCGCGGGATGCTGGACATGTACACCCCGCCCGAGACCGAGGCGGACCGGGTCTACGTCAACGCCAAGCAGTGGAACTGGAGCTTCCGGTACAAGAACGGGGCGACGGGCAAGAACCTGTACCTCAAGTGCAACCGCCCGGTGGAGCTGGTGATGACCAGCGACGACGTGATCCACAGCCTCTGGGTGCCCGCGTTTCGCGGGAAGAAGGATGTCGTGCCGGGGCGGTACACCAAGATCTGGTTCGAGCCCGAGTGGGACCAGGAGCGAGCCGGGCGGGTCGAACTGGACAACGACGGCGACGGCACGATCGACGAGACGTACGAGAAGGGGCTGGTGTACGACCTCAAATGCACCGAGTACTGCGGCCAGGACCACTCGCGGATGCTCACCAAGGTGATCGTGCTCCCGCCCAGCGAGTACGACAAGGCGATGGCGCGGATCGCCAACCCAACCGACACCTACGAAAGCCCCGCGAAGTACGGCGAAGCGCTCTGGTCCCAGTACTGCTCGTCTTGCCACAGCGTGGACGGCTCCGCGGCGACCGGGCCGACATGGCTGAACCTTTGGGGCAAGCGGCAGGTCATGTCCAGCGGCGAGTCGATCGTGGTGGATGAGGACTACGTCAAGGAGTCGATCGCGTACCCGCAGGCGAAGATCGTGCGAACCTATGAGAATCAGCGGATGTCGAGCTTCAAGACGCAGTTCGGCGAGGCGGAGTACATCGGCGTGATCGACTACATGCGGCAACTCAGCGGGGAAGAGGTCCAAAAGAGCTGGCCCGGCGGCACCAAGAAGCAGGAGGAGCGGGAGGAGGACGCCCGCCCGCCCGCCGATGCGGACGCGGAGGCGATGCATGGCGAGGTGGGGGCGTGCTGCGTCAAGGCGGAGCAAGAGCGTGAAGCGGGATAGGCGGGTAAGGGAAACCGCGAGGCGGGCATCTGCCCTTGGTCACGAAGAGCGGAGAATCTGAGATAGCGACCGGTGGCGGGTGAAATGCCCGCCTTGATGGATTGAAATTTTACCCCGACAGGCTTCAGCAACCGAGCCATGCCCAGCATCATCCACACCCACGTCGCCGACGCCGACGCCCGGTCCACCGGCACCCCGATCCTCGACCCCGCGGCCGACGCGATCGCCGCTCCCCAGACCGCCCCGCCGTCCCACCGCGACGACATCGTCAGCGACCCGGCCGGGGCGGTGAACTACCCGACGGACATCTACGGTCGACCGGTGGAGGAGACGCCCGGTTGGAACTACATCAACCACTCCAAGGGGATCTTCTCCTGGCTGTTCACGCTCGATCACAAGCGGATCGGGCTGATGTACATGTTCACGGTGCTTTCTTTCTTCCTGGTCGGGGGCATCTTTGCACTGGTGCTGCGGACGGAGCTGCTCACCCCCGGCCCGACGTTCTTCGCCCAGCCCGTCCTCAACGCCGACACCGGCGAGCCGCTGATCAACCCGGTGACGAACCAGATCGTCTACAACGGCAACGCGACCTGGAACTTTTACAATCACACGTTCACGCTCCATGGCGCGGTGATGGTGTTCCTGTTCATCATCCCGGCGATCCCGGCGATTCTGGGCAACTTTATCCTCCCGATGATGCTCGGGGCCAAGGACGTCGCGTTCCCCCGGCTTAACTTGATGAGCTGGTACTTCTACATGGTCGGGGCGGCCTTCTTCTGCTGGATCCTCCTCGCGGGCGTGCTCGAGGCGGCGGGGCTCGACCGCGCCCAGTTTCCCTTTTGGATCTCCTGGCTCTTCCAGGGCGGGCTCGACACGGGCTGGACCTTCTACACCCCCTACTCCACCCGCACCAACTCGGGCGTCATCATGGCGACCGCGGGTGCTTTCGTGCTGGGGTTCTCCTCGATCCTCACGGGGGTCAACTTCATCGCTTCCATCCACATGCTCCGCCCGCGGAACATGGGGTGGTTCCGACTGCCGCTGTTCCTCTGGGCGCTCTACGCCACGGCGGTCATCCAAATCCTCGCCACCCCCGTGCTGGCGATCACGCTGCTCTTGCTGATCGCGGAGCGGTCGCTGGGCGTGGGCATCTTCGACCCAGCGCTCGGGGGCGACCCGGTGCTGTATCAGCACTTCTTCTGGTTCTACTCCCACCCCGCGGTCTACATCATGATCCTGCCCGGGCTTGGGATTACCTCCGAGCTCATCAGCGTCCACAGCCGCAAGCACATCTTCGGCTACAAGTTCATCGCGTTCAGCTCCCTCGCCATCGCCGCGTTTGGCTTCCTGGTCTGGGGCCACCACATGTTCACCAGCGGTCAAAGCCAGCTGCTCAATGCGATCTTCTCGCTGCTGACCATGACCGTCGCCGTCCCCTCCGCCATCAAGGTATTCAATTGGCTGGCGACGATGTACGGGGGCAGGCTCCGCCTCGACACGCCGCTGCTTTACGGCATGGGCTTCGTCTGGCTCTTCACCATCGGCGGGCTGACGGGGCTGTTCCTGGGGGCGTTGTCGGTCGACATCCACTTCCACGACACCTACTTTATCGTCGCCCACTTCCACTACGTCATGGTCGGCTCAACCCTCTTCGCGCTCATCGGGGGGATGTACCACTGGTTCCCCAAGATGTTCGGCAGGATGTACCACGAGACCACCGGCCGCATCGGGTGGGCGGTGGTGTTCCTGGGGTTCAACCTCACGTTCTTCATCCAATTCATCGCCGGCAGCCAGGGCATGCCCCGCCGCTACGCCAGCTACCTCCCCGAGTTCCAGATCTATCACGTGATCTCGACCCTGGGCAGCTACATGCTCGCGGTTGGGCTCTTCATCGTGCTGGGCAACTGGATTCACGCCTGGTACCGCGGCCGCCAAGCCCCCGCCAATCCCTGGGGCGCCAATTCCCTCGAATGGCACTCCAACTCGCCCCCCCGACACGCCAACTTTGATGAGGACCCCACCGGCAGCGACCCGTACGACTACTCGGACTGGGCCTACGACCGCAGGCTTGACGGCTACGTGTTCCAGCCGCTGACCGCCCAGGAGAAGCGGGCGCTGCACGCCCACCCGCACTGACCCGCCCCGCCGATGAACGTTTAGCGGAGGCCTGGAGGCCTCGCTCGGCCGAGGCCGACGCCGCCGGCTCTGCGACACCGCCTTCAGCCGCCGGTGGACGACGCCCCTTCCGCACGCGACGCCCCCGCCCCCACAGGCTATAACACGCATCATGACCAGCTCTCCCGCCGATGCCGCCTATCCGAACGGGCCCCACGGTTCGCCCGCGGCGGATGGCGATTCGCTGGGTCAAACCGAGCACCTCCCATCCAACCACCGCCCCGACCACGAGCACGGGCACGGGCACGGACACGGCGAACACCCCCCCCACCTCGCTCACCACTTCGACACGCCCGAGCAGCAGTTCGAGTCGGGCAAGCTGGGGATGTGGGTCTTCCTCGCCACCGAGCTGCTGATGTTCGGCGGGCTGTTCTGTGCCTATGCGGTCTACCGCGGCAACCACCCCGGCATCTTTGAAGCGGGCCACCGGGCGCTGAGCCCGACGATGGGCACGATCAACACCGTTGTGCTACTGGCCAGCTCGCTCACCATGGCGTGGGGCGTGCGGGCGGCTCAATTGGGCCAGCGGAAGCTGCTCGTGGTGCTGCTGCTGCTGACGCTGCTGGGCGGATTCGGCTTTATGACCATCAAGGCGGAGGAGTACGCCCAGAAGTTCGAGCACGGCTTCGGGCCCGGCGTGCTCAACGTGTTCTACTTCCAAGGCGGGTCGGCCCGCAGCGACGAAGCGTACATGCACGGCGTGGAGCAGCTCCAAGGCCAAGGCCACGAGCCGCACCACGCCGAACCCGAGGGCGAACACGCCGAGGGCGAGACGCACCAGGGCGAGGTCGAGGCCGCGGGGGGCAACCCCCGCCAGCCCGATACCGCCGGTTCCGGGGGGGACAACCCGCCGCAACTGCCCAGTGGCGGCGCGGCGGGACCGGCCAGCTATAGCCCTCTACCCGATCGGCCCGACGAAGGTGGGGGCGAGGGTGGGGGTCAAAATGGTGAAACCGGCGGGACGGATTCCGCACCCGCCGTCAAGGTGAACCCCGCCATGTCCAAGGCCGCGGCTGCCGCCCTACCGGTTCAGACGTCGGCAAAGCCCCCGGTCGACGCCCCCACCGGCCTCGCCGCCTGGGTGTTTACGCCCGGAGAAAAAGCGGTCGCGGGCCACGGCTTGGATTTCGAGGCCATCCCCGCGGACGACCAGGGGCGGCTCACGCAGTTCTTCTCGATCTACTTCCTGATGACCGGGCTGCACGGCGTCCACGTGCTCATCGGGATGGGGCTGATCACGTACCTGCTCTACCGCGCAGGGTCGGGGGTCGAGCGGTCGTGGACCATGCCGCTCGTGCTGGGGATCAGCGGGCTTTACATCGGGTTCCTCTGGTTCCTCATCGGGGCGGCCTGGCTAGGCATCACCGCGGCGATCATCCTCGTCGCGGCCGCCGTCTGGGGCGGCATCGCCTACAGTCGAGCCAGGCGTGAGGAGTTCCAGGATGGCGATTTCGGCCCCGAGTATTACACCCCCGTGGACCTGATCGGGCTCTACTGGCACCTGGTCGACCTGATCTGGATCTTTCTGTTCCCGCTGCTGTATTTGATCCATTGAGACGACCCGGAAGCGGGGCCTGACAGCCGCTGCTAAACGACGGGGTCAAGACCCGATAGATTGGTGATACCACGATGGCTACGCAACACGAGGCAGCTCACGATCACCACCAGGCGTCCACCTCCGAGGACCTGCACGCCCCCCGCCCAGGTGAGGCGACCCAGCCGACGCACGATCGGCACGAGACCACAGCGCAGGAGCACTCGAGCATGCACACCGTCGCGGGGGCGGGGACGGGGGCACATCACGGCCCGCACGTGCTGCCGCCGTGGGTGCTGCTGACGACCTTCGGAGCGCTGATCTTTTTGAC
>PPFU01081495.1_pt1 | contig 13057 bp, 10 predicted proteins | sample 1535991 | NCBI WGS metagenome assembly PPFU01 (sample SAMN04901290, study PRJNA319586) | Hypolithon metagenome, whole genome shotgun sequencing project. | isolation source: Antarctic Hypolithon | place: Antarctica: Miers Valley | collected 2014
TCGCGCTATCCTAAAACAAAAGCTTATCGCCGCTTGATAATTACCTTAAGTCAGCGCCATTCATGTCTGAGTCCACATGCTTAGAGTCTGCACGTTTATGGTTACGTCACGGGCAGCCAAAGGACATTGCTGAAATATTGAGCTACTACGGCGAAAATCGTGACTATTTAGCTCCTTTTGAGCCTCGCAAAGGGGCAGAATTCTATACTCATCAATACTGGAAGCAGCAGCTACGGCTGAGGATAATGGAGACTGGGGAAGATAAATCCCTCAAGCTGTTTTTATTTCTCAAGCAAGATCCGCAGACACTGATTGGCAGCGTCAACTTTAGCAACTTTACGCGTGGGGTCTTTCAAAACTGCACTGTGGGCTATAGCCTTGCCAAATGCGATCAGGGACAAGGCTATATGTTTGAAGCGCTGAGCGCAGGCATAGACCATATTTTTTCTACGCTTCAGTTTCATCGGATTGAAGCCAACTATCTGCCGCATAATCAGCGCAGTGGCAGGCTGCTTAAGCGAATAGGCTTTACGGTCAACGGCTATGCTCGCAGCTATTTATGCATTGATGGGCAGTGGCAAGATCACATTCTGAGTAGCCTGCTTAATCCAGCCAGCCCGCAGCTAGAAAGCTGGGTAGGTTCACAGTCATTTGGGTAATCGCACCCGGCTCATTGCCTTAACCGCCAGCGCATTTAGTGAAAACAGAGCAGCAGCGCTTGAAAGTGGCTGCGACGATTTTGTCAGCAAGCCCGTTCAAGCCACCACCGTGCTTGAAAAAACAGCCCAGCATCTCGGCGTGCGCTATTGCTATGAAGCAACCGCCGTTCCCAGAGCAGGAGAAACTCCTCAAAGAACCCTAACGCCCTCACTCATTGCTCAAGCGCCTGCCGTCTGGCAGTATGCACTCAAGCAGGCCACCCTTGATCTGGAAGACGAAGCCATTTTAAGCCTGATAGCGCAGCTACCCTCAGAGCAACGTGCATTGGCTGAAGCCATTAAAGCCTGCGTCAAAAATTTATCTTATAAAAGGCTGCTGCAAGTCCTTCAAGAAGCAGACGCGGTTAGTCCGTGAAGATGGTCGCCTCGTTCTACCTGCATCAGCAAGTCCAAAAATTCCTCATAGTCATCAATCGGCTTGGTACACAAACAGTCTGCCAGCGCATCGCTGAGCAAGCGCGCCCGATTAGAATTCATCGCGTGGGCCGTCAGCAGCACAATCGGCAGGTGAGCCGTATCAGGCTGAGACTTTAGCAGCCGAGATAAATCTACACCCGTCACCTCCTCACCTTGCCAAAACGTTCCCGGCAAATTGACATCCATAATCACCAGATCTATCAGCCCCGACTGACACTGCTTAAAAACATCAACAGCCTTATGAGTCAGCCTGACTCGGTGGTTACCCAGCTTTTCTAACAGCCGTGCTGTACCGCGTCCCAGCAAATAATCATCCTCAACCAGCAAAATATTCATATATGACGTTCCTCGGAGAATGCCCATAGGCAGTTCACAATAAAAGATAAAAAATAAAAAATAGGCAGGATGGTTCAAACAGGTTGCCCACTCACGACTCATCAACAGTCATTGATGGCTCCTTGTGCATCAAGAAGTCTTGGATTAGGAATCCTATCGTCAAACATCCTGACATGCCTGACGCGTGGCTAACTATCATGACAATCAGCTCGCAGCTCGCAGGCCAACCCAAAACTCAGTTCGCAGACCCCGAAAACTTCAAAATTCTAGTCGTTGACGACCTGTTAGAGAATCTGAGGCTGCTCGCCAATTTGCTCACCGCAGAAGGCTACGGCGTTAGAAAAGCTCCCGATGGCACAATGGCGCTCAGCAACGTCCCTCGCTTCCGTCCCGACCTCATTTTGCTCGACATTATGATGCCAGACATGGACGGATACGAAGTGTGTCAGCAGCTCAAATCAAACGAGCAGTTCAAAGATATTCCGATCATTTTTCTCAGCGCCCTAGATCTCACTTTCGATAAGATCAAAGCCTTTGAGGTAGGCGCTGCCGACTTTATCCACAAGCCTTTTCACCCGGCAGAAGTCATCGCCCGCGTTAAAAACCAGCTCAGGCTGTGCCAGCAAGGCCTACAGTTGCAGGCACAGCAAGCCATTATCACTAAGCAGCAACAGCAGTTAGCAACAGCCATTCAAGCGCGTCAGGTTGCAGAAGCAAAGTACCATCGGCTAGCGGTAAGCGCTGTTACAAAATAGTCTGTTCCAAAATAGTCTGTTCCAAAATAGAGGCCGCAAAATAGAGAAGGTGCTAGGCTCAATCACAGCCCTGATTCCTATTCACTGCTATGGCCCTGCTTCCTGATACAACTGCCGCTAATGCCCTCATCGTCGGCGCAACTCAGGGGATTGGTCTAGAGTTTGTCAGGCAGCTTTTGCAAAAGGGCCAAATTGCTCATCTGTTTGCAACCTATCGTTCAAAACAAACAGCGGCATCATTATTTGAACTTGCGTCCGAGCATCCTCAAAGACTGCACTGCATTGCAATGGATCTTACAGAAGAATCGAAGATCGTTGGCGGCTTAGAAGAAATTAAGCAAATCGCGCCTCAGCTACATCTTGTGATTAACTGCGTAGGGCTCCTTCATAGCGATCAGCAACAGCCTGAGAAAGCGCTGCGTCAACTCAATGCAGAGAATTTAATCAACTACTTTCAAATCAACAGCATTGGCCCCACCCTGCTAGCAAAGCATCTGATGCCTTTGTTCAAGCATAAAGAACAGGCGCTATTTGCAACAATATCCGCCAAGGTCGGTAGCATTGGCGACAACCGGCTAGGCGGCTGGTATGGCTACCGGGCCTCCAAAGCAGCGCTGAATATGTTCTTAAAAACGGCTGCGATTGAATATAGCCGCCGCCATCCCAACACGACGCTGGTACTGCTGCATCCGGGCACTACTGACACGCAGCTATCTAAGCCCTTTCAACGAAACGTTCCCCCCGAAAAGCTGTTCTCTACAGAGCGCACGGTGAGGCAGCTTCTCAACGTACTCTCAAACGTTAGGCCGCAGGATAGCGGCGAATTTTTCTCGTGGGATGGTAGCTATCTGCCCTGGTAGCTTTTTGAAGGCGGCAACTAGCTGGCGAGCCTTGCGGGTCAACTGCTGCTGTTTGTTGGAAGTGGGCTGCTGGTAATGCAAAGCCGGCCCAGTGAGCGGCGGGCGGGCAGATGGCTCCTTGAGATAGCGATAGTGTAAAAACAAATCGCGGTAGGGAAATAGAATATTTTCGCCTGTGCAGGCGCGCTTAAAAAACTGGGAGCCTACGCCGATATAGTGTAGATAAGTGAGCTGCGCTTGAGCGTCAAATAAAACGTGATTGCTTTCTTGGAAATGATTCGATGTGACGCAGCAGCCGGTACGGTTTTTGTGGGGCAATGTCCTGGCTAGGTTCGTTGCGCTGATGCCAGATTTCATCACCATGTAGTTCAAAATGGATTGGTCAGGGCCGTTGGGATAAAGAATTTCGGCGTCTCCAAATTTTAGGTGGCCGAGCAGTTCCGTCAGCATTTGATCGGTGAAAACACCTTTTTTGGCGGCGTAGAGACCTGCGCAGAAAATTTCGGTTTGGAGGCGATCGCGCTCAAACACCCTAGTCAAACTCTCTGCATTCACGTCATAAACATGACCCAGATCTTTGTACTGAAAATCATAAGTAACAAAGTCATAACGCTCTAGGCTGTCGAACAACAAATCGAGCGAATTCATTGCCAAGATATCAGCATCTAGATAAATAAATCTCTCAAACGGGCCATCAAAGCAACAGAAGCGGCGATGCATTCCTAGCCGGTTAACGCCGCTAACGCCTCGCTTGGCCCAACTCTCAAAGGCAGTCGGATGCATCTGCCAAATTTGGGTCGAAAATGTCTCCCACTTGCTTAAAATCGCTTTATCATCGAACCACTGAACCTGAGGATATTGTTGGGTGGCTGTTCTAGATCGCTGAGTATTAGCATCGTATGGCACGATACAGATAGGTAGCTCTTTACTGACGTTTTGCTCTAGGCTGTTAATCAGCGCAATGAGCTGATCAAATACAACGTCGTTGGCCAGAATATATACGCCGTTTGCCATGAAACCCATCATTCAAAGTAAGGACTTTACGCCTTCCCCTTTTTGGTTGTTACCTGGGCACAGCGTCCTACCAGTGTTCACAGCTACGCAAATAACTCACCGTCAGCCATCTCGTTCGCAATGTTTGAGCTGGTCATAAGCGGTTAAAAACTTTCCGGAAAGTATGAACGCCGCCGCGTTGTCTAGGTAAAGCTATAGAGATCTCTGCTGGCATGAAACCCTTTATTCACATTCTGTCTCACCTGGTGTTTTGGGTTTGGAACCTTACTTTCCTTAGCCTGATGTATATCTGGTGCTTGCCCCAAATCGGGTTCGACTTATGGCTGGCCGCCCGTAGCGGAGAAATCGATCCTACGTTTACGGTTAGCTTTGTCGCGCTAATGATCGTGCCGCTGGTGTGTACGCTGCTAGGATTTTTTCGGCTGCGAAAGTACCCTGTTTTGCTGATGCGCTTGTTTTATGGGGTAGAAGCACCTCTGTTTACGCTGTGCTTGCTGCGGTTGTTTTTGATTCGCGAGCTGACGGTCGCTAGTGGGTTTGCGTTGGGATTGGGGGGGGTGGCGATCGCTACATTCGCCATTGAGCTGCTATCGGGCTACTCAGCCTACCGCCCTAATTTGGCTAGGGTACAAATGATCAGCCACAGCATTATTTTGCTGGTGGGTCTGTATGCGGGTTCGCTACTGCTGCTGTACAGCATTCCAACAATTGCCACGGTTGTGTGGGGTCTAGTAGTTGGCCTCTTTCAACTGAAGTGGATTTCAGGTATTGGGTTGATTTTACGTCCTGTCCAATTCGGCGTCATGTTTTTGGCGATCGCCTCCCTCCTAGTGTTCGTCTCCATGCCCTTCGCCCTGGTCAACTTTTACCTGCGAGCCTGGGCCAGAATTCGCACGGCCTTTGGCAAGCAGCACAGCCAAAGCGATAGCTGGGCAATCACTAGCGTCACACTGGCCATTAGCTGCCTACTCTTTATTGGCTTACAAGGACAACCGCAAGCCAAAGCATTCAGCCTACTCACAGCTACTGAGCAACCTCAAACCCAGCTACAGAACGCCGATAAAATAAAAGCAGGACTCACCAACGCATACCTTCACCGCTATCGGTACCTCAGCCCTTGGTCAGAAAGCGATGCACTTGCCAGCTATTACGGCCAAGCTTTTAATCTGAACAAAGGTGAAGCAACCATCTTTAAGCGTCGTATCCAAAACGTTCACAATGCATTACTTTCACCTTTTCTATATCGAGGTCAAGACAACGATGTAGAGAAGGCCGCTGAGCTGTATGCACAGTTTTTTGACGAGTCGATTCAGCAGGGTGAGCGGGTTGCTATTCGTAAGGCGTTGCAGGCCACTGCCAACCGCGACGAAACTAAAGCAGGCCTGCTGAATTTAGATCACAAGGTGGTGCTTTTGGCGAGTCAAAACGTGAGCGTCAACGAACAAGGCGACTGGGCCACGGTAGAAATTCATGAGCGATATGAAAATGCCACCCGTGAAGACCAAGAAATTTTCTATACCTTTTCGCTACCCGAAAGCGCTGCCATTAACGGCCTATGGCTAGGCGATGCGATCCATCCTAAGCAGTTTTCTTTTGTGGTCTCTCCTCGTGGCGCGGCGCAACAGGTGTACAACGCAGAAGTAGAGCGGGCTAAGTTTCAGCAAGCTACCGACCCTGCCCTGTTAGAGCAGGTTGGGCCGCGCCAGTATCGGCTGCGCGTGTTTCCCATTCCAGCAGCCACTCAACCAACGGCCACTCAATCAGCAGACGCTCAATCAGCACCGGGAGAGCTTGAGCTATGGATGACCTATCAGGTTATGCAGCAAAATGGCGGCTGGCCGCTACCGCAGCTAACTGAAAAACGAAATATCTACTGGACAGACAAAACCGAGCGTTTGCGAGGCAAGCGTACCGTTGAGCTTTCAGAAGATGACTGGTTTGAAGCAACCTTACCCGCCCAAAAGTCGGGCCAGAAATCCGGCCAAAAGGCTCATACAGTTGAGCTAGCTGAAGGGTACCGAGTAACCGCAGCGCCTTTGACTCAGCAAGAGAAACAGATACCTTCAGGTAAGCGGTTTGCGATTATTGTGGATCGTTCTTACAGCATGAAGCAGCACGCGGCAGCGCTGAAGCAGGCAGTGAACGATCTCAAATCTACGGCTAAAAAGGACACGCTTGACTTCTACATCACAGCGGCAGAAACAGACCCTGTAAAGGCGACCACGCAGACTGTAGATGTGGATAAGCTTCTGTTCTATGGCAGCTTACAGCCTGCGGACATGCTCCAACAGTTTGCAAAGATAAAAGAAAATGAAGCGTACGATGCGGTGCTGCTGCTCACAGATGAAGGCAGCTACGAACTGTCGGATAATCAGCTTGAGCTACCTGAAATCAACGCACCGCTGTGGATAATCCATGTTGATGGGAAGCTCCCCTCAGCCTACGAAGATTCTCTCTTGCAAAAGCTGCAAGCCAGTCGCGGGGGTGTAGAGACGTCAGTAACCTCGGCGCTTCAAAGGAATGCTTTCGATTCAGCGGATGTGATGACTCTGGACGGCTATACCTGGAAAGTAGAGTCGTTGCCTAATCCTGAAAAGACTGCGCAGTCCTCAGAGTCCCCAAGGAATTTGGAGGCGATCGCAGCCCGCCAGCTCATCGATCAGCAAAGCCGTACCCTAGATACGAGCGAAGTAGCCGCCTTGGATGGGGTTCATGCGATCGCCAAACGCACCGGCATCGTTACCCCCTATTCCTCCATGCTGGTATTGGTAGACGAACGACAGAAAGAAGCTCTCAAAGAAGCGGAAGCTAGGAGCGATCGCTTTGATCGTGAAGTGGAAAACGGCCAGGATGAGCTAACCGATCCAGGGAACCCGCTAGCGACCTCTATTCCAGAGCCTAGTCAGGTGCTGAGCATTTTGGTGGGAGCGATCGCGCTCATCTTCCTCAAACGCAGGTCAACATCTTCCCATCCAGACTTTACTAGGGCCACGCATGGGCAAACTAAACGCAAATAAGCTTTAGGTAACCCTCCATGATTCAGCGACTTTCTCAGCACCTAGGCGCGGCAGCACTCACCCTGACCATTCTGCCGCTAGGGCTGGTTTTAGGAATACCTGAACCTGTCAAAGCTGACCCTTGCACCTACCAGTGCCACTCCAATCAAATTCGATTTGTCCCCGGTCAGCCGATTACGATTGAGTTTGTCAATAATACGAACGGCCTGATCAATCTAGAGCGGGTGCTTGACATTGATTTGCACTGGCTGCGCCCTCACAGCGAGTTTGCGATTAAAACCGTGGTTGGCGCTGATGACGATATGTCGATGGTGTTTTGGGATGAAAACAATCGGTCTGTGAATGCGGTGCTTCATCGCCCTGATGCCGAAACGCTAAAAATTGAGCTACTGCCCAGCGGGTTTGATAGTGATCGCGTTGTCCATGTGGTTAACGATGGCAGAGTACTGGTGTATTAACCCATCGGATCTAGTATCATTAGATCAAATGATCTATATTGCGCTAGCTGGAGTATGTTTACCTGGATTTTGTTCTAGGGGCTCGGGTCAGCGCTATAGTGCTTTGAGCTAGCGATCCGCTGTATTAGAATCCGACGTGCCAGACAAGCCTATCCCCAAAACTGAACTCAGTCAGCGGCAGGTACCGCCTCAGCGGTGGCAGATTTTTCCTGCGCAAAAAGCCCAGGCCAAGCAAATTTCGCAGGCCACAGCCCTCTCTCCGCTGCTGTCTCAAGTCCTAATTAACCGAGGCATTTATACGCCCGAGCAAGCTTGGGAATTTTTAGATCCCGAAACGCTGCTGTTGCCTTCGCCGTTAGATGAATTTCCAGATTTGCACAAAAGTTTGGATTTATTGGTAGAGGCGATCGCCGCTCAGCGAAAGATCTTGATATGCGGTGACTATGATGCCGATGGCATGACCAGTACGGCGCTTTTGATGCGATCGCTCTGCTACTTAGGAGCCCAGGTAGACTACGCCATCCCTAGCCGTATGGACGAAGGCTACGGCATCAACCTGCGCATCGTTGAAGACTTTCACGCCATAGGCGGCGCCATTATCCTCACGGTCGATAACGGCATTGCAGCTTACGAACCCGTCGCCCGCGCCCGCGAACTGGGCCTTACCGTCATCCTCACCGACCACCACGAAGTCCCCGAAAAAATTCCGCCCGCCCACGCCATCCTCAACCCCAAGCTCATCCACGAAGCCTCTCCCTATCGAGGCGTGGCAGGCGTCGGCGTAGCCTACATTTTGGCCGTATGCCTTGCCCAGCGCATGGATAAAATGCAGGATCTCACGGCTACTTTGTTGGCGCTGTTTACCTTGGGCACCATTGCCGACTTAGCACCGCTCACAGGCGTTAACCGTCGCTGGGTAAAAAGAGGACTAAAGCTGCTGCCCAAGTCGCGTATTCCCGGCGTGCAGGCGCTGATTGAGGTCGCTGGGCTCAGTGAGGAAACCGCGCTAAAGCCTGAAGCGATTGGCTTTCGGCTAGGGCCACGAATTAACGCAGTCGGGCGCATTGCCGATCCTCAAATTGTGATTGACTTGCTCACTACCGATGATATTGGGGTGGCCTTACAGCGGGCGATGCAGTGCGAAGAAGCGAATAAGCTGCGCCGCCAAATGTGCGAAATTATTGAAGCGCAGGCGGTGGAATGGGTAGAAGAGCAAATGGAGAAAGGTTTGCTCGATTTGAAAAAAGAACGTGTCTTGGTCGTTGTTCAGCCAGAGTGGCACCATGGCGTGATTGGCATTGTGGCCTCCCGGCTTGTAGAGCGCTACGGTGTGCCCGTTTTTATTGGCACCTACGAAGACAAGGCGAAAAAGGAAATCAGAGGATCGGCTCGCAGCATTCCTGAATTTAACGTGTTTGAAGCCCTTCAGTTTTGTGATGACCTGCTTGGTAGGTATGGCGGGCATCGGGCCGCAGGCGGATTTTCTTTTGAGGCTAACAAGCTGCGTCAGGTGAAGTCTCGCCTGAGCACGTTTGCCTGCAAGCACCTTCAGCCAGAGCATCTGAAGCCGCTGGTCACTGTAGATGTTCAGGCTCAGCTGGCCGAAGCCAACCTGGAGCTGTACTCACAAATAGACAAAATTCATCCCTGTGGCATCGAAAATCCAGATCCGGTGTTTTGGACGGCAAACGCCACGGTAGTCGAGCAAAAGGTGATCGGTAAAACCAGCGATCACCTGAAGCTGACGCTTTCTCATGATTCAGAAGGTGCTGGCTCAGAAGGCGTGGCAGAGAAGACGGTGATGAAGGCAATCGCCTGGCGCTGGGGCAGCTACTATCCCCTGCCCAGAAATTTGGATATTGCCTATAAGCTCCGCCTGAACGAATGGAACGGGCGAAGCGACGTAGAACTGGAGCTAGTCGGCGTAAGACCTGCGCAGCCTGTCGCGCTAACTGATCAAGGCATTCGTCCATGGTCTACTGAGGTTTCTGGAGCGCAACTAGAAGCACAACCGGCTCCAGCAGTTAAAGCAGCTTCTGAAGTTACCTTTGCTCAAGCTGAACTCATTGCCCCTGAGGCAAAAGCCGTGATCGCACCCCCGCTATCTACCTCGCAAGCGGCCAAGGCGATCGCGCTCAATCTCCAGCAAGAACTAAAAGCAAAAACGCCATCAAATTCTCCCCACGAAATCATCGCATCCAAAATACAGTTGCCTCTAATCAAAGACAATTCAGCTCGCGCCTATTCCACTGTAGCTGAGCCAGAAATCGAGCCAGAACCGCCTATCATTAGTCCTGCCGAATCGGCTGCTAGCTATGCGGCTGTAGGCGATTCGCTGCATGTGGAGTTTTATTATGGCAAGCGGCGCTACAAAGGCACGCTGGAAAAGAACAGCCCAAAAGATGGGCCAGAACATGGGCCAGAACATGGGCCAGAACATGGGCCAGAACATGGAGCACGGCGGCTGAGCATTGAGAATGCTGAAGGCCATTTGCTGTTGGTGACAATGAGCGATCGCAAAGGCTCCTTACAGGTACCCGGCGAAGCCCCTCAGGCTGTAGACATTGGCGACGCGAACTACTTCAACCTGATACGCGCCGGACTCAGCGCTCTAGAAATTAAGCAAAAAACTCGGTTGCTGATTAAAAAAGATGAGTTGCTAGCAGAAAAAGACGGCCAAATATCTACGCTGAAAGCCCAGATAGAGCTGCTAGAAGAAAAAATTAGCCAGCTCTCAGCCGAACAGCAGCGACAGTTTGCGGCATTAGAGACCGAGCGGAAGGCTCAGGAAGACACCATTCAAGGGCAAGAAGCCCACATCGAGCAGATGCAGGTTCAGCAGGCGAGCAGCACGTCACTTGCCAACGCCGCGCCAAATCTCGCTAGCAGCCCTCCCATCCAAGGCACCCTTAGCAGCACCCTTGGCAGTACAGAGATTAAGCAGCAAGTGCGCGACAGCGTCGGCGACAGCGTTTGGTTTTGCCTGCAAGCCGCCAGCCAAAAAGACCTGCAGGCCGCTTATAGAAACTACCAAACTAGCTACGCAAGCGGGCCTGATGCGCACATTGTCGACTACTCAGAAGCAGGTATTCGCCTGAGCTTCACCGTCGAGCGCGAGGTCACAGCACCCTTTTTTACAGACCTTTCCGACTTTTTACGAAGCCGAAGCGTTACTAAAATCGGTGGCATTTCACTAGGCTCAGGTCGTCGGGAGCCAAGTCATCAGGAGCCGGGTTATCAGAAGCCAGGTTATCAAGAGTCAGACCATCAATACAGGCTTGATAGCCTGTCGCCACTGCTAGCCAACCAGTGGCGATCCTTTTCTCCCGAGCAGCTTGCACAGCAGTCGCTTACAGCAGCAGGGGTAAAGGTTATGAAAGTGAAAGCCAAAGAAGGGCAAGTATCGGCGGACGAGCGCGCCCTGCTAACTCAATTTTTGGGACAATGGGAGCATCCGATAGCGGGCTGCTTTAGCCAAAAAGGGCGTCAGGCGGCTTCTAGCCTCGATCAGATCAGTAAGCTCTGTGATATCGCCGCTCGCCAAGAGCGCTTCCTTTACCAGTGGCAGTACGAGCTGCTGCATCAGCTAATAGCAGGCAAGCAAGGCAAAGGAGGCCTCCTGCGGCAGGTATTCGCTGTTTAACCGGGTGGCCTCACCCAGTGATGGCGAACATGATACTTCTCCATACCTAAAGAATGAAATATCGGCAATCAGTTTAAGAATTGACTAAGATGTGAGAGCGTAAGCAACCGAGTAATTACTGATTAATAAAGCTTTAAAGCAGGTACGTTATCCCCAGGCCACCAAACCTGGGGATAACTTCCTGATTGCCGAAAGATGTTTTGACCTGAGCAAGTAAGTGTTTTTACTGACCGTCTCGAAACCCCCCGAAACCCTTTGAAGATAGCTCTTTGAAGAAATAAAGCTGACTCATCGAAAACAGCCAAAACCCGTGAATTCTCTCAAGGTTGCGGACTTTTCTATCTTTTTTCCAAAGTTTTCCACAGGGTTGTGTAGGTTTCCATAGGTTTCCTCCAGAGGGATCTTATGAGGCTTTTCATTAGATTCAGTCTCAGTTTATTAAGGGCAAAAGAAAGGCAAAAGACACTAGACATCAGTTGGCCAGTGCCAGCAAGGGGTTCAACCCTCCTTCATAGGAAACCTGAGGCTACACAACCATGACGGTTGCTAGCTTTGCCCATCACCCTTTCACTTGCTTCAGTCATGGATTACACACCTACTATCGATATCTCGGCTGTAAAGGCTCAGACAGGTTCGTCTAGCCAGCATGGTGTGTTCTCAGCAGCTTCAGAAGCCAACTTCGCGCAAAAAATCCAGACCTACGAGCGCATCCTGAAAGAAGTACCCGACAGCTTCATGGCATGGAGCCACATGAGCTATTTCTTGGCCCGCTCAGGTCGATATCGTGAAGCGCTAGGTGCCTATGTGCGCACCCTGAACATCAAAAGCAATGCGCCGCGTATTTGGTTTAACTATGCCGTAGTTTTGGAGCGACTGGGATACTATAGTGAGGCTGTTGAAAGCTACAGTCGCGCACTGGTAGTATCCCCCTACTACTTAAAGCCTATGTATGGTAAATGCAAAAACCTATATCGTCTCGGCCACTACAAAGAAGCACTGGCAAGCTATGACCAGGCGCTAGCGGTCAAAGACGGTATCTACGAACTTTGGTATGGCAGAGGTAAGGTGCTGATTAAGCTAAAGCGCTTGGATGAGGCGGCAGAGAATCTCGAAAAGGCGCTGACGCTGAACCCTCATGTTTCAAAGGTATGGGCTAGCCTGGGTCAGGCGCTGATGTACCAGCACGAGGACGAAGCCGCCATCAGGCAGTTTGATAAGGCTATAAAGCTCGATGCAAACGTAGCGCTTTATTGGACTTATAAGGGTTTTTTACTTAAGCGCTTAGGCCGATTCGATGAAGCGCTCTACTGCTTTGATCAGGCAATTGACATAGAGCCTGCGATCGCAGATTCCTGGCACCATCGCGGGCTAGTCCTGATGAACCTGCGCCGGTATCAGGAGGCGCACAATAGCTTTGAAACCGCTTTGAGATTTCAGGCATACGACCATAAAAGCTGGCTGAGCCTGGGCTGGGCCCTCGAAAAAATGGGCGACTATGAGCAGGCGATTAAGGCTTACAACAAATCGCTTTCGATTGAGCCAGATCAGTCGTTTGCCTTTTACCATCAGGCTCGCTGCTATGCTAATTTGCAGAATGTACAGTCGGCTCTGGAGCATTTGAGACGGGCGATCGCACTCCACCCCGAAACCTACATGCCCCAAGCCCTAAACGACCCTTTGCTGCGTGACGCTCAAACTCAGGCAATCCTGGCACAAACGCCCGCAGCCGTCACCGCTAGCTAAGCAAGCTATTGCAAAAGCTACTATTTTGACACTCCCCTGCCTGAAGGCGAGGGGATTCTTCTTTCTACGAGACGACTTGCTCATCCCAAACCTAA
>PPFU01007022.1_pt1 | contig 13042 bp, 7 predicted proteins | sample 1535991 | NCBI WGS metagenome assembly PPFU01 (sample SAMN04901290, study PRJNA319586) | Hypolithon metagenome, whole genome shotgun sequencing project. | isolation source: Antarctic Hypolithon | place: Antarctica: Miers Valley | collected 2014
TGGCGGCCGGACCGGGAGGCGCCGGTGTTTTTTCGCCCGTCGAAACCGCCGCGGCCGGCCACTCTTCGGGAACGGAAATCCACGTCATGATGGTGTATGGCGAAGCGGTATTGCCGACCCTCACCGGCAGTGTCCGCGCCGCCGCGGTGCAGAGTGCGTTTGATGCCGCCATCGCGCGCGTGAACGTGGTGTTTGAGGCCAGCCTGATCACCGCGCGCGTGCGTCTCGTGCGCGTGCACGAAACCCGCTATAATGAAAGCTTGAGTGCCGGTAACAAGGTGCAGGATGAGGCGCTGACGGCGCTCCAATCCGTTGACGATGGCTTGATGGATGAGATTCACGCCCTGCGCGATCAAGCCGGAGCAGACATTGTCTGCCTCGCCTTGCAGCGGCCGGATTTCGCGAGCAGCGGACTTAGTTTTTTGCTTACCCCGGACCGGACCGACAACGACGAGTATCCCTTCTCCATCGTTCAATACAGCAATATCGCCGGCACCCATGTGCTCGCCCACGAGTTTGGGCATGTATTGGGCTGCGCCCATGATCGCCAGAACGCACAGGAAGGGGACGGCGCCTTTTCCTATAGTCATGGCTATCGTTTCATTGGAGCGGATGGTCGCCAGTATCACGACATCATGGCTTACCCGCCGGGGATCGAACTCGGATATTTCTCCAATCCTGACGTCATGGTGCCGACACCGGTCGCCTCCGCCATTGGCATCGCGGTCGGGCGTGCTGGAGAATCGAATACAGCACGCACGATCGAGCAGACCGCATTCCTCACGGCGGCATATCGATTGCAGACCCAGGCCGCGTCCAATCCCGGGGTGCTGCTCAACGTGGCCACCCGCGCCTTTGTCGGTCGCGACGAGCAGGTGCTGATCGGCGGCTTTGTCATTGGCGGAGCCGAGCCGAAGCGCCTCCTGGTCCGCGGAGCGGGTCCCTCCCTCAGCCAATTCGGTGTGCCGGATGCGCTCGTTAATCCGCTAGTGCGAGTATTCGGCGGACCATACCAGCTGGCGGAAAATGACGATTGGAGCAGCGAGATCGGATTGCGGACGGCGGCTTCGCAGGTCGGAGCGTTTCCGTTTTTGGAGGGCAGTGCTGATTCCGCGCTGCTCGTGACGCTCCCGCCCGGGGCTTATACCGCGATTCTGGAAGGGGTGGCCGGCGCGACGGGCTCCGGTTTGGTTGAAGTGTATGACATCGACCGCGGAGCGAACAAAGTCGTGAACCTTTCCACCCGCGGTTATGCGGGCCTGGCGGGCCGAGAGATGGTGGGCGGCTTCGTCGTGGACAGTGCGCCCGGCGCCACCAAACGCATTCTCGTCCGCGTGCTCGGCCCCTCGCTGGCTCGCGCTCCCTTTAGCCTCACGAGCACCTTGGACGATCCCGTGCTGGAGCTCCGCGACTCCCGCGGGGACCTTATCCTGACCAGCGATGATTGGAGTAACGATTCCGTGGGCGGCGTGAGCGAAGATAACGACTTCCGGCCCCGCGTGAAGTCGTATGGCGAGCGCCAAATTTTTGCGACGGGCTACGCTCCCGGCAATCGCCGCGAGCCCTGTGTCCTGGTCGACCTTACGGCGGGTAGCTACACGGTCGTGGTGAGGCCGTTTGAGCAGCGGAGCGCGGATGCCTTTTTCGACCAGCCGGCGCAACCGGGCGTGGGCATCATCGAGGTGTACGAGATCAATCCATAGTCCGGAGAATTCGCGGGCAGGAATGCCTGTCCCGCGGTGTGGTCACGTGCTGACACACTTTGAATTTGCCGCGGATCAAAAATCAACGACGGTGACAGCGTCTAGCGCGAACACGATCGCGACCGGACACCCTCATTCTCAACCTTCTTCCTCGGACCACGAGGCTTCATCGCCATGCGAAAAGCACCCCCGTCCTTCTCCGCCTTCCGGCAGGTTTTCCCGCGTTTGGAAACAGCGGAGGCGATGTGAAAACGATTCCCGAATTCACCCGCGCCCAGCGCGAACAACGCGCGATCGTGCTGGTGGCGGCCTACGATGCTTTGATGGCCCGCCTCATCGCGGAATCCGCGGCCGACGCGATTCTCGTGGGCGATAGTGTCGCCATGGTGGTGCACGGATTTCCGTCCACGGTCCACGCCACGGTCGACATGATGTGCACCCACGTGGCCGCCGTGCGGCGGGGTGCGCCGGAGATCGTGGTCGTGGCCGATCTGCCTTTTCTCAGCGTGCGGCGCGGCGTGCACGCCGCCACGGATGCCGCCGGGGCGTTGATGCAAGCGGGAGCGACCGCCGTGAAACTCGAGGGTGTGGCGGGTCATGAAGACGTCATTGCCCATCTTGTCGGCAGCGGCATTCCGGTGATGGGACACCTTGGATTGCTGCCCCAGTCCGTACATCAACTGGGTGGATACAAAGTTCAGGGGAAGGACGCGCCGGAAGCCGCACGCTTGGAGCGCGAGGCGGCGAAGCTGGAGGAGCTGGGGGCCTTTGCGATCGTGCTGGAGTGCGTACCGGCAGCGCTGGCCACGGCGATCACTCGCCAACGCGCGATTCCGACCATCGGCATTGGGGCCGGTGCGGGGACGGCCGGCCAGGTGCTGGTGCTGTCGGATTTGCTAGGCATGGACGCGCGGTTTCACCCCCGCTTTGTGCGGCGCTATCTGCAGGGAGATGCCTTGGTTCGCGATGCCTTGAATCGTTTCGCAAACGACGTTCGCACCGCCAACTTTCCGGCGCCTGAGGAGGTCCTGGCATGACCGCAATCTGCCGCACGGTTGCAGAGTGGCGGCGCCTGCGCGCCTCGCCCGATTGGGCCGGTGCTGCCGTCGGCTTCGTGCCGACCATGGGCGCATTGCACGCCGGTCATATTGACTTGCTCCAGCGGGCGCGGGCGGAGAATGCGCGCGTGGTGCTCAGCGTTTTCGTGAACCCCACCCAGTTCAACGACCCCGCCGATCTCGAGCGGTATCCAAGAACATGGGACGCGGACCTCGCCCTCGCGCAGCCGCTCGTGGATGCGATTCTGTTTCCGTCGGCCGCAGAAATGTATCCGGATGGTTATCGCTATCGCATCACGGAGAATGATCTCAGCCGACGGCTCGAGGGCGCTCATCGGCCCGGCCATTTTGAAGGTGTGCTCACGGTGGTGTTGAAGCTCTTGAATCTCGTGCAGCCACAGCGCGCCTACTTCGGAGAGAAGGACGGCCAGCAATTGCAGTTGGTGCGGGGGATGGTGGACGCCTTTTTTCTGCCGGTGACGATCGTGACGTGTCCCACGGTCCGTGCCGCGGACGGGCTTGCCCTGAGTTCGCGCAATGCCCGGCTCGCTCCGGCCGCCCGGGCTCAGGCCGCCGCGTTCCCGAGGATCTTGCGCAAGGCTCCGAGTGCCGAGCACGCTGCCGCGGAACTGGCGGCGGCCGGGTTTGAGGTGGATTATGTGGAAGACACGTGGGACGTGCGGCTCGGTGCCGTCCGCATCGATGATGTTCGTTTAATTGATAATGTCCCCCTCTAACCTCCTCGTTATCCTCGGCGGTTCGATCGCCTGCTATAAAGCGTGCGATGTGATCTCGCAGCTCGTCCAGCGGGGTCATCGGGTGCGCGTGGTGGCGACGGCATCCGCCCTGCGGTTTGTCGGGACGTCGACCCTCGAGGGGCTCACCGGCACGAAGGTCGGGACGGATCTTTTCGAGTCGGGAGCCGCGCTCGACCATATCGCGCTCGCACGTTGGGCGGATGCCACGCTGGTGTGTCCCGCGACCGCATCGTTGCTGAATCGCATGGCCGCGGGGTTGGGTGACGATCTGGCGGGTGTGCTGCTGTTGGCGCACGACTGGAAGAAGCCACTGTGGGTGGCCCCGGCGATGAATCCATTCATGTGGAGTCACCCGGCGACGGTGGCATCGGTTTCGCGGTTGCGAAGTTGGGGCGTGCGCTTTGTCGCGATTGGCGTGGGTCGGACGGCGTGTGGCGAGGAAGGGGAGGGTCGACTGGCCGAACCCTCGCAGATCGTCGCGGCGATTTCCGCGACGTTGGTTCGACCGGAAAAACGATTGCGCGTTCTGATCACGAGTGGTGGCACGTCGGAACCGATCGATGGCGTCCGCGTGATTACGAATACGAGCACCGGCGAAACCGGCGCCGTGATCGCCACTCATTTCGCCCAGCGTGGGCATGAGGTGCTGCTGCTGCGGGCCACGACTGCCCGGAGCGCCGGAGGGGTGTGTCGCGAGGCGACGTTTTTCACCTATGCGGACTTGGATGCGGCTTTGACGGAATCACTGCGTAACGAAGAATTCGATACGGTGATTCAGGCCGCGGCGGTGGGAGATTTTTCCGTCGAGGCGATCGAGATTGCCGGCAAGACTCGCGCGCCAGGCACGGCGAAGCTGGGCTCTGAAGTCGCCCCGGTGCTGCGGCTCCGCCGTAATCCCAAGATTCTGGATACGCTGCGCGCGCGCAGCCGGAATCCCGCGGTGAGCGTGGTCGGATTCAAGCTCACTCAGGAGGCGGATCCGGCGAGCGCGCGGGCGGCGGTGCAGATGTTGTTCGCGACCGGTGCGGTGGATCATGTCGTGCATAACGACCTCGCGGCGCGACGGGAAAATGGCCATTTTCCCGCGGAAATCTGGACCGCGGGCCAGACGAAGCCGCAGCGTTGTCCGGATCGGCTGGCGCTGGCGACCGGACTCGAGGCGCTGCTCGTGACGAGGGCGTCACAGGAGGCCAAGCCCGCGACGGGAGCAAAGCCCGACGACGGCGATCGCGGATGATCTTATGCTGCTCTGTCTCGATATCGGTAACTCCCAACTTCACGGCGGCGTGTTTGACGACCGACTGCGTCTCCAGTTTCGCAAGACGACGCATCCGCTCGGTTCGTCGGATGAGTTCGGCGTGTTTTTCACCGCGGTCTTGCGGGAGAACGAAGTCGATCCGCAGGCGGTGAAGCGCGTCGCGATTTGCTCCGTGGTGCCGTCAGCGCTCTATCCAATTCGCAGTGCGTGCCTGAAGTATTTTAACGCGGATCCCTTCGTATTGCAGGCGGGGGTGAAAACGGGACTCAAGGTTCGCTATCGTAACCCCCATGAAGTCGGGGCCGATCGAATTGCGGCGGCGATCGGGGCGACCCAGCGCGCCCCGCGGCGTAATCTCATTGTCGTGGATTGTGGGACCGCGACGACGTTCGACGTGGTGACGGCGGACGGAGATTATCTTGGAGGGGCGATCATGCCCGGCATTGGGATTTCCGTGGATACGCTGGCGGGGCGGACGGCGAAGTTGCCGGCGGTGGAGATTGCGCGGCCGGGTGCCGCTCTGGGGCGGTCCACGATCGAGAGCATTCAATCCGGCGTTTATCATGGGCATGTGGGCGCGGTGCGGCAACTCGTCGCGGAGCTCTCACGCGAGGCCTTTGGCGAGGAACGGCCGCGGGTGGTCGCGACCGGGGGCTTTGCGCGCCTGCTCGAACCGGGTGAACTGTTTGACGAAATTGTTCCGGAACTCGTTTTGCTCGGGTTGAAATATGCGGAGGAGATGAATCGGGAGACGTGAGCGGCGGAAGTTTCCCGGGTGAGTTCCGGGGTTTCCTTGATGGCCAAAGTGGCACGGAGCGGGCCAGGTTGCCCACCCGTGTCACACCAGGCGGTGCGGCTTACGAGTGATGTCGGTTCAGAGCCGATTGGCCCGCGGTATGCGGAGAGGAGGACTCATGGACTTCGCCAAACTCACCCAGATGTCGCGCCAAGCCGTCACTGACGCGCAGAACATCGCCCGTCGTCATGCCAATAACGAGGTCGACACATGGCACCTGCTGTCCGCGTTGCTCGCGCAGGAGGAGGGAATCGTTCCTGGCCTGCTGGAGAAACTCAACATCACCGCCAGCGCGGTCCAACTCGCGGTCGAGCGCGAAGTTGAACGGTTGCCGAAAGTGAGCGGCGCGGTGGATACGTCCAAGATTTACGTCACCCAGGCGGTGAACGAGTCGCTCACCCAAGCGGAGCAAGAAGCTGAAAAGCTGAAGGATGAATATATTTCGGTGGAGCATCTTTTTCTCGGTCTGCTCGATGTTGGGAAGCCGGACGCGTTGAAGACGTTATTCAAGAGTTTTGGGTTGGATCGGTCCAAAGTGCTGGCGGCGCTCAAGGACATGCGCGGCGCCCAGCGCGTGACGACCGACAATCCCGAGGCGACGTATCAGGCGTTGGAGAAATACGGAATCGATCTCGTGGCGCAGGCGCGCAAAGGGAAACTTGATCCGGTCATCGGACGGGATGAGGAAATCCGACGAACGATCCGAATTCTGTCCCGCAAGACGAAGAACAACCCGGTGTTAATCGGTGAACCCGGCGTGGGGAAGACGGCGATCGTGGAAGGCCTGGCACAGCGGATTTTGCGCGGCGATGTACCGGAAGGCGTGAAGGACAAAACGATTTTCTCCCTCGATATGGGGGCGCTGGTCGCGGGCGCGAAATATCGGGGCGAGTTTGAGGAGCGCCTGAAAGCAGTGCTCGCTGAGGTTAAACAAAGTGAAGGGCGGATCATTTTATTCATTGATGAGCTGCACGTGATCGTCGGCGCGGGTAAAACCGAAGGCGCGATGGATGCGGGCAACCTGTTGAAACCGATGCTCGCCCGTGGTGAGCTCCATTGTATAGGTGCCACCACGCTCGACGAATATCGGAAGTATATTGAAAAGGATGCCGCGCTCGAGCGGCGTTTTCAGCCCGTGATGGTCGACCAGCCCACGGTGGAGGATGCGATCTCGATTCTGCGCGGACTGCGCGAACGCTTTGAGCTCCATCACGGCGTGCGCATTCAGGACAATGCGGTCGTGAGCGCCGTGGTGCTGTCGAATCGCTATATCAGCGACCGGTTCCTGCCCGACAAGGCGATTGATCTGGTTGATGAGGCCTGCGCGATGATCCGCACCGAGATGGATTCGATGCCGCAGGAGCTCGATGAGCTCACACGTCGCGTGCTTCGGCTGGAGATTGAGGAGACGGCGCTGGCGAAGGAAAAAGACGAAGCGAGCAAGCGCCGGCTCGACGTGCTGCGTCGGGAGCTCGCGGAAGCGAAGGAGCGCGCCGGAGGCCTGAAACTTGCGTGGGAGAAAGAGAAGGCCGCGATTCAGAAGACGCGAAAGCTGCGCGAGGAAATCGAGGCGTTGAAACTCGAAATGCAAAAAGCCGAGCGTGCCTATGATTTAAATCACGTGGCGGAGCTTCGCCACGGCCGGATTCCACAACTCGAAGCGGAGCTGAAGCGCCTCGAGCAAAAAGCCCACGAGAAGGAAAACTCGCTCTTCAAAGAGGAGGTTTCCGAAGAAGAAATCGCGGAAGTTGTTTCAAAATGGAGCGGCGTTCCGGTGACCCGCCTCGTCGAGGGTGAAAAGGAAAAACTGTTGCGCCTCGAAGATGTGCTCCACGACCGCGTGATCGGACAGCATGAAGCGGTGACCCTCGTGACCGAAGCGATCCTGCGGGCTCGGAGCGGCATCAAGGATCCGCGGCGGCCCGTGGGTAGTTTCCTTTTCCTGGGTCCTACTGGTGTGGGCAAAACCGAACTGGCGAAGACTCTCGCCGAAACCCTGTTCGACACCGAAGCCTCGATGGTGCGCCTCGACATGTCGGAATACATGGAGAAACACAGCGTTGCGCGGATGATCGGTGCGCCTCCGGGCTACGTCGGTTATGATGAAGGCGGGCAGCTCACCGAGGCAGTGCGGCGCAAGCCGTACGCGGTGATCCTCTTTGACGAAATCGAGAAGGCGCATCCCGACGTATTCAATGTTCTTCTACAAGTGCTGGACGACGGCCGGATCACGGACTCGCAGGGGCGGACGGTCGACTTCAAGAATACGGTTATCATCATGACCTCGAACATCGGCAGTCGCTTCCTGCTCGAAGGCGTGGAAGGTGCGGGAATTCCGGATACAGTGCGGGAGAGCGTCATGGCCGAATTACGGCGGTCCTTCCGGCCGGAGTTCTTGAACCGGATTGATGAAACGATTCTCTTCAAACCGCTGACGCTGGACGAGATCACCACGATCGTAGATCTGCTGCTGGTGGACTTGAACAAGCGGCTCGCGGATCGGCGTGTAACGGTAAAGCTTGATCCAGCTGCGAAAGTCTGGGCAGCCGAGAAGGGTTACGACCCGGTCTTCGGCGCGCGGCCATTGAAGCGGTTTCTGCAACGTCAGATCGAAACCAAGCTCGCGCGGGCATTGATTTCGGGCGAAGTGGCGGAAGACACCACCGTCACGTTCCGCGTTCGCGACGGCCAGCTGGCGCTCGAAGGCGCACCGGTGAACGTGTAGGCACCAGCCGAGCCCCAGCGGACGGACGTGCCGCGCGGGTGCTCAGATCTAACTGGCTCTCCCTTTACACAATCCCACGTCCTTAACGTGTTCGCCTTCCTGCCCGGTCTCACGAACCCAACATGCGAATGCCGGCGCTTGGCACGTAACCATCCCTCCCTCCGAGGCTCCGGGGCGACGACAAACGCGCGCTGATGCGCCGCATTTTGGTGACGCCGGCTTTTTTATGGTTAACGGAAAGTGGGAAAGGCAGGGCAATCCGCCCGGCCGCGGAGCCTTGCGAGATTCGTCCCGTCCGGGATGGGGTAAAGCGAGTGACTTGCCGGGGTGACGGCAGTGCGGTCAGAAGCTCAGCGTCGTGGTAACCAAGTAACTGCGCGGAGTCTGATAACGGAAGTTGACCGGGGTCGCGACCCGCGCGCCCGTGCGATCGTAGCGACCGTCGGGTGCGCGCTGCACGAGCGTCGTGGTGTAGACGGCGGTGTCGTCGTCGAATACGTTGGCGACTCGGAGTTGCACCTGCAGGCGGCGTTTTTCGCGCAGACGAAACGTGTAGCTGAGCGTGCTCGTGGCCGTGACATAGGGTTCTGAATACACCGCAGTGTAGGCGTCGACGTTGGGATCGTCGACGGCCGCGGCGGCGTTGGTGGGCAGCGCCGGATCCTGAATCGTGTCCGCACCGCGGAAACCGAGGACTTTCTTGCCGCGATAGTTCAGACCGCCGCCCACGCGCAGGCCCTTCAGGAACGTCCGCGTGAACTCGTAATCGGTGAAGAGATTCCCCGTGATTTCCGTGAGATTGGGAATCTTCTGTTTACCCGTAACGATATTCGGAAGCTGGTTGCGGTAGATGTTATTCCACGCGTCGCGCGCCGACGTGGAGTCGGGGCGTTGGTCGGCGACGACCGCGTTGTTCACCGCGGCCTGACCGAGCGAATCGAAAATCACGCCGGCATCCTGCAGCACGAGGCGCATCGTGGGCTCCCACTGCGCGATGAAGGCGCGAGTATCGGCCCACGCATTCGTCTGAAACGCATAGGCGCGTGCGCTATTCGCGGAGAGCCGCCAGTGGCGCGTGAGATTCGCCGTCACCTCGAGCTCGTAGCCGTAGTTCTCGCGGTCACGGCGGTCGAAGGCCTGGCGCGGAACCACGGGCATGCCGCGTTGATTAATGCCGTCGCTCGACAGATCTCCGATGACATTCGCCTGTGCGATGCTCTGGAGATTGTTGGTGAACGGAATCTCGAAGGGCTGCGCGGTCTCCTCGCCCGAGTAGTAAGTCAGCCCGACGTTGATCCGCTGATCGAGCAGGTAGAAACGCAGTCCGGCGTCCCAGCCTTTCGACGCCGGCGACGGCATGATCGAGCCGTCGAGTCGGAGCTGGCTGCTGCTTGGGTTGAAGCTCGTGGCGTAGTTGGCGAAGACGCTGATCGCGCGAGTGACGTGAAAGACGAGGCCGGTCGAATATGTGCCGCGGTTCAACTGCACCTCGGGCGGATTGTAGTCATCCTGATAGCGGCCGGTGGTGACGGTCGCGATGCGCGCGGCGTTGCGTGGCCGGACCTCTGGGAGCGTCAACACGTCGGGCGGCGCGGCCGGGCGGAATTGGTAATCGATCCCGTTCCAGTTCGCCGGATAGTCGCCGAAGTTGTCATTGATCGTGCGCTGGACCGTGAGGTCATCGACGCGGCCTGCGATCAGGCCATGGAGGCGGCCCTTGAAGAATTTTCCTTTGATGGCGCCCTGCGCATATTTGAACGACGTATCCGTAAACGAGATATCCGTCGCACGCTGCGAGTCGCCGGTCCAGCCGACGCGATACGTCTGGCCATTGAGCGTCGCCGACGTGATTTCAGGGAGCGAGAAATCCGGCGCATTCCAGTAGTAGCGATAGAATACCTGGTCATTATAGGGCCAGTTGCGCGGATCGGCATTGCGCAGCACGCGCATGCTCTCGATTTTCTGGTTCGACGTCTGCTCGTTGATCCCGGTCATTAGATTGAAGGTAAAATCCCCGAGCCGTGTGCGCTCCATTTGGTAAGCCGCGGCGATGCGCCCACTCGCATATTTGTTGGAAAATTGCCCGCGCGAGCGCTGACCCTGCCCAAACGGCTCGAGGAACATCGGGTTCAGCTGGCCGTTCGGCAGCCGCTGATTCAAGTCGATCATGACATTGTTGAGGCTGCGCGCATTGATATACTGCGTGCGGCGGAGCTCGCTGGAGATGTTGCCCCCCGTCTCGAGATAAAGGTTCTGTCCGATGCGATGGCGGAGAAAGGCGGAATACGCCTGATAATTTTGCGCCAGCGTGGGCGTCAGGGTGGAGATGGCGAAATCGTCGGCCGGCACGCGGAATTTTGAGCCAGCAACCGCGCGGTCGAATTGCCACGTAGGCGCGTTGAGCCGTTCGTTGATCGCTCGGGAAGAATAGTTCACGGAGGGAGCGCCCGAGGGTAGCAATACACCACCGACCGCAGTTGTGGCGTTCGCGCCGCCGCCGATGGTGCGCATCGTATTGGAGAGATTTTCCACAGTCGTCATCGGCAAGCCGGTCGAGAATACCCACGTCGGCGTCGTATCGTTGCCGTAGCGGCTGACGCCGGCGGCCTGCAGCACGGCGTTGCTCGGCACGGTGGCGTTGGACACGAGATTCGCGAACATCGTCGAGCCATCCCAGCCGGTGAACTGATCGGCGAGAAACGTCGGCGGGTTGTTGCGCTCAATCCGGCCGACCTCACCCTCGATCAGGAGCTCAGTGTTGCGGGAAATCTGCCACGTGCCCGCGAGCGTCACGGCCTTCTTTCGCTCCATATCGTGATCGCGCCAGCCCTGTGCGTCCTGCCAGAGGACGTTGGCGCGCACGGCGAGCTTGTCAGAAAGCGGTTTGTTGTAATCGAGTGCCACGCGTCGGTGATCCCACGAGCCGTAGCTCGCGCGCACGCTGCCAAACTCGCGCGCGGTGAGTGCGCGCTTGGTGACGACGTTCGACGTGCCGCCGAAGGTGCCGTTCCCGAAGAGGATGGCGTTGGGACCTCGTGAGTAGTCGTAGCGGTCGAGATTGTAACTGTCGAAATTCACGTTCAGCGGGAAAAAATTCCGCTGCTGCCCGCTGGCGCTCACCCCGCGCGAGGAAATCTCGAAGCCGTTGCCAAACACTTCTTGATCGCCGGCGCCCTGGATGTTCGTGGAGTTCACCGTCCATTCGCTGGCCGAGGCGAGATCAGTGAGATTGAGGGCGTCGATGAACTCACGCGTAAGCACCGAGTAGGCGACAGGCGTGTCCTTGAGGTCTCCGGCAAGTCGGCCGCCAGCTAGCGCGGACGCGGCCACGAAGCCGACGTCCTTGTCGGTGTTCACCACAAAGGGCGAAAGCACGATGGAGTCGTCTTTTCGGGCCTCGGTGGCATCCGCAGATGCCGGCGTGGCAGTTGAAGTTTGGGCCGCGAGTGGTGCGCAGGCGATAGAGCAGAATGCTAAGAGGAGGGGTAGTCGGGTCATACCGCGGAGGTAACTTGCTGGATTCTCCACCGCCAGACCGCTGAACGTTTAGCGTCTAACAACTCGCTTGACCTGCGTTCAACGTGGACGAAGTTTGCGGCCATGATCGTCGAGGATTCGGAGCCCCTCCAACCCAGACGTGTCGGCTTACGGGCTGTCGCTGAGGCGGCCAAAGTCTGCCTCCAAACGGCCTCATTAGCGTTGCGCAATAGTCCGCGGCTTTCGGCCCAAACCCGCGAGCGGGTGCGAGTCATTGCACAAAACCTTGGCTATCGGCCGGATCCCGAAATATCCCGGTTGATGAGTCGGCTGCGTCCCTCCCGCAAGCTGCGCGCCAGCGTCGTCATCGCGATGATCGATCTGCACCGCGATCCGCAACGCAAGCTGCATCCCTATGACGCCGGCGTGCGCAAGGGCGTGGAGGTTCGGGCGACCGCCTTAGGATTTGGCGTTTCGCTTTTTCGTCTCTCCGACTATCGCGGGCAGCTGCGGCAGATGTTACGGGTGATTCATCATCGCGGAATAACGGGAGCGGTGCTGCTTCCGTCCACGGAACCCATTGCCCTTGAAGCAAACCTGGGCTGGGAGGGCATTTCCGTCATCGCAGCGACAACGACCGTCACGGCGCCGCAGTTCCACCAGGTTGTCCCCAACCACACGCACAATATAATGGCGCTGATCGAGCATTTGCGGCTGCGCGGGCGTCCGCGCATCGCCGCCATTTTCAACGAATCCCTCGATCGCCGCACCCACCACGCCTACTCCATCGCGCTCGCGTGGCATGGGCATCGTGATCGCATCATGGTCCTGCCCGATGCCATGGAGGAAGCGTTGGCCGTCGCGAAAACCGCCGCTTGGCTTCAGCAACACCGGCCCGATGTAATTATCGGGGGCGACTTCATGATGCGACTCCTGCAATGGGAAAAACTTTCGCCCATGCTCGGCGAAATCGAAGTCGTCGCCCTGACCAGTCAGCTCGGCGGCACCACCGCCTATCTCGACCAGCGCCCTTCGCTCATCGGCGCGTGCGCGGTGAGTTTATTGACCGGAATGATGCATAACAACGAAACGGGGATTCCTAGCGATCCGCAGGCGACGGCTATTCGTGGCGTGTTGTGCGGTGCCTTGGAGCTGCCGTCCCCGGCCGTCGAATAGTCGAATTGGCGATACGCTCGCGTGTTGAACGGCAGGCGGGGGCAGGGGCCGGCGCGGAGTTTCAGGAGACTGACGGCGCGGTGTCGCCGCT
>PPFU01020079.1_pt1 | contig 13033 bp, 11 predicted proteins | sample 1535991 | NCBI WGS metagenome assembly PPFU01 (sample SAMN04901290, study PRJNA319586) | Hypolithon metagenome, whole genome shotgun sequencing project. | isolation source: Antarctic Hypolithon | place: Antarctica: Miers Valley | collected 2014
TCAGGTCGTCGATCTGCAGGCCGCAGCGCTGCACGCACTTGCTGATGTTGGCCGCGGCCGACTGCGCGCAGACCACCAGGTGCGCGTGCACCTCCAGCCGCACGCCGGTCATGCCGACGGGGTTGCGGATGCCTTCCTGCGAATCGTCGAGCACGTACTCGCGCGGGATCGCGTGCAGGATCTTCTGGTCGGCCGGGATCGCGACCGCCTTGGCCGCCTCCAATACGCGGTCGAGGTCGGCGTAGGTCACCTCGCCGTCGCGGATCGGCACGATCCCGGGCGAGTTCTTGCACTGCACGTGGTTGCCGGAGATCGACGCGTAGACCGAGCGGATCTCGCAGCCGGCCATCAGCTCGGCTTCTTCGACCGCGCGCTGGATCGACTGCACGGTGGATTCGATGTCGACGACCACGCCGCGCTTGAGCCCGCGCGATTCATGGCTGCCGATGCCGATCACCTCGATCGGGTTGCCCGGCGAGTACTCGCCGACCAGCGCGACCACCTTGGAGGTGCCGATATCGAGGCCGACGATCAGGGCCTTGTCGCCTTTGCGGTTCATCAGGGGGTGTCCATGGGGGTAAGTGGCATCGGCCAGGTCAGCGCGAAGCCGTTGGTGTAGCGCAGATCGGCCAGCGTCAGCGGCGACTGCTTCTGCGCCAGCAGCTGCGGCATCAGCCGCGCGAAGCGCGCCAGCCGCAGCCGCGCCTCCTGGTTGCCGACCAGCACCCGGGTGCCGTTGCTGAGCGTCATCGCCCAGCTGCCGCGCGCGTCCAGGCGCAGCGAGTGCACGCCGTAGCCCGACGGGTCGAACATCGCGCTGGATTCGTTGTAGAGCGCCACCACGTCCGGCACGCGCGCATCGGGCCCGTGCAGCTGCGGCAGGCCGGCCGGCACGTCGATGCCGGCGCGCGGGAACAGCCGCCCCTGCTGAGACAGCAGGCGGTCCTCGCCCCAGCGTGCGAACGGGCGGTGCTCCAGCACCCGCACCTCGACCACGTCGGGCCAGCGCTTGCGGACCTCGGCGTGCTCGACCCACGGCAGCGCGGCGACGTCACGCTGCGCCGCGTCCAGCCGCACCGCGAAGAAGCCGCGCTGCGCGTGCGGCAGCACCACGTCGCGCAGCCGCTCGACGTCGACGTGGCGCAGGTCCTCGTTGATCCGCAGCACGCGCAGCGGCCAGCGCTCGGCGCCGATCCAGCCGCTCACGAGCGCCACCACCGGCAGCGCGACCAGCGCCAGCGCCAGCGCCCAGGACACGATCCGCAGCAGCGCGCTCACAGCGTCTGCTCCAGCACGCGCCAGCACAGCGCAGCGTAGTCGCAGCCCAGCACCGCTGCCGCCTTCGGCACCAGCGAGTGGCTGGTCATGCCCGGCGCGGTATTGACCTCGATCAGCTGCAGGCCGCGCTCGCGGTCGCGCATCACGTCGACCCGGCCCCAGCCGCTGCAGCCGGCGGCGCGGAACGCGGCCAGCGCCAGCGCGCGGACGTCGTCCTCGACCTCGCCGTCGAGTCCGGGACACAGGTATTGGGTGTCATCGGCCACGTACTTGGCGTGGTAGTCGTACCACTCGCCTGCCGGCACGATGCGGATCGACGGCAGCGCGACGTCGCCGAGGATGCCGACGGTGAGTTCGTCGCCGCGCACCATCTGCTCCATCAGCAGCTCGCCGGCGTACTGCTGCGCGAACGCGACGGCGGGCGCGAGGTCGTCGGCGGACAGCACCCGGAACACGCCGACGCTGGAGCCCTCGCACGACGGCTTGACGAACACCGGGTAGCCGAGGCGGCCGGCCGCGGCCGCGAGATCGGCGCCGCTCGCCAGGCGTTCGAAGCGCGGCGTCGGCAGGCCGGACTCGATCCACACCTGTTTGGTGCGGATCTTGTCCATCGTCAGCGCACTGCCGAGCACACCGGAGCCGGTGACCGGCACCCGCAGCGCGGCCAGCAGGCCCTGCAGCACCCCGCTCTCGCCGTCGCCGCCGTGCAGGATGTTGAAGACCCGATCGAAGCCGGCCCTGTCGAAGCCGGTGCCATCGATGCGGTCGGCGCGCAGCGCGTCGACCAGCGCCGGCACGCCGTCGACCGCGACCGCGTCGACACCGCGCGAGCACAGCGCGGCGAGCACGCTGCCGCCCGACGACAGCGACACCTCGCGCTCGGAACTGGTGCCGCCCATCAGCACCGCGACGCGGCCGAACGCGGCCGGGTCGTCGCCGCGCGGCGGCGGCAGCGCGCGGCTCACGGGCGGCCTCCGTCGAAGCCATTGGCCGCGATCTGCTGGGCGGCGTGGCCGATGTCGCCGGCGCCCATCATCAACAGCAGGTCGCCGTCCTGCAGGATGTCGGGCAGCACGTCGCGCAGCTCCTGCGGGCTGCCAACCACCACCGGGTCGATGCGCCCGCGCGCACGGATGGCGCGCGCCAGCGCCTTGGCATCGGCACCCGCGATCGGCGCCTCGCCGGCCGGGTAGACCTCGGTCAGCACCAGCGCATCGACGTCGGAGAGCACGCCGGCGAAGTCGTCGAACAGGTCCCGCGTGCGGCTGTAGCGATGCGGCTGGAACGCCACCACCAGCCGGCGCTCGGGCCAGCCACCGCGCGCGGCCTCGAACACCGCCGCCAGCTCGCGCGGGTGGTGGCCGTAGTCGTCGACCAGCTGCACGCGTGCCCCCGAAGCGGTGCGGAGCTCGCCAAGCAGGTTGAAGCGGCGGCCGATGCCTTCGAAGCGCGCCAGCGCGGTGCCGATGTCGGCGGCCGACACCCCCAGCTGCCACGCCACCGCGGCCGCGGCCAGCGCGTTCTGCACGTTGTGCCGCCCGGGCAGCGCCAGGCTGACATCGGTCGACGTGCCGTCGGGCAGGCGCAGCGCGAAGCGCATGCTGGGCCCGTCCTGCACCACGTCCGCGGCGCGCACGTCGGCGGCCGGGTCGAAGCCGTAGGTGACCACGTGCCGCGGCAGGTCGGTGGCGAGTGCCGCGACTTCGGCGTCGTCGATGCACAGCACCGCGAGGCCGTAGAAGGGCAGCCGATGCAGGAACTCCGAGAACGCCGCCTGCACGCGCGCGAAGTCGCCGCCGTAGTTTTCGAGGTGGTCGGCGTCGATGTTGGTGACGATCGCGATCAACGGGTTGAGGCGCAGGAAGCTGCCGTCGCTCTCGTCGGCCTCGGCCACCAGCCAGTCGCCGCCGCCCAGGCGCGCGTTGGCGCCGGCGGCGAGCAGCTGGCCGCCGATGACGAAGGTCGGGTCCAGCCCGCCTTCCGCCAGTACGCTGGCCAGCAGCGAGGTGGTCGTGGTCTTGCCATGGGTGCCGGCGACCGCGACCCCGCGCCGGAAGCGCATCAGCTCGGCCAGCATCTCCGCGCGCGGCACCACCGGGATGCGCTGCGCGCGCGCCTCCATCAGCTCGACGTTGTCGGGGCGGATGGCGCTGGACACCACCACGCAGTCGGTGCCCAGCACATTCGCCGCGGCGTGGCCGCGGTGCACGGTGGCGCCGAGCGCGGCGAGCCGGCGCGTGGTGGCGCTGTCCGCGGTGTCTGAGCCCGACACCGTGTAGCCGAGCGTGCACAGCACTTCGGCGATGCCGCTCATGCCGATGCCGCCGATGCCGACGAAGTGCACGCGGCCGAAGCGGCGCGCGATGTCCGCGGTCGGCATGCCGTGGCTGTCGAGCAGGCGCCGGGTCATGCCCGCGGCTCCGCGCCGAAACGCGGTTCGATGCGCTGGCGCAGGCGGCTGGTGCCGCGCGACGCGGTAGCGGCCGCGGCCGCGGGCACGGCGTGCGCAGGGGCGGCCGGCGCGCGCGTACGCTGCGTACCGGCACCGCCGTCGCGTGCCGCCGCCGCGGTCGCCACCGACGGCGCGTCCTCGCCGCGCAGGCGCGCGACCTGGCGCTGCGCGCGGTCGAGCTCGTACGACACCCGCAGCAGCAGGCCGACCGCGACGCAGGTCATCATCACGCTGGAGCCGCCCGACGAAACAAGCGGCAACGTCAAGCCCTTGGTGGGCAGCAGGCCCAGATTGACGCCGATCGAGACCATGCTCTGCAGGCCGATCGCCAGCGCCACGCCGAACGCGCAGTAGCCAGCGAAGTGCCGCCGCATCTCGACGCACGTCAGGCCGATCCAGAACGCGCGCCCGACCAGCAGCGCGTACAGCGCGATCACCGTGCACACGCCGACGAAGCCGAGCTCCTCGGCGATCACCGCCAGGATGAAGTCGGTATGCGCCTCGGGCAGGTAGTTGAGTTTCTGGATCGACGCGCCGAGGCCGACGCCGGTGAACTCGCCGCGGCCGACCGCCATCAGCGCGTTGGCCAACTGGTAGCCGCTGTTGAACGGATCCGCGAACGGGTCCATGAACGACGTCAGCCGGCGCATGCGGTAGGGCTCGGCGATCGCGACCATCGCCAGCAGCGGCAGCATCACCACCACCGGCGCCGCCATCCGCGGCAGGTGCACGCCGCCAAGCACCAGCATGCCGGCGGTGATCGCCAGGACCAGCGCCAGCGAGCCGAAGTCCGGCTGCAGCACCAGCAGCGCCATCAGCGCGAGCGCGACACCGATCGGCTTGAGCATCGCGCCCCAGGTTGCGTTGACTTCGTCGCGGAACCGCACCAGGTAGCTCGACAGCCAGACGATGTACATGAGCTTCACCGCCTCGACCACCTGGAAGTTGGACACGCCCAGGTTGATCCAGCGCTGCGCGCCGTTGACGCTGCGCCCCAGCCCCGGCACGAACACCATCAGCAGGAGCACGAAGCAGCCCACCAGCAGCGCGCGGTCGTAGCGCTCGATGGTCTTGAGCTCGGTGCGCATCACCCACAGCGCCAGCGCGCCGCCGAGCCCGACGAACACCACGTGGCGGACCAGGAAATAGAACGGCCCGACCCCGAGCTCCTCGCCGATCGCGATCGAGCTGGAGCCGACCATGACGATGCCCAGCGCGGCAAGCGTGATCGCGACCCCGAGAAGCCAGGGATCGAAACGCCCGCTGATCGCATCGAGCCGCGTGGCCTGCGAGGCGTGCACGTGCGGGGCATTTGCGTAGGTGGCCGACATCACCGCACCTTCAGCGTGGCGAGGCCGACCAGCACCAGGATCACCGAGATGATCCAGAAGCGCACGATCACGCGCGGCTCCGGCCAACCCTTGAGCTCGAAATGGTGGTGGATCGGCGCCATCCGGAACACGCGCTTGCCGGTGAGCTTGAACGACGCCACCTGGATCATCACCGAGAGCGTCTCGATGACGAAGATGCCGCCCATGATCACCAGCACCAGCTCCTGGCGGACGATGACCGCGACCGTGCCGAGCACCGCGCCCAGCGCCAGCGCGCCGATGTCGCCCATGAACACCATGGCCGGGTAGGTGTTGAACCAGAGGAAGCCGAGACCGGCGCCGGCGATCGCCGCGCAGATGATCACCAGCTCGCCGGCGCCGGGGATCTGCGGGATCTGCAGGTAGCTGGAGAACACCGCGTTGCCCGAGGCGTACGCAAACACGCCCAACGCGCACGCCACCAGCACCGTGGGCATGATCGCCAGCCCGTCGAGGCCATCGGTGAGGTTGACCGCGTTGGAGAAGCCGACGATCCAGAAGTACGCGATGGCGACGAAGCTCACCCCCACCAGCGGCAGGGCGACGGCTTTGAACAGCGGGATGTAGAACGTGGTGGCCGCCGGCACGTCGGCGGTGTGGAACAGGTACAGGCCGGCCGCCAGGCCGAACACCGACTGCAGCGCGTACTTCCAGCGCGACTTCATGCCGTTGGGGTCACGCTTGACGATCTTCAGCCAGTCGTCATACCAGCCGATGGCGCCGAAGCAGACCATCACCGCCAGCACCACCCACACGTACTTGTTGCGCAGGTCGCCCCACAGCAGCACCGACGCCAGGACCGTCAGCAGGATCAGTGCGCCGCCCATGGTCGGTGTGCCGGCCTTGGAGAAATGCGTCTGCGGCCCGTCGCTGCGGATCGGCTGCCCGCCCTTGTATTGCGCCAGCCGGCCGATGATCCACGGCCCCCACCACAGCGACAGCAGCAGCGATGTCAGCGCCGCGAGAATGCCGCGGAAGGTCAGGTAGCCGAACAGGCTGAAGAGCCCCTCGAGCTGCTGCAGCCAGCGGGTGAGTTCAAGCAGCATCGCCGGCGTTCCCCTGCAGCAGCGCATCGACGATGCGGTCCATCGCGCTTCCGCGCGACCCTTTCACCAGCACCTGTGCACCGGGCACCAGGTCGGCGCGCAGTGCTTCGGCCAGCACCGCGTGCGACTTGAACGTGCGGCTACGGTCTCCGAATGCGGACGCGGCCTGTGCCGAGAGCTCCCCGAGCGCATACAGCCGGTCGATGCCGGCGTCGCGCGCGGCGCGGCCGGCGGCGGCGTGCAGCGTGGCGCCGTCGGCGCCGAGTTCACGCATGTCGCCCAGCACCAGCCAGCGAGGGCCGGGCAGCGCCGCCAGCAGCGTGATCGCCGCGGCCAGCGAGCCGGGATTGGCGTTGTAGCTGTCGTCGACCAGCGTGGCGCCGTCGCGCAGCGCATGGCGTACCAGGCGGCCCCCAACCGGCGTCGCACCCTGCAGCCCGGCGACGATGTCCGCCAGCGGCCGACCGCAGGCAATCGCGAGCGCCGCGGCCGCGAGCGCGTTGGCGACGCTGTGGCGGCCGGGCAGCGGCAGCGCGACGCGCGCCTCGCCCAGCGCCGTCGCCAGGGTGAAATCGCTGCCGCCTTCACGCGGCGCGATGTCGCGCGCGGTGACGTCGGCCGCGGTGGTAGCGTCCAGCGAGAAGCGGAGCACGCGGCGCGCGGCGCCAGGCAGCATCGAGACGCGCGCGACGAACTGCGCCGAGTAGGCGTCGTCGGCATTGACGACCGCGACCCCGGCGTCGGCCAGCGCGTCGTAGATCGCGGCCTTGGTGTCGGCAACGCCATCCAGGCTGCCGAGCCGCTCCAGGTGCGCCGCGGCAACGTTGTTGACCAGCGCCACGTCGGGCCGGGCGATCGCGGCCAGGTAGGCGATGTCGCCGGGCTTGCCGGCGCCCATCTCGTACACCGCGAGCGCGGCATCGTCAGGGGCATCGATGACCGCCAGCGGCAGCCCGATCTCGTTGTTGCGGTTGCCGGGATTGGCATACGCGCCGGCGCCGCGCTGCAGGATCGCCAGCAGCAGCTGCTTGACCGAGGTCTTGCCGTTGCTGCCGGTGATCGCGACCACGCGCGTGGCGCGCGTGCGCTGCATGGCGGTGGCGATCGCGCCCAGCGCGGCCTGGGTGTCGGCAACCAGCACCTGCGGCAGGGCCGTGTCCAGCGCGCGCGACACCATGGCGGCGCGGGCGCCGGCCGCGGCGGCGACGGCGACGTGGTCGTGGCCGTCGAAGCGCTCGCCGCGCAGCGCGACGAACAGCGGGCCCGCGCCGGCGTCGCCGGCCTGCAGCGCGCGCGTGTCGGTGGCGATCGCGTCGACGGTGACGTCGTCGCCGAGCAGCGTGCCGCCGGTCCAGCCGGCGATCGTCGACAGCGGCAAGCGCCTCATGCGCGCGACTCCAGCGCGGTGCTGGCGACCAGGGTGTCGTCGAACGGATGGCGCACGCCGTCGATCTCCTGGTACGGCTCGTGGCCCTTGCCGGCGACCAGCACGATGTCGTCCGCCCCGGCCGCGCCGACCGCGCGCACGATCGCGGCGGCGCGATCGCGCTGCACGAGCACCGCGTCGGGCGCGTCGAACCCGGCGAGGATCTGGCTCACGATCGCGTCGCCGTCCTCGGCGCGCGGGTTGTCGTCGGTGACGATGACGACGTCGGCGTGGTGCTCCGCCACGCGCGCCATCTGCGCACGCTTGCCGGCGTCGCGCTCGCCGCCGCAGCCGAAGACGCAGGTGATGCGCCCCGCGGCGTGCGCGCGCAGGCTGTCCAGCGCCTGCTGCAGCGCATCGGGTGTGTGCGCGTAGTCGACCACCACCAGCGGCAGGCCGTCGACGCCGCCGAGGCGGTTCATGCGGCCCGCGACCGGCAGCAGCCGGGCGAGCACGGTGGCGATCGCGTCGGCCGGTTCGCCGAGGGCGTGCAGCACGCCGGCCACCGCCAGCAGGTTGTCGACGTTGAAGCGCCCCAGCAGCGGCGAGCGCAGCGCGCGGCGCGCATCTCCGATCACGAGGTCGAAGGCGATCCCGGCGGCGTCCAGCACCACGCCCTCGGCACGGATCATGGCGCGCATGTCGCCGCGCGCGCTGGTGGTCACCGCGGCGATGCCGTCGGCCAGCGTGGCAAGGACGCGCGCGGCGAACGCATCGTCGATGTTGACCACCGCCGCGCGCAGGCCGTCGCTGGCGAACAGCCGCAGTTTGGCGTCGCCGTAGGCCTGCATGTCGCCGTGGTAGTCGAGGTGGTCGCGGGTGAGGTTGGTGAACACCGCGACCCGGAAGCGGACGCCGTCGGTGCGGCCCTGGTCGAGCGCGTGCGAGCTGACCTCCATCGCCACCGCATCGGCGCCGGCGTCGCGCAGGTCGCCCAGCAGCGCGTGCACCTGCAGCACCAGCGGGGTGGTGAAGCCGGTGGGCCGCGCGTGGCCATACAGGCCGGCACCCAGCGTGCCGATGCTGCCGGCGCCGCGGCCGCGCAGCGTCCAGGCCTGCGCCAGCAGCTGCACGGTCGAGGTCTTGCCGTTGGTGCCGGTGACGCCGACGACATCGAGCTGCGCCGACGGTCGTGCATTGAACGTGTCGGCCATCGCCGCGAGGCGCGCACCGAGGCCGGGCACCGCGATCGCGTTCGAGGGCAGCGGCGCGGTGTCCGCCGGCAGCGGCGGCGCGTACAGCACGGCGACCGCGCCGGCAGCGTGCGCCTCGGCGGCGAAGCGCAGCCCGTGCGTCCCGCCCTCGCCGATCGCGACGAAGGCGTCGCCGGGACGCACGTGGCGGCTGTCCTGCACCAGCCCGGTCACCGTGAGGTCCAGCGGGATGCCGGCCACGTCGGGCAGCAGCGTCGCCAGCGGCATCGCGCGCGTCATCGGTCGTCCTCCACACCGGGGAACACCTGCGCGACAGCCGGCGACGGCTGCGTTTCGTCACGGACCGCGGCACGCGCAGCGACCACCGGCGGCGGCACGGGAGTGGGTGCTGTCGCGGCCGCCGGCACCGTCACGGCAACGGCACCGGGCCGCGCACCGCGCGCGCGCGCGGCCTTGGCCTCGGCGTCGGCCTGCGCCGCCAGCCAGGTCTCGATGTCGTCCGGCGGCACGTCCATCAGCCGCAGCGCGCCATCCATCACGCGCTGGAACACCGGCGCCGACACCGCGCCACCGCCGTAGATGCCCTTGCTGGGATCGGGGTCGTCAATCACCACCGCCATCGAGAAGCGCGGGTTGTCGACCGGCACCAGCCCAGCGAAGAACGCGACGTAGCGTCGGGCGTAGCCGCCGCCGCTGGCCTTGCGCGCGGTGCCGGTCTTGCCGGCCACGTGGTAGCCCAGGATCGCGGCGCGGGTGGCGGTGCCGCCGGTCTCGGTGACCGTCTGCATCATCCGCACCACTTCGTCGGCGACCGCCGGTGACAGCACCTCACGCGCCTCGTTGCGCTGGCCCTTGACGAAGGTCGGCGCGACCGCGCGGCCGTGGTTGCCCAGCGTCGCGTAGGCGTGCGCGATCTGCAGCGGCGTCGCCGACAGGCCGTAGCCGTAGGACATCGTCTGCTTGGTGGTGCCGCTCCAGCGCGACGGCTCCGGGAACAGCCCCGAAGCTTCGCCCGGAAACCCGCTGCCCGTGGTGCTGCCATAGCCGAACCGGCGCAGGAACGCGTGGAAATCCGCGTCCGGCAGCTTCCTCACGATCTGCGACACGCCGACGTTGGAGCTCTTGGTGATCACGCCGGTGGTGGTCAGCACCCCATAGTTGCGGAAGTCGCTGGTGCGGTAGCGGCCGTTGGCCATCCAGCCCGGGCTGGTGTTGAAGGTCGATGCGGACGTGATGACGCCGGCCTCGAGCGCCGCGGCCACGGTCAGCGGCTTCATCGTCGAACCGGGCTCGATCAGGTCCGTCACCGCGCGGTTGCGGCGCGCGTCGCGGTTGTCGCCGCTGACCGCGTTGGGGTTGAACGTCGGCAGGTTGGCCATCGCCAGGATCTCGCCGCTGGCGACATCCAGGATTACGACCGAGCCGGCGCTGGCGCCGGTTTCGAGCAGCGTCCGCTTGAGCTCGCGGTGCGCCAGGTACTGGATGCGACGGTCGATCGACAGGGTCAGGTCGCGGCCTGGCTCGGCGGCGCGGACGAGGTCGACGTTTTCTACCGTGCGCCCGCGGCGGTCGCGGATGATGCGCTCGGCGCCGGGGGTGCCGCGCAGCCACTCGTCGAACGCCAGCTCGATGCCTTCCTGCCCGCGGTCGTCGATGTTGGTGAAGCCGAGCACGTGCGCCAGCGCTTCGCCCTGCGGGTAGAAACGGCGGAACTCGCGCTGCGTGAACACGCCCGGGATCTTGTGGGCAAGGATCTTCTCGGCCTCGGCCGGGTTGATGCGGCGCTTGAGGTACACGAACTCCTTGTCGGCGCGCTGTGCGATGCGGCGCACCAGTGGCTCGGCAGGCACGCCCAGGACCGCGGCCAGCCGCGGCAGCAGCTCCGGCGACTTCATCAGTTCCTGCGGGTTACCCCACACCGTGTCCACCGGCGACGACACCGCCAGCGGCTCGCCGTTGCGGTCGGTGATCATGCCGCGCGAGGTCGGGATCGGGATCTCGCGCAGGAAGCGCGAATCCGCCTTCTGCTGGTAGTAGGCGTTGTCGATCAGCTGCAGGTCGACCGCGCGCGCCACCAGCACCAGCGCGCACGCGCCCAGGCCCCCGGCGACGATGCGCAGCCGCATGCGCAGGTCGAAGCGCGCGCGGCCGCGCGGCGCGCGCACCGGTTCGCGACGGGCGCCGGGCCTCATGGCCGCACCACCACGATCTCACCGGGCTCGGGGAACTTCATCCCCAGCCGGGTGCGCGCGACCTGGTCGACGCGGTTGCTTTCGGCCCAGGTCGCCTGCTCCAGCTGCAGGCGGCCGAAGTCGATGTCGAGCTCGTCGCGGGCGTGCGACAGCGCGGTGAGCTCCGTGAACAGCTGGCGATGCTGGTGGCGGGCGTGGACCACGCCGATCGCCGCGACCATGTTGGCCACCAGCAGCGCGGCGACGATGACGCGCGTGATCACGCCGCGACCCCGGTCGACGCGCACTTCTCGGCCACGCGCAGCACCGCGCTGCGCGCGCGCGGGTTGGCGGCGAGCTCGGCGCTGGCGGCCTTGGTGGCGTCGCCGATCGCGTGCAGCGTTGGCACGAAGGGCGCGGCCTCCGGCAGCCGGCGGTTGCCGGGCGGCGCCTTGGCGTGGCGGGCGATGAATCGCTTGACGATGCGGTCCTCGAGCGAGTGGAAGCTGATCACCGCCAGCCGCCCACCCGGGCGCAGCACCGACAGCGCGGCGTCGAGACCGGCGGTGAGCTCGTCGAGCTCGCGGTTGATGTGGATGCGGATGGCCTGGAACGACCGCGTCGCCGGATGCACCTCGCGCTGGCCGTGCACCGGGCGGCGGCGCGGCACGATGGACGCGATCAGGTCGGCCAGCTGCGCCGTGCGCAGCAGCGGCTCGACCGCGCGCGCGGCCACGATGCCGCGCGCGATCTTCCGGCCCAGGCGCTCCTCGCCGAAGGTCCACAGGACCCCGGCAATCTCCTGCTCGGAGGCAAGCGCCAGCCACTGCGCGGCACTCTCGCCGGCGTCGGGGTCCATGCGCATGTCCAGCGGCCCGTCGCGGCCGAAGCTGAAGCCCCGCCCGGCGACGTCGAGCTGTGGCGACGACACCCCGATGTCCAGCAGCACGCCGTCGACGCCCGCGGCTACAACGTCCCACTCCGCCAGCGCCGAGAAGCTGTCGCGGCGGATCGATACGCGCGCGTCGCCGCCGAGCAGCTGCCGTGCTGATGCGATTGCCTCGGGGTCCTTGTCCATCACCAGCAGCCGCCCTCCGTCGCCCAGCGCCTGCAGCACGCCGCGCGCATGACCGCCGCGGCCGAACGTCCCGTCGAGGTACGTCCCGTCGTCCCGCACACGCAATCCGTCGATGACCTGCGCATACAGCACCGGCAGGTGGAGGGCCGGGGCGTGCGCGGACGGATGATCCGCGCCCCCGGTCACAGCTGCAGGTCGACCAGGCCCTCACCCAGATCGGCGTCGTCGAGCGTCTGCCGGATCTGTGCGTGGTGCGCCTGCTCGCTCCACAACTCGAACTTGTCGCCCATCCCCAGCAGCACCGCACGCCGCTCGATGCCGACGGCGTTGCGGTGGCTGGAGGGAAGGCTGATGCGGCCGCTGCCGTCGGGCTCCACCGGCATCGCCGCGCCGACCAGCTTCAGCTGCAGCTGGCGGCTGACGCTCCGGGTCCGCGGCAGCGCGTTGACCTGGTCACGTACGCGCTCCCAGACCGCCTGCGGATACAGATAGAGGCTGCCGGCCTCGAACGGGTTGTAGGTGATCACCAGCCGGTTGCCGCATTCGCCGGCGACAAGGTCCCGGTAGCTGGTCGGGATCGCCAGCCGGCCCTTGTCGTCGATCGTGATGGCGGTCTCGCCCTGGAACACGCTGCCCTCCCCGGTTGCGCCCGTCTTCAGCGGGCTTCATCCAAGGAACCCCACGAATCTCCAAGGGTTCCCACGAGTCGCCACCTTAGGAGTGCCCCCGGGGGTTGTCAACAGCTTTCCCGACACAATTTCGCCTGCGCCGTCAATGACTTGCGCCACTCTTGAGAGACTTGTTCAAGCTTTATCCACAAGCAGCTGATTCGTCTCAAATTTTGAGAATGGGGTGCGAGGACTTGCTAAGCGGCCCATTAGTGGATGCGGGGCAGCCGGGTGGCTGTACGCCAGCGTTCCAGCGCCGATGACGCTGCGTTGCGCAGCTCGGCCATGCCCACCCCTGTCCAAGTCGCTCTGCCAAGACCACAGGCGGAACGCAGCCCCGCAACGCCGGGCATATTCCGACTTCCAACGTTCAGGCGGCCCGGCCCGCGC
>PPFU01006582.1_pt1 | contig 13027 bp, 14 predicted proteins | sample 1535991 | NCBI WGS metagenome assembly PPFU01 (sample SAMN04901290, study PRJNA319586) | Hypolithon metagenome, whole genome shotgun sequencing project. | isolation source: Antarctic Hypolithon | place: Antarctica: Miers Valley | collected 2014
GCGTCAAAGTCCGCGAAAACGAGCCCTTCGAGTTTGCGCTGCGCCGTTTCAAGCGCACCTGCGAGAAGGCTGGCGTGCTCGCCGAAACCCGCAAGCGCGAGTTCTACGAGAAGCCGACCCAGGAGCGCAAGCGCAAGGCGGCCGCGGCCGTGAAGCGCCAGGCGCGCCGCAGCTCGCGCGACGTCACCAAGCGCCAGCGCCTGTACTGAGGCGCCTGCGCTGACCTGCAAAGCCGGCACGCGCGAGCGTCGCCGGCTTTTTGTGTTTTTGGCGCCGCCCTGCACGCGCGTCAGGCGCGTGCAGACCGTCCCGCGCCTCCACCGCCATCCCCTCCAAGGAATCCCCATGCACCTCAGGCAGCGACTCACAGACGACATGAAGGCCGCCATGAAGTCCGGCGACAAGGCGCGGCTGGGCGTGATCCGGCTGATGCTGGCGGCGGTCAAGCAGCGCGAGGTCGACGAGCGCATCGAGCTCGACGACGCGGCGACGCTTGCGGTGCTGGAGAAGATGGTCAAGCAGCGCCGCGATTCCGTCACCCAGTACGAGGCCGCCGCGCGCGAAGACCTGGCCGAAGTCGAGCGGGCCGAGATCGGCGTCATCGAGGGCTACCTGCCCGCCAGGCTCGGCGAGGCCGAGGTGCTGGCCGCGATCGATGGCGCCATCGCCAGCACCGGCGCCAGCGGCGCCGGCGACATGGGCAAGCTGATGGCGGTGCTGAAGCCCGCGCTCGCCGGACAGGCGGACATGGGCCAAGTATCGGCGCTGGCCAAGCAGCGCCTCGCGCGATGACCACGCGGCCGTGACCAGCACGGCGCCAAGCTGAGCGCATGTCCCGATTCAATTCCGCGTCCCTCAAGCGCCGCCTCGACCAGCTGCAGGAGTCGTTGCCTGCGGCGCTGGTGAAGCGCTTCATCGAGATCGACCTGCTGACGCATGCGGGCTCGCTGTCGTTCTATACGCTGATCTCGCTCGCACCGCTGCTGGTGCTGGTGCTGTGGCTGACGGCGTCGCTGTATCCGTCGGCGCAGGAGGCGCTGATCGTGCAGGTCGGGGCCATCGCCGGCACCGGCGCCGAGGCCGTCGCCGGCACGGTGATCCGCAACGCCAGCGACCAGCCCGACATCGGCTCCTTCGCGGGCCTGTGGAGCACGCTGCTGCTGTTCATCGGCGCCACCGCGGTGTTCGCGCGGCTGCAGGGCACGCTCAACCTGATCTTCCACAGCGACGAATCGAAGCTCGGCATCACCGCCTGGCTGCGCAAGCGCGTGTTCTCGTTCGGCGTGGTGTTCGCGCTCGGGTTCCTGCTGCTGGTGTCGGTGGCGCTCACGACCGTGCTGGAGATCGCGTTCGAGGGTTCGCCGACGCTGCCGGTGATCGGCAACCTGGTGGCACTGGCGATGTACTCGGTGGGTTTCGCGCTGATGTACCACTACCTGCCCGACCGTCGCGTGCGCTGGCGCCAGGCGCTGACCGGCGGCGCGATCACCGCGGGGCTGTTCGTGCTTGGCCGCTGGGGCATCGGGCTGTACATCGCCGAGGCCGCGCCGGGCAGCGCATACGGGTCGATGGGCACGCTGGTGATCCTGCTGGTGTGGATGTACTACGCAGCGATGGTGTTCTTCGTCGGCGCGCTGATCACCGCGGTGATCGACGAGCGCGCGCGCGTCGCCACGATCAGCCGCGGGCTGGAGCAACGCGCGGCGCGTGAAGGTGCCCGTCCTCCGGCCCCGGGCACGCCCGCGGCGGCCCCGACGGTGACCATCGCGGCCCCGCCGCCGCAGCCTGCGCAGGACGCCGGTCCACCGCGCGCCTGAGGGTTCCACGCGCGGCACGGCGCGCCCTGCGCGGCCGGTACGATCTGCGATCATGGCCCGTCATGGCCCGCCTTTCCGACGCCTTCATCGACGACCTGCTGGCCCGGACGGACATCGTCGAGGTCATCAACGCGCGCGTGCCGCTGAAGCGGCAGGGCAAGGAGTATTCGGCGCGCTGCCCGTTCCACGACGAGCGCTCGCCGTCTTTCACCGTTTCGCCGACAAAGCAGTTCTACCACTGCTTCGGCTGCGGCGCGCACGGCACCGCGATCAGCTTCCTGATCAACTACGACCGGCTCGAGTTCCTCGACGCGGTGGACGAACTGGCCAAGCGCGCCGGCGTCGAGGTGCCGCGCGAGACCCAGCAGCGCAACGAGAATCCCGACGCGCGCGACCAGTACGCCGCGCTCGACGCCGCTGCGCGCTTCTTCGCGAAACAGCTGGCCGCCACGCCGCGCGCGGCGGACTACCTCGCGGGCCGCGGCATCGACGCCACCACCCGCGACCTGTTCGGCATCGGCTACGCGCCCGACGGCTTCTCCGCCCTCAAGGATGCGCTGGGCGGCGACGAGCGCCGGCTCGGCCTGCTCGAGCGCACCGGCCTGCTGTCGAAGAACGACCGCGGCCACAGCTACGACAAGTTCCGCGACCGGCTGATGTTCCCGATCCACGACCGCCGCGGGCGCGTGATCGCGTTCGGCGGCCGCGTGCTGAAGGCGGAAGACTCACCGAAGTACCTCAACTCGCCGGAGACCGCGCTGTTCCACAAGGGCCGCGAGCTGTACGGCCTGTGGCAGGTGCGGCAGGCCAACCAGCAGGTAACGCGACTGGTCGTCGTGGAGGGCTACACCGACGTCGTCGCGCTGTTCCAGCACGGACTGCCGCAGGCGGTCGCGACCCTGGGCACGGCGACCACCGCCGACCACGCCGAGCTGCTGTTCCGCAACGCGCCCGACGTGGTGTTCTGCTTCGACGGCGACGCCGCCGGCCGCCGCGCCGCCGACCGCGCGATGGAGTCGGTGCTGCCGCGGATGCGCGATGGCCGGCAGGCGTTCTTCCTGTTCCTGCCAGACGGCGAGGACCCGGACACCATCGTGCGGCGCGAAGGCGTGGCCGGATTCGACGCGCGCCTGCAGCAGGCGACGCCGCTGTCCGCGCACTTCTTCGATGCCCTGTCGGTGGACGTCAACCTCGCCACCCTGGACGGCCGCGCGCGGCTGGCCGAGCGCGCGAAGCCGCTGCTGGCGCAGATCCCGGACGGCGCGTTCGCCGACCTGATGCGGCAGCGGCTGGCCGAGATCACCGGCGTCGGCGCACGCTCGGAGGTCGCCGAGCCGCGGCCGGTGCCCCGCGTGCAGCACAGCCGCCATCGCGGCGCGCCGAAGCGCAGCCTGGTGCGGAACGCGATCGCGCTGCTGCTGCAGCAGCCGGCGCTGGCGCTGGCGCTGTCGCCGCCGTACCACTTCACCGCGCTGCGCCAGCCCGGCGTCGCGCTGCTGACCGAGCTGGTGGCGATGGTCTGCGCAAGGCCCGACATCAGCACCGGTGCGCTGCTGTCGCGCTTCGAGGACCGCGACGAGCTCTCGGCCCTGGAAAAGCTGTCGGTCGAGGCGCTGCTGCAGGACGGCAGCGAGTCGCTGCCGGAATTCATCGGCACCATCCGCCAGCTCGACATGCAAACCCTCGAGCAGCGCAAGGCCGACCTTGCCGTGCGGTTGGCCGAGGTCGGGTTCACCGGCATGACCGAGGCCGAGAAGCGCGAATACGGCGCGATCCCGGCGCAGATGGCGGCCCTGCGCCACGCGATGCGCTGAGCGCGCTCGAACCGCGTCGTGACATGGGGTTTGCCCCACCTTTGCGGTGGGCCGACGCGCCGGTAGCCTGTCGTTCCATCGGCGCCAGGTGCGTCGTCGCTGCCCGCGCATCCGATGACGATCGACGCCTTCCGACCGCAGGACAGCAGCTTCCCGTCCTGGTCCAGCCCCCATGCCGCGACGTCCGCGGGCGGCGCTGGCATGACGGCCTTCAACCGCGACCTGTCCAATCCCGTGGATGTCCGGATCGACATCGATCCCGCCACCACCCGCACCTCCGGCGAGGCGACCCGCTCGGGCCGCACCACCTTCGCCGCGAGCACCGAGGTCAGCGTCACTACGCCTGCGGTCCTCGCTGGCCGCACGGAAGTCGCGTATCAGGTCGACATGCCGCGGGACGCTGCGACGCCGGCGGCGATGCGCGCCGTCAACCCGTTCGACCCGTCGACGATCCCCGCAGGCACCACCGTCCGCCTCGACGGCGCGGACTACGTCGGCACGCCGTTCGAACAGGGCTTCCGCGAGATCGCCGCCACCAACGACACCACGATCGCGCAGCTGGCGATCACGATCGGCCGGACCCGCGACGGCGAGCTGCGCGTCGCCAGTGCCGATGCCGCCGTGTTCGACACCCCCAAGGTCAATGGCCCGGCGTCGCAACCGCTGGACCGCGAGGACTTCGTGCAGCACAAGGTGCTGTTCGACGATGCCGATGCGCGCGGGACGGTCGCCGCGCTGAACGCGTTCCTGGTCGCGGGCGCGCTGCCCGACGGCACCGTCGGGGTGCGCGAGGCGGTGTCCGTCGGCGCGGTCGACGCGATGATCGCGGACATCGCCTCCGGCGAGGCCAACGAGGTCACCTGGACCTTTGACGCCGAGGGACGCCCGACCGGCGCCGAGGCCACGCTGACCTGGGAGCCGTCGAGCGCCGACCGCGACCACGACCGCGTCGAGGCCAACGCGCAGTCGCAGTTCCGCACGGATCAAGGCCTTGGCGGCACCGGCGACCATACCGGGCACATGCTCGCGTACCGGTTCGTCGCGGGCCACGGCCCGATCAACATGTTCCCGCAGGACGGCAACTTCAACACCGGCACCTATGCGCGGATCGAGCAGGAGTGGTCCGACTGGCTCGCCGCCGGCATGGACGTGCGCATCAGCATCGACCTCGGCCCAGGCGGACAGCAGCGGCCCGACACCGTCGCGATCGACTACGCCGTGATCGATCCGGCATCGGGGAAGGTCGTCTATGATCCAGCGCTGACGGTGTTCGACAACGCCGCGGGCCAGGTCTACGACACCATCCGTCGCAGCGAGATGGACGGCCTGATCGCGGCGGCGGACTGACCGCCCGCGGTTGCCGCGCGACAGCGATACCGATACCCACAGCGTCACCGACACGCACCGGAGCACCACCACGATGACCCCCGATCGCGACGCCCTGGTGCACGCCGTGGGCCAGGCCATCGTCGCCGACCCGGCGATCGCCGACGGTGCGTTCGACGGGTATGCGCTCGTCGTCGACTACGCGGGCAACGACAGGAGACTCGCGGGCTTCCGCTACCGCGACAATGCCGCCGCGGAGGCCGCGACCCCCCGTTCGCCGACGCTCGATGCCGCGCTCGATGCGCTGCGCGAGGCCACCCGCGTGGAGGGCGATGCGCCCTGGGACGCGTGCGTGGTCCGCATCGAGCGCCCGTCGAACCGCATCACGGTCGAGTTCGCGTACGGCGACGACGCTGCACGCTGGGCGGTGACGCCGGCGACGCTCGCCGCCGTCACGGAGCGCGCGCGACCGAGGTAGTCGGACCCCGGAGCACGCACGTTGCCCCGAGCGCACCTACGGCATGCGGGCCGGAGTGAATCGCGGCAGCACCACGCGGTAGTCGAACGGCGTGCGGTCGTCGCGTACACGGCCGGCGCTGGCCGGGTTGGTCCGCACCGGGATCGGTCCGCACGGGGCCGGGGCCGAACAGGCATGGAATGCGCCGGCGGCGGCTGAGACATCCACCGCGAACGGACGCAGGTCGACGAGGTGCTTCGTCAGGGATTCCTGGCACTGCGGGCAGTACTCAGGCACGAACTTCATCGCATGCACGTTCCCGGTCACTACGATCCACCGCGTGTCTGGCAGTGCCGCATGCGCCGCACGAAGGCGCTCCGCCATCGCGAGATCCCGCGCCGCGGCGCCCTCTGAAGCCCCGTTGCCGTCGAACGCGAGTACACCCACATTGCGGCCGGCCGCGCGCAGCGCGCGCAGGTGATCGAGCAGGTCCAGCACCTCGAGATTGCGACGACCGTCGTGGAACTCCGGTGCGCGCGTCCACAGCGGATCGACCGCGCGCATCTCCTGGAGCGCCGCAGCGCGGTCACCTCCGGATACCCAGCGGTCAAGCGCCGGCTGGTGCGCATGCGAGAGCTCCAGCGCCACGCGGACAGGGCCGTCCTTCGCCCACCCATCGACCAGGCGTGCGACCAGCAGCGGTATCTCGCGGGTGCCATGCAACTCCCCGATCACCACGATCTGCCGATCAACTGCCGCATCGCGGATGCTCGTCGCCGCGGCGCTCAACGCCAAGTCGTCTGTATCGGGCGATGCCCGAAAGAAAGATGGCCACGGATAGGCGAGCAGCAGTGCTGCGAGCGCTGCGGAGATCATGAACTTCATCGGTCAGCTTCCATGGGACTGTGAGGTTGCGACATGCTGGCGGCACCAGGTTCCGCCGTACCTACCCCGCGCGTGAGCCCATCGGGATCAGCTCGAACGCCGGCGTCGGCTGCAGCCACGGCAGAAGCCAGTGGTCGACCAGCAGGAACGCGAACAGCGCCATCAGGTAGACGATGGAGTAGTTGAACACCTGCATCGCGAACAGCTCGTCCGGCGGGTCCAGCAGCCGCCACGCGTACCAGAGGAACACCGCGCCCAGCACCAGCGCGCCGCCGAGGTAGAACACGCCGCTCATGCCGACGATGTACGGCAGCACCGTGACCACCACCAGCAGCACGGTGTAGATGAAGATCTGCCAGCGCGTGTACTCCACGCCGTGGGTCACCGGCAGCATCGGCACCAGCGCGCGGGCGTAGTCGTCGCGGCGGAAGATCGCCAGCGCCCAGAAGTGAGGCGGCGTCCAGACGAAGATGATCAGCACCAGCAGGAGTGCGTGCGCCCAGTCCCACTGCCCGGCCATGTTGGTCACCGCGGCCCAGCCCAGCAGCGGCGGCGCGGCGCCGGCGATGCCGCCGATGACGATGTTCTGCGGCGTCGCGCGCTTGAGGAAACCGGTATAGACCACGGCATAGCCGATCAGCGACGCGAACGTGAGCGCTGCGGTCAGCGGGTTCACCAGCGCGATCAGCATCGCCATCGACGCCGCGCCGAGGAACACCGCGAACGCCAGCACCTGTGCCGGGCGCAGCGCGCCGGTGGCGAGCGGTCGGTTGGCGGTGCGCACCATCACCTTGTCGATGCGCTGGTCGATCAGGTGGTTGATCGCGGCCGCCGACGCTGCGGCCAGCCAGATCCCCGCAAGACCGAACACGGCCTGCCGCAAGGGCGGCAGCCCGGGGACCGCGAGGAACATACCGACCAGCGCGGTGAACACCAGCAGCGCCACGACGCGCGGCTTGGTCAGCTCCCAGTACTGGCCGAACGGAACCGCCACGTCAGTCGACGCGGCGCAGTCGGGCGAGCAGCGATACCAGAACGAACAGCAGCAGCACCGCGCCGGCGTTGTGCATCACCGCCAGCGAAAGCGGCAGCGCCAGCTTGACGTTGAGGATGCCGATGGTGACCTGGGCAACGGTCAGCAGCGCGAGCGCCACGCCCCAGCCGCGCGTGCCGGGGATGCGCACGAACTTCCACGCGGTGGCCAGCAGCACGATGGTGGCGACGACGGCCATCGCGCGGTGCGCCAGCTGGATCGCGATCCGCGACGCGCCGTCGAGCACGCCGCCTTCGTAGTCGACGCCGATGCCGCGCCACAGCACGAAGCCCTCGCGGAAGTCCGCCGGCGGCACCCACAGCCCGACGCAGCGCGGGAAGTTGTCCGCCGACCAGCTGCCGGCTCCACACGACAGCGCCGCGTAGTTGGCGCTGACCCAGCCGCCGAGCGCGATCTGCACGCCGAGCACCCCCAGCGCGACGTACAGCCAACGCTGCAGGCGCGGCGCATCGATCAGCACGATGGGCCGGTGCGTGGCCCGCCACGCCAGCCATGTCAGCAGGCTGAAGGTCGTCAGCCCGCCTAGCAGGTGCCCCATGACGATGACCGGCTTCAGCAGCATGGTGACCGTCCACATGCCCAGCAGGGCCTGGAACACGATCACCGCCAGCGTCAGCGCCGCGGTGCGCGACAGGTCGACGTTGGACCAGCGCAGCGCGGCGGCCAGCAGCACCAGCTCGCCGGCGACCGCGAGCGCGGCCGCGGCCATCGGTTGCCCGCGCATGTACAGCGGGATCGCCAGCGCCACCAGGCCCGCGGCCAGCAGCACCTGCGCCATGCCGAACCGCCGGCGACGCGCCGCCAGCAGCGCTAGCGCCAGCACCAGGGCGCCAAGGATCGCGGCGATGTGGCGGTGGACCTGCTCGCGCCAGGCCTTGGGCACCTCCAGCGGCCGCACGTCGAGCGCGGTCGGATGGCGCACGTCTTCGACCACCGTGGGCCACGCGGCGCGGCCGTAGCACGTCGGCCAGTCCGGACACCCGAGGCCGGCGTCCGAGAGGCGCACGTAGGCGCCGAACACCGCGACGCACAGTGTCAGCGCGACCGCCAGCCACGCGATGCGGTGGAAATGGCGGTAGACCGTTGGCCGGTGGGCGGAGGGACGTGCGGGCGTGTGCATCGGGGCGCTCACTTCAGCTTCAACAGCCGCGCCATGTCCTGCCGCAGGTGCCCGGCATCGAAGCCGGGCGCGAAACGCAGGATGACGAAGCCGTTGGGGTCGACAACATACACCGGCACGCCGGCGGGTTCGCCGGGCGCGCCGTCCACCCGCGGCAGCCGCGCGCGCAGCGCGGGATCGGGCGCGAGCTCACGGAACGCGGCATCGCGCACCACGCCCGGCGGCGGCGCGCCGACCCACAGGATGTCGACATGGTCGGCGTTGCGGCCGAACAGCTGCCAGACCACGTCGAGGTCTCGCGATAGCGCGACGCAGGTGGCAGTGCAGCCGGACGGCGGCGCCAGCAGGATCCGCCACCGGCGTGCCGCCGGCTCCCACGCATAGGTGCCGCCTTCGGCAAGGCGCGGCGACAGCGCGCGCAGGTCAGGCGGCGGCTGCAGCAGTTCGCCGTGGTTCTTCATTCCCGCCGGCCGCCAGCCGGAGAAGCGCAGCGCCCCGGCGACGACAGCGCTGCCGAGGAAAATCGCGACGATCGCGAGCAGCAGGGCGCGGTTGCGGCGGCGGTCGGGACGCGGGGACGGGGCGGTGCTCATCGGCGTGGCCCACGAAACGTCATGAACAGTGCCAGGGCGAGCACCGCGGCGGCCAGCGCGAACCATTGCACCGCATAGCCGAGGTGCCGCTCCGGCGGCAGCGTGTTGGGGAGGATGTCGAGGTCGCGCGGATAGCCGAGCGACAGCGCGGGATCGAGCTTGAGCACGCGCGGCGGCAGCGTCGACTGACCCAGCGCTACGGCCAGGTTGGCGGCGTCCAGTCCCACCGTCAGCAGGCTGCCGTCGGGCTGCGCGACCGTCGTTGCGCGGCCCAGCCCGGTCGCGGGCGGCGGCGCCAGCAGGCCGGACACCGCCTGCGTGCCAACCGGCAGCGCAACCGCGGGCAGCGTGCGGTCGCCCGGGACCGGCAGCCAGCCGAGTTCGACCAGCAGCGGCGTGCCGGCGTCGGGCAGGAACAGCCGGTACGCGCGCACGCCCGGGCGCCCCAGCCGCTGCTGGTTGTCGAGCAGCACCGCGGGGGTGTCGGCAAACGTGCCGCGGCCTGCGGCCCAGTCGTATCCGCGAGCGCGTGCCGGATCCGCCGCCAGCGCCAGTGGCCGCGCGGTGCGCGCATCGAGGATGGCGCGGGACTCGGCCAGCATCGCCTGCTTCTGCTGCTGGCGGTCGAGCTGCCAGCTGCCCGCGGCGACGAATGCCGCGCAGGCACCGAGCGCGAAGCCCCAGCCGATCCACAGCGTCCCCGCGCGCGTCATGCGGCGGCGCCCGCGCACGGGGATAATCCGCTCATCGGCCACCGCCCGCGGAGCACGCCATGAACGACTCGCTGAAGATCCTGCTCGTCATCGCCTTCCTGATCCTCATCGTCTGGAACCTCGGCGCCGGCCTGTACTACATGCTGGTCGACAAGGGCGAAAGTTCGCGCACGGTCAATGCACTGACCAAGCGCATCGGGCTGTCGGTCGCGCTGTTCGCGCTCGTGGGGCTTGCCATCTACATGGGCTGGATCACGCCCAACGGCAGCCCCCGCTGACGGGTGCCGGGGTTCCGCGGACCGTGCGGATGACCCGCTGCCGCGTCCCTCGTCGCATGTCCCAGTAACGCTGCCGGCCATCGGAGGGACGCACCAGGCGTCGCAACGCTTCGTGCCGCCCCGCGCCGCCCGCACGCGGCCGGCGCGGCTCAGATCACATAGACGAACATGAAAAGCCCGAGCCACACCACGTCGACGAAGTGCCAGTACCAGGCCACGGCCTCGAAGCCGAAGTGGTCGTCGCGGCTGAAATGGCCGCGGTAGCAACGCAGCCAGATGATCGCCAGCATCACCGTGCCCAGGGTCACGTGCAGGCCGTGGAAGCCGGTGAGCATGAAGAAAGTCGACCCGTAGATGCCCGACCCCAGCGTCAGGTTGAGGTCTCGGTAGGCGTGGATGTACTCCTCGACCTGGAAGAACAGGAACAGGCAGCCGAGCGCCACCGTCAGGCCGAGGAACACCAGCAGCCGCGTCCGCTGCGCGGCGCGCAGCGCATGGTGGGCGATGGTGATGGTGATGCCCGAGGTCAGCAGGATCAGCGTATTGAGCAGCGGCAGGCCCCAGGCCGGGATCGTCTGGAAGGTGCCGCCGACATCGCCCGGCCCGGTGGTCGGCCATGCCGCGCTGTAGCCCTCCCACAGCAGGCTGTTGGTGGCGATGCCGTCGCCTTCGCCTCCCAGCCACGGCAGCGACAGCGCGCGCGCGTAGAACAGCGCGCCGAAGAACGCCGCGAAGAACATGATCTCCGAGAAGATGAACCACACCATGCCCATGCGGAACGAAGTGTCGACCTGCTTGTTGTAGCGCCCGGTCACCGATTCGACGATGACGTCGGCGAACCACTTGAACAGGATCGCGGCCAGCCCGGCGATGCCCAGCAGGAATACCGGCCGGCCCCAGCTGGCCTGGTTGAGCCAGCTCGCCGCACCCAGCATGGCCACGAACAGCGCGACCGAGGCGTACACCGGCCACTTGCTCCCGTGCGGGATGAAGTAGATGTTCTTGTCGGGGATCTCGGCGTGGGCCTGGGCCATGGCGGTGCTTCCGTCGCTGTGCTGCGTGATCACTGGATCGCGGCCGCGGTCTGCGGTGGCGCGGATGTCGCCCGCGAGGCGGTGGACGCGCGCTCGGTCAGGACGTCGTTCTTGAAGAAGGTATACGACAGGGTGATGGTGTTGACGTCGGCGGGCAGCGAGGGATCGACGATGAAGCGCACCGGCATGTCGCGGGTCTCGCCCGGCTGCAGGGTCTGGGCCGTGAAGCAGAAGCACTCGGTCTTGCTGAAATAGCCCGACGCGCGCGCCGGCGCCACCGACGGCGTGGCGCTGCCCACCACCGCTCCCGCGCTGTTGTTGTGCGCGTGGTAGGTGGTCTCGTACTGCTCGCCCACGCGCACCCGCATCGTCAGCTCGTTGGGACGGAACGACCACGGCAGCCGTGAATTGACGCCACCGTCGAACTGCACCGTGACCACGCGGCCCTCAACTGCCGCCGCCTGCACGCCCGGCGCCTGGGCCGCGGTGTTGTCGAGCCGAATGCCGAAGACCTTCTCGCAGGCGATGCGGTACAGCGGCACCAGCGAGAACGTGAACGCGAACGCGCCCACGGCGACCGCGACCATCCTGACCACGCCCTTGTGCGTGGTGCTCATGCCGCAAGCACGCCGGACAGGATGAAGGCGACATAGACCAGCACCGCGAACCCGGCCAGCCACAGCGCGGTGCGCGCGGCGACGCGACGTCGCGCCGCGACCTCGCGTTCGCCGGCCGTGGGCGGCAGCCGGTCGTCAGGCATGACGCTGGTTGGTCTGCGCGGCGGTGTCGGCACCGGTGGTCGCGGTGTCGTAGTCGAGGTGCGCGAAATCACCGTGGGCCAGGTCGCCCGGGCCGATCACCGGCGGCGTGGTGAAGGTGTGGTGCGGCGCCGGCGACGGCACCGTCCACTCCAGGCCCTTCGCGCCTTCCCAGCTGCGGGCCTCGGCGCGGACGCCTGACTTCAGCGAGGCATAGAGGATCGCGAACATCAGGAACGGCGTCACGAACATGCCGAACGCGCCGATCGAGCTGACCATGTTCCAGTCGGCGAACACCACGTTGTAGTCCGGGATGCGCCGCGGCATGCCGGCCAGGCCGAGGAAGTGCTGCGGGAAGAACAGCACGTTGACGAATACCAGCGTCCACCAGAAGTGCAGCTTGCCCCAGAACTCGCTGTACATGCGCCCGGTCCACTTGGGCCACCAGTAGTACACCGCGGCAATGATCGCGAACAGCGCGCCGGTGACCAGCACGTAGTGGAAGTGCGCGACCACGAAGTAGGTGTCGTGGTACTGGAAGTCCGCAGGCACGATGGCGAGCATCAGGCCGGAGAAGCCGCCGATGGTGAACAGGATCACGAACGCGATCGACCACAGCATCGGGGTCTCGAAGCTCAGCGAACCCTGCCACATGGTGCTGACCCAGTTGAAGATCTTCACCCCTGTGGGCACCGCGATCAGCATCGTCGCGAACATGAAGTAGATCTCGCCGCCCAGCGGCATCCCCACGGTAAACATGTGGTGGGCCCAGACGATGAACGACAGGAACGCGATCGCGGCGATCGCGTAGACCATCGCCTGGTATCCGAACAGCGGCTTGCGTGAGAACGTCGGGATGATCTCCGAGACGATGCCGAACGCCGGCAGGATCATGATGTAGACCTCTGGGTGCCCGAAGAACCAGAAGATGTGCTGGAACATCACCGGGTCGCCGCCGCCGGCCGCGGAGAAGAACGTGGTGCCGAAGAACTTGTCGGTGAGCAGCATCGTCACCGCGCCCGCGAGCACCGGCATCACCGCGATCAGCAGGAACGCCGTGATCAGCCAGGACCAGCAGAAAATCGGCATCTTCAGCAGGTCGATGCCGGGCGCGCGCATGTTGAGGATGGTGGCGATGACGTTGATCGCGCCCATGATCGAGCTGATGCCCATCATGT
>PPFU01016646.1_pt1 | contig 13022 bp, 8 predicted proteins | sample 1535991 | NCBI WGS metagenome assembly PPFU01 (sample SAMN04901290, study PRJNA319586) | Hypolithon metagenome, whole genome shotgun sequencing project. | isolation source: Antarctic Hypolithon | place: Antarctica: Miers Valley | collected 2014
AGATGGCGCAGTTCTGCGCCGGCTACCATGCCGACAAGAACCCCTCGATCACCGTGCTGGAACTGCCGTTCCTCGGGATCGAGACGCTCGAGCAGGAGAACGAGATCTCCATGGCCCTTTACGAGCACCCGGCGGTGGTCGAGGATCTGGCACGCTGGAACGCGACGCTGCTGATGCCGTCGCCCCTGCCGCAATACAACCTGATCGGCACCGGCGACGCGCCCGAGACGCTGTCCGCGTTCGAGGGGCTGAGCGTCCGCGCGACCGGCGGCATCGGATCAGCGATGGAGGCGGTCGGCGCCGTCCCGACGTCGATGTCGGCGACCGAGGTGCGGCAGGCGATGGACAGCGGCGTGGTGCGCGCCGTCAGCTTCGCGCCGCATGCCCACATGTCCTTCGGCACCACCGAGAACGCGAACTGGTGGACGACGAACCTAAACCCCGGCACCGTGAACTGCCCCGTCGTCGTGAACACCGACGCGCTGGACGCGCTGACCGACGCCGAGCGCGACGCGCTGACATCGTCGGTGGACGAGGCGATGGATTTCTACATCGACTACTACAACAACGAGACGATGGAGGCCTGGGGCCCGCTGCTGGAGGAGAAGGGGATCGAGCAAATCACCTATGCCCCCGATCAGCTCGCCGCGTTCGAGGCCGCCGCCGCCGAACCCGCGGCCCAGGCCTGGATCGAGGAGAACGCCGCCAGGGGGCTGCCCGCGCAGGAGCTCTACGATCTTGTCACCGGCATGGTCGCATCGGGCAGCTGATGCGTGCCGGCGCCCGGGCCGCGTGGTCCGGGCGCGCGTTTTCGGAGTAACAGCATGGCCGGATCCGCCGCCGTCCTTCAGGACGGCTCGCTTCTCAGCCGTCTCGACCGCGCGCTCTTCCGAGTCGAGACGGCGCTGGCCCTGATCAGCGGCCTGGCCGTCTTTGCGCTGATGCTGATGGCGGTCTGGACGGTGGGCGGTCGCAACCTCGCCAATCAGCCATTGCGCGGCTATGTCGACTGGATCGAACAGGCAATGCCGCTGATCGCCTTCATGGGCATCGCCTTCACCCAGCGGCTTGGCGGGCATATCCGCATGGACATGGTCGTCGGCGCCCTGCGCGGGCGGGCACTGTGGCTGGCCGAGTTCGTGACCACCTTCGCCGTCCTGATCCTCATGCTCCTTCTCGTCTGGGGAACCTGGGCGCATTTCGATCGCAGCTTCGACCTTGGCGCCCCGATGTGGTCGCGCGACAGCTCGATGGACATCTCGCTGCCGCTCTGGCCCGCCAAACTGCTGGTGCCGGTGGCATTCTCGATCCTGGTCGTGCGTTTGACGTTGCAGCTCTGGGCCTATGGGCGCGCCATCCGCTTCGGCCTGAGCGCGCCCGTGGCCGTGCCGTTGATCCAGTCCGCAGCCGAGATCGCGGCGGCCGAGGCCGAGACGGTCGCGGCCGGCCCCGGTGGCCGGCGATGACGCTCCGGCGCGAAGCGGCAGGCTAGGATGGACGCGACCAGCATCGGAATTGTGGTGTCCGGCGGGATGCTGGTGCTCGTCGTTCTTGGGATGCGGGTCGGTTTTGCCGCGGCCTTCGCCGGGCTGGTCGGGCTGATCTGGATCTTCTGGTCGCGCAAGGGCTACGCGCCCGAGGAGTTCGGCTGGGCGCTGACCGTCGCGGTGAAGACGGCCGGGCAGGTTCCGCACTCCAAGATCACCAGCCAGGCGCTGTCCCTGATCCCGACCTTCATCCTGATCGGTTATCTGGCCTACTATGCCGGATTGACGCAGGCCCTGTTCGAGGCCGCGAAGCGGTGGTTCGGCTGGCTGCCGGGCGGGCTGGCCGTGTCGACCGTGTTCGCCACCGCGGGCTTCGCGGCCGTGTCTGGCGCCTCGGTGGCGACGGCGGCGGTGTTCGCCCGCATTGCCATTCCGGAGATGCTGAAGGCCAACTACGACAAGCGGTTCGCGGCCGGCGTCGTGGCGGCGGGCGGGACGCTGGCCTCGCTGATCCCGCCGTCAGCGATCCTCGTCATCTACGCCATCATCGTCGAGCAGGACGTGGGCAAGCTGCTGCTGGCGGGCTTCATTCCCGGCGTCTGGTCGGCCATCGTCTATGCGCTGTTGATCGTCGGCATGGCGCTGGTCCTGCCGCGCTTCGGCCCGCCGGTGGGCGGGTTCACCTGGGGCCAGCGGTTCGCGTCGCTGCCGCCGGCGCTGCCCATCGTCTTCGTCGTCCTCATCATCATCTTCTTCATCTACAACCCCTTCGGCGGCGACGCCTGGGGCACGCCGACCGAAGGCGGGGCATTGGGTGCCTTCGTCGTGTTCCTGATGGCCGTCTGGCAGGGAATGCGCTGGCGCGAACTGAAATCTGCGCTGCTGGAAACGGCGAAGCTGGCGGTGATGATCTTCACGATCATCTGGGGCGTGTTGATCTACGTCCGCTTTCTCGGGTTCGCCGACCTGCCGAACGCCTTTGCCGACTGGATCGCCGGGCTCGACCAGGCGCCGATGCTGACGCTGGTCTGCATCCTGCTGGCCTATGCGGTGCTGGGCATGTTCATGGATGCGATCGGGATGCTGCTGCTGACGCTGCCGATCGTCTATCCTGCGGTCATGGCGCTGAACGGCGGCGTGGACGTCGCCGCAGCCGACAGCGCCTTCGGCATGTCGGGGCCGATGTGCGCGATCTGGTTCGGCATCCTGGTGGTGAAGATGGCCGAGTTCTGCCTGATCACCCCACCCATCGGGCTGAACTGTTTCGTCGTCGCGGGCGTGCGCGACGACATATCCGTGCAAGACGTGTTCAAGGGCGTGACGCCGTTCTTCATTGCCGACGCCATCACCATCGCCACGTTGGTGGCAGTGCCGGGCATCGTGCTGTGGCTGCCCTCGCTGGCCTAGACGGCAACCGGCACGCGCGTTCCGCGGCGCGCCCGTGCCCTCCCGGCTGGCTAGTGAACCGAGACGTTTAGGTTCTTCGCCGTGCGCGTGCGGCCTCCGTCGCGGTAGAGAAGCGACTCGCCGTCCTTGAAGACGTGCACCTTCTCGGGCTTGGCGCCCAGCTTCACCGACGTGCCGCGCAAGTCCGAATGGATGCCCGCCAGCTTGCCGATCACCGGGTCGGCATCCGCCACCTTCTCGAAATAGAGCAGCGTCACCTCGCCCAGCGCTTCGGTAATGTCGACCTTGCCCTCGAAGATGAAGGGTCCGCCTGGCGCGGTCTCGACGAAATCCTCGGGCCGGACGCCGACGCTGACCGTGGCGCCCCTATCCTCGTCGCGGCTGGGATAGGCCGACTCGGCGATACCGCCATTCTCCATCTCGATCGTCGTTCGCTCGCCGGTGCCGCTGATCCGGCCGGGCAGCAGGTTCATCGCCGGGCTGCCGATGAACTGCGCCACGAACTCGTTCTCGGGTCTCTCGTAGAGCTGGAGCGGCGTGCCAACCTGCGCGATCCCGCCGCCCGCCAGCACCACGATCCGGCTGGCCAGCGTCATCGCCTCCACCTGGTCATGGGTGACGTAGATCATCGTCGACTCGGGCATCTGTTCCTTCAGTTGCGCAATTTCGATCCGGGTCGCCACGCGCAGCGCCGCGTCGAGGTTCGACAGCGGCTCGTCGAAGAGGTAGACCTTGGGATCGCGCACGATGGACCGGCCGATGGCGACGCGCTGGCGCTGGCCGCCCGACAGCGCCTTCGGCAACCGGTCCAGATAGGGGCCGAGCTGCAGTATCCGCGCCGCCTTGTCGATGGCGGCGTCGATCTCCTCCTTCGACTTCTTGGCGATCTTCAGGGCGAAGGCCATGTTGTCGCGCACGGTCATGTGCGGGTAGAGCGCGTAGGACTGGAACACCATCGCGATGCCGCGCTGCGCCGGCGGCACGTCGTTCACCACCTGGCCGTCGATCTGCAATTCGCCGCCGGTGATCTTCTCGAGACCGGCGATCATCCGCAGCAGCGTGGACTTGCCGCAGCCCGACGGACCGACGAAGACGATCAGTTCGCCCCGCTTGATGTCGAGGTCGATGTCGGCCAGAACGTCGACCTTCCCGTAGGACTTGGCGACATCGGTCAGCAGTAGGTTGGCCATTATCCGTTCCCTTTTCGCGTCGTTTCTTGTGGGTGCCGTCCGCGCCGCAGGGGCGTTTCGGCCTACTTCACCGAACCGGCCAGCAGGCCGCGCACGAGGAACCGTTGCATGGTGAAGAACACCACGAGCGGCACGGCGATCGACACGAAAGCCGCCGTGGCGAGGATGCCCCAGTCGCCGCCGCGGCTGCCCAGCAGGTCGTCGGCGATTTTCACCGTCATCACCTTGCTGGCGTCGTCCGACGGCAGGAACACTTTCGCGACGAGCAGATCGTTCCAGGTCCACAGGAACTGGAAGATAGCGAAGGCCGCGAGTGCCGGAAACGACAGCGGCAGGATGATCCGCAGAAACAGCTGGAAATCGGTAGCGCCATCGACCTTGGCGCTTTCGATGATGTCGCGCGGTAACCCGACCATATAGTTGCGCAGCAGATAGACCGCCAGCGGCAAGCCGAAGCCGGTATGGGCCAGCCAGATGCCGACGAAGCTTTGCCCGATGCCGATCTGGTTGTGCAGGTTCAGCATTGGCACCAGCGCCAGTTGCAGCGGCACCACCAGCAGACCCACGACCATGGCAATCAGCACCCCGCGCCCGGGAAAGTCCATCCAGGCCAGTGCATAAGCCGCAAAGGCCGCGATCAGGATCGGGATCACCGTCGCCGGGATCGTCACGGTCAGCGTGTTGACGAAGGCCTGCGCCATGCCGCCCGCGGTCAGGACGGTGCGATAGTTGTCCAGCGTGAACTCCGGCGGCGTCTCGGCCTCGAAGTAGATACGCGGACCGCGATCGCCCGGGTCCTCGACCGCGGTGTAGATGTAGCTGCCGTCGGTGTTCACCTGCAGCGTCTCGCCCTCGCCGATCTCGGCCACCGCGCCGGCGGGATACTCGGCCGGGGCAGCCCCGCGGTTGCCGAAGCCCGAGATGGTGCTGTCGCCCGAGGCGAAGCTGCCGGCAACCTCGTCCGTCGCGAAGATGTTGCCCTCCACCACGAACACGCCGTCCCGTTCGACGGCATCGCTGCCGCCGCGCGTCCGATAGGTCAGGTCCACGCTGAACGGCGCCTGCCACCAGCCCGAGACGCTGATCTGGTCGCGGTCGCGAAAGGATGACACGAACAGCCCTACGGTGGGGATCAGCCAGAGCAGCACGATCACCACGACAGATATGTTCACCGCCAGGTTGAGGCTGTTCTTGTCGCCGGCCATGTCGCTCATGCGGAGTGCTCCTTCGGATGTGTGCGGGAGAGCCTGGGCATCAGCGCAACTCCTTCCGGGCCTGTAGGATGTTCCAGATCATCACCGGCAGCACGACCAGCATGATGACGAAGGCCACCGCCGTCGCGACCCCGTCGTCTCGGAACATGAACTTCATCATGTAGCTGGGCAGGATCTCGGTGCCGAAGTTGCCGCCTGTCGTGGCATAGACGATGTCGAACACCTTCAGCACCAGGATCGTGATCGTCGTCCAGACGACGACGATGGTGCCCATGATCTGCGGTACCTTTATCTTCAGGAAGATCTGCGTGGCCGACGCGCCATCGAGAATTGCCGCCTCGATGGTCTCCTCCGGTATGCCGCGCAGCGCCGCCGACAGGATCACCATGGCGAACCCGGTCTGGATCCAGACCAGAATGATCATCAGGAAAAAATTGTTCCAGAACGGGATTTGCAGCACGTCGATCGAATTGCTGAACCCCAGCATGTCGCGCACGGCGTTGATCAGGCCGATGTCGCTGTCGTTGGCGTAAACGAACTTCCAGATCAGCGAGGCGCCGACGAAGCTGATCGCCATCGGCATGAAGATCATGGATTTGGCGAGGTTGCCCCATTTCAGGTCGTCGGTCAGTTGTGCGGCCAGAAGCCCCATGAAGGTGGCGGCGGCGGGCACGAAGATGGCCCAGAGGACGTTGTTGAAAAACGCGGTCTGAAACTCGGAGTTAGCAGCCAGCGCCGTGTAATTCGCGAGGCCGATGAACTCGTTGCCCGACCGGTTGTAGAGCGACCTGATGAACGACCCGACGACCGGGTAGAGCAGGTAGAGCCCGAGTGCCAGAATCGCCGGCAGCAAAAACAGCCAGGGCCGGACCTGATTGGCGCGGTTGATGTTGCGGCCCTTGTCGTCGGCGCGCGGCGGAAAGACGAAGCGGTCCAGCACGAAATTGGACAGCCAGAAGTAGGCCATGCATCCGCCCACCCCGATGACGATGGTCAGGATGCCCTGAAACACCACGTTCATGCGCGTCTCTCCCCTGGTGGGCGCTTCGCCCGGCAATTGCGCCCTTTGGGCGTCTGGGATCGCGCCCGGACGAAGTCAGGCGCAATCGGTCGTCAGTGTCGGGCGATGGACCCGGTGGCCTGCGGCCCGAAAGTCTGCCGCCTGTAAGTCTGCGGCACGTCGCTCCGGCGGGTCCGCCGCAACGGCCTGCCGGGCACCGCGGCCACCCGCCGCTGCGGACGGGGCGGCCGGATGCCCGCTGGCGTCACCGTATCGCGGACCACCGCTGCTGCACGCTGGCGGCCACAGCCTCGGCGCTGGCGCCGCCGGTGTAGTCAACCATGGCGGTCCAGAACGCGCCGGCGCCGATCTCGGACGGCATCAGGTCGGATGCGTCGAAGCGGAAGGTCGTCGCCTCGGTCAGGATCGCGTTCAGATTACGCTGAACGTCAGACGGGAACACCTCGGGGTTGGCGTCGGTGTAGGGCGTGAGGAAGCCCGACTGCGCCATCCAGATCTCGTGCGCGATGGGGGTCTGGAGAAACGCTATGAAGGCGGCGGTCACGTCGTTGGGCACCGGCACGGTGAACAGCGTGCCGGCACCAAGGACCGGACGCCCCAGATCCTGACCGTCATAGGCCGGCATGTAGAAGAAATCGACATCCTCTCCGACCACGGTGCCCGCCGGAAAGAAAGTCGGAATGAACGTCGCCTGATGATGCATGTAACAGTCCGGCGGAAACTGGAACAGGCCACCCGGGCTGTCGCGGAAGTCGGTGCCGGCCACCGCCGAGGCGCCGCCGTTGACGAAATCGTCGTTCTTGGCGAAGTAGCCGTACTCCTCAATCGCCGCGACGACGGCCGGGTCGTCGAACGGAATCTCGTTGGTGACCCACTGGTCGTAGACCTCGGGCGGCTGGGTGCGCAGCATCATGTCCTCGACCCAATCGGTCGCGGGCCAGCCCGTCGCCGCGCCCGATCCGAGGCCGATGCACCAGGGCGTGGTGCCGTCCGCGGCGATCTGCTCGGTCAGCGCCTTCAGGTCCTCCATCGACTCGGGAATCTCGTAGCCGGCTTCCTCGAACTGCTCGGGGACATACCAGACGATGGATTTCACGTCGATCTTGTAGGGAAAGGCATAGAACGCCTCTTCGCCGTCGGCGCCTTCGACGGTGCCGAGGTCGACCCAGCTGTCGCCGGCCGCGTAGTTCTCGGCGATCCAGTCGGCCGCCTCCTGGCCGAGCGGCGACAGCGCGCCGCGGCGCGCGAGGTCGGCCACGAGGCCCGGCTGCGGGATCACCGCCATGTTCGGGGCCGATCCGGCCTGTGACGCGATGACGATGTCCTGCTCGAAGCTGTCGGAGCCGGAATAGTTCACCGTCGCGCCGGTCGCTTCCTCGAAATAGTCGATTACGGATTGAAACAAGGCGTCGTCGGCGCCGGTCCAGGGGCCGGTGGCGTCCATCGACTGGCCGCTCAGGTCATGCTCGGCCGCGAACGTCTCGTAGCTGTCCCAGGTGAAGGCGCCTTCGCCGATGGGAAACTTGAGATCCTGCGCAGTCGCCATCCCGGTCCCGAGCGCCAATGCAGCGGCGCCGGCGCTCAGCGCGCATTTGCGAATTGTCTTGATCGTCGTCATGGTAATCCTCCCTTGTGCGGCCGTCTCGCCGCTTTGTCGGTGTCGAGGACATGCGCCGATTCGGCACGGACGTGCCGCGACTGTGAGCGCAAACCCTCCTGGCCTTGATAATGGCAAGCTCGGCGTAATTGGCAACCCGCTAAGATACCGGAAAGTGGTGCTCCCCCGGCGCGGCGGCCCTTTGACGACGCCAGCGTGCGCACTTATGGTCGCGGCGCGGCGTCTCGGCCGGCCGGTCCTTCCGGGTGCCCGAACACGCATCGGCTGGGGCGCCGGCCGCCGGATCGATGCCGCACCTGACGCCGAGAATGACGATTCAAGGACCCAGCCCCATGACCTCGCACACCATTCCGCCCCGGTCCGCGTTTCCCGAGGGGTTCCTCTTCGGCGCCGCAACCTCCGCCTACCAGATCGAGGGGCACGGGCAGGGCGGCGCCGGGCCGACGCACTGGGACAGTTTCGCCGCGACGCCCGGCAATGTAGTCAATGCCGAGGATGGCGCCGTCGCCTGCGACCACATCGGCCATCTGGACGAGGATCTGGACCTGATCCGCGGCGCCAACCTCGACGTCTACCGGTTCTCGACCTCGTGGGCCCGCGTCCTGCCCGAGGGATCCGGCACGCCCAATGCCGAGGGCCTCGATTTCTACGACCGTCTGGTCGACGGATTGCTGGCGCGCGGGATCAAGCCGGCGGCGACGCTCTATCACTGGGAGCTGCCGCAGCCGCTCGCTGATATCGGCGGCTGGCGCAACCGCGACATCGCCGACCGCTTCGCCGACTTCGCCGAGGTCATCATGGGACGCATCGGTGACCGCGTCTGGTCGGCCGCCCCGATCAACGAGCCCTGGTGCGTCTCGTGGCTGTCGCATTTCCTTGGCCAGCACGCGCCGGGAATGCGCGACATTCGCGCCACCGCGCGGTCGATGCACCACGTCTGCCTCGCGCACGGGCGCGCGATCCAGGCGATGCGGGGGCTGGGAATGTCTAATCTCGGGGCGGTCTGCAACCTCGAATACGCGACGCCGGTCGACGCCTCGCCCGAGGCCGCGGCGGCCGCGACCCTCTATGACGGCTACTACAACCGCTTCTTTCTGGGCGGCATCTTCAACCGCGCCTATCCCGAGGACGCGCTGCGCGGCCTCGGCCCCCACTTGCCGAAAGGCTGGGAGGACGATTTCGACGTCATCGGCACGCCGGTCGACTGGTGCGGGATCAACTACTATACCCGCAAGATCATCGCGCCCGACGACGGCCCGTGGCCGCACCACCACGAGGCGCCGGGTCACCTGCCGAAGACCCAGGTGGGCTGGGAAATCTTTCCGCAGGGCTTGCACGCGTTCCTGAAGCGGACGCACGAGGGCTATACCCGTGGCCTGCCGCTCTATGTCACCGAAAGCGGGATGGCCTCGGACGACCGGATCGCGAACGGCAAGGTCGACGACCGGGCGCGCATCGACTACCTCGCACAGCACATGGAGCAGGTGCGCCGCGCGGCGGACGAGGGCATCCCGGTGAAGGGCTATATCGTCTGGTCGCTGATGGACAATTACGAATGGTCGCTGGGCTACGGCCCGCGCTTCGGGCTGATCCATGTCGACTACGCCACGCAGACCCGCACGCCGAAGGCGTCCTATCACGCGCTGGCCGACGCGCTGGCGCGTTGAGCCTGGCAGCCGCATCGGCGCCGGCGCCGCTGAACCTCGTCGCCGACGTCGGCGGCACCAATACGCGCGTCGCGCTGGCCGACGGCGGCACAGTGCGCCCCGACACGGTGCGGCGCTACCCGAACCGGGCGCATGACGGCATCGACGCGGTTCTGCGCGCCTACCTGTCCGAGACCGGCAACCCGGACTGCGCCGGCGCCTGCGTCGCGGTGGCGGGGCCGGTGCGCGACGGGTACGCGACGCTGACCAACCTCGACTGGTCCATCGACAAGGCGCAGCTCGCGCGCGCCACGCGGGCCGAGGTGGTGGCCGTGCTGAACGACCTCCAGGCGCAGGGCCACGCGCTGGGCCATATCCCGGCCGACAATCTGACGCGCGTCCTGCCCGGCGTCGACGGCGGCGAACATGCGGCGCAGCTGGTCGTGAATGTGGGCACCGGGTTCAACGCTGCGCCGGTCTACAACACCGGCACCGGCCGCTACGTCCCGCCCAGCGAGGCGGGGCACAGCTCGCTGCCCGTCCGCTCGGCCGACGACGCCAGCCTCGCGCGCTTCGTGCTGGGCAAGGACGGGTTCGCCTCGATCGAGGACATCCTGTCGGGACGCGGCGTCGGCCATTGCCACGCCTGGGCGCACGCCGGCGTGGGGGCCGACGGCCCGCCGCTGGACGCGGCCGGCGTGATCGCCGCGCTGGAGCGAGGGACCGACCCGGTCGCCCTGCTGGCGGGCGAGGTCTGGGTGCGGATGCTGGGCAACGTCGCCGGCAACCTCGCGCTGCACTATCTGCCCTTCGGCGGCATCTACCTCGTCGGCGGTGTCGCCCGCGCGCTGTCGCCCTGGTTCGAGCGGTTCGATTTCGCCGCGGCGTTTCGCGACAAGGGGCGCTTCTCGGTCTTCATGGAACAGTTCTCCGTCTCGATCGTGAGCGACGACTATGCGGCGCTGACCGGTTGCGCGCAGCACCTCGTCATGCTGGAGTAGCGTGGAAACGGGCTTGTCGGCTCCGCAACGGATCGGGCGCGTGGCGCATGTCCGACGCGACCGTTCGTGCCGTAGGGTTGCGACAGCCGCGCCAGCGGACCTCAACCGCCCCGCGTGAACAACAGGCCCATGCTGTCCTTCAGAACAACCGGTCCGCCCAGGTAGTCGGACCCGATGCCGGGGGTGCGCAGCACGCACGACCAGCCGGGCCCGGTCAGTCCGTCGATCGGCAGGGCCAGCGGGTCCATCTCGTTGGTCTCGCCGCCTTCCATGTGGGTGATCGCGAAAACCTCGCGCCCGCCGGGCCCGCGCCGGTAGGATGTGAAAACCGTGCGCCCGTCCACCGGCCGCAGGTAGTCGAACCGGTCGTCCGGCCCCAGATTGCCGCCCAGCCAGGGGTGCGCGCGGCGAAAGTCGCGCAGCGCCAGCATAAACGCCGTCTGCGTCGGATCGAGCAGCGAGACCGTCGAAGCGACATTGCAGTATTCGTGCATGTCGTCCATCCAGGCGCGCGCGATGGTCTTCAGCGCCGCGACATCGAGGCTGTCGGGCCCCGCCAACGCCGGCGCGACCCCGTTCAGCAGCTTCACGATGTGGTCGAGGTCGTAATCCGTCACATCAACCAGCGCGGGCAGGAAATCCATGAACCGCGCCAGATCCTCGCGGGTGGCGAAACCCAGCGCCTTCAGGCGGCGGAAGTTCGCCGGCACCGAATAGCTGTATTCGTCGACCTGCCATTTCAGGCTGATCGCCTCCTCGGCCACGACCTTCACGCCGTAGGTATCGTCCTGGTTGCGGATGAAGCCCCAGTTCGCCCGCGCCGTCGCGTTCAGAAAGTCCATCGGCACGCCCGGAAACGCCGCATAGGTCAGCATCGACACGGCAGGATTGTCATAGGCCTTTTCGAGGATGTCCTTCTTGGTGTCGCCGAGGCGGGTGTTGATGTTCAGCTTCGGGTTCACCTGGGTGCCGCGCCGCAGCGTGTCGTGGTTCGCGGTGCCACTGATCCAGTGCTCCCCCACGGCCAGCATCTCGCGGATGCGCCACCATTTCGACAGCCAGTAGCCATAGATGAAGGGCGTGTTGTGGGCGAAGGTCAGCGGGCCCCACTGATAGACGTCGCTGTCGGTCTGCCCCTCGATCACCGCGCGATAGTTCGAGCTTAGCTCCCAGTCCTCCTGCGGCCAGGGGCGCCCGTCCTCGAACACGAACCACGGGCGGTAGCGGACGCCGGCGGCCTCCTGCACGATGTCGGACATGGCCTGGAGATACTCGTCGTCGTGTACCGACCGCTGCGTGCGCGGATCCCACCACTTGAAATCCTGCGCGCCATCGACTCGCACACCGTCGGCGCCGAACGCGACCTTGCGGCGCTGCATCTCCAGCAGGATCGCGCGGACCGCCGGGTTGCGGTAGTCGAGGTTCTGGCCGTACATGTTCGGCCCGGCGAAGAAATACGGGTTCAGGACGCCCAGCGCCTGGTTGTCGGCATGGCCAAAGACAACGTCGAGGATCAGCTTCTTCGGGCGGTTCGGAAAGTTGTGCAGCGCGGCGGCCAGATCTATCAACTCGTCCGGGCGGCCGGTTTCCAAGAGCACGGGGTTCACCGCCGCCGTCCCGGCGATGACGATGTCGTAGCCCCAGTTCGTCGTGTCGGGCCGCGTCAGGCCGACCGTGATGCGCCCGCCCGCTGCGCCCGCGGCGCCCGTTCCATTCGCGTCGCCGGCCTCGCGCGGCCGTTCGGCCCAGAAGGCGGGGCCCGTCTCGTGCACCGTGGTCGGTTCCACCGGCAACAGCTGCACGGCGTCATAGCCGAGGTAGATCTCGTCCATCGGTTCGGTCGGCAGGCCCTGACGGACGCGGTCGGCCAGCCGCTTGAACTGTCGCGCCAGCCCGGCCAACGTGCCGCCCGCGGTCGCGGTGGGCACGTGGATCTGCAAGATGTTGACCGGTGGGCCGACCTTGTGCGGCGCGCCGTCGGGCCGCGTGGGCCAGGCCGCGAAGTAGGCGGCGTCGGTGCGTGCGGCCATCATGGCGGCGACGTCGTAAAGCTCGGCCGGCGCGAAGGCGCCGAAGGGCAGCGACATCGCAAGCGGGTCGAGGATGCGGTGCCAGTCGTCGTTGGCATCGCGCCAGACCAGCGCGTAGAAGTCGCCCCCCTCGGCCCGGGTGCCCGCGCGCAGCCCCCGCGCGGCGGCGAAGCAATGCGACTCGAACCGCGCGACCGGCAACAACACGCGGTCGAACGTTACCTCCTGATGCGCGCGCGTCAGGTCGAGCGGATGTGTAGGCGCCAGAACCTCGAGAAACACGTCGCCGTCGGGCACCCGCCGCTCCAGCAGTTCGGGCGTCCAGAACCCGAAGGTCGCGGTCCCGTCCGCTATCTGGCCGCCCAGCATCCGCGCGATGGTGCGGTGCGCGTCGAAGGCCGTCTCGGC
>PPFU01027944.1_pt1 | contig 13005 bp, 10 predicted proteins | sample 1535991 | NCBI WGS metagenome assembly PPFU01 (sample SAMN04901290, study PRJNA319586) | Hypolithon metagenome, whole genome shotgun sequencing project. | isolation source: Antarctic Hypolithon | place: Antarctica: Miers Valley | collected 2014
ACGACCGGAGGCTGGAGCGGGGTCCTGCTTACGCGGCGGACGGCGGTGGCGGCGGGGTGGGGGCGGGCGGGGCACCGCTGGAGGGTTGGCCGATGTTGCTGGGCGGGCCGGACCGGATGTCGTACACCGCCAGCCGTCTGCCCTCACCCCTGACGGAGGTTGGGAGCTTCCACATTCCCAGCGATGTGCCCGACGGGCCGGTGACGGCGGACTGGAAGCAGCAGAACGACATCCTTGGCCGCATCACACCGCCGGTGGTGGTGGATGGCGCGGTATATCTCGCGGCGACACACCAGGGGCGGGTGTTCGTGCTGGATGCGGCGACGGGGGCGGTGCGGTGGTCGTTTGACGCGGGGGCCAGGGTGGACGGCCCGCCGACGGTGGCGGGCGGGATGTGCTACTTCGGTGCCCGCGATGGGCGGGTGTACGCGGTGCGGGCGGAGGATGGGGTCCTGGCGTGGCGGTTCCTCGCGGCCCCGGACCACCGGCAGATCGTGAACTCCGGGCAGTTGGAGAACGCGAGCCCGGTGTTTGGCAGCGTGATGGTGCACGATGGCGAGCTCTTCGCGTCCGCGGGGCGGCACAACCAGGCGGACGGGGGGATCGCGGTGTGGCGGCTGGACCCGCGCACCGGGCGGGCGGAGGCGTCAGCCATGATCGCCGGGCAGGGCAACAGCACGCAGGACGCCGACCGCCCCGCGACGCACGACGGTCAGGGCCGCATCCACGACCTGCTCGCCACCACCGCCGGGGGGGAGGTGCTGGTGTTGAACACGTTCGCGATCGATCCCAAGTCACTGGCGTGGGCATCGATCGGCCGCCACGACGAGGCGGGGCCGGTGGCGGAGATCGACCAGACGCAGCCTTCGATCATGGCCTTTGCGTTCAACAACGCCGTGGGCACGATGGACCGCAGGTCGGACCGGATCGGGTCCAAGGGCGGGAACGGCTTCCTCTACGCCACCCGCAGCCGCAAGGGCCCGGTGACCGGCGAGCGGATCGTACGGGCGGGGAACTCTGTCTTTGCCATCAAGGGGCGGGGGGGCGAGCTCTACCGGTTCCCGCTCGACGCCGACGGCCTGCCCATCACCAACGGCCCGAAAGACCGCGGCGAACCCATCGCCAAAATCTCCGGCAAAGGCTCATTCCACGCCATGGCCGCCACGCCCGACGTGATCGTGATCGCTCGCGGCGCAGACGTCCATCTTCTCACCCACGACGGCAAGCCTATGCAGTCGATCTCGTTTGATGCTCAAGTTGTCCCCTACGGCCTGGCGATCGCCGACGGGCGGCTGTACGTCACGCTCGACAACGGCGATGTTCACGTGCTCGGCAGCGACAAGGAGCCTCGCACGGAGTAAGCGGTCTGGCTCGTGTCCCCTTGCCGGTGATGCAGTGTCGCTGAACACGGTGGGGCGGGCGTCACGGCGGTGATCGGCCGCAGGCCGACGACAAGGAAGGCGGCCTCGCGTCTTCGCCGCTCATAGGCAACACGGGCGGGCCGCCTGTGCAACCAATGCAGAAGCAAGATGCCGCGGATAGGTCAACGCCTCCAAGCAAGACGAGCAATCCACGAAGTAAGCGGTCGTGACGCGTGCCCCCCATCGGTGAACGGGTCTCGCGCATCATTCACTCCACCGCCTGCCGCCCCTGGACCGCGTCGCTCAGCACCGCCTTGCTCACGTTGGCGAGCGGTGCGTTGATCGGCAGGCCCCGCGGCAGGCGTGTCACCCGCACGCCCAGGGGCTCGAGCTCCCGCGCGAGGTAGAGCGCGGTTCCATCTCCCTCCAGCGTGGGGTTCAACCCCAGGATCACCTCGCGGATCCCACCCTCCACCGGCGGACCCAGCCGACCCCGCACCCGCGCCAGCAGCGAATCCGCATTCAAATCGCCCGGCCCCACCGCGTCCAGCGGAGCGATGCGGCCCAGCAACACGTGGTACGACCCGCGATACGCGCCCGTCTGCTCAATTGCGACCACATCCGCGGGCTGCTCCACGACCAGGATCGTCGACTGATCGCGTGAGGGGTCGGTCACCAGATAGCACGGGTCCGACTCGGTGACGTGCCCGGTGATGTGGCAGACCTTCAGGTCGCGGCGAAAGTCACGGATCGCATCCGCCAACCCCACCGCGTCGCCCTCCGGCCCGCGGAGCAGGTGCACCGCGATCCGCTCCGCCGACCGCTTCCCCAGCCCCGGCAGCGACGCCAGCCGCGCCACGAGCCGGTCCATCGATGAGGCGGGCTGCGAGGGCGCGGGCATGGGGACAATGTAGGGGAGGATCGTCACGACCCGACATGTCGCGGCGCGGCGTAAGCTTCGGATGACGACCTTGAAAAATACCTTCGTCTAGATTCGCGTCATGCTGGCTCACTTTCTCATCGGCCTTGGACTGGGCGGGCTCGCCGGGGCGGGGGCGGCGATGGTGTGGCACCGCCGCGCGCGGCGGCGGGTGCGGAGGCTCGAGGAGCGGACCCGGCGGGCGGAGCGGCTGGCCCAGATGGCGGACATGACCCGCGGGCTGGCGCACGAGATTAAAAACCCGCTCTCCACCGTCGGCCTCAACGTGCAACTGCTTCAGGAGGACCTCGAACAGCTCGCCCGCGATGCCGCCTCCACCAAGGACGTGGGCGAACGCGTCGGCAGGATGAGGCGGAGGCTCGCGTCCCTCCGGGGCGAGACCGGTCGACTGCGGGACGTGCTGGATGATTTCCTCCGCTTCGCCGGCCGCATCGAGCTCGACCGCGGCCCGACCGACATCAACGAACTCGTCGCCGAGTTGATCGACTTTTTTGAACCACAGGCCGAGTCGGCGGGTGTGAAGGTCACCACCTCCCTCAACGCTCACCCCCCGTTCGCCTCCATCGACGGCCCGCTTCTCAAGCAGGCGGTGCTGAACCTGCTGCTCAACGCGACCCAGGCGATGGAATCCGCCCGCCTCAAGGACGACCTGCACGGCGGGGCGGACACGCTGCACATCGAGACCCGCCGCGTCGACGGCTCACGCGATCCCGAACTGCTGATCCGCGTCCGCGACAACGGCCCGGGGATCCCCGACGAGTCGATGCCCCGGCTGTTCAAGCCCTACTTCTCCACCAAACGCGAGGGCACGGGCCTGGGCCTACCCACCGCCCGCCGCATTGTCGAGGAGCACGGCGGCACGCTCCAAGCCCACACCGAGTCGGGCCGGGGCGCCACCTTCGAGGTCAACTTGCCCTACGTCGAGGCCGGGGCGGGGCAGGGCGACGCCCCGCAGACACCCAGTTGCGATGCGTAAGCGTGCCGCGTTGGGCACCTCGGGTGGCCCATCGTCTTTCGCTGATGGACGATCCATTGTCAAAAGTCTGTATTCAAGCCGGGGCAGAGCGGCGAGCGGAGCGAGTGGCGCCGCCCCGGGTCGGGCTGCGATGGTGGCACCCGATCCGGGGGCGACGCTCGCGGTCTCGCTCTGCCCCGGCTTGTCGCGTTAAAGCGGGATCATCCAAAGATGGAGCCGCCGGAGGAGCGGGTGTTGGCGGCCAGGCTCTGGAGTTGTTGCAGGGAACCGGACTGGTTCTGCAACTGCGACAGCGCCTGCTCCATCGCGATGAATTGCGATTCGAGCCTCGCTCGTTTTCGGGCGAGGGTGCCGTCGATGGATTCGATGCGTTTGCGATTGAGTTCGAGCTGGTCGTCGATGCCGTCGACCTGCCGCTGGATAGGGCCGCGTTCGCCGTCGGTCAGGCTGTTGAGCAACTCGCTGAGTTCGACGCCGATGCCGCGGGCGGTGGTGACTTCCTCGGCGTCGTCGCCTTGACCGACGGTGGTGGTCTGCTTGAAGGTGAACAGGTCGCGGACGGCGTCGGGGTTGTCGCTCAGGGCTTTTTGCAGCTTGGCTTCGTCGAGTTGGAGCTTGGCGCCGCTGCCGACGGTGACGCCGACTTGGGAGAGGGCCTTGTACTGGCCGGTGAGTTCGCTGTTGGCCCCCAGGACGGCGGAGAAGACGGCGGACTTGACGCGGCTGAGGGCGGGGTTACCCAGGAGCAGGCCTCGCTCCTGCGTCTGGGCGTTGTAGCTGTCGTGCTCGTCGATGGAGTCGATCAGGCTGTTGAAGCCGTCGACGAAGCCGCGGACGGCATCTACGGTGGAGGCGTCGTCGTCGGCGATGGAGAGGTTGACCTGCTCGTCGGAGGGTGCCTTGAGGTCGAGCGTGACGCCGGGGAGCACATCGCGGAGGGTGTTGGTGCGGCTGGTGATGGTGAGGGGTTTCCCGCCGCTGTCGCCGCCAAATTCCACGATTGCGTCGTGTGCCTCGTTGAGGTTGCTCAGGCCCAGGTCGACCCCGCCGGTGTCGAGGGTGAACCCGCCCACGCTGCCGCTTTGTCTGCCCGAGAGGCTCAGGCGGAAAGGTGCGTCGTCCGAGCCGTCGTTGAGGACCGCGGCGGTGACGCCGCCACCCGCCTCGGTGATCTTGCCCGCGACGTCTTGGAGCGAGTCGTTGGCCGTGACGGTGATAGAGGTCTTGAACGAGCCGTTGAGGTTGCCCCCCGGAGCGGCGGCCTCGCCCAGGATCCGCAGGTTGGCGGCGGTGGTGGAGCCGTCTTCCTCGACGCGGAGGGGGATGGTGCCCGGGCCGGTGTCTTCCAGGAGCAGGCCATCCCCAGCGTCGTTGATGCGGGCGGTGATCGCCAGGCCGCGGCTGTTGATCTCGCTGATGACGTCGCCCAGGTCGTGCTCGTTGCCCTGTGTCAGGTCCACGGTGGCGGATGCCCCGGCGGAGTCGGTGAGGGTGAACTTGCCTCGTGCGATACCGAGGGAGTCGAGCGAGGTGTCGGCGTGGATGTACCGCGGCGCAAGGTCGGCCCCGGTGACGGAATCCACGGCATACACCCCCGCCAGCCCCAGCTGAGCCGCGAGCGTGCCGCCCTGATCGCTGACGGTGAGGGAGCCCCCGCCGCCGCCTGAATGGGTGAGGCGGATCGCGGTCCCCGCCCCGTTGATGGACGCGGTGACGCCGGTTCCCGAGTCGTTGATGCGTTCGAGGAGGTCGTTGACGGTGGTGGTGCCGGTGAGGTCGACGTCGGCGGCGATGCCCTGTCGGTCGACGATGCGGACGATTCCGCCCGCGGCGAAGTCGAGGCCCGTCCCGCCGAGCAGGTCACTCAGGGCGGTGTCGCCGGTGAGCCGGGCGGCGGCGGGCTCGAGGGTGAGCGTGCCGCCGCCGGGGGCGAGGGGTTCGATGCTGGCGTCGGCAAAGCCTTTGGAGACCGTGTGCTGTGCGGAGACGAGTTGCTTGATGCGGAAGCTGAAGCTGCCGCGGGTGGCCCCGGTGCCGCTGGTAGCGGTGAGGATGTTTTCGTCCGAGGTGGTCGCGTTGGTGCCGCGGAAGGTGGAGGGGTTGGCGAGTTCCTGGGCGCGGACCTTGAGGGCGAGCAGCTTCGCGTTGATCCCGCCGAAGGCTGCCTGCTGGGTCTGCAGCACGGTGCTGCGTTGTTGGATGATGGTTTTGGGACGGGTCTCGACAGCGATCAACTGATCGACGATGGAGCCGATGTTGATGCCGCTGATGAGTCCGACGCCGGTGCTGATCTGTCCCATGGTGTGGCGGACCCCGGGCTTGGAGGGGCCGCTATGTATGGTTATCGGCGGGGTTGGGGGGGGTGCGTTAGCGCGGGGGAGGCGGTTTGGCCACCGAGGGACACCGATGCACACTGACAAGCCTTGATCGCGGCAATCGCAGACCGACCAAGGCGGGTCGCTTTGGAATTGAGATCTTAAACCTCGACAACTGGGTTCAGCAAAACACAAGCCGATCCTGTCCCCATAAGACGTTCAGGCTGCCTTGCTGCGTTCTGATTGATCTGTATTCATCGGTGTGCATCAGCGGCGATTCATTCCACGCGAGGCTTGATGCGTTCCATGACGCCTTGGAGGTCGGACCAGACCTTTTCGCGGTTGTCCTTGGTGTAGGACCGAAGCAGGAAGGCGGGGTGAAAGGTGGGCATCACGGGGATGGGCGGGTCGAGGGCGTCGTACGACCGCCACTGGCCGCGGATGCGGGTGATGCCCTCGCTGGTGTTCAGGATCAGCTTGGCGGCCGGCCCGCCCAGGGTGACGATCGCACGGGGGCGGACCCACGCGATCTGACGCTGCAGGTACGTCGAACACGTCGCGGCTTCGGCGGGGGTCGGGGTGCGGTTGCCCGGCGGGCGACACTTCACCACGTTGGCGATATACACGGTGTCGCGGCTGAAGCCCATCGCGACGATCATCTTGTCCAGCAGCTCGCCGGACTTGCCCACAAACGGCCGACCCATCTCATCCTCCGTCTGCCCCGGCCCCTCTCCGATGAACATGATCGCCGCGTCAGGATCGCCCTCACCGAACACCGTCTGCGTGCGGCTCTGACACAACTCGCATCGGGTGCAGCCGCGGACCTCCATCTCGTCCATCGTGACCAGGAGGCGGAGCTTCTGCTCCCGCGTACCGGGTTCGGGCACAGCCGCGGCAGGGGCGAGCGCAGGGAGCCGCGGATGTAAATCCGTCGGCCCCGGCCCCGGCCCCGGCGTCGCCATCGGCGTAGAGGTCGCCACGACGGGCGTGCGTGGCGAGCGGTACACCTCCTCGATCCCCAGCAGGCGGTCCGTCTCCACGTGTTGCCGCAGCACTCGCATGAGCCGAGCCGGGTCCATGGCTGCGATCATACCGGGGCGTGGCGGTAGAGTGAGGGGATGCCCCGGCCCAGCACCCCCAACCCCGACACCGACCCCCGAGGCCCCTACAGCGACAAATCCCGCGGCGAGCGGCTGCAGCGGGTGATGGCGCGGGCGGGGGTGGCCGCCCGTCGAAAGTGCGAGGAGCTCATCGTCGAGGGCCGGGTTCGCGTGAACGGCGACACGGTGGCAATGCTCCCCGCGTGGGTGGACCCGGAGCACGACCGTGTGGAGGTCGATGGCGTGCCCCTACCCCGGCACCGCAGCCGAACCGCCGCCCGTGACGGCGACGACCGCGACGCCCCCGGCCCACGCGGCGACGCGGAAGCCGACCGCCGACACACCTACATCATGGTGAACAAGCCCAAGGGCGTGATCTCTACCGCCGAGGATGACATGGGCCGACGTACCGTGCTGGACCTCGTGGATGCCCCCCTCGCCTCGCCCAGCGGGTCCAGGCGGGGCGGGGTGAACGCGCCCCGGCTGTTCCCGGTCGGTCGGCTCGACGCGGAATCCACCGGGCTGATCCTGCTCACCGACGACGGCGACCTCACCCAGAAGCTCACCCACCCGCGGTACGAAGTGCCCAAGAAATACCTCGTCACCGTCCGCGGCACGGTCTCTCAGGAGGACCTGCAGGCGCTCCGCGACGGCCTCTACCTCGCCGACCGCCGCGCCTTACGAAACGCCGGAAAACTCCGCGGCGGAGGCTCCGCCCAACCCGCCGCCAGCAGGGCAGCCGTCGACCGCGTCGCGCTGCTGGGCCACGACCACGACCGCACCCGCGGCGACCGCACCCGCCTGGGCATCACCCTCAGCGAGGGGCAGAACCGCGAAATACGACGCCTGCTCGCCCGCATCGGCTACAAAGTCCGCAACCTCAAACGCATGGCGATCGGCCCGCTCAAGCTCAAAGGCCTCGCCCCCGGCCAGTGGCGGCCCCTCACCGCACCCGAGGTACAAATGCTTCACAAAGCCGTGCGACGCGCGGAGCGAGGATAAGCCGCCACTCGCGACACCGCAGCGGGTCAATAGAAAAGCCTTCGCGTCAAGCCGGGCAGAGCAGCGAGCATTCCATCCAAACGCAAGGGGGACATCCAAGCCGGGGCAGAGCAGCGAGCGGAGCGCGTCGCGCCGCCCCGGGTTCTGTAGCCAGAAACCCGGCCGCGAGAAACCCCGGCGTCAGAGACCCGGGCGTCAGAGACCCGGGGCGACGCTCGCTTCGCTCGCTCTGCCCCGGCTTGCTCATTTCCTCATGAAATTGGATCATCCACTCATTGGACTGCCCACCCTCAAATGTTGGGTGGGGGACTGGCCTTGCACCTATATCACACCGCACCGCTCGCCGGGGCTCGCGGATGGAGTGTGGCACCCGGTACCGAACATTTGGGGCTGGATCGTCCCCTAGAGCTGTTTCCTGCCTATCGCTAACTCTGTACGGGCTATTTCTTCAAAAGTAGAAATCGGCGCCTCATCGCTGCATCGGCGCGATCGGTGCGCCGCGGGTGCCCGGGACGATCGGCGGGACCTCCTCCTCCGTGAACGGCCAGAGCGGGCTTGTCTTGGCTACCGCACTGGCGAGCAGCGTCCGCGTGATCCGCGGAGCGCGGGTGCCCTCCGCCTCCGCCAAAATCGCGTCGGCGAGCTTCCCCGCGTTCTCCTTTGCCCGCTTCATCGCCTTCTTGTCCGGGTTCGGCCCCATCCGCTCCGCGGCCACCATCAGTTGGGCATCCAGGTCCTGCGTGGAATTCGTGCCCACCACCCAGCCGCCCGCCTGAATCTTGTTGATGATGACCGTCCGCAGCTCCGATGCCACCGGGCTCAACTCCCCCGACATCTCGCCGCCCGCCCCGCCCGTCATGGCCGGTCTCGCGACGCGGGTGTCCACCGGGTCCATCCTGCCGGACATCGACCCATCGCCCCCGCTCGGCTGCATCGCGGGCTGAGTGGCCGGTGGCGCGGTGGGTCGCGTGGTGGACTGGGTGGTGGACTGGGTGGTCGGCGCATCGCCATCGCTGCGGCACGCGGGCAACGCCACGCAGCCCGCCGCCACCAGCAGAAGGGGCAGGCGAAGGGCGGGGCGAACGGGCAATGCGTGGCGGAGAGACATAGGTGCTTCTTTCTCGAGGCGGGGAAGTGAACGGATCGCGAGCGTCGAGGATCGCTTCTCAAGGATCATAAGGTCGCGGACACGCGGTTGCAAAGGCAGGGGGGGATGTTTCTTCTGAGGGCACCACCGCATGCCACACGAAGCCGTCGCGGGTGGCGGCGTCACCGGCTTTGCTCGCGACGGCCGATGCGCGGTAGGATGTGGTGGTTCGGGTGGGGTTGACAAGCTGCTTTTCTCAAAGGGTCTCTTCCATGACACGATGCCGCCGCCGCTTTCAAGATCGATCCAACCCCGCATCGACCAGGGCGGGCCGCGTGGTCGCGGGTGGGGCGGGGGTCGTTGGCGTGATGCTGATCGGGGCGGTTCTGCTGATGGCGGGGACCGTGCGGGCGTACCCCGAGCCGGCGGTCGTGAACCCGTCGTGGTCGCTGGATTTTGAGTATGAAACGCCGCAGGTCGTGGAGTATCGCGGGCGGGATGGGCAGACGCGGTACTACTGGTACATGCCTTACAAGGTTACCAACAACACCGGGCGGGACCGTATCTTCGTGCCCGAAATCGTGATCCTCAAGGACACCGGCGAGATCCGTCGGGCGGGCGAGGGCGTGCCCGCCGCGGTGTTCAACAAGGTCAAGAACGAGTTAAACAACCCGCTTCTTGAGCAGCCGATCCAGATCGTGGGCAGGCTGCTCACGGGGCGGGACCAGGCCCGCGAAAGCGTTGCGATCTGGCCGGTGTCGGATGAGGATGTGGACCGGTTCAGCGTTTTCGTTGGTGGGATCCACGGCGAAACCCAGAAGGTGCCCAGCCCACTCGACCCCGACGACCGCGAGCAGGATGTGCTCATGAGGCGGACCAAATGGCTCGTGTTCGAGGCACCGGGCACCGTGGACGACCCCCGCGCCAAGAACCGCTCGGTCCGAATGATGCGGGAGCAGGACACCATGCGGTAGCGGACGATCCGCCCGCCATGGGCCAACGTTGAGGCTCTTGTGGGCTTGGGAGGCTTTGGCAGGCTTGCGGGGGCTTGCGGGGGCTTGGGTGGCACAGGTGCCACGCCTGCGCCACCATCAGACAAAACCAGACGCGGGACGTGAGCCAGATTCTTTCATCACCGCCCCCCTCCCGTGCAACGCACACCCTCTGCCGCAGCCGTCCGCCCGTCCGCCGTTGCCGGCACGTTTTATCCCGCTGATGCCGAGCCGCTGCGGGGGGCGGTGCGGGGGTACCTGCGGAACCTCGACCCCGATGCCGCGACCGCCATTCAGGGGCTCACCTCCCCGCCCAAGGCCCTGATCGCGCCCCACGCGGGCTACCGCTATTCAGGCCCGATCACGGGGTCCGCCTACGCCGCCCTCTCGCCCCAGCAGCGTGAGCACGTGCGGCGGGTGGTGCTCGTCGGCCCGCCGCACAGGGTCGCTTTCCCCGGCCTGGCGACGGTGTCCCATCGAGCTTTCGCCACGCCGTTGGGCGAGGTCCCCGTGGACCGCAAGGCCGTGGCGGTGCTGCTCCAGCAGTGCGGCGTGCGGGAGCTTGACGCCGCCCACCGTGATGAGCATGGCCTGGAGGTCCACCTCCCGTTCCTGCAGGTGCTGCTCCACCAGCCGTTCACCCTCATCCCCCTGCTCTTTGGCGACACCGACGACGACGCGACCGCCCGGGCCCTTGAAGCGGTCTGGGGCGATCAGGAGACGCTCGTGGTCATCAGCAGCGACCTCTCCCACTTCCTCAGCTACGACGACGCCCGCTCCGCCGACGACGCCACCGCCGACGCCATCGCACGATGCGACACCGCCACGATCGGCCCCCACCAAGCGTGCGGCCACCTGGCCGTCCGCGCCGCCCTGCACCTCGCCCAAGGCCGCGGCCTGACCGTCACCCGCCTCGACCTTCGCAACTCCGGCGACACCGCTGGGCCACGCGACCGCGTCGTCGGCTACGGCAGTTGGGCCTTCGGCTAACCCGAATCATGCATAGAGCCACCGATGAACACCGATAGACACGGATAAACCCTTATTATACATAGACCTATACGATCGGGAGTGATCTGGCCCGCAATGCGAGCTGTCAATGACTGGTTGATTGCAAGACAACCGATCGAAGTGAAAGATTGACTATAACGTGCGAAGCTTCAATGATTTATCTGCGTTCATCGGTGTTGATCGATGGCTGATTCCTCTGCCGTCGAGCGTTCATTGAATCATCCGGGCTAAGCCACCACCCCCCTTGCCAACCTTTCCACAAGCCACCGATGAACACCAGGGAGGACTCTGAAAAACCTCATCGCCAAGACGCCAAGGCAGCGGGACGCCAGCAAAACCGAGGCAAATGGTGGTACTCCGCCGTCGAGCGAGTACGTCCCCCGAAATAGCAACCACTCTATTTTTAAAGAATTGGGCGGGATCACGGTGTGGTTCGACTCGCCGATCTCGATGATGAAGCGGCTGGATGCCCAGCGGAGGCTGCCGATGTGGAATATTTTCCACGAGGGTTTTCGCCGCAAGAGCTATGGTGCGCAAGATGGCCTGGTCGTTTGGCTGGGACTGGGGGCCGATGGCTCCCACCGCCGGGGTCTGGCGGCCGATCACGCTGGTCGCGAGAGGCGGGCGAGGCGGGGCGAGGCGGGTCCGACCGCCTCCCGCTGGAGGTCCGCACCTACACCAACGCCCCCCTCGAGGGCGACCGCGACCTGCTCATCTGGGCCCGCGGGTTCATCGATGGCGAGGAGGTCAGCCGCAACATGGCCTCGTGCGCCAAGCCCAAGCACCTGCTGCTGCGTCAGCCGGAGGTGAGCCTCGATGTCTCACGCGGGGCGGAAGAGGGCAGTTTCGACGTGCCGGTAACCTGCGATATCGCCTCCCCCTGGACCCGGCTCCACCTCCGCGATGGCAACGCTCAATTCTCCGACAACCTCATCCACATCGCCCCCCACATGCCCGCGAACCTGACCGTCACCCCCGCCTAAGCGATGTCGCTCGAGGAAGCCCGGGAGCGGCTGGGGGTCGAGCCACTGGTGGCCCTCTGGTCGCGGGACGAGGCCCCGACGTGATTCCGAGCTTGCCCGGACTCTTCTCTTCATCCGCAACCCTCCAACGCACGAAGCGGCGGGCCGAGCCCTGCCCTACGTGGCGAGGAGCCGCTGGCACCGCTCGCGGAGGTCGGTCACGCCCCGCCAGCCGTCGGCGATGAGCGAGGCGGGGCCGGTGAACCCCGCCTCCACCACCGGCCGCAGGCACGCCGCCAGGTCCCGCTCGTCGACCGTGCCGTCGCCCCCCCGCTCCGCCTTGACATGCAGCGACGTCGCCAACGACGCGAGGCGTTGAATCACGGCCGCCTTGTCGGGACCCTGAGCGTTGCCAAAGTCGAGGCAGAGGCCGATTCGCTGCTCGGCGTCACCCAGGATCCGGGCCAGCTCGTCCGCGGCCGTGTCGTACGCCTTCCAGTTCTCCGTAAACACCTGGACCCCGCGGGTCTTCCCGTAAGCGGCGAGCCTCATAAGCCCCGCGAGCGAGAGCTCCACGTCCACCGCCGACATTCCCGCCGCCACCCGCACGCCCGACGCCCCCACCGCCGCCGCCACGTCCACCCACCGCTCAATGGTCGCCAGGTCCCTCGCCCGCACCCCGGGGTCCGAGTGGGTCAGGTCGCCCGTGTCGATCAGCACGCTGAACAGATCCCCACCCGCATCACGGATCGCCGCCCGCAATTCAGCCAGATACGCCTCATCCGTGCTCGGGAAATGAAAATGGCACAGCTCGAGTGTGCCGATGCCATGCCCGGCGGCCGCGGCGGGCAGATCGATGAGGGAAAGCCCGCTCGCCTCAGGGCCGCGGCTGTTTCGCCGCCCGCCCCCGCCCGTGTCCTCGTACCATGGGCCTCCCAGGGCATCGTGCAGCGACCAGCTCGACACGCTCCACCGAAGCACGCGAGGGGCGATTAGGGAAGAACCCCTATGGCCTTTCACGGTGTTGCCGCCTGTAGGGGTGGACATGGTTCAGCCGATAATATCAATGAATAGGATTCATGCCCCAATTGGCAAGGCGATCAGAAGTATAACCTCGCCGCCCGCCGCCTCCACACCCCTACCGAAGTACTGGAAGGATATACAGGATGAGCTATCTCTCCTCGATCAACCACGGCCTCTCGCCCACCGCCCCCGCCGCCCCCGCCTCCACCCGCGGCCCCACCCCCACCGCAGCCGCT
>PPFU01054527.1_pt1 | contig 12992 bp, 11 predicted proteins | sample 1535991 | NCBI WGS metagenome assembly PPFU01 (sample SAMN04901290, study PRJNA319586) | Hypolithon metagenome, whole genome shotgun sequencing project. | isolation source: Antarctic Hypolithon | place: Antarctica: Miers Valley | collected 2014
CCGGATCTGCGAGGGTCGGCCATCTGAGGTCAGCCGATGTATGCAGGGTCACTCGAATCCTCGACTTCACCCCGAGCTGACCGGCTCCGCGCACCCCAAGGACTGTAGGCACTATGGCCTACCCGCACCTGCCCGCGTTTCCGCAGGTCAGCACCGCTTTCCGTGCCTACGCGAGTCACTCAACTGCGGAATCCCGGGTCGCCTGCGGTTCGGAAACCGATTGAGGGGGAGCGGTCGAGGCCGGCGCCCATGAGCAGGTACTTCGCGGAGAAGTCGGGTGTTCGGACTCCGCCGTCGAAGTACCACGCTGAGTTGGGGTTGTTCCAGGCGGCTCCGCCCTTGAGGATGATGAATCGGGTTCTGCCGTCGGAGTGTTCGCTCTCGGTGAGGTTCCAGACCTCCGGTTGTCCTCGTTCGAATGCGTGTGACTGGGCGGCGAGTTGCCACTCGTCCTCGGTAGGTAGTCGGAGTCCTGCCCATGCGGCGTACGCGCGGGCGTCGGTCAGGTTGAGATGTGTGACGGGCATGTCCAGTTGGGATTCCGTGGGGCGTCCGTCCGTCCAGTGGTCCAGGAAACGTTCGGGGCGAACTGGCTCGTAGTTGCTGTCTCCGAGGAAGTGGGCGAACTCGGCGTTGGTCACCTCGCGACACGCCACTGCGACGTCGTGGGGGAGTTCGACGCGACGGTGCATGGTGCCGGCGCGATGCAGGCGAGGTGGTAGCGGCTTCCATTCGTCTACGTAGGGGGTCTCGTCATAGAGGCCGGTCTCGCGTACCCGGTGGGCGACCTCCAAACTGTAGTGTCCGCCGGCCACGGTCACGAAGTGGTCCATGTCCGGTTGCCGGATGCTGCGTCCGGGGTGGTGGAGGGTCGCGGTGCGACGGGGTGGCGCGGCCGCGTCGGCGTCACGCCACGGGTCGCCTTCTTTCGGTTGGACGGCTCGTTGCAGGTCGTAGCCATCCTTGGCCGAGGATCCGTCCATGGTCTTCTTGGGGCTGGCAAGTATGGCCGCGATACCGCCGGGAGGAAGGGATCCGCTGACCACCGTCTCCCCCAGCCCGTTGGTGGCAACGCGGAGGGTGAGGTCTTGGGTCAACTCACGAAACCCCAGATCGTCCGGGGTGTGGCCAGCGTCCAGGGCACCGGGCTTGATCTTCAACCACGGACCATCGTGATCGTCGCCTCGGTTGACGATGGTCCACATCACTTGTCCGTCGTGTTCCCACCGAGATGCATGCACGGCGCCTGCACCCGGATGGTCAGCCAGCGGCGTCCAGCGTTCGCTCTGTACGAACTGGATGTTGCTGTGCATGACTCGCATCATCATGGCGAGCATGAGCCGATCGCGTGGGCTCCACCCGACCCAGACGCCGAAGATCACATCCCAAACGAGGATTCCGCTTCCGTTCAACCAGGCCGAATGCAACTCGTCCAGATGGGAACGATGCCATCGACGTGTGTGATGGAGGACGTGGCGACGCTCGAACCACTTGGCGCGCAAGACCCCGGGGACCTTGGAGTCGGCGAACCACTGTGCCCAGGACATCGTGTGGTCGTGGACTCTGGCCAGCGGGAGGACGGATTCCCCGGCCAGCGTCAGATCGGAACCTGCGGCGTCGAGTGCGTCACGGATCTGCTGGTTCCCGGCCTTGGTGCTGTCGAGGAACACACCGTTCACGCCGAGCGACGCCGCCAGCTGGGCAAACTTGTCGGGGTCGCATGGTTCCCACGGGTAGTAGGCGAGGTGGACCTTGACGCCACGGGCCTGCAGTTTGGCCACCACGGCGGGCAGGTCGGGGACCTGTAGGTAGTAGTCGAGTTGGCCTCGGTTGTCGATGCCTTCGTTGGGGTAGGCGTGCCAGAGAATGACGGCGTCGAAGCCTCCGAAGTCCTGCTCTGCGGCGTCGACGAACGCGTCGACGGTGAATGAATGGGTGTCGTGGTCGTACAACAGTTCGTCCCACAGCCAGGCCATGGCAACCACGAACTGGTCGGTCGGCACGTGCTCGTACCGGCCTGCGTCGTAGTCGAGTCGCTGCCGGGCCTCGGCGCGCCAGCGTTGGAGGGCATCCCGCCAGGCCGGCCAATCCGCGGGGTCGTCGGGTGCGGCAAGGATCTTGGCGTCGTCCAGCACTGTGAGGTCTGCGGCCACGCCCAGCGGCACATCCCGAGGAAGGTCCAGGGAACGCGGGACATGGGGGTTGAACCCGGGTAGAGGCAGCGATCGATTCATGACTGGGCGCGCTCGTGGTCCTTCGACAGGACGTCCTCGTTGGCGTCGCCCAGGTGAGGTCCGAGGTGGCGAATTCGCCCCGGCGTCCGTGACAGGCGGGGGACGACGTCCTGGATCAGGGTTGGGCCGAGGTCTTCGTCTTCGAGGGTCGTGAAGGTGCCACGGGCCTGTACGTGGGGGTCGTCGAGCAGTTGCTCGATGTCGTACACGGGGGCGATGGCGGCTTGTGCTTGCCCAAAGGCTGCCATCACGTGTTGAAGATCGCGTTCGGCGATCCAGCCGCCGACCAGCCCGTCCAGAACCTCGACGTGTTCGACCCGCTGGGCGGCAGTTTGGAAGCGGGGGTCTTGGGCCAGTTCATCGCCGCCGACCAAGCGCAGGACACGGTCGACGATGGAGGGTGTGCTGCACGAGACTGCGACCCAGGAGCGATCACGAGTGCGGTAGGTGTTGCGCGGGGCATTGTTGTTGGAGCGGTTACCGCGGCGCTGCTGAATCGTGCCGAGCTGGTCGCAGGCGGTGGCCTGGTAGCCCAGGGCGGCGACCATGGGCTCGTAGATCGACAGGTCGATCCATTGGCCTCGGCCCGAGATCTGGTCGCGTTCACGCAGGGCGAACATGACCGCCGCGGTGCCATGCAGGGCGGCGATGGAGTCGGCGAGGCCGAAGGGTGGCAGGGTCGGTGGTCCGTCGGGTTGGCCGGTGATGTGGGCGAAACCGCTCATGGCCTCGGCGAGGGTGCCGAAGCCGGGTCGACGGGAGTAAGGGCCCGACTGTCCGAATCCGGTGGTGCGAACCATCACGAGGCGGTCATTGACCGCCGACACCTCGTCCCAGCCCAGCCCCCAGCGTTCCATCGTTCCAGGGCGGAAGTTCTCGATGAGCACGTCTGCGGAGGCGGCCAGGTCCAGCAGCGTCTGTCTGCCGTGGCTGCCGGACAGGTCGAGGGTGATGGAACGCTTGTTGCGGGCGGCGACCTTCCACCACAGCCCGTGGCCGTCCTTGGCGCTGCCGGTGTAGCGCAGCGGGTCCCCTCGGGGATGTTCGACCTTGATGACGTCGGCACCGAAGTCGGCCATCTGGGTGGCGATCAGCGGGCCGGCGAAGAGCGTGGCGCAATCCAGCACGCGGAGGCCAGCCAGCGGCCCGGCCGTGTCGCCGGAGGCGGGGGGCGTCGTGATCACGGGGCATCCAGGAGTCGTTGAGCGGGTCGAGCGACCGGGCGGTCGACCAGTTGTCCATCGACGGACACGGTCCCGAGGCCACGGTCGGTGGCGTTGTCCCATGCCGTCACGATGCGGTGAGCGCGTTCGCGTTCCTGGTCTGTGACGGCGAACACGCGTTGGCGAGGCTACTTGGTCAGGGTGGACACAGCTCTTTCCGGTCATCCCCCACCTCCTCGCCTCGATCGCCGAGGTTCGAAACCCTTCGAGGTCGCGGTGGTCGAGATGGGCCGGGTCCCAGGCCGGGACACCGACGGCCGCGGCGGTTACGGCGACCTGTGCGCGGAACCATCCAAGCCGGGTGTCGTCCAACTGGATGCCGGTGTCCAGTGACAGATCTGCTACGCCGAGTTGCAGCCCGCCGATCAGGGGGGTCGAGTCGGCGATTGCCGTCAGCGTGAGAAACCCGCGGGCCGTCTCGATGGTGGGAACGATCGAGGGATGCCCGCCATGGGCTGCCGATCCGCGGGGTGGCGGGGCGACGTCGTTCATCGCTTTGAACAGGGCCATGAGTTGGTCGGGGTGCTCCACCTTCGGGACGTGCACCTCGTCCAGGTTGCCGGTGAGGACTGCGGCCAGGTCCTCGAGCCAGACGTCGCCATCGACGGGGTTGATGCGCACACCACACCGGCGACCGACGAAGGTGTCGTCGTGGAGTGCCGTGGCGACCGCGTTGCGTGCGGAGGCCTTGGTCGTCACAGGAACGCTGTCCTCAAGGTCAAGCACGACCAGGTCGGCTTGGGAGGAGGCGGCCTTCGCGAAGCGGTCCGGCGTCGCATCGGATGTGAACAACTTGCTGCGGCTCGCGATCAGTCTCACGATGGGGTCCTGGCGTCGACGCGACCGGACGCCATCACGCGGTCGATGGCAGATCGCTGAGGCATCGAGGCCGATGCCCCAGGGGCGGTGACGGACCACGCCGCGGCCGCCGTGGCCCATCGCAGCGCACGTTCGTGTGAGTGCCCCTCGCCCAACGCCACGGCCAGGCACCCCACGAACGTGTCACCGGCCGCGGTGGTGTCGACAGCGTCGGCTTCGATGCCGTCGACACGGATCACCTCGTCGCCGATGAGTACACACCCGCGTTTGCCCAGCGTGACAACGACGGTGTCGACCCCTCGTTCGCGCAGGACCTCTGCGGCATCCTCGGGGTCGGCCCGGCCGGTCAACTTGGCAGCTTCGTGTTCGTTGGGGACCAGCACATCGACGCCCGAGAGCAAGTCGTCCGACAGCGCCTGGACCGGGGCTGGAGTCAGGACAACCTTCGGTCCTCCTCGAGCGGCAGCCACGACGTCCTCGACCACACAAACCGGGGTTTCCAGTTGCAGCAATACCAGATCCGCCGCGACGATCGCGGCACGGTGACGGTCGCTCAGGGAATCCAGCGTGCCGTTGGCGCCGGGCACGACCACGATTCGGTTCTCACCGTCGGCTTCCACGAAGATGTGTGCCGTACCGGTCGGCTCGGCCACGGCGGCGAGGTCGGTGGTGTCGACGCCTGACTCTGTCAACAGCCGAGTTATCGAGCGTCCGAAGTCGTCGTCGCCCACGGCGCCGAGCATCCGCACTCGCCCGCCGGCACGCGCAGCTGCGATGGCTTGGTTGGCACCCTTGCCCCCTGGCAGGATCATGGATCCGGTGCCAGTGACGGTTTCGCCTGGCCCTGGTATCGCGTCTACCGTGGCCACGAGGTCCATGTTTGCGGATCCGAGGACGGTGATGGACGGGGCGACCACGGTCAAGCTCCCACGAGTAACTCGAACGTGGCCAGGCCAGCGAGGCGCCGTTGTTTATCGGCAGCGCGGATCGTCCGCGTGGTGACCGCGAGTCGTTGACCCGGCTCCTCAAGGTCGATCCTGCTGGCCGTTCCGACCGCCGAAACCAACTCGGCGGGGACGCCGGAGCGGCCTTGCAGGGCGCCAGCGATCGCGCCGCCCATGCCAGCGATCGAGTCGGCGTCGCGACCGTAGTTCACCCCGCCAAGGATGGTGTCAAGCACGTCGCCGTCGGCCACGATCAGCATCGCGAGCGCGATCGGCAACTCCTCGATGCTGTGAAGGCGACTTGGTCGGTGCGCGGCCAGTCCGCGCTCGCGGTAGTTGTCCGAGACGAGATCGAAAGGACGCATGGCGTCGCGCAACACGCCCGACGCAACGGCTTCCTGCCACGTGTCCACGGTTCGGGCAACTGCACAGACCGCCTCGATCGCACGTCGGGTGCCGTCCCTGGCGAGACCCAGACAGGCATCCACGATATCGTCGACGTCTGCCCCGGGTGACATCGCCGCGGCAACTCCGGCTGCCATGACTCCTGCGGCTTCTCGTCCAAACGAGGACTGGTGGGCGCCCGTGAGTGCGATGGCCTCGTCGTAGGCCGCTTCAGGGTCGCCAGCGTTGACGATCCCGACCGGCGGCATGTACATCGCTGCGCCACAGTTGACTGCATTGCCAACGCCGGCCTCGCGCGGGTCCACGTGGCCCCAGCCCAACCGCAGGGAGAGGTATTTCTCGGCGAGGGCGAGCCGCTGCAGGAGAACGGTTTCGCATTCCAACTCGGGGATCCAGACCACCTCACCGGTGAGTCGAGGCACCACCCGATCGGCCATGTCGAATGCGTCGAGGTGAGCGCACTTGTCCACGTAGACGTCGACCAGACACCGGGTCATCAGCGTGTCATCGGTCACGTGGCCATCACCTTTGTGAAAGGGGGCGACCGGTCGGCGCGTGGCCCAGTCATCGTGGTATGGCTCGACGATTCCGGTCACCCACCCGTCCCAGCGGCTACGGATCTCGTCGGGCAGCCACCCTTCGGTTGCGCCTCCCAGTGCGTCGCCGACTGCAGCCGCCGTCAGGCAGCCCACAGCCCGGTCGGTCAAGGCATCGGCGGTCACGACAACTCCCCGACGGCAGACTGGGCAGCGCGCACCGCTGACGCCACGACAGCGTCGGCGACGTCGCGCATTTTCGTGCCGGCCAAGGCGGAGATCGTGACACCGTTCAGCGCAAGGTCGGACAGGTCGCGAGTGACCGTGGCGAACCCGGCACCTGCCACTGCGCCCGCTAACGGAACCAGCCCGTCGGCATGACGGGGATGTGCCAACGCGCCGAGCATCAGGGCCTCACCCGTTTCGGCTACGCGCAGGTGGGCCAACAGGAGCCCCAGCGTCTCCGGTGCCTGGTTGGCGTAGGCGTAGACGTGGTCGACGACGCCGCGCTCGAGTCGAGCGGCCAGCTCCAGGGTGCCCGCCGCCGTGTCGACGACCTCGAGGCACTCATCGACCACCGAGGTGATCCACGCTGCGGCGGGCAGTTGGGCCCGTGCTGCCTCGATCGCATCCGAGCGGTCGGCGGCCGTCACCAGCACAGAAACCAGGGCGGCGACCGCGCGGGCACCCCAGACACCGTCCTCGGCATGGGTGAACCGTGCATCGTCCTCGGCAAGGTCGGCGGCCTCGGTGGGCGATCCGGGTCGCAGTATGCCGGCCGCCACGGCCCGGATGCATGCCTGGTCGTCGAACCAGTGGACATTATCGTGCCCGCTGGTGGGTGGCCTGAGACCGGCGGCGAGGTTCTCCAAGGCGACGTTTGTTCCCAACCGTCCACGGACCGTGTCGGGGGATTGGGCACGAAGGGCAGCGAGTTGGTACCAGACATCCTCGTTCGAGTTGCTGCCGTCCAGAGCCTGGCCGAGGTGGTGACGCACCGCCACAGTGAACCACTCGGCGTCGTCGGTCGGTCCGGCCGGATCGATGACGTCAGGGGCGGTGGCGTGGAGGTAGGGAGTTGGCATCGAGGTGGAGTGGGCGGCGCGGGCGTCGGTGTGGGCTTGGGACAGCCGAAGGGATCGTCGCGGCGGGAGTTGATTGAGACGGTGCCACCACGAGGTCCAGGTGATGGCGTCGCCAGCGCACAGTCCGGCGATCGTGTGGCGGATCCGAATGGCAGCGTTGTTGGCCGTCATGCTGTCGCCAGTTCAGTCGCGAGGTCACACAGATCGTCAGCGATCTCCATGGGATCCATGCCTCGCGTCGTCTGCAGGCACACGCCCGGGGCGACGGCGACGGCCGTGAGCCAGTCGTCAGGCACTTGGTCGATGCCACCCATGGCCCCGGCGACGGCTCCGGCCATCGCCGCGATGGTGTCGGCGTCGCGGCCGAGGTTCACCGCGTTGAGGATCGTCTCGGTGACGTCACCGTCGCCGGCCAAGACCGCCGCGAAGGCCAGCGACACGGCCTCGGGTGCGAGGTCGACCCAGAAGTAGCCATGGACTCCGACCGCGTCGACCGATCTGATGGCGATCGTTTCCCAATCGGGACCCTCGTCGACGATCCGACGGACGGTCGTCAGGGACCGTGCGGTCCACGAGTCGTCGGGGATGACCGCCAGTGCTGCCTCGTAGGTGGCGTCGGCGGACGCTCCGTCCATCGCCACAGCGATCGCCGCCGCAAGCGCGACTCCGGCGTGGATGCCTTCGCCGCTGTGGCTGACCTGGCCGTCCTCGATGGCGAGACGGGCGGCCAACTCGGCATTACCAGCGGCAGCGATGCCGATCGGCGCGACCCGCATGGCCAGGCCGTCGCTCCAGGAATGGGCGTGTTGCCCGGACCGGGGTGGGGGCAGGCCTCGGGCGATGTTGCGTACCGCGGCCATTTCGCTGAACCCGCCACCGTTGAATCCTCCTGCTTGGGTGCAGACCTCGTCTCGCCACAACTGCGCGACCAGGTGGGCGTCGAAGTCGGACCGGAAACGCAGCAGCGCCTTGGCGGTGAGCAGCGCGTACTCGGTGTCGTCGCTACCCAACGGGTCTTCTGCCACATAGCCTTCGATTCGTCCCCACCGGGCCGTGATCTGGGCGGGGGTCATGCCTTCAGCAGGTCTGCCCAGAGCGTCTCCGGCTGCGAGTCCCGCCATGCTGCCGCGGGCGCGCTGAATGATGTCCATGGTGTCGTTCCTCGATTATGGAGATGGGGCGGACGCATCCGCGCCCGCCCTTGGAGGGTGCGTGGTCAGCGTCCCAGTCGGCTGCCCCCGGCCTCGAGTTCGGTGGCGAGTTCGTCGGCGGACACCTTGTTGGCGAAGTAGCGCTGGAAGGCCGGTGTCGCGACCCGGTCCTGCCATTCCTGCATGCCCGCGACTTGCTGCCACGGCATGGCGGTCAACGAATCGGCGCTGGCGACGGCCACGTCCCAGCCCTGCTCACCGCCAGTTTCCTCTTGGAGGGCTGACAGGGCGCTGTCGCTGGTCGGTACAAGCCAGTCACCCAGGGCCAGTTCGGCCATGTTCTGCGCATCGAGGAAGTATTGGATGAACTGCGCGGCCTCCTCGGGGTGTTCGGACTGGGCCGCGACGGACAGGATCTGCGGACTGACGGCCTGCTGGCTGCCCTCGGAGCCCTCGATGGGTGGGATGGTCATCCACTCAAACCCCTCGGGTGCCTGTTCGACCATCTGCTGACGCAGCCAGATCGCGCCGAAGACCATGGCGTACTTGTCTGCGAAGAACCCTGGCAAGGCGTCGGTCGTGTTCGTCGAGATGGTCGACGGGTCCGCGCTCTTGTCCTCGTACAGCATCGAATGGATCCGCTCGGCAACCTCGAGTTCGGCGTCACCAACGTTGATCGTCGGCTCGGCGTCGGGGTCAGAGACCCAGGTGCCGCCGGTGCCGGCAGACAGTGTCATCATGGCGTTGGTGGGGCTGGACAAGGGGAAGGCAACGCCATAGGTGTCGTCGTTGGTGAGTTGCATGGCGGCGTTTTGAAACTCGTCCCAGGTCCACGGGTCGTCGGTCGTGGGGATTCGTACCCCCGCGTCTTCCAGCATGGTCCGGTTGGCCAGGGGCAGGCGAGACTCGACCAGGAACGGCACACCGATGGTGCCGGCATCTTCGTATTCGACGGTGGCCCAAAGGTCGTCGGAGATCCCGGACGTGAAGTCCTGGTCCAGCATGCCGGCGAGGTCGACCAGGTAGCCGCCCTCGGCGAATACTTGGATGGCTGACGCTTCGTAGTGGATGACGTCGGGTGGTGTGCCGCCTTCGAACGAGGTCAGCAGTTGATCGTGGACTGAACCCCAGTCGCCCTGGACGTATTCGACCTGGATGTTGGGGTTCTCTTCGTTCCATGCGTCGACGATGGCGTGGTTGGCTTCCACCGACTGTTCCTGCCACGCCAAGGTTTGGAAACTCAGCGAGATGGACTCGCCGCTGTCGTCGGCGGCCTGGGTCGAGTCGGTGGCGGTCGAGCCGGTGGCGACGTCTTCGCCGTTGTCGGCGTCCTCGCCACCGCCGCAGGCAGCCAGCAAGGTGGCTGCCACGGCGACAGCCGCGATCGCACTTCGGGGGTGGTGTCTCATGGGTCTTCCTCTTTGTCGGTTGCCGGCCGTCGAGCCGGCGCAGTGGACAGCGGGTCGGTGGTGACGTTGGTCGGGTTGGCTAGCCCTTGGTGGCACCGGACAGCATGCCACCGGTGAGGCCACCCTGGATGAACGAAAAGAAGGCCAGGCTAGGCAGTGTTGCGAGCAGAGCTCCGGCGGCCAGCGGCCCCAACCGTGCCACCCCCTCCAGCCCGACGAATCGGGCCAGTACGAGTGGGAGGGTCTGCAGATCCGGTGTCTTAATCAGGACCAGGGCGAAGAAGAACTCGTTCCACGAGGTGATGAAGGCGAACAGGCCCGTGGCGATGATTCCGGGGACTAGCAGCGGAAAGATGACATATCGCAGGATCTGGAACCGGTTGGCACCATCGACTTCGGCTGCTTCTTCGATGTCGGTGGGTAGGTCGCGGAGGTAGCCCTGCATCATCCACAGGGCGAACGGCAGGATCCACACGACATAGATCAGGATGAGGCCTGTGCGGGTGTCGACCAGTTGGACCCGTCGAAGCATCAGGAAGATGGGGATGACCAGCAGGATGAACGGGAACAGTTGGCTGACCAGGACCCATCCGTTGACGGCCTTGTTGATCCGGGTTTTGAACCGCACGATGCCGTAGCTGGCAGGCACGGTGACCAGCACCGTCAAGGCTGCTGACACCACGGCCACGAACAGGCTGTTGCCGGCCGAGCGCACAAGGGCCTGTTCAGTAAACGCGGTGCGGTAATTGTCCAAGGTCGGCGCGTCCGGAATCAAGCCCGGGTGCAGCTGGATGAGGTCCTGAGGCGAGGCGAACGACGTCGACAGCATCCACAGCAGCGGGAAAGCCAAGAAGGCGAGATACAGCCCCAGCGCGATGTATTGGAACACCCGCACGCCGGGCCGGGTGCGTTCCAGAGGCGACACGCCGCTCGAGTTGGTGCGTGGCGGCTTGTCCTTGCGTGAGCCCTTGTCCTTGGGTGAGCCCACGCGGTCACGGTCCTTGGTCACGGCGGTCATTCGACGTCCTTGAGCTGGCGTCGCAGGTACACCGCGAGGAAGGCCAGTACCACCACGACCATGACGTTGCCGAGCGCGGCGGCATAGCCGAAGTTGCCATAGCGGAAGGCCTCTTCGTAGGCGAACAGCATCGGCAACAGGGTCCTGCCGCCGGGTCCGCCCCTGGTCAGCACATAAACCAGGTCGAAGGAGTTGAAGTTCCAGATGAAGTTCAAGGTGGTGATGGCGATGATCACCCCACGCAACTGGGGCAGGGTCATGTGGCGGAATCGGGCCCAGGAGTTGGCGCCGTCCACAGCTGCAGCCTCGTAGGTCTCGGTCGGCACGCCCTGGAGTGCCGCCAGCAGCACCACCGTGGTGACCGGCAGACCAGCCCAGATGCCCACCACGATCACGGCCGGCAACGCGGTGGAGAACTGGCCGAGCCAGTTGATCCCCCCGTTGTCGATGCCGACCCGGTACAGGATCTCGTTGAGCATGCCCGCGTCGGGGCGGTAGACCAGCGACCACATGATCCCAACCACCACGGGCGGCATCGCCCACGGCACGACGGCCAAGGTGCGTGTGAGCCATCGCCCACGAAGGTTCTCGTTGAGCAACAGCGCCAGCCCCATGGCGAGGACAAACTGGATGATCGTGACGCTGAAGGCCCAGATGAGACCGATGCGAAACGACGACAGGAACAGGGTGTCGTTGAGCATCTGGGCGTAGTTGTCGAGCCCGGTGAACGACGTGCTGACGTTGAGGCCAGCCTGGGCGTCGGTGAACCCCAGGTAGATCCCTCGCAGGAGCGGATACACGCTCAGCACCAGGATCGGTATCAACGACGGCAACAGGAACAGCCAAATCGTGGACCGGCCCCGGCGTTGCCCGGTGGTGGCAGCGACGGACTGTGCCATCAAGCACCCCCAAGGCGGGACGACTCGCGGACGTGCAGGGAAGTGTCAACGCGAATCCGCTGGGGCCCGTCGGCCACGGCACCGCTGATCCGGTCCAGCAGCAGCCGTCCTGCGATGCGTCCGCGTTCGGCGAATGACAGATCGAGGCTGGTCAGCCGGGGACGACACACGCTGGCGTCCCCGGTGTTGTCCACACCGACTACGGCAAGATCGCCCGGAACCCCGATGTGGAGGTCGTGACAAGCGTCGAGAACACCCAACGCCAGTTGGTCATTGGCACACACCAGTCCATCCGGTCGATCTTGGCGCTCCAGCATGGCCATGGCCGCTTCGCGGCCCGCTTCCCGGGTCCAGTCCCGACCGTTGAGTACGGCACTGATGGGGGTGTACGCGTCAGCCGCACCCGCCAGGAAGCCATCGAGGCGGGAACGGGCCGGCAGGGTGTCGCCGGGACCATTGACCATGGCCAAGCGGCGACAACCCCCGTCGACCAGGTGGTGGACGACACCTCGAACGCCCTCCGACGCGTCCACGGTGATGCAGTCAACGGGAATGTCCAGACACGACCCGATAACCACCACCGGAACGGGCGCAGTTGACAAGGCGTCCCGGACGTCCGGCCCGAACCGTGTGGAGGTCATGATCAGACCGTCGGTGTACCGCTGACCGAGACTCTCCAGGATCGCCAACTCCTCGGCCTCGCTGCCGGCGGTGGACTGAAGCAGGAGCCGATAGGACGCATCTCGAACGATGCTCTGGAGGGCGACGACGATGTCGAGATACGCCGGGTTGGCAATGTCGTCGACCACCAGCGCCAGCTGGCTCGTGGCCTGCGAACGCAACGACCGGGCCGCCGCATTGGGCCGATAGTTCAACTCACGGACCACGGAATGGACCTTCTGGCGGATCTCCATCCCGACGCGCTCGTCGCCGTTGATCACTCGCGACACCGACGCAGTAGAGACACCGGCACGGTCAGCGACCGCCAGGATGGTCATACGCTCGGGCGGGTTCCTGACCATGATCTCCACGCTTGAGTAATCCTTTACACAAAAAGCCTAGACACCTCCGTTGCAGATGTCAAGGCCCTGGTCTGCCACACAACCCTAGGCACCTCGGTTGCAGATGTAAAGGCCTGGTCTGCGCGCTGGTGGCCTGTGCCATGGCCGGGCCGACGAACGCTCGACGCTGGGCGCAACCCTGTCCGATAGTCCCGAATGAGCGGGGTCTTGGGATTGCAGCGAGGTGCCTTCCAAAGCAAGCCTCGAT